>Ga0073928_10001441_pt1 | contig 45683 bp, 37 predicted proteins | sample PaiPotPPA55metaG_FD_76969 | JGI IMG/M metagenome (GOLD analysis project Ga0073928, IMG submission 76969) | Iron sulfur acid spring bacterial and archeal communities from Banff, Canada, to study Microbial Dark Matter (Phase II) - Paint Pots PPA... ...
AGACAAACTGGTTACACTCTGTGGTCATAAGGCTGTTCTCCTTCTTGGCAGGATTTCTTTCTAGACAAAAGAGTTATGCCATGAAGCAACAGCCTTTTTCTATTTAATTATGAGAAATGCGGGTTAGTGGTAAAAACAGGGAGGAAAGCGCTCTCTTGCGGTCTAACGGAGACTCCGATGAAAATACTCGCTACGGCATTTTGCGCCCTAAACGTCGGAATGCTTTTCTCACCGGCAGTTTATGGACAACCAGCGACTGAGCAACCCAGATTTCAAATTGAGATTCGTGCCACAGGAGAAAGAGGACCCACATATACAGTTACAAATCTCAGCGGTAAGCGAGTGTCGGCCTGTGTTTTGGAAATATCCTCTTCATCGCAACGCGCAAGGAAATCAAAAACAGTCTGGGACGCGCTGACACAAGGTCAACCTCCAATCGAACCAGGAGCGAGCATTTCACAGTATCTACCTCACGTTGTGGGCGGCCCCCTGCCCGACAAAGTCGAAGTTATCGCAGTTGTCTGGGTTGACGGCGAAACTTTTGGCCAACCCGTATGGGTGAACAACATCCTCAAAAACCGCGCGATGCGGGCCTCCGAGTACGAAGATGCAGCTGCGATATTACAGCAGGGACTGGACCAGAATTGGTCCAGTAATCAGTATCTGCAGGCTTTCAGCGACAAGCCAGACTCGGGCCCGGTCTATACCGTCCGGACCGCGCTAGCAGTAAACCAGCAAACAAATCACACGCCCCAAGTCTTTACTCATACAATGCAATTCTTGTTGCAGTCTTTCAGGCAACAATCGGACCAACTTCGTAAGGCGAAACCTATTCTGAGTCCCGCGATTCCTAATAACGACATAACCAAATGAATGCTTTCGCAGATGTCCGGTTTGCGCGTTAGAACGTAGCGCGCCCGGCGGCGGACGCTTCGCGTGATGTAAACAGAGGGTGGTTGCCTGAGGGCTAAGATAAGTTTGGGTCACCGGAGGTCCCCGTGACCCATCTTCGTAAACTGATGCTGGAAGAACTCCAGCGCCTTAACTACTCTGACGAAACTATACGCAGTTATATCCACACCGTCGAGGATTTCGCTCGACGATCTCGACGATTCAACTGTCCCCCGGACCGCTTGGGTCCTCGGCACATTCGTGAATATCAAGCCGAGCCATTTCGAAAACGGAAGTTGTCATCGGGCACGGTGGCGATCCGTCTGGCGGCCCTAAGTTGCCTTGGCCGGCATCGCGAGTCCGGCGAGAAGATAGCATCCCGCGCCCGTCCATACGGAAAACCCGATGCTCAAGTCCATCGAGATCAGGATGGCGATGAAACTCCCCAGCGTTCCGGCTGCGCCGTTCAATGCCCACATCCAGGGCAGGTTGCGCGCCTGCGACAGAGCGCTCAGCCATCGCATCCCGACAGGGAAGCAGAATCCGAGCAGAAAGCCACACGGAAAAACCAAAGCCAGACAAATCAAGGCTCTCTGCCACAGCAGATCCGCTGTAAACGCATGCATCACTGGCACCACTGCAAGAGAGTAAGCGACCACCGAAAAAGCGGCAACCAGTGCCGGGACTCGACTCTGCCAACTCGCCTTCAGTTGCCATCTGTCTGAGGCCAGGCTGCCGGCTCCAGCCGAAAGAATCAGACCACCCAGCACCACCACCATCGAGTAGATGGGTTGCCCGAGAAAGATCGATAGCTGTTGCATCATGGCCATCTCCACCAGGATGAATCCCAGCCCAATGGCGATGAAATACACCACGGCTCCATACAGCGGTTTCGGGGCGCCATCTGTCCGGGAGTTCAGCAGTCTCGCCGGCAGAACGATGGTTGCCATGACCAGAATCAGGGCGGCCACCATAAAGCCAAGAAGGAATAGGATGGCGCGCAGATTCGCGACGAGTCCGCCGCTCTTCATCAGCTTCACAATATTTTTAATGTGGACGGAGTTAAAGAAATACGGCGCCGAGTCGAACGTCGGCGAATAGTCCATGTCGCTTCCCTCGCCGAGGGCTATCAGTCCCTCTAGGCTGCTGGCGGCAACGATCCGCTGCAATTCCGGCTCCAGGATCGGTTCGCCCGGGATTACAACCGGCGTGAACGACATATCGCCGATGATGGACTTCAGCTTCTGAATGTCCCGCTGGGGAAACGGCTGATTGCTCACCAGCAGCGTCGCAACCTTCCCGGACTTGATAAGCGCCAGGTGGGCTTCCGGATTCCTGACCCCTTCGGCCAGCAGCATGGCGCGCGCCACCGAGTACAGGCGGAAGGTCTGTGCGCGCTCGGCGCCGTAGAACCAGCGACTGAATGTAATCACACCGCCTGGCTTCAGGTGCTCATAGAAGGCCTTCCATCCTTCCACGGTGTACAAGGCGTTCTCCGATAGAGTCATCGCGCCAGCCGACGTCGCCGCCCACGTGTCCACAAGCGATGCCTGTATTAGGTCGAAGTGCTCTCCGGATCGGGTCAGGTAGCTGCGGGCTTCGTCATTGTGAAGCTCAAATCCGGGTATCTTCGTGAAACCGGAAAACCACTCGAACCGCCTGCTGGTCAGCTGCACCATGGCGCTGTTCACTTCGATTCCGACAATCCGCGTGAATCCCTGGGCCGCGCAATTCAGAACGTCGCGTCCTCCACCAACGCCGATAACGGCACCCGTTCCACCGCTCCTTAGTTGCGCGGCCAGCGAGGTCACGTCGTAGCGCAAGAAGTCCAGCGTTTTCAGATCGCCATTGAACCGTGTGATGTCCGTTGCCGCATCGTTGTCGATCGTCAGCTTAATCTCCTCCACATTCAGGGCCGGCATCCCGGAGCTGGGACCCCACATCGCCGGTGCTTCAACCCTCGCCTGAGTTGCTCGCACCTTCGAGATAGGATTCCACTTCTCCGCTAGGATGTCAGTTCGGCGGTCGATGGCGCCTTTGGACCAGATTGGCTGGATTCCATACAGTGTCGAAGCATTGGCGATTCCCAAGACCAGCATCGCGGCCGCACTATACAGCGAGCGTCGGCGAATCACCGTTTCCCCGGCATAGGCTCCATAGGCCGCGGCACTGACAAAGAGCACCGCCGCGATCACGAAAATCGCGCTCGGAGCGTCAATCAGACTCAGGAGAAACACTGAAGCCAGGCAGCCGAGAGAAGCTCCGGCCAGATCGGTAAAGTAGACCCGGCCCATCGCAAACGGCGATCGGGTCAGCGATATGCAGACTGCCACTCCGGAAAAAAAGAAGGGTACCGAGATCACCGCCGAGAAAAGCACGAAGGTAAAGATAGTTTGCAGTGCCAATGAAACATCCAATGGGATTGCGAGCATCGTCAGCAGCGACAGTGGCATGGCAACGGCGGTGGCCATAGCGGATTGAGCCAGTCTCCGACGGATCAGTCCTTCCGTGAACCAGTCGGGACGCAGTTGAATCGAGAGTGCGCCCGCCGTCATGCCGAACATCGCCATCGATACCGACACAAAGGCCAGGTAATACCAACAGATCACACTCAGAAGTCGTGTCAAAACGACCTCGTACATGAGAGTGCTGGCGCACAACAGGAACAATCCCAGTAGGAATGAGCCCATGCCGCGGCGATCCTTCAGATCCGCTGCTGGAGAGAATGGCGTATCCATCATGCGCCCACTATACTCCTTGTCAAAGAGTGGACAGGTCTTGAATGTCGCGTTATACGCCAAGTGGATTGTTTCCGATCACGTGAGACGAGCAGAATCATAGTTTTTGGTTCAGAACCGGAACACCAATCAGAACCAATCAGCACGGGGTCTGCGTAAGAGGTTGACACTGCATATATAATCAGAAATTTTCAACGCCAATCAAAACCGCACTCTGAATTCGAAAATCTCCTTGCAGGGTTTAAGGTCAGGAGACTACAGTCTGCGCAGCTTCCTGCAGCGCGCGTGCCGCTCGCGGCAACCGCACCAGGAAAGTCGTTCCGGAGTGGGAAGTGCCCTCGACAATTACGGACCCGCCGTGGTCTTGAATCACTTTGCTGACGATGGCCAGGCCCAGGCCGGTTCCGTTCGATTTCCCGAAGCTGACGAATGGGTCGAAGATGGTATTGCAAATGGAAGGCGATATTCCCGAGCCATGATCGATCACACGGACCTCGAACAGTTCGAGTGACGAATGAATGTCGATTTCAACTTGGCCTTCTGACTGCGCCGACGCCTCGCACGCATTCAGAACCAGATTAAAAAAGGCGCGCTCAATTTTTTGTGGATCCAAAGTGCCCGCCATCTCTCCCGACGAGCGAATAAAGATGGCGCGATTGCGCATTTCCACGCGCGCGCGCACGGTATCCACCGCATGGCGGATGATCTGATCGATGGCCGCCGGCCGGGGAGAAATGCCTTGATCCCTTGACAATTCCCGCAGGGAATCGAGCAGGTCGGTCATTTGCTCCGAGGCAGTTTTGATTTCAGCGTATATTTCATCCCGGTTGAGCTTTAACTTTTCCGCTTCGTACAGGAATTCGGCGTTGGCCACCACTGCTGCGAGATAATGGCGTAAATCGTGGGATATGGAACTGGCGGCCCGGCCAAGCGCCGCGATTCGCTCACTGGCGAAACGTCTTTGTTCGGAAATCAGCAATTCGCCGCGCATTTTGGAAAATGCCTTGCCAAGTTCCGCTACCTCGCTGCTGCCACGGAGGTTTATGGAATACGCATAATCACCCTGGGCCAGAGCGCGAACGCCTGCGACTAGATCGTCGAGAGGGTGGGTGATGGTACTGGAAACGAAACTGAGCAGCAGAGTTGCCAGCACGATGGCTGAAAATCCGAGAATCAAAATGGTGCGATTCAGACGGGCAAGTAAGGCGTTGGCCGGCTGCAGGGACATAAGCACGTAACATTTAACATTGGTAGCCGGACCTTCGTGTAACAAGGCAGTAGCCGCCTGGTAGGCATTACCGCCAAGTTCCACTTCTTGAGAACCAGCGGAGGTGTCCCACTCCTGGCGCATTTTGCCTTGCAGATCTTCTTGTTCGCGGGGCGAGAGCGTGCTGGCGATGATTTTGTCGTCGATAGCGAGCACGATCTGGCTTCCCGACGCCAGAGACAACTGAGCGGCTACCGCGGAATCAATCTGATAGCCGACGGCGATAAGCCCCACTTCTCTTTGGTTACTTCCGCTGCCTGCCAGGATGCTATGTAGAAACACGCGATAAAGTCGTCCGTCGCCATACCACCACGCCGCGTTATCACCCTGTTCAATGGATTTTTTCAGCTCGGCCTCGGCGAGACTGGCGTCCCATCCAGAACCGGACGCGTGAAAACCGAAGACCTTTCCCTGGGGACTGAAAAGCACGAACAACTGGCTGCCAGCAAGCCTCCAGAAAGGCTCCGACGCATCTTGAATTGTCAACGCATGCTGCGTCGACAGTACTGCCTTCAGCGGAGGCAGTTCAGCCAGCATGGCGGCGGTTCGGGAAAGTTCCAGCTCGCGTTCATGTTGAACGTTTTCGAATGCATGGAGCGAAGAGTCGGCTCTTTGCCGCACTCCTTCGACAATCTCAGAACGCACGATATGGTGAACAACGACCAGCAGCGATCCCAGCAAAGCACAGATGATTAGAAGGGAGGCGACAAAAAGCTGTGTGCGTAATCGCAAGCGCGCCATGAATCTCCAGGGCTGGCGAGATTATTTCCCGGTAGCGAGTTGCAACTGGTCGGGCGCGAATTTATACCCGGAGCCGTGCATGGTAAGAAAATAGCGCGGATTTACCGGATCCGGCTCTAATTTCTGCCTGAGACGGAGCACGTGGTTGTCGACCGTTCTGGTATTTGGATAATTCTCGTATCCCCACACCTCGTTCAGCAATTCGTCACGGGAGATAACCCGGGATGGAGAATTGGCGAAGTACTTCAACAGCTTAAATTCCTGAGCGGTCAGAGTAAGGGATTTTGCGCCGCGGGTAACCACCATGCTGGTAAAGTCGATCAAATTCTCGCCGAAAGTCAATGTTTCATGGCGAGTGCCAGAAACCGCGGGGCCAGCACTTTCCGCGAGTTGCCCGGTTCGGCGCATCGCGCGCCGTACCCGCGCCAGTAATTCCTTGGGGCTGAAGGGCTTGGTCACGTAATCGTCAGCACCAAGTTCCAGCATCAGAACTTTGTCTTCTACTTCGTTATTCGCACTTAGCACCACCACTGGGACCAGTGCCGCGTGGGCCTTGAACGCACGGCAAACTTCTTTTCCAGGCATGCGGGGAAGTTTCAGGTCCAGCACCACTACGCTGGGAGTCTGCCTGCGAAAGCTTTCTAGACCCACGATGCCGTCTCCGGCAATCTCGACCGCAAGTCCGTCCGCTTCGAACAAACGCTGAAGCGTGCGTTGCATGGGCCGACTGTCCTCGACAACCAGTACCGTCTCCATATGCTCCCTTTGACCGGATAGCAACTGCCCAGCCGGGCTAACCCTAGAAGAATGCATTGCTTCCATTATACAACCGCCCTGGCGTCGAAAGGCTGTTTTCCAGTTCGTGGTCGAACAGGCGTTCTCCAGGCCGATAAGGGAAAGATTAAGGAAATCCTGCACTTATCGTGTCGGTCCGCGGTCAGGGAATTGTCAACAGGATGTAAAATCACCGATCCCGAACGAAGGGCAGACGCCTTCCTAGAGAAACAGTTCGTGCCCTGAATTGGCTTTGGCAGCGCTAAGGATGATCGTAATCAGGATTGGGTGGGGGGACATAGTCCAGTCCGTATTTGTTCTTGTGGGCAGCCATGACGCTCGGATTCTGGACGATTTGAATTGGACCTATGGTGCGAGAGGCGTCCGAGATCGTAACCACCCGCGTTAACTCTTTCAGCTGTTCAGGCGAGCCGCGTTCGTACCACACGTTCAGTTGGTATCGCCCGCGCGGAACGTTGCCAATGACCACATTTCCATCTCGATCGGAAAGTCCAAAATAGGGCGTATCGACGGCCACCACCACCGCGCTCATTTCCGCATGAATGTTACAGAACAGAAAGCTTACGCCGGCCCGGTCGAATCGCACCGAGCGCTTGGTTCCCGATTCGTAGAGGCCCAGGTCGAAGCGGCGTCCATCATAGAGCGAAAAAATATTGTGGAAGAAAGGATCGTTATTCGGAAACTCCACCATCGTTCCAACCGGCACCATCAGAATGTGCGGCTCGAACGTTTTGTTCCGCTGCACTAGGCGCGGCGGATTTTGCGGCAAGGCCGATGCCGCTGCCGCGAGGCCGCCACCATCCAGGGGCCTGAGCCAGACAGCGACATGGGAGGCATCCGGAAGCTTGCTTGCAGACGTCTTGGAAATGCTGGTCGCCGAAGGTTGTGAAATCACAAAATTCACAGTCACTGATTTTTCCTGCGCGGAAACCTGCGCCACACTGCCGCAGGAAACCAGAAAAAACAGGCTGCTGAGAGCCTTACCAGCCCTGGTCATCGTATCGCCTGTCTCAAAACGCGTACCCCAGATTGAGGCCAAGTTGATTTGCGTTATTCGCGCTGCTGTCCAATGGGGAGGTCTGCAGGCGCCTGTATTCTATAGAAAAGAGCACGTCGGAGCGCACCCGGTATATGAAATTCACAAACGGGCTCTGATTTCGCGAGAGTGAAGAGCCATAGTAATATGTGGTGGCAGGGAAAGACCGCAGTTCGCTTGCGAACGGATTATCCTGGCCGTAAGCAAAGTTTACTTCGAAATTCGCTTTCGGTTTGAATTTCAATTGTGCCCAACCCCCCATGGAATCAAGGCCAAAAATGGACGTGGCTGCGTCATTGATGGGTCCGGAAAGCACGATGCTTTGCCCGATTGCACCGGCGAATCCTCCAACCGCACGTCCGCGATAAAATTCCCCGGTTAAGCTAAAAAAGCGTCCCAACGGAAGAGTTAGGTCAGTCATGCCGACCCAGCCGTCTACATTTCTGCCGAAATCCCAGTGCTGCCGTCCATAGTAGCCACTAATCCCAAGGATCAAATCCCTCCCAAATGCGCGCCGCTCGTAAGCGATCCGCGTCGCGTAGGCCGGCTGTCCTGACTGCTCTCCCACGCTGGGGTACCGGAAGTCTTGTTGCGGCGGGATATCGCCGGTCAGCGAATCCAAAATACCTGCTTGCAACAGCAGTTTGGAGGAATCCGAGAGCGCGAAGCGATGCTCGATTCGAATCTGCGGCGTCCAACTCCATAAATTTCCGGTGTAGGAAAGCGCGGGAATTGCCAGAGACGATAGCGTGGTAGGAGTAAGCGGAGCGAAAAAGAGAGAATCTTGCCCGGCAACGAGCGAAGTATTAGACCAGTCCATGCGCATGGTGCCAGTCCGCAAACGTACTATGCCGAATGCCGCGCCATTTTCGGTGTTTGGAAATCCTCCGGCAAAATCAAATCTCAGATTGGCGCTGGTACGAGCCCCAGCGATATCCGGACCAAAGGCTTCAATTCCGATTTGCGATTGGCGGAGTGAACCCGAAAACGATCCCGACGTACCGGAGCGATCAGATGGAGTTGCAATTTGCGCAAAGTCCAGGTTGTCAACCGAGCCGCGAGTTATTCCGGCGTTCAGCAGTACGATTCCTGACAGACGCACGCGATACTTCGAACCGCTTTCCACTTTGGTTTGACTCTGCTCAATGATTTTGTCATTCATCAGACTTTGCTCATCTTCGAGCTTGGAGATTCGTTGCTGCCAAGAGGCATCTGGCAATGGTTGGCTGCTCGCGGGCGCGGAAACGGACGAGGATGACTCGAGCTGCGCCGGAGCCGGCTCAGATGCTTGAAGTGTGCTGGCTGTTTTCGCGGTCAGCTGCTCTCTGGTCCGATGGAGTTCCACGCGAAGCTGTTCAGCCTCCAGCACCGCCTGCTGCTGGGACCCGCGCAGTTCGGTCATTTGCGAATTCAGCGTTTGTATCTGCGATTGCAGCTGGTTAACCGCAGCCACTAAGGACTTTAGTTCCGCAGCCACATCCATCGCGGGAGGGGTTGCCGCCGCGCCTTGGCATTTCGACTTCGACGGCGACAAGCTCAAAAGAACTGCCGCAACGAGCATCCGGAGATGTCTTTGCGGGCGCCGGATTCTATGCATGGTGTACCTCTTCGGGGAACTCTGAAGTTTTGAGATCCCTTTTATATCCGCAACGGCGATATTCGATTTACTGCTCCAGTTGGATGCCGAAAACCGCCTTGAGGCTCATTCAAATCAACGGCCAAGAGAACGTTCCGATATCCTGCCGAAATGCGGCTTGCAGGCTCGTCGAGCCGAGATTCTGACGGTGAATTCGCGTTTTTTCAAGCATCAGCGGAAGCGTCCGGAGTTCACCGGCCCACGCGCGACAAATAGGTTTCCGAAAACCTGGTCGCAGGGATGCCCGCACCAGAAATAAATCTTTCCCGAATACTTGCTATAGTGTGACGCCACACGCAGATTTTCAGGACTTGAGGATGGAATTAACAGCAACCGACTCGTCTCTATACAACGCTGACCTGGCTCCGATACCGGCAGAGAAACGCTCCTGGGGCACCTATAACTACGCGTCGCTGTGGGTGGCGATGAGCGTCTGCATTCCTACCTACATGCTGGCATCCGGCTTGATCGCCGGCGGCATGAACGCGTTGCAGGCCGTGTTTACGATTTTTCTCGGGAATCTCATCGTATTGATTCCCATGCTGCTGAATGCGCACGCCGGAACGCGCTACGGAATTCCGTTTCCGGTTTTTGTGCGCGCTTCCTTCGGAGTGCGTGGAGCGAATGTGCCTGCAATCTTGCGGGCGCTGGTGGCTTGCGGCTGGTTCGGAATTCAGGCCTGGATTGGCGGGCAGGCGATTTATTCGATGTTGCGGATTGTGTGGCCCGGCGCAGCCAGCGTCCCGGGCTGTAGTTGGATCTGTTTCTTCCTCTTCTGGGCGATCAACATGATCGTCATCTGGCGCGGACTGGAAACCATCAAATTCCTGGAAGGGATTGGCGCGCCTTTCATGCTGGTGGTGGGCTTGCTGCTGCTCTTCTGGATTACACGCAAAGCGGGCGGATTCGGTCCGGTGCTGCACACGCCGAGCAAGTTCGACAGCACGTCCCAGTTTGTGCGGTTCTTCATTCCAGCGCTTACCGGCATGGTCGGCTTTTGGTCCACGGTGGCGTTGAACATTCCGGACTTCACGCGGTATGCCAAGTCGCAACGCGCACAAATGGTGGGACAGGCGCTCGGATTGCCAACGGCCATGACGCTGTATGCATTCATCGGAGTCGCGGTGACGTCCGCGTCCGCAGTAATTTTTGGCGAGGCGATCTGGGATCCGGTTGTCCTGCTCGGGCGATTTAATCAGCCGATCGTGGCGCTGATCGCCCTGGTGGCGCTGGTGCTGGCTACGCTAAACACCAATGTCGCCGCCAATGTTGTCTCTCCTTCGAATGATTTTTCCAACTTGCGGCCGAGTCTGATTTCCTTTCGAACCGGAGGCCTCATTACCGGCGTGGTCGGAATCTTGATGATGCCCTGGAAGTTGATCAGCGATTTCAGCTCGTACATTTTCGGCTGGCTGGTGGGTTGTTCCGGGCTGCTGGGACCGATTGCCGGGATCATGATTTGCGATTATTACCTGGTGCGGCGGCGCGAGCTGATTGTCGAGGATTTGTACCGGCGCGGTGGCGCGTATGAATATCGCAGCGGATTCAATGGCAAAGCGCTGATGGCATTGGCAATCGGCGTAGCCGTGGCCCTGGCCGGCCTGGCGGTGCCTGTGCTCCGCTGGCTTTACGATTATGCTTGGTTTATCGGTTTTGTGGTTTCCGGCGGCTTGTACTTCCTGCTGATGGAGAGGCCGTTCGTCGAGCAGCGCGTCCCCTTGTTGAAGTGAGTTTTTGCCCTCAGAATGTCTGTTGCAGTAAGCCCTTTTGGCTTACTGCTTTTCATTCATCGGAGAGTATTCAGTCATATTCCGGATTGCGCAGGAGGATGTGTTGACGGTACTTCCGCAAAGCACGGCAGCAGCGAATCCGCTAGGCGAACTTCTGCCGCCGTTGACGCAAAATGAAGCGGCCGTCGAATCAGCCCGCTGTCTTATGTGCTTTGACGCACCATGCACACACGCTTGCCCTACGCACATTGACATACCGAAATTCATCAAAAAAATCTCTACCGGAAATGTGCGAGGGTCTGCGCGAACCATCCTGGAATCGAATTTGCTCGGAGCCAGTTGCGCGCGGGTATGCCCGGTACAGGAATTGTGCGAAGGCGCTTGCGTGCTGGGAGCGGAGCACAAGCCCATTGCCATCGGACGGCTGCAACGGCATGCCATGGACTTCGTTGATGGAAAGGGACTGGATTTTTTTGCACCGGCGAATGGCACCGGCGAAAAAATTGCGGTCATCGGTGCGGGACCTGCCGGACTTTCTTGCGCGGGAGAACTTGCAAAACGCGGACACAGTGTAACGTTGTTCGAACGGCGTGATCTCGCGGGCGGGCTATCAACCTACGGCATCATTGGCTTGCGCGAACCTATCGAAGTGGCGCTGGGTGAAGTTGCAATGATCGAAAAACTTGGTGTGAAGTTGCAAACGGGCACAGAAGTCGGAGTGGATTTGTCACTGGCCGATCTGCAAGCGAACTTTGCCGCGGTTTTTCTCAGTGTGGGTCTGGGCGCAACGCCTGCCCTCAAAATTCCCGGCGAAGAGCACATTATCGACGGGCTGGAATATATTGAACGAAGCAAAATGGACCCCGACAATTTGCTTATCGGCCACAACGTGGTGGTCGTCGGCGCGGGCAATACCGCGATCGATTGCGCGACCGTTGCCAAAAGGCTGGGCGCCGGCCGCGTGACGATGGTTTATCGCCGCACGGAACATGAAATGACGGCTTATCCTCATGAGTTCGACTTCATCAAACGCGAGGGTGTCAACTTTTTATTTTTGACGCAGCCCGTGCGAGTCCATGCGCAAAATGGGGCGGTGAATTCGCTGGAGTGCGTCAGAATGAGTTTAGGAGCAACGGACGCCTCCGGACGTCCTTCGCCGCAACCCATTGCAGCATCGGAATTCTTTTTGCCCGCGGACCAAGTGGTGAAGGCCATTGGCCAGCAGAAGCCATCGCTGGCTTCGCAGTTAAAGCTGAAAACTGAAAAAGGATTTATCCGAGTAGGCGGAAATTTCGAAACCAGTCTGCCCGGAATTTATGCCGGCGGCGACTGCATCCGTGCGCGAGGCGCCGCTTCCACCGTGATGGCCGCGCAAGACGGCAAGTTGGCGGCGCGGGCGATTCATGAAAGGCTGGTGGCACGTGGCTGACCTCAGTATCAATTTTGCCGGGATTCGTTCGCCGAATCCGTTCTGGCTGGCGTCTGCGCCGCCCAGCAATTCCGGGATGCAAGTGCATCGCGCATTCGAAGCAGGTTGGGGCGGTGCGGTGTGGAAAACAATTGGCGCGCCGGTGCTGAATGTTTCGAACCGCTACGGAGCCTGGCACTACGGCGGCCAGAAGATGCTGGCGATTAATAACGTTGAGTTGATCTCCGACCGTCCTCTCGAAGTAAATCTGCGCGAAATCGCGGAGGTAAAACGCGCCTGGCCGGACCGTGCCGTGGTGGTTTCCGCGATGGTGGAGTCAAAACCGGAAACTTGGCACGACATCATTCGCCGCATTCAAGATACCGGTGCGGATGGAATCGAATTGAACTACGGCTGTCCACATGGCATGAGCGAACGCGGAATGGGCAGCGCCGTGGGACAGGTGCCGGAATATTGCGAGCAGATCACGCGCTGGGTCATGGAAGTGGCGAAAATTCCGGTGATCGTGAAGCTGACGCCAAATATTTCAGACATCGTGATGCCAGCACGTGCAGCGGTCGCTGCCGGCGCAAACGCCGTGTCGTTGATCAATACGCTGAATTCCATCATCGGTGTGGATCTGGATACGCTTGAAATCACTCCCAACATCGGCGGCAAAGGCGGCCACGGCGGCTATGCGGGACCTGCCGTAAAACCCATCGCACTGAATATGCTGGCGGCGCTTGGACGGGATTCGATCGTGGGCGGCTCCAAAATGCCCATTTCCGGAATGGGCGGAATTTCCACTTGGCGCGATGCGGCGGAATTTCTGCTGCTCGGCGCGGGCAGTCTGCAAGTGTGTACTGCCGTGATGCACTATGGTTTTCGCATCGTGGAGGATCTGTGCGACGGCCTGACCAACTGGATGGACGAAAAAGGTTTCCCGAAAATTTCCGATGTGGTGGGTGGCAGCCTCGACCGCGTCTCCGACTTCAACAATTTTGATTTGTCGTTTCGTGCGGTCGCGCGCATCGATCAGCAGAAATGCATTCGCTGCAATCTTTGCTACGTCGCTTGCAACGACACCGCCCACCAATGCATTGACCTCATTGCCAAAGATGGAAGCGTAGTCCAACCACAGTCTTATGATATTCAGTCGAACGGAAAGGAAGAAGCGGTGAATACGCGCCCCAGCGTGCATGTACGCGAAGTCGATTGTGTCGGATGCCGGCTGTGCTTTAACGTGTGCCCGGTGGAAGACTGCATTCAAATGATTGAAGAACCTTCCGGACGCCCTCCGGTTACCTGGGGACAACTTTCTGAATCCCAACGCGAAGTCACCGAAGACTGGGAGAAAATGAAAAAATATCGCGAGAAGATGGGAATCGAGATCCATTGAGAATGATTGGCTGGTTTTTCGGGAGTAGAAGATGGCTCTGCTGATTCGAAACGGGGAAATCGTAACCGTGGGCTCGCGTGTCCACGCGGATATTTACGTGGAGAACGAAACCATCACGCGAATCGGCAAGAATCTTGCGGCGCCTCCAGACGCGGAAATGATTGATGCGAAAGGCAAACTGATTTTTCCCGGATTCATCGATCCGCATGTGCACATCTATCTTCCGTTCATGGCAACATTTGCCAAGGACACCCATGAAACCGGCAGCATTGCGGCGTTGGTCGGCGGGACGACAACGTATATCGAAATGTGCTGCCCGAATCGCAACGACGACGCGCTCGCAGGCTACCAGCTGTGGAAATCGAAAGCCGCTGGTAAAAGCGCTTGCGACTACGCGTTTCACATGTCGGTGACCAAGTTTGCCAAAGAAACGGAATCACAATTGCGCGAAATTGTGGCCGACGGAACGGCATCGTTCAAAATCTTTCTGGCGTACAAGAATTTTTTCGGTGTTGACGACGGCGAAATGTACCAGACGCTGGAACTCGCGAAGCGCCTGGGAGTAATCGTGACGGCGCACTGCGAAAACGCCGAACTCGTGGCGCGCCTGCAGCAGAAGTTGCTCGCGGAAGGCAAAACCGGTCCCGAGTGGCATGAACCCAGCCGTCCCGAGTCCGTCGAAGCCGAAGGCACTGGCCGGTTCGCAACGTTTCTTGAAAATACCGGAGCGACCGGCTACGTGGTACATCTGTCATGCGAGAAAGCATTGCGCGCGGCACTGGACGCGAGGTCGCGTGGGGTCAACATTTTTGTGGAGTCTGTACTGCCGCATTTTCTGCTCGACAAGTCACACGCGGAAAGGCCGGGAGTCGAAGGCATGAAGCATGTGATGTCGCCGCCGCTGCGCGCTAAGCACAACCAGGATGTGCTGTGGAAGGCGCTTTCCGCGGGATCGATTGATACGGTTGGCACGGATCACTGCCCGTTTGACACCGAACAAAAACTTCTCGGCAAAGATTCGTTCGTCAATATTCCCAACGGCATTCCGGGAATCGAAGACCGTGGCAACCTTTTATATACGCAAGGTGTGAAACGCGGAAGACTGGATCTTGACCGCTTCGTCGATGCAGCCAGCACCCGTGCCGCAAAACTTTTCGGCCTTTTCCCGAGGAAGGGCACCATCGCCGTTGGCAGCGACGCGGACCTGGTGGTTTACGACACCAATTACCGTGGCGTGATCTCCGCCAAGTCGCAGCACGTGAACAACGACTACAATGGTTTCGAAGGAATGGAGATCGAGGGCCGTCCGTCGGTAGTGACAGTGCGCGGCAAAATACAGGTACGCGACGGAAAATTTATCGGTGAGCGCGGCCGGGGCCAGATGCTGAAGCGCGAACCCACTCACCTGTAACGAAAATTCTAATGAGCTTGAATCCACAACGCGCCGTCGCTGAATTGAAGGAGCTTCGCGCTCTCACCGCTGACGAAAACGGCGCACAGCGCGTTGCTTGGACAGATGTGTGGTTGAAAGCGCGCCAATGGTTTGCCGCAAAAGTGAAGGAACTGCCCGTAGAGCAGCACCACGACGCAGCCGGAAACAGCTGGGTAACGTTGCGAGGTGAATCTGAAAAAGCGCTGCTGATCGGCGGACATCTCGACTCGGTTCCCAACGGTGGGTGGCTTGATGGTGCATTGGATGAGCTCGCGGGCCTCGAAGTACTGCGTCGCATCGCTTCCGAATTTCACGGGCGTCCTCGAGTTACCGTTCGTCTGGTCGACTGGGCCGATGAAGAAGGCGCGCGATTTGGCCGCAGCTTGCTGGGCTCTTCGGCATTCGCGGGAACACATTCGATCGAAGCCGATCGCAGCCGCACCGACCGCGACGGCGTGAAATTGCAAGATGCCTTGCGGCGTTGCGGGGTCGAGATCGACAAATTTCCTGACGCTCGGAAGGAACAGAAAAACGCCGCCGCGTATCTCGAATTGCACATCGAGCAAGGACCGGTGCTGGAGCGAATGGGGCTGCCGCTAGGTGTGGTTCTGGGAACCAAAGGCGTCGAGCGTCACAACATTACCTTCCACGGTCAGGAAGCGCACTCGGGTTCGACGCCAATGAATGAGCGGCGCGACGCGCTGGCCGCCGCCGCGAAGTTGGCGCTGGAAATTCGCGCCATCGCCAAAAAACATCAAGACGCTGTTTGCACCATGGGTAGTGTGAAAACATTTCCCGGGATCGTTACAGCGGTGGTGGGACGCTGCGAAGTTACCCTGGACCAGCGCGATTTGGATGCCAGTGTGCTTGCGCAGATGTATCGCGAGGCTCAGGAAGCCAGCCAGCGATTTGCCGAGGAAGAAAAGTGCACTGTCGGTTGGTCGCGCTTGTGGAACATCGAACCAGTGCCGTTTCATCCGCAACTAGCAAAGATGTGCGAGGAAGCCATTCGGGAAACTGCCGGAACGTCTCACTCCATGCCCTCGGGGCCGCTGCATGACGCCGCCGAAGTTTGCCGCGCGGGAATTCCTACGGTCATGATGTTCGTGCAATCGCTAAAAGGCATCAGCCACAATAAAATTGAAGACACCAGGGAAGAGCACCTGGAAATGTCAGTCGTGGCGCTGGATCGCCTGGCGTCCAAGACCATGGACTGGATCGTCAAGCAGCGCTGAAGTTTTGTAAGATATCAAGGGTGCAAGGAAGGAAACGCCGGCTATGGACTCTCATTCTCTTAAAGTAGTGCAGGAAAACCGCGACTACACGATGTTCTCGTGGTCCGTTCAGGCGACATCGAATCCCATTCACATGAAGCGAGGCCAAGGCGTTTGGTTTTGGGACGGTGATGACAATCGCTGGCTGGATTTCAGCTCGCAACTCATCAATTTGAACGTTGGTCATCAACATCCCAAAATGCTGGAAGCGATCAAAAAACAGGTCGATGAGCTGTGTTTTGCGGGACCGGGCTTTGCTACCGAGCCGCGCGGTCAGTTGGGCAAGAAACTGGCCGAAGTCACCGGCCTGGCGAAAACTTTTTTCACACTGGGCGGCTCCGAAGCCAACGAAAACGCCATGAAGATGGCGAGACTGGTCACCGGCCGCGACAAAATCATCACTCGCTATCGTTCCTATCACGGCGCCACCATGGGTTCGATGTCCGCTTCAGGTGACCCGCGGCGCTGGCCAGTCGAGCCCGGACTTCCAGGGATCGTTCGCGTCTTCGATCCCTATTGCTATCGTTGCCCGTTCGGGCAAAAAGTAGAAACCTGTCACCGCGAATGTGTTTCGCATATCGAAGAAGTGATTCAGATGGAGGGGCCGGATACCATCGCGGCCATTCTCGTCGAGGGCATCACCGGTTCGAACGGCTTGCTTATTCCTCCCGACGATTACTATCCAAAACTTCGCGCTCTTTGCGACAAATACGGCATCCTGATGATCGACGACGAAGTGATGAGTGGATTTGGCCGCACCGGTAAATGGCTTGCCACCCAGCATTTCGGCATTCGTCCCGACATCGTTACCTGCGCCAAAGGCTTAACCAGCGGTTATCTTCCGCTGGGCGCAGTGATCGTTTCCGATTCCATAGCAAAATATTTTGAAATCAACATGCTTTGGGGCGGACTCACCTACAGCGGTCACCCGGTGTGCTGTGCCGCGGCCGTCGCCAATTTGCAAATCTACGAGGAGGAAAATATTTTTGCCAACGTCGAGCGGCAGGGACGCTATCTCGCCGCGCGCCTCGAAGCCATGAAACAGAAATATAGCTGCGTGGGCGACGTTCGTTACAAAGGACTCTTTAGCGTTATAGAGTTGGTGCGAGACAAGACCACGCGAGAACCGTTGGCTCCATTTAATGGAAGCAGTCCGGAGATGTCGAGCCTTGCGGCATCTTTGAAGAGCAAGCACCTCTACGCCTTCAGTCGCTTTAATATGTTGTGGGTTTGTCCGCCGCTCATCATCAACGAAGAAGAACTGCGGCACGGCTTGGACCTTATAGAGGAAGCGCTGGCCGCGACCGAAGCCTCTCTGCGTCCGACACCGGCAACGGCTCGTGCGGAAGTCCTGGCGCGAACGTAGGCAGATTTCTCGGTAGCTCCACGACTTAATGCGCCCGGCAGCTCGCCGAGCGAAGGTACTGTTGTCGTCTTTGCGCGTGGCCGCCCATCGCACCAACTTTGAGCCTGGCTCGAAAATCCCACGTAGCGTTGCAAAGTACAGACGTTCGCTAAATTGATATTACGATGAGACGCGGCCCCCTGTGGCTGCGGCGGAAACGCTAAAAACCTCGCCGTTGGCAAGAACGAAACCGAAGTAAACTCTCTGGCAGAAGATCAAGAACTTGTTTTCGTGATCGGCCGGGATGCGCCGGACGCAAGCTTATGCCAAGGCGATTGCTGTGTGCAAAAAGAGGGCGGTACGATGAAGCATTACGATTTTTGCCCCCCCCCGCCCATTTTTGGTCAGTGTCCATTCATCAGGAAGGTGGATGGTAGGGACGGTGGGGTTCGAACTAAAAGCAACGTTGAAATTCCATAAGTAAGTTATTGATTCTTCGAATCGCCAGAGTTGTCTAAACGCGCCAATTCGCCCAAGCGGGTTACACGCCAGGTAGACGACGTCCGCCGCGGCGCTGCAAGACATCAAAGGAAGGTTCCTAGAACCGCATTTCCGGATGGCTTCCGAGACTTTTTTTTTGAATAGTTCACGCGGCAAAATGCTCGAATGCGAGTGAATTTGTCAGTGCGTTCCTAACGGTTCCCGGATACTTGGTCGCATATTTCACGAGTTTTTGTTTGTCTAAAGATCGCAGTTCAATCTCATCAAAGTGTGGTGTTAGTCCGCTTTGCAGCGTGAGGTAAACCCAGTCAAGCAACGCTTTCTCTGCCTCAGCAATACGATACTTCGCATAGCGCGTCTGCTTTTCGATGAACCCCCAGAATAAATGCTCGGAAATCGATCGCAAGGTGATTGCGAGCTCTGGCGTCCTATATTCCCTCGGCTTGCCGGTCGTCACACAAGTCAAAGACACTGGGCTCTGGGTGCTCAGCCCCCAATGATTTAGTGCCGATTCAAGCGAGACGTACGAGTTTGGATTCAGGACGTGCAAGAAATCAGTCGCTGATGCATCACGCACCAATTTATTCAAGTACACTCCATTCGCGACGCGACTGAGCAACCCTCGTTTCGCCAATCGAGAAACAGCTCTCCAGACCGAATCAGGTGCAAGGCTGTATTTGGCGGCTAGGTCATCCACAACGACGACGTCTGTAAGACGCGCTTCATCCATCAAGACCTTTGTCCAATCGAGCCGGTTTGTCTTCGTGTTGTTCACAGCCATTCCTCGAAGAGCTTTTTCACGGCGTCACGCAATTTCTCGAATTCGCTTTCTTCAAGGGGCGTGTAAATCTCTGGAGGCAGTATGGGTTTGAGTTCCAGACTGCAACGGTCTATATCGATCAGCGCAATTCGTTCCGAGACACTCTCTCCGTCGATCTCATTAGCATGCATCGCATCTTCATAGATGTGCCTTCAGATTGGGGTTAAGCACCGCACGCTTCTGCAAGAGGACATGGATGTCGTAGGCATCCCTCGCCTTGCCTCAGTGGTCACCTCGATCCGGCCAATGATGGTCACCCAGAAAGCGGCCAACGAGATCGACTGGTTCCGACCAAAGAAGGAGACGTAGAAAAGGTGCTCGCGGATCCCTGCCCCGGAATCCCCTTCATCGTTTCCAAACCCTTTCGCATCTCCAACTGCCGTTATCACTTAGCCCGAGTCGTTGCCCTCTCCGGACAACGGCAAAAGATCCTGTTTAAGGACAACCAAAAACGTCAAGAAGAACCCCAGATTTCAGGGAAATCCGTTGGCCGGATTTTACCTGACCACCATTGGCCGCTTTTGACCTGACCACTGAGGCCTTGACGATGCGTCTCAGTAGGAACGCTTCCGCCTTTTGCAGAAGGAGAAACTCCTTTGTCGGCGACTTAATGTCTACCGATTCGCCCGACTGTGACTCTATGGGATGTGTTTCAATTTCGCTTTCGATCGCCGAACCGAACTTCGTCAGGTCGACACGGAAGAGTCGCTGTCCAGAGCTGCTCGACACGAAAATGCTTCCCTCTACACCACCCGATCCTGTCGTCGCAAATTGAAGTTCTCCTAATTGCAGAGTTTCGGCGATAGGAGAGACTTCGCGTTTCAGGGTACTGATGATTTCGTCGCGTGTCGGTATCGAAGTTCCACGTGGAAGTAAATCGAGATCCGCAGAGTGTCTGACGCTTTCGTGAAATGGGACTAACGTGGCGTCGCCGAAAAGTAGGAATGCGTCAGGAAAGTCTCGAAAGATGGCCAAGATTGCGTTCTCCATGAGCGCATTTATTTCGGCCTTTTCTCGGCTAAAGCCTCTCTCTTCATATTTCGTGGTTTGCCTTGCGGCATTCATGGAGCTCCTCCATCTAGCAAGGCATCATAATTCTCTATACGGACATAAGTGTACATGATTCGCCTTCATAGTGTAAATCATATTCCTAAATACAGACGTATATGTCCTCTATGTGGAACATAATCAAATTCCACTTCAGATAGGTACCAGTTGTCAGGCCAGCGTCTCTTGCGCCGATCACCGATTCGACAACAAACGGTTGAGAGGATCATTTGGCGGTTCAGCCGCTAGAGCGTTTTCAGCTCCCTTTGGCGCGTCCATTTGAAGATAGCTTAGGTTTGAGGAATGACGTGGATAGCCTCAACTTCATCGTCAGGAAACGTTGATTCCCGAATCGTTCCCCAGAGACCGCCCGTAGCCGAACAAATAGCAGAGGATTACCGCGTCATCCACGCCGCAACTGGAAACCGCAAATGGCATTCAATACTGTCGTGCGGAACCTTTTGTTTAATGTCTTGGTACTTCATAACCCTCTGGACCAACTCCTTGTGCGCCGATCGGAATTGGTTTGAGGGGGAAGGGATAGCGTATGACAAACTGGCTGGTGTGCGGTAGCTTGGAGCAATGGAAACCGTAGATGTAAAGTTGCCGTCGGAACTTCTGAGGGCCGCAAATTTGGAGCAGAGCACCCTCTCTGAGGAAGCGGCTCGATTGCTGGCCCTTGAGCTTTATCGCGAGGATAAGGTCTCGCTGGGGCGCGCTGCGGAGCTATGTCAGACGCCCATCGCGGCTTTCATGGATTTTGCGGCGAAACACGGTGTCCCCCCGTTACGATACCGTTTTGCGGACCTGGAAGAAGAACGCCGTACGGCTGACCATCTCAAAGCGTGACCCCGCCGTCGGTCAGTATTCTCGTGCTAAACTTATGGACATGGAAGTTACGCTGCACATCCCCGACGACATCGCTAAGCGGCTTTCCGCCGCCGGTGGCGATATGTCCCGCCGCGCCCTAGAGGCCATCACTCTAGATGGCTACCGCGATCAAACTCTGACGCTCTACGAGGTTTCAGAAATGCTGGGCCTTTCCCGAGTCCAGACGGAAGATTTTCTGGGCCAGCACCATGTCCCCCTGGCTGTGATCGATGAAGCCGATTTGGACCGCGAGGCAGCTTTATTCGAAGCGGCTTCGCCTCGCAAGCCGCGCTAACCTCGCGGAATGAAGGCCGTCTCCAACACCACGCCACTACGCTATCTTATTGCCATCGAACAAGAGCACCTGCTCGGCCAACTGTTTGAGAAGGTCTTTGTCCCCGTTGCAGTGCACGAGGAATTGACAGATTCGAGAACACCGGAAACTGTGCGCCGCCGCGTGTTGGCACTTCCTGCCTGGTTCGAGGTTCGTACGGTGCAAGAATCTCAGAAAACCACGTTTCCGGTCACCTTGCACCGGGGCGAACGGGAAGCCATTCTGCTAGCGGAAACACTACACGCAGATGTGCTTTTGATCGATGAGCAGATTGGACGGACTATTGCCCTGAGCCGGAATCTCCAGCTCTCAGGAACGCTGGGCGTCCTAGAACGTGCGGACAGAATGGGATTCGTGAGTGACTTCCAACAGGTTCTCCAACGACTAAGGGCGAGCGGGTTCTTTATCACTGAGGCCCTGGAGCAACAGCTGCTAGAGCGTCATCGCACGCGACGAGGCCACTCGTTATAGCAGGTTTCCCGTGACAAACTCTCGCTCTGCAAATCGGGCAGTCTTTCGGACCCTTCCGCCATTGCCTCACGCATCTCGCCCTGAGCAGCGAAGAAATCTTCGCTTGATGGTATCGGAATTGAAGAGGTTGTAGGAGGAGAATATGGCAAAGAAGATCAAGGTGAATATCTACGACGATATGCGGCAATCACTCGCCGACGCGTTCGTGTATGAGCGTGGGCAGAAGGTTGACTTGCGGGTGACGGAGATTCCAGCCCCACCCAAGGTCCTCAAACCGCAAGAAATTCGGCATATCCGAGAAAGCCTGCACGCAAGCCAGGCCTTGTTCGCACACTTTCTCTGTGTTAGCGCAAAGGCTGTACAGAGTTGGGAGCAGGGCTCGCGGCGTCCGCAAAGCACGGCACTACGGCTCCTAACGATTGCCAAGAAGAATCCAACCGCTCTTCTGCAGAGCTGATAAACTTCAATCCCTCTACAATCGTTAAGCTTCCCTCCCAATTTGCAACTCACTTATTAGAAGAGGAAATATTGGTAGGGGCGGGAGGATCGAACTCAACTCCTCATCTGCCTGCACAACCACAATCCATTCGAATTTCGTGACCATCTTCGCAGAGCCAAGAGCCCCGCTCTTCCTTCTCGGCACGGAACTAGCTAGGGATAAACATAATCGGCAGTATGGGAGGATTGGAAAGACCGCGCCCATGCCTATCGGAATTTGCAAGCTCTGTCTGCTCACGAAGGATCTGAAGGACAGCCATCTGATGCCTCGTTCGCTCGACAAGAGATCGCGCGGCTCCGACAAGAAGGGGAATCAGGATTGAGATCTTCAAAGTTGCTTTATTGCGCCCAATACAGGCTTTCCAGTATGTATTTTCTCCCGATGTAAAGATATTTTTAGCCGCACGTACGGGCTTCCTGGGAGATTCGTTCTGTGAGGAAAACGATTCCGGTTCGCCAACGTTCGCGCCATTCCGGACGGAACGGCCAACGCTCGACGCCACGTACGACAAATGTGCTCGAGAGTCGGAACTTCTTTTTCCCGCGAATACTTTCGCCATTCTTTTAAGAACGGAATGCTCGAGGTCTAAAGCTGGGATGGTGTGACTCCAGCCCGGCGATGGAGCTTAGCTATACAAATGTTCGGACTCGCCTACCGCAATGGCTCGCTCCTCACCATCTCGCATTCGATTCACGTCATCCGCGCAAAGGAAACTTTCCGCAATCCCTTTTTCACGATTGCAAACCAATTTGCTAGCTTCTAGAGAGCGCTGACCATCTGCGAGGAGTCCGGGCATGAAACGCATAGAACAGAGTGGCACGGCGGTCGAGTCCGCCTCAGCAAAACATCCCAAGAGTCCTTCCGGGAACGGCGATCTAGGTTTTGCCGAAATTACCAAGGCCGATCTGGGCGCGATCCTCGCCAGTCTGCAAACCATGCGCGATGGAGATTTTTCCGTGCGTTTGCCAGGGGTTTGGACTGGAGTAGGCGGAAAAATAGCAGACACCTTCAACGAAATCGTAATTGCCAACCAGCGCATGGCTCAGGAACTGCGCCGTGTCGGTCATGTCGTCGGCAAGGAAGGCAAAACCAAAGAGCGCGTTCGCTCCTACCAACCGCGCGGCGAATGGGGCGAAATGGAAGTTTCGCTCAACACCCTGATCGACGATTTGCTGCGCCCGACAACAGAAGTGACGCGCGCGATTGCCGCCGTCGCGCAGGGAAATCTTGCGCAGACCGTGCAGTTGGATGTGGATGGACGGCCGCTGCAGGGCGAATTCCTTCGCCTCGCGAATATCGTCAACACCATGATTCAGCAGCTGAGCGTTTTCACCGCGGAAGTAACGCGCGTGGCGCGTGAAGTTGGTACCGAAGGCAAATTGGGCGGCCAAGCCAAGGTGCCGGGCGTTGCCGGTACGTGGAAAGATTTGACCGACAACGTCAACTTGATGGCCAGCAATTTGACCGGCCAGGTCCGCAACATCGCCGAAGTGGCCACGGCTGTCGCCAGCGGCGACCTTTCACGAAAAATTACCGTCGATGTGCGCGGCGAAATTTTGCAGTTGAAGGAAGCCATCAACTCCATGGTGGACAAGCTGCGTTCCTTTGCGTCAGAAGTCACGCGTGTGGCGCGTGAAGTCGGAACCGACGGCAAACTTGGCGGACAAGCGGTTGTGCCCGGTGTGGCGGGCACTTGGAAGGACCTGACCGACTCCGTCAATGCCATGGCCGGGAACCTGACCGCGCAGGTGCGCAACATTGCCGAAGTAACCACGGCTGTAGCGCGCGGCGACTTGTCGCGGAAAATTACCGTGGACGTGAAAGGCGAAATTCTTGAGCTAAAGAACACCATTAACACCATGGTGGATCAACTGAACGCGTTCGCGGGAGAAGTGACCCGCGTCGCGCGAGAAGTCGGAACGGAAGGCAAGTTAGGCGGCCAGGCACAAGTCCCCGGCGTCGGCGGCACCTGGAAGGACTTAACCGATAACGTGAACTTCATGGCCAGCAACTTGACCGGCCAGGTACGCAACATCGCGGAAGTGGCGACCGCGATCGCCAGCGGCGACCTGTCGCGCAAAATCACCGTGGACGTGCGCGGCGAAATTCTGCAGTTAAAAGAAACCCTGAACACCATGGTCGACCAGCTCAATCGGTTTGCCGGCGAAGTAACCCGCGTGGCGCGCGAAGTCGGCAGCGAAGGCCGGCTTGGAGGCCAAGCCAACGTTCCCGGTGTCGCGGGAACCTGGAAGGATCTCACCGACTCTGTAAATTCGATGGCCGGAAATCTCACCGCGCAAGTGCGAAATATCGCCGAAGTAACGACCGCCGTCGCCAAGGGCGACCTCTCGCGCAAAATTACGGTGGATGTGAAGGGCGAAATCCTCGAGCTCAAAGACACCATTAACACTATGGTTGACCAGCTCAACGGCTTCGCCGGAGAAGTAACTCGCGTGGCGCGTGAAGTCGGCACCGAAGGAAATCTTGGCGGCCAAGCGCGAGTTCCGGGGGTTGCGGGAACCTGGAAAGATTTGACGGATAACGTCAACTTCCTGGCCAGCAACCTGACCGGCCAAGTCCGCAACATTGCGGAAGTGGCGACGGCCGTGGCGCGCGGCGACTTGTCTCGGAAGATTACCGTCGACGTGAAGGGCGAAATTCTCGAATTGAAGAACACCATCAACACCATGGTGGACCAGCTTAACGCCTTCGCCGCGGAAGTAACGCGCGTGGCGCGCGAAGTCGGTACGGAAGGAAAGTTAGGCGGCCAAGCTCAGGTTCCCGACGTCGGCGGAACTTGGAAAGATTTAACGGACAACGTGAACTTCATGGCCAGCAATTTGACTGGCCAGGTGCGCAACATCGCGGAAGTCGCGACCGCGATTGCCAGTGGCGACCTTTCCCGCAAAATCACGGTGGACGTGCGCGGCGAAATTCTGCAGCTGAAAGAAACATTGAACACCATGGTCGAGCAGTTGCGTTCCTTCGCCGCGGAAGTAACCCGCGTCGCCCGCGAAGTCGGCAGCGAAGGCCGCTTGGGCGGTCAGGCCAACGTGCCGGGAGTCGCCGGAACCTGGAAGGATCTAACCGATTCCGTAAATTCCATGGCTCTCAACCTTACCGCGCAAGTCCGCAACATCGCGGAGGTCACCACGGCCGTTGCCAAGGGCGACTTGTCGCGCAAAATTACCGTGGACGTAAAGGGCGAAATTCTGGAGCTAAAGAACACCATCAACACGCTAGTGGACCAGTTGAACGCGTTCGCCGGAGAAGTGACCCGCGTGGCGCGCGAAGTTGGCACCGAAGGAAAATTGGGCGGTCAAGCTCAAGTGCCGGACGTCGGCGGAACGTGGAAAGATTTGACCGACAACGTGAACTTCATGGCCAGCAACCTGACTGGCCAGGTGCGCAACATCGCGGAAGTCGCGACGGCCATCGCCAGCGGCGACCTTTCCCGCAAAATCACGGTGGACGTGCGCGGCGAAATTCTGCAGTTGAAAGAAACGCTGAACACCATGGTCGAGCAACTGCGTTCCTTCGCTGCGGAAGTCACCCGCGTCGCGCGCGAAGTTGGCAGCGAAGGCAGATTGGGCGGTCAAGCCAACGTGCCCGGCGTCGCGGGAACCTGGAAGGACCTCACCGACTCGGTGAACGCGATGGCTGGAAACCTCACCGGCCAAGTCCGCAACATCGCGGAAGTCACAACCGCAGTTGCCAAGGGCGACCTCTCCCGCAAAATTACCGTGGACGTAAAAGGCGAAATTCTCGAGCTCAAGAACACCATCAACACCATGGTCGACCAGCTCAACGCTTTTGCCGGCGAAGTAACCCGCGTCGCGCGCGATGTCGGCACCGAAGGTAAGCTCGGCGGACAAGCACAGGTTCCGGGCGTTGCGGGCACCTGGAAGGATCTTACCGACAACGTAAACGTCATGGCCGCCAACCTTACCGAGCAAGTGCGCGGCATCGTAAAAGTAGTGACCGCCGTAGCCAACGGCGATCTCACGCAAAAACTGATCGTAAACGCCAAGGGCGAAGTCGCGGCGCTCGCCGAAACCATCAATAATATGACGCGCACGCTCGCGACTTTCGCCGATCAGGTAACCACCGTCGCCCGTGAAGTCGGAGTCGAAGGCCGTTTGAGCGGCCAAGCCAACGTTCCCGGCGCCGCAGGAACCTGGAAGGATCTGACCGGCAACGTCAATCTTTTGGCTGACAACCTCACCAACCAGGTCCGCGCCATCGCGGAAGTCGCCACCGCCGTCACCAAGGGCGACTTGACGCGTTCGATCCAGGTGGAAGCACGCGGCGAAGTCGCGGAACTAAAAGACAACATCAACACCATGATCGACAACTTGCGTTTGACTACCGATCGCAACAAAGAGCAGGACTGGCTCAAGACCAACCTGGCGCGTTTCACCGGCATGTTGCAGGGACAACGCGACCTCGCGACCGTAGGCCGTCTGCTTCTCTCGGAGTTAGCTCCGCTGGTCAACGCGCAGCAAGGCGTGATCTATCGCATGGAGGCAGACAACTCTCCGGGCATGGCACTGCTATCCTCTTTCGCCGACAACGGCGAAAACGGCCACAAGAAACATATCGAGCTCGGCGAGGGCCTGGTCGGCCAGTGCGCTTCAGAAAAGCGCCGCATGTTGATCACCGAAATGCCTCAGCACGCAGTGCCCATCCGCTCTGGATTGTTCCAGGCAGTTCCGCGCAACATCATTGTGCTGCCCGTTCTTTTCGAAGATCAGGTCAAAGCAGTGATCGAACTCGCGTCTCTCGGCACCTTCACCGCTTCGCAACTCGCGTTTCTCGAGCAACTTACTTCCAGTATCGGTATCGTGCTCAATAGTATTGAAGCCACCATGCAGACCGAAGGACTGCTCGTGCAGTCTCAGCAACTGGCCACCGAGCTGCAAACCCAACAAAGTGAACTACAGCAGACCAACGAACAACTCGGCCTCAAGGCCCAGCAACTTGCCGAACAGAACGCCGAAGTCGAGCGCAAGAACCAGGAAATTGAGTTTGCCCGCCGTGCTCTGGAAGAAAAAGCCAAGGAACTCGCGCTTACATCGAAATACAAATCGGAATTCCTGGCCAACATGTCGCACGAGCTACGCACGCCTCTCAACAGCATTCTGGTGCTGGGGCAGCAACTCAGCGAAAATCCCGAAGGCAACCTCAGTCCGAAACAAGTCGAATTTTCGCGCACCATTCACGGAGCCGGAACCGATTTGCTGAACTTAATCAGCGACATTCTTGACCTCTCGAAGATCGAATCGGGCACCGTTTCCGTGCAAGCGGAGGAGGTATTTTTCTCCAGCTTGCTCGAAATGATCGCCCGTCCTTTCCGTCACGAAGCGGAAAACCGCCGGCTTACATTCGAGACCTTCGCCGATCCAGCTTTGAGTCAGAGCCTGGTCACGGACGCCAAGCGCTTACAACAAGTTCTCAAGAATCTTCTTTCCAACGCCTTCAAGTTCACTGAACAAGGCCAGGTTCGCCTTTCGGTTCTAAAAGCGGAAAGCGGCTGGACCGCGGGTCATCCTATTCTCAACAAATCCGAATCGGTCATTGCCTTTGAAGTTGCCGACACCGGCATCGGCATTCCTGCCGAAAAACAGCGCATCATCTTCGAAGCCTTCCAACAAGCCGATGCCGGCACCAGCCGCAAATATGGCGGCACCGGTTTGGGCCTTGCAATCAGCCGCGAATTGGCCAGCTTGCTTGGCGGCGAAATCCAGTTGCGCAGCGCCACCGGCGCCGGCAGCACCTTCACTCTGTATTTGCCGCAAGTGTATGCGGGCCCAACAGCAGCCGTTCCGGCCTACAGTCCGCCGCAACCCATCGCGCTGCCGCCGATGCCCATCGCTGCCAAGGTTCACCGGGCCGAGCGCGTCGCAGACGATCGCGAAGCGCTGCAGCCCGGCGGCAACCTGCTGCTCATCGTCGAAGACGACCCGCACTACGCGCGTGTCCTTTGCGATCTTGCCCGCGACACTGGATTTAAAGTGTTGGTCGCCGGTAGTGGTGCCGAGGCGCTCACTCTCATCCGCGAATTTCACCCGACGGCCGTCTGTCTGGATATCTTTCTTCCGGACATGCTTGGCTGGACCGTTTTCAACCATATGAAACTGGATGCCGCTACCCGTCACATTCCGGTGCAAATTCTCACGCTCGATGAAGACCGCAAGCACGGCCTCTCGCGCGGCGCATTTGCTTTTCTTACCAAACCGATCAGCCCGGAAAACGTCGAAGCTTCCTTCGCTAAAATGAAGGACTATGCGCTACCCAGACGAAAGCGGTTGCTCGTCGTGGAAGATGATCCCGCTGAACAATTCAGCATCCGCGAACTGCTTGGGCACGATGACATCGACCTGGAGATTGCAGACTCGGGTAGCGCGGCTTTGCAGGCCATCCACGAAAGACCGTTCGATTGCATGGTGCTCGATCTGCGCTTGCCGGATATGTCCGGATTCGAAGTGCTCGAAAGGCTCAGCGAGCAAAAGGGATCAAACGATTTGCCCGTGGTCGTGTTTACCGGACGCGAACTTTCGCTCGAAGAAGATATTCGACTTCACGAACTGGCCCGCAGCGTAGTGGTCAAGGATGTGGAATCGCCCGAGCGGTTACTGGATGAGACTGCTTTATTCCTGCACCGCGTTGTGGCTGACCTGCCTTCAGAAAAGCAGAAGATGTTGGACCGCTTGCACCACTCCGACGATGCACTGGTAGGGAAAAAAGTGGTGGTCGTCGACGACGACGTTCGCAACATTTTCGCGTTGAGCAGTGTTCTAGAGCGCAGGGGAATGACCGTCCTCTCGGCCAGCACCGGTCGCGAAGCCATTTCTCTTTTGGAATCGACCTCCAATGTGGCCATCGTTTTGATGGACATCATGATGCCCGAGATGGATGGCTACGAAACCATGCAAGTCATTCGGCGCAATCCGGCTTTCCGCCGCCTCCCGATCATCGCCCTCACCGCGAAGGCCATGAAGGGTGACCGGGAAAAGTGTCTGGAAGCGGGAGCCTCGGAGTATCTGGCAAAACCGGTTAACACCGAGCAATTGCTGTCTGCTCTGCGCATGTGGTTGCACCGTTGATGATCGACAACATTACGTCGAACCGATAGAGCCGAAGCGAGGCCAGCGTTCTATGAACACCACGATCACCGCAAGCCCGGTAAATATTCTGATGGTTGACGACCAGCCCGGGAAGTTGCTCAGTTACGAGGTGATGCTCGGCGAGCTCGGCGAAAATTTGGTGAAAGCATCGTCCGGCCGCGAAGCGCTCGAGCTGCTGCTGAAAATGGACTTCGCTGTCCTGTTGATGGACGTCAGCATGCCCGAACTCGACGGCTTCGAACTGGCCGAAATGATTCGCCAGCACCCGCGATTTCAGAAAACTGCGATCATTTTCATCTCCGCCGTGCATCTTACCGACGTCGATCGCCTGAAAGGCTACGAACGCGGCGCTGTCGATTATATTTCCGTTCCGATTATTCCAGAGCTGCTGCGCGCCAAGGTCAGCGTTTTCGCTGAACTTCATCGCCAGGCCAGGCAACTCGAAGCGCTGAACCAGGAGCTCAATCGCCTCTCCAATAGTTTAATGAACGCCCAGGACGAGGAGCGCCGCCGCATCGCGCGCGAACTTCACGATGGTTTGGGCCAGGACCTCGCCGCCGCAAAAATGATGCTTAGCGCGCTCACTCAGCCGCGGCAGTCAGTTGACGCAAAAGACCTGGCTATGTCCGAAGCAAATTTGATGCTGGATCACGCCATAAAACAAGTTCGCACCATCTCACACTTGTTGCATCCGCCCCTTCTCGATGAAATGGGTCTACTCTCCGCCCTGCGCTGGTATACCGAAGGATTTGAGAGTCGCAGCGGAATCGAAACGAAATTGGAAATTCCAAACAACTTCCCCCGACTTGGCGCGGAAGTGGAAACCGCAATTTTCAAGATTACTCAGGAATCGCTAACCAATGTTTTCCGCCACGCTTCTGCCCAGAAAGCCACAGTTCGACTGGAAGAACAGGACGGCCGCGTTTCCGTCTCGATCATCGACAATGGGAAAGGCGTATCTGAGGATCTCATAGCTCTGCGCCCGGGCAGCTACGGCATCGGCATCATCGGCATCAAGCAGCGCGTGCAGGATCACGGCGGGCTGCTGGTCCTGCGCAGCGCAAACCCTGGCACAGTGGTCGAAGTCAGCATTCCCATCAAGAGCGGAGCACGCAATCAGCCAATCAGCGCTTACAGCTCGCAAGCCTAGCTTTATTCATTTAGTTCTCCCCGTCGTGATTGTCGGGAGCTTGTTCACAGCCTCCAGAGATTATTTCTTTCCAGGGATTTTTACCCCGTGTAGCCGTTGGGATTCGCGACATGCCAGCTCCAGGCGGTTTGTACGATTTCTTCGAGACTAATATATTTCGGCGTCCAACCCAGTTCGCGACGGATTTTTTCCGAGCCGGCGATTAGTACCGGCGGATCTCCCGGACGGCGCGGCGATTCCGTAAAGGCAATTTTCTGGCCCGTGACCCGGGATGCGGCGGCAATCACTTCGCGAACGCTGAAGCCAGTGCCGTTCCCGAGATTGTAGATGTGGCGATGAGAGGTATCGAGGGACTGCAGCACCGCCAGATGTGCGGTGGCCAGATCGTAAATGTGGATGAAGTCGCGCACGCACGTTCCATCGGGCGTTGGATAATCGGTTCCAAAGATCGGCACTGGCCCGGCCGCGCCTAGCGCGGTACGCAACACATTGGGGATAAGGTGAGATTCCGGTTCGTGATGTTCGCCATGGCCGTCCCAAGCTCCTGCGGCGTTAAAATAACGCAGCACCGCATAACGCAGTCCGTGTACTCGGTGAAACCAGTCCAGCATGATTTCTGTTTGCAGTTTTGATTGACCGTAGGGATTTACGGGAAGTTTCGCGGCCGTTTCCGGAATTGGAATGGAATCGGGAAAACCAAAAACGGCGCAGGTCGAAGAAAAAACAAATTTGGAGACATTGTGCGCCAGGCAGGCTTCAAGGAGCGTGAGCGTCGAGCAGGTATTATTCTTAAAATATTTCGCAGGCTGCAGCATGGATTCGCTGACTTCCGCGAAAGCGGCGAAGTGCATGACGGCGTCGAAACGATTTGTTGAAAAAAATCCGGACAGACAATCGCGGTCTCCAGTATCGCCAACAATCAGTGGAACGCTGTCCGTTAGCGAAGTGCGGTGGCCGCGGGAAAGATTGTCCAACACAGTCACTTGGTAGTTGTGTTGCAGAAGAAGACGAACGGCCGCGCCACCGATATAACCCGCGCCTCCGGTAACCAATATGTGTTCCGTCACTTACTACACCGGACGAAAAGAGTTGTTCCGAATGGCAGGTGCACTCGGCGCAGGATGGAGTGTTCCAGGGAACAGAGCGAGCACAATGCGCGATTGATGGCCGGCAGCGGGATTTTCGGGTTTGCCGGTCTCAGACGAAAGAGCTTCTCGATGAAACGTTGCGCCAGCTTTACCGGGAACGTCCACTGGTACCAATATGCCGAATCCTCAATTGTGAAACCGGCTTTTTGCAGCAGTGGAAGTAGTGTCGCCCTGCGGTATCGGGTCATATGGTGATTTAGAACGTCGTGATTCGTCCAGACCACATTGAATGCAGGGACGGTTAGCACCAGAGAGCCGCCGGGTTTGAGCAACGATTCGCAACGGCGAAGCGTGGCGCCGGGATCAGGGATATGTTCGAGAACATCCAGAAGCAAAATAAGAGAGTATTGTTTGCCGGGACGAAAGGAATCGTCGAATGGACCTATATGAATTTTCTGAAACTGCGGATTCGCGGGATCAACAAGTTCACGGGAAGTCTCTATACCCTCGACGTCGCCGAATTCCATCAGCCGATCGAACAACAGCCCGTCACCGCAACCCACGTCCAGGATCGAGCCCCATCCGTTTGCAGGACAATTCTGGCGCAAGACCTGCAACACCCAGCGCTCGCGCATGCGAAACCACCAGTGATTTTCGTAAAGTTGCCGATAGTACGCGCTATAGTTCGGATCCACGCTCTCTAAGTTCCTATCCCTGTCCGGAAATCACATTGTGCGAAATTCTGCCTGTCGGAGAATGTAGCCGATTCGCCGCTGCGTTGCCGATGATCCGTTCAACGATATACAAAGGTCTCGCCTTGACCTCCTCATATACCCTACCTACGTACTCGCCGATGATTCCAAGAAAGAAAAGTAGCGTACCGCCGAGAAACGTGAGAATCAGAAGCAATGCCGTGAAGCCTTTAGGCGGCTGATGAAAGAAGATTTTTGCAATTACGGAATAAAAAGCAAAAAGCGCGGAAAAAGAAACCGAAACAAATCCTAGCAGTGCAGCGGCGCGGATTGGAACCGTAGAAAAGGAAAAAATGGCATCAGACGCAAGCTTCAAATACTTGAGCACGCCATATTTGCTCTCGCCGGCGAAGCGCTCCGAACGTTCAATCGGGATGCCGATCTGCCGGAAGCCCACCCAGCTGCGCATCCCGCGAAGATAGCGGTGATGCTCCGGCATGCTGCGCAAAAGTTGCACCACCCGTCGCGACACCAGGCCAAAATCGCCCGCATCCAAAGGTAAACGCGTGTCTGACAATGATTTCATGAGGCGGTAAAACACGAAAAACGCCAGCTTCAGCAGAATCCCTTCCTTGCGGCCGGTGCGTTGCGCATAAACAACGTCATATCCCTCTAGGAATTTCGCCACCAGCGCGGGAATCGATTCCGGCGGATCCTGCAGATCGCCGTCGAGAATCACGGTGACATCGCTCGAAACGTGATCGAGCGCTGCAGTGAGCGCAGGCTGATGACCAAAGTTTCGTGCAAAAACGATGACTGAAATGCGCGGATCGCCGCTCGCGGCTTCCTCAAGAATTTGCAAAGTGGCATCCGAGCTGCCGTCATCCACGAAAATCATCTCGTGAGGTCCGCCGGGCATCTCGCTCAGCACCGAGCCCACCCGTCGCAACAATTCCGGAAGGACCATCTGTTCATTGTGCAGCGGAACCACAACCGAGATGGCAGGTGGCGTCATCGTTTCACCCGTCCTTTGAAATAAACCAGTTCCATGATGGTCTGTCCCAGGTGACGAATCGCAAAGGGTTCAAAGATCACTGTTTCCAGTTTATCTGTGAACATCTCGCGCCATGTCGAAAGAGATCGGGGAAATTTCCCGCGGTCATGCAAAGCCAGCCAGCGAGGGATGCCCGCGTTTTCGGGGAGTACCAGTTCAACCGAATGAAGATGCCCATCTGGAGTCAGGAATTCGCTTGCTCGAGAAAGTACGCGCTGTGCATCAGGGGTGTCGAGATGATGAAGAAAACTGTTCACCAGGATGAAATCGTAAGAGCCGGACGGAATAGCATCGGACGTAGTAACATCCGCAACGGTAAAATCGCGATGATAACGGTCCCTCGCTAACCTGATGTAGCGTTCATTGATATCAATTCCCAAATATCTAGTATGTGCAAAGCGAGGCGCGTTGGTGCCGGGCCCGCACCCTACATCAAGGACAGCGAGTATCGCTTTCAAATCATTATGCATGAGTATGCGCGTAAATTTTTGCCTGCTGAAGGGCAGTTGCGAGAGATTGAACACAAACGGGTGTTCAAGCAGATCGTGAAAGAGTTTCATGGCCTCATTTAATTCGCCGATTAGCCAATCATAAAGCACCACAACCCGTTTCGCCCGATTGTGATATTGTCCGTGCCTTATCAACCCTTATGGCTCTGAACTCTTTAAATCAAGTGCGCAAATGGTTGGTCACTCCCTCCGCTGTCGCTTCCGTGGCGTTGCTTTTCATTCTGGCTATATTCATCTGGAACGTCGAGAGCTGGAAGCCCGAGACATTCTTCGGGCGTTATTCGGATGATGCCCTTTATTTTTCGACCGCACAAGCACTGGCGCAGCATCAGGGTTACATTCTCCCCAGTTTTCCGGGCAGGCCGCTACGGCCCCAGGTTCCCATCCTGTATCCGTTGCTGCTGTCTGGAGTCTGGAGGTTAGATCCGAGGTTTCCGGAAAACCTCGTCGGGGCAATCCGTTTGACCGAAGGCTTTGGATGCGTAGTGCTTCTCGGTACGTTTTTTCTGTTCCGATGCATCGCTCGAATGGCAAGAGTCCCATCGTTGATCCTGACCTCACTCTGCGCCTTTCATCCGGTATTGTTGCGGCTGAGTGGCCTAACCTTGAGCGACGTTCCCTTCGCCGCGATGTTCCTGCTGACTGTGTTGATCGCGCATTTCGCGCTTTCTCCAGGGAAATCCTACGCTCTTGTTGCGACTTTGGGAATTGTAGTCGCGTTGAGCGCCTCGCTGCGCACGCTTGGTTACGCTTTGGGGATTGGCTTGTTGGCGTATATCCTCTACCGTCGCGAATACCGCCGTGCACTTGTCTATTCGTTCTCGGCGGGCATAACCATCTCATTCAGTTTGTTCTTGGCTGCTCATTACACTCCTCCCGCGGCGCGAGCAGGTGGCTTTCCCTTGAATGGGACAGGCTCGCAATGGGAGCGATTGGTCGTGTTCCATACGGAATACATTCGTTTCCACTGGAGTATGGGTATTCCCACGGTTGCGGCATTTTTTTCGATGCTCAAAGAGAATTGCTTGCAATTGGTGAGCTCGCCTGGCCCGTTTCTTGCAGGAGCATTCGATCGGCGTTCCTGGCTGCTGACGGCAGGGATGTCTGCGATTGTATTGAGCGGCGTAGTACGGCAATTGCGACGTCCGGAATGGCGGGCCCTCGCGTTTATAACCATTCCTTATGTCCTGATCATAATTGTGTGGCCGTATCCGATCATGGAAAGATTTCTGTTTCCCTTTCTGCCCATTTTTCTGGTGGCGATGGTGCTGGAATCCAAGAGGCTGATATCACTGGCGATGAAAAATTTGCGGCCGCCCGCCTCGTGGGCAAATCGGCTGCTGGCGGCCGGAGTTTGCACAATCCTGATAGGCTATATCGCTTTCTCGGGACGCAATTATTTGTTCCGGGACCGCCAGCAGCTCATGGAGGCGGAAAACGCGCAAGCCAAATCTCTGGGGGAAAAAAAAGAAGTGTATTCGTGGATCCGCGACCACACTCCGGTCGACGCAAAAATTGTGGCGTATGAAGATATTCTTCTTTTCCTATACAGCCGGCGCCAAGCTCTTCGGCCAATCGCTTTGCTTCCAGCCGCAGCGTACTCGACGCGATCCGGCAGCGACTCCCCTGATCTGGCCGGAGATCTGGCGCACCTGTGCGACGCGCCGCGCGCCGCTGGCGCCACATACTGGCTGGTAACGGGAGACGATTTCGCGCTGGATGCGGAGCCGAAAAAAACCGCGTCGCGTCAAGACGAGATCGTTGCCGTGCTGCCGCTGGTGTTCCGAAGCTCCGAGGGATTTGTGCGGCTGTACGACAGTAGCTGCTTGCTCGATTCCACCCGACAAGATTGCAGGAACGCTCAGGTGGTTTTGTTTCCCGGCACTCGTTAAGAAAGTTTTGTGAAGAATCACGCGAGCCGTGCGACGGATAGAAAAATGCACGCCGTTTTTTGGAAAAAGGAGATTCGGCTGCAATGTCCAAAAAGCTGATCAGGTTGCTGGTGGGCGTAGCGTTGACGGTGGCGGTCGCGTATGCACTCGCGACCCACATGGACAAGGTGCGAGCGAACGTCAGCCAGCGTGATTCCATTCAATATTGGGCTGCCGGGAAGCTTTTGGTTCGTCGCGATAATCCGTACGACGTGAAAAGTACGGTCGAACTGGAATGGGAACAAGGCTACGCGCAAAGCCGTCCGGTGCTGGTGCGGACTCCTCCCTGGTCGCTGTTCCTTTTTCTTCCATTGGGACTGGTCAACGCTTTTTGGGGTTGGGTGCTGTGGATGGCGGCGTCAGCGGCGTCACTGATCCTGGCGATGCGCTTGAGCCGAAACATGTTTCAAAAAAGTGACGAATTGCGTTCTGTATTTCTCTTCGTGGGCTATCTTTTCGCTCCGGTTCTAGCGTGCCTGGAGGCCGCGCAAATTGGTTTTGTTCTGCTGATCGGGATTGTTCTGTTCTTGTATTTCGAAAAAGAGCGGCCGTTTCTGGCGGGAGCAGCGCTGGCGCTACCGTTTGCGAAACCGCATCTGTTGTTTTTTTTCTGGTTGGCATTTTTTCTGTGGATCGTGTTGCGCAAAAAATTTGCGATCACGGGCGGATTTGTAACTGCCGTGGCCGCCGTGACGATTTTGGCTTTGATTTTCGATCCTGGCGCTTTTCAGCATTATCGCGAGATGCTGCGTACCGCGGCAATCGAAGGGGAATTCATTCCGACCGTGAGCGGAGTGCTGCGGCTGATATTTTTCCGGCCGTATTTCAGAGCGCAGTTCATTCCGCTGTTGCTGGGTTTCATCTGGTGCATGTGGTTCTGCATCAAGAACATGTGGAATTGGTCGTGGCGCGACCATGGACTGACGGTCATGGTGATTTCCATCCTGACCACTCCGTATGGCTGGCTGACGGATGATGTGGTGCTGTTGCCCGCTGTGTTGTTCGCGGCGATGTGTGTCTTTGGCAGCAAGCAAAAGTTTCGCTTGCCCACGCGAATCGCGCTGGTGGTTTTCGGATTCCTGAACTGGTTGATGCTGATGCTGGTTGCCGCCAAAATACCACTGCAATCGGGAATCTATTTCTGGAGCAGCCTGCTGTGGTGCGCCTGGTATTTCTACGGCCGGCATCGCGGGTCCGCCAGCCATAAGGTGCAACCCACACAGCTATCGGCTGTGTCTTAGGCGTGTGGCGGCTGCATAGCTAGATATCGGGGCAAAGCCGTTACCCTATCAAGGCGAGCCGGACTCGGCGGCCGTCATTAAAAAGAGACTGACTCCAGATCGCCAGACACCTGCTGGACAGCTTCACTCGTAAGCAATTCCCCGGTTGGTTTAAGTAGAAACCGATCGATAAGAGCCCTATTTCCAGGCACTTACCGTAATATTTCAATTTGAGAATGGGCGCCCGCGGCGTCGGCGGTGCGCCGCGCAGGTGTTCGGCATAAGACGTGCTCCCTTTCAGGGCATACAACAACATCGCAACCGAAGGCGACTCAATGACTTGTATCCCAAATCCTCGGAACTTAGGCCTGCCCCTGCTGTCGGTTGTGATGCCCGTTTACAACGAAATAGCAACCATACACGAAATCATTCTGAGGGTTCTGTCCGTCGACGTAGATAAAGAACTGATCATCGTCGACGATTGCTCGACGGATGGAACACGCGAGTATCTAAAGGCGTTGGCCATTTCGGAGGCTGCCAATCATGCGGTAACTGAACGCCGCAGACCTTTGAGGATATTTTTCCAGGATAGAAACTACGGGAAAGGCGCGGCTTTGCGGAGGGGATTCGAGCAAGCGATAGGACAAATCGTCGTTATTCAGGACGCCGATCTTGAGTTAAATCCACAAGAATATGGAAAGCTGATTGAGCCGATTCAGTTGAACCTTGCGGATGTCGTTTATGGATCGCGTTTCCTGGGGAAAAATTCGCAAGGTGCTGCAACTCCGAATTATTGGGCCAACAGGCTGCTGACCGCGGTCTCGAATACCTTCACGGGTTTGCATCTGACGGATGTTTGGACAGGCTATAAGACCTTCAAACGAGAAATCCTGGATGGAATCGAACTTCGCGAGGACAGGTTTGCGTTCGAGCCGGAATTCACCGCGAAAGTCGCGAATCGTTCATGGCGGATACGGGAAGTGCCAGTATCGTATTCGTACCGCACTCAAAAGCAAGGCAAGAAGATGAGCTGGAGAGACGGGTTTCGGGGCATCGCATGTACCGTCTACTATGGCCTCCCGTGCCTTCTTCCCGGGCTGAACCGAGAGAGTGCTGTCCCCCAACTTGCGATTGCCTCAGTTTCTCAAAACATTCAGGAACCGCAAATAGCGCCGGTTGGGTCGCAACGCTCTTAAAGACCAACTTGAGGGAAGAAATGGCTAGTTTCTCAGGAGGAACGGGAAGCAAAATGGGTCGCCGCTGGAACAAAAATGGGAATTTCGAGTGACATCCATCGGATTATCGGAATAAGAGCAGACTTGGTATATTCAACCAGGCCCAAACACCTCACCGACTTCAACCGCACCCGGTTTTGAACCGCGCAGAAGAAAGCGATCCGAACTGACCTATGACAGATGCCATCGCGGTTTCAGATCCCCTGATTAATGCCGAAAGCCCGGTTCAATCCAGTAACAAATTCTTGGTCAGAGCCTTTGCCGTCAGCATGGCGGCTCTATATTTCGAGCTTCTAGTTATCAGATACATTGGGACCGAGATACGTATCTTCGCTTATCTGAAGAACATAACGCTGATTGCTGGATTCTGTGGCATCGGGATTGGCATGGTGCTGATACAAGTTCCAAGCCGCTTGAGGAACTGGATCCCATCGTTATTTGCGTTACTCTTTCTCTCCGCCCGGTATTCTAATTTTCTTGGATTAACTCATATCGGTTTTTTTACGCCGGACGATTACGTCTGGGGAATCCATTCGCATTTGCCACCGTTAGCAGTGAAGGCGCTTTTCGTAATTGGACTGGCTTGCTTCTTCACAGTAATGATGGGTTTCTTCATTTTCATCGGCTGCCTGGTTGGAACGGAGTTGAAGCAGTGCAGGCAATTGCCGGGTTACTCAGCCAACTTGGCCGGAAGTCTTGCAGGCATGCTGCTATTTACGGCCTTGTCGTTTTACAACACCGGACCAGCAGCGTGGATACTCGCGGGATGCCTGCTGCTGTGTCCATTCGTATATCGCGAGCGAACCCTCCTGGTCGCGATGCTTGGTGTCATATTGCTAACCGCAGTCCCACAGCCTGGCGCTTTTTGGTCCCCCTACTACAGAATCGATTTTACGCCACTTCCAGCTCCGACTGGCTGGCAAACACCCGCAGCTTACATGCTCGAAGTGAACCACGATTATCATCAGAAGGCGGTCGATCTCTCGCGCGAGTTTGTAACGCGATTTCCAAATTATTGGCCTAATAACGAAGCACTCCCTTCATATGAACTCCCGTACCGGATGGTCGAGAACCCCGGCGACGTGCTCGTAGTCGGTGCCGGCACCGGAAATGACGTAGCGGCTGCACTTCGACACGGGGCACAGCATGTGGATGCAGTGGAAATTGACCCAGTCATCGTGCGCCTGGGACGCCAGTATCATCCGGAGCGGCCATATGATTCTCCAAGGGTGTCTGTAATCATCAATGACGCACGGGCATTCTTCAATCACTCGCACCGAAAATATGACTTGATCATATTTGGGCACCTGGATTCGCACACCATGTTGAGCAGCTTCTCTTCACTGCGCCTCGATAATTACGTGTACACCGTTGAGAGCTTTCGTCAGGCCAAAGATTTGTTGAAAGACAATGGCAGCATGTTTGTCGCGTTCGATAGCGGGAAAAGCCTGGTGACGATACGGCAGTTCGCAACATTGACCCGGGCGTTGGGCACGGCGCCAAAAGCTCTTGTCACCGGGTACGACGTTTTCGGAGTTGTATTCATTTACGGGAAAGCCCAGCTCGCGCAGTTTCCGCCAATGGAAGATTTGACACCGGCCTTAATCAAGAGTGTTGCTTCGGTGCCAGTCACGACTGACGCGTGGCCGTTCGTGTACCTGCCTTTCAGGACTATTCCCATATGGATCCTTGTGGCCCTCGTGGTCGTGTGGATCTGTATGAAGAAAATGATTCGCAACACAATCGGATTTGGGGTTCTCCGAGATTGGAAGAATGCGCATTTTTTCCTATTGGGAGCCGGCTTTCTATTGCTTGAAACTAACGCCATCTCCAAACTGTCGCTGCTTTTTGGATCCACCTGGGTAGTGAACGCAGTTGTGATTAGCGCCTTTCTGATAATGGCTCTTGCCGCCAACATGATCGTTGCGCAGGTAACCATCTCAAAGCGGGCGAGTTATGCCTGTCTCGTGATCGCTATTGCGGGATCATCGATCATTCCTTACGGTCGGTTCACTTCATCGCCAACCGCAGCAGTGGTTGCAGGTCTTTTGATCGCATCACCAGTATTCTTTTCTGGCCTAATCTTCTCGAGCAGTTTCAGGGATGTGGTATCCCCAGCCGGAACTCTGGGAGTCAACATGCTCGGAGCTGTTCTCGGAGGTTTACTGGAGAATCTAACGATGATTGGCGGAACAACCGTTGTCAGCATCTTGGCATTGCTTATTTACGTCGGATCAGCGATCACTTTGAACAAAGCCAAAGAACGGGTTCTTACGTCATCAGAGGTTACGCTGTAGATCATACCTAGTCCGGAGGGCGGCCAATTTCTATATTTGCTGGCGCTGCCTGTGATGATGTTCGTGTATGGAGTTTCTCAAGTCCCGCGAAGCCGCAGTTCGAACTGCGTGACTGAAGATCGTTTTTAGTGCCGCCAATACACGATGAACCAGCCGATGGATCGGGAGTTCGGGAATTTCGGCGGGAGGAGTTCTCGGAGAAGCTTAACCTGTTCGACGGAGAAGTTCGGCGATTCGTCGACAACCGCGACGTTTATGAAGTCATCGCGATCAATAACTGCGCGGATGCGCCGCTCATACTCCTGCGGTTGCTCAAGGGAATCGAAGAGCACAGGAGTTGGATTCTTGAGTCCGGACAGGAAATAAACCTCAGGGCAATCGGGTCCGGCGAGAATCGGCTTGTCGCGAGCGTGGCCTTTGACGAAGGGAATAAGCTCCGCATACTCAGCTGCGTCGTTCTTTGGGACCCGAATTCCGCCGGCCCGCGGCAGCATGATAGGCGTACTTGCGTAGTCTGAGTCAGTAAGCTTGCCCATGAAGTGCACGTTCGTAACGGTCGCGGCATAGAGGACGTAGAAGGCTACTGCCGCGATCAGAATTGTTCGAGGGGGGCGGGCGAACCTGGAGATCAAGCACGATGCTAGGAGAACTGCCAGCGCGGCGAAATAGCAAAAATAAGTCACGTCCGAATACGGGAATTGGACCAGGCTAAGAAGTACGGTCATGGTGAGAAACAGAGCTAGGTGTTGATCGCTTTCCGGACCTGACGCCGAGTCCCGTGGAAGCGCGATTAACACGGCCGCTGCTGCCACAACCAGCACTGGGACGACTGCTAGCGCAGAGGCGAGAGCGACGGTGAGAGCGAGGTCGATCCTCCGGGAAAAGACAAGCACCAGCGCGGCGAACACCGTCAGAAAAATCGAGAGGAATCGGCGAGGCTGGCCGCGAAGTTTCGCAACTTCTAAGATAAACAATGCGGTAACGAGAGGTGGATATTCGTAAACCAGCGCGGCAGGCGAACGCCGTGCGGCCAAGACTCGACGAAACGGACCGATGAATAGGCCGTTCATCAGCGCTGCCGATGCGTCGCGGTGCCAATAAAAAATGCAGAAGAGGCCTACGGGAAAGGCGGCGGCTAAAAGGAAAGGGACTGCCATTTTGAACAGCGCCGCGAAGCGTGACAGATCCGTGGCCGCCGGTAGTGTCCATTCGCGGGAAGCCAGCATAAGAGTAACGGCAACACCCGGGAAGACGAAATGCAAGTATTCGGCAGTTCCACTGTTAGCCGAAACGAGCCGAAACAGGGCAAAGACGAAGATCGAAAAGCACATTACAAGAAAAGCCAGGTACCCGAGAGTTCTGCGTCGTGGCGCAACTTGATTTCTTGAAAGCAGCTGTTCTCTATACGTGAAGAAAAGCAAAGCACCAGCGATGTAATAGAGCGCAACGCTCTTGATGAGGAATGAGCATCCGCCCAACAATCCAGCAAGGAGCAGCCAATGAGTGGAGGGTTTGCGAATGTATTTTGCAAGCGCGAGGGTGCCGAACGTAGCCAGAAAGAGGTTGAACCAGGAAGGCATGGCTGCGGGGTAATTGGGCACGCTCCAGGCGACGGCGACTAGGGTGACGCCGGCTGCGGGCCATGGTGTCAGGAACTCCGAAGCGAGTGCGTAGACAGCGGGAACCCAAGCGAGGAAGCAGGCGAAGAGAAAGAGGCGCAGCCACAAAAGATTGATGCCGAAAAGCTTGAAGATCGCGGCGTCAATATAAGCGAGGCCGCCGGTGTAAGGATCGTCGAAATCGCGGTGAGGCATTTCGCCGTGGAGAACGCGCTCCGCACTTTGCGCGAGCGTACCTTCGTCGTGCGCGACCCAACCCTTATTGAGGCATGTACCGAGATAGCCTGCGGAAAGCAGCCAGACCACGAGAAAAAGAAGAACGCTCCGGCGGGTTGTGAAAGCGCTTTCTGGGAACGTAGGACGTTGGGATATGTCTCTTGGAGGATACGTCAAGTTGAGTGGCACGTCAGCGTCTCCAATACACGGTGAATGAGCTGAACTTGCGGGAGTTTGGAAAACGCGTGACGGCCAAGGACCTTAAAACCTCCGTCTGATAAGCGACAAGGGAATCTTACGCCGGGGCCTCGGAGAGTGGTAGGAGCGACGAATGCCATGCGGGCGAAGGGAAAGAGGATGATGGTCTCGGCGATAACCTGGAAGACTTCCTTGCCTAGAATCCATAAGAAGGGGAGCACCAGCAAGGCGAGGAGCGAGGCACGCGTTTTGGGGCCGGCATTGCGCCAGGCTACGCAGATTGGGAGAACGAGCAAGGCGCAATCGTACCAGGTGACGTGATAGCCCAGGAGCAGCGCGGCGGTGACGGCAACGCAAAAGGCTTCGACCAGAGGAAGCTTCCAGATCAGGTACAGACAAAATGCCGCTGCGACAGCGGCGAAGGGAAAGTAGAGGAGTTCGTGGCCGGTTCGAATGCAGACGCCGCGTAGCCCACCGGGAATAAAACCAATCGTGAGTTGAGGAATGGAACGAAGCAGGGCGAGATATTGCGACGGCGGAGTCAATGCAGCGGAAAGTATGGCAATCGCGGCTGTTCCGAGGACGAAGGAAAATAATGATTTCCAACGAGCCTTAAACAAGAGGACGAAGGGGAGGAAGAGAAGCAGGTTGAATTTATAGGCGCAAAGGGCGAGCAGGAGGCCGCCGGCGATCTCGCTCCCGCTGACAATGAGCAGGAGAGCGCCAACCAACACGAAAAGGTAGACGTTGGCGTCCTGTCCGGTGACGATTCCGAAGAGACTGGGCGAGAACAGAGCGAAGGCAGGGAGCAGGTTGGTGGGCAGAGCGAGCCAACGGAAGAGAATCACCAGGGTTGCGAGGCAGGCAGCGAGGCCGATCGTGGCCCATAGCCAATACGCGCCCCAATAGGAAAAGAGCGCGAGCGGCTTGAGCGCCAGTGCGAAGACAGCCGGACGAACGAATGGGGGATAGTAGTTGATTCCGACGGGTGCAAGCAGTTTCTGTCCCATGGCGGCAAATTCGGTCCGATGATACAAAGAACTGACCGGGAGGTGGGCCGCGATGTAGAACTGGGTGAAGTCCCATCCGGTTTCAGAAAAGCGCAGAGCCAAGAGAAGCCATAAGCTGGATAGGGCCAGGAACGCCAGGCAGGCCAACAGGATCGAACGGAGATTGGGTTTGCGAGACGGAAATAATTGCGGCATCGGCGCAGCATTATCGCATCCCAATACCGTTTCGTATAATCACCAGCGCTAAAATGCTTTTCAACCCAGACATAGAGGCAGATAGAAAGACAAAACTGACGATGCGATCTAGGCTGCTAACCTAACCGGTATATCTGAACGCATTTTTCGAGGCGATGCTTTTTTGGGACGGCTGAGCGGCGGGAGCGAACGGAGGATTGCAGCAATGATTGGTGACTCGTCGAGCGGCGAAATTCCCGTGATCCCGAGGAAGACGGCCGGGCTAGCGGCTAACAGATTAATCTACGGTTGTGTGGGCCTGCTGCTGGCTTATTCTGCTATTAGGGAATTTGTTGCAGCCTCAGCAAAACCCATTTGGCTAGACGAAATGTTGACCTGGACAGTTTGCTTACAGGGGGAATGGCGGCAGATTATAAACGCACTATTTCAAGGTGCGGATGGTCAGCCGCCAATTTTTTATGTAATCGAACGCTGTGCGTTGCACGTAACATCAAATAAAGAGATCGCATTACGCTTGCCGTCCATCCTTGCTTTCCCGTGTACGCTGACGTGTGTGTTTCTTTATGCAAAGCGTCGCGCCGGAGAGTTCATAGCGCTGATGTGTGCGATTTCTCTTCTCATGACGGCTGCATTTCGCTTTTATGCAACGGATGCGAGACCTTACAGCATGGTCCTTGCGTGCTTGGCACTAGCGCTGGTTTGTTACCAACGCGTTTCTGCGCCTCTCTGGGCTGTAATAATGGGAGCAAGCCTAGCTCTGGCAGAGTCTCTGCATTACTTCGCAATACTTTCGATGACGCCGTTTGCAATCGCCGAGGTGGTGTATACCTGGCGAAAACGAAAAGTTCGCTGGCGAGTTTGGGGAGCACTGGCCTGCGCACTTGTACCGCTTTTACTCAGCCTGGGTATTCTTACTAACTACAGGGCGATGTACGGATCGCATTTTTGGTCTCGTTATAGTGTGTCTTCCGTCCCGACCACCTACAATAGGTTTCTTGTATTGCCGGCTACAACTTTTGGGGTTATTACTGCCGTCATTTGTTTTGGAAGCGTGATGAGTTCGTGGTTTTTTCCTAGCAAGTCCATTCGAGGTGTGGATAGCGGAGAACGAGACCCTGTTGAGGGCGCGCTAATGATCGGATTACTGTTCTTACCGATAACAACTTTTTTGATCACGAAGATCCTGCATGGGGCGATGCACGATAGGTACGCCCTGGCAGCTGTTTTGGGCATGGCTTTGGCGTTCGCGGGTATGAAGTCGTTGCCTAACGCTTTGAGAGTGATTGTTATTGCTTTCTTCGGATTCGTATTATGCATACACGAATTGTTATTTTGGCAGTCCGTGCGGGAGCTCTCTCCAAAAGATTCCTCGGCCCAGCTAGAGGTTTTTGTTCAAAAGGTCGGGCATGTGGAGCTGCCTGTAGCAGTTGCAGACGCTTTGATTTATTTTCCTCTTGAATTCTACGCGAACCCGGAACAGGGCACGAGATTCGTCTATTTAGTAGATACTGAGAAGGCAATTATGTACACCGGTGCAGACACTCTTGACCGGAACTCGGTCACTCTGCGCCAGTATTTACCTTACGGGATGCCAGATTTCAAAGAATTCACTAGGACGCATCCTGAGTTCTTAATGTACGTAGAAAACCCCACCCCGGACCATGACTGGTTGTCGAAATTTCTGCCGTCTGTGGCATCGATGGAAGTTTTGAGGGAAGATTCGAACCAGAAGGTCTATCTAATTAGGCTAAAGAGTCATACATGATTTGATTTTGCAGGAGCCGTTTCGGTAGTGTCCCGGAACCTGTAGAAAAGTGAATAGCGCATTTTGCCTGTGAAGTCATGAAATTCTTTTTTTAAGCAGCAGCTTTTTCTTTTCCTCCGATGTCACGATAGCCGTTGATGCGG
>Ga0073928_10001443_pt1 | contig 45642 bp, 42 predicted proteins | sample PaiPotPPA55metaG_FD_76969 | JGI IMG/M metagenome (GOLD analysis project Ga0073928, IMG submission 76969) | Iron sulfur acid spring bacterial and archeal communities from Banff, Canada, to study Microbial Dark Matter (Phase II) - Paint Pots PPA... ...
GCCCGTAAACGACGTGTTGAAAGATGAAACGCGCGGAGGCACCAGCGGAGGACACGCGCGCTTGCGCAACACGCTGGTGGTCGCGGAAATCGCGATTTCGCTTGTTCTTCTCGTTGGAGCGGGCTTGATGCTGCGAAGCCTCGGCGCCATATTGCGCCAGAATCCAGGTTTCGACGAGCATCACGTCCTCACCTTCGACGTAAGTCTGCCGGACACTTCCTATCCGGCCGATACGAAGTATCCATTCGCAAGTCCGAGCGACACTCGTTTCGAGCACCAGTTCACCGAACGGCTGCGCAATTTGCCCGGCGTGGAGAGCGTTGGGTCGGTGAATGGTGTCCCGCTGAGTGGTGGAGGCGGAACCATCCGCTTCCTGGTGGAAGGCCGGCCCACACGAACCGGCGAGGAAGATGAATGCAACATCAAGGACGTCGACGCCACCTACTTTCAGACGATGAAGATTCCGTCGATTGGCGGGAGATACTTCAGCGCCACGGACACGTGGGAGGCGCCCTGGGTGGTAGTGGTGAACCGGAGCTACGCCAACACTTATTTTCACGGCGAAGATCCGATCGGCAAACGAATACGCTTCACTTACGATGCGAGAAATCCTTGGATGCAGATCGTCGGCGTCGTCGGCGATGTGTCTGAACTGGACCTTGCGGCGCCGCCCCCGCCGATTATTTACGCCACAAACGACCAGGGCCCGTCTTCGTACTTGAGCTATGTGGTGCGGACGAGCGGCAATCCGGCCGCATTCATCGGCACCGCCCGGGAAGCGTTGCGCGGAATCGATCCGCAACTTCCTCTGATCGCGCCGCAATCGCTGGAGCAAGTGGCGAACCAGTCGGCGTCTGTTTTTCTGCGGCGTTACCCGTCGTACCTGATTGGGAGCTTTGCGGGTTTGGCTCTGATTCTAGCTATGGTCGGGTTGTATGGATTGATTTCGTACACCGTGCAGCAACGCACGCGCGAGATTGGGATCCGCGTGGCGCTCGGCGCGCAGAGCCGCGATATCTTAAGGCTTGTCCTGCAGCAGGGAGTTAGTTCGGTGCTGGTTGGAGTTGCGGTCGGCGTCGTGGCTGGTTTGGCGCTAACTCGATTGATGGCGAGTTTGCTCTACGGCGTGGCTCCCAGCGATGGTTTGACGTTCGCGAGCGTCTCGCTTCTTCTGCTGCTGGTCGCAATGCTGGCGTGCACGGTTCCGGCAATGCGCGCGATGCGTGTGGATCCGCTTGAAGCTCTTAGACACGAATAGGGGAGGAAAGCATGGACGCAGTAAAAATGCGTTTGACAGTGGCTTCGGCGACGTCAGCGAATCGAAGGCGCCGACTCGCGCGCCTGTTGTGCGTTCCGATGATGGTTCTGTTCGCAGGAGTCCTGTTCGGAGTAACTCAACGAATCGCGCGAGCCTGCTCGCGCGGGGACGCCTCGCCCGGGCAATTGCGTCTCGGTTACAGCTCTATTTCGACTACGACGAATGATCCCGCGCCGCCAGACGAGCTCAAGGTCGGCGAAAACTTCGCGGGCCAGGCGAAAGATCACGAGTATCGTTTCAAGCTGGACGGCTCCAGAGACACCCTGCACCTCCACGTTTCAGCCATTCTCAGCGGTGGCAAGATTGAATGGGAGCTTATCGACCCAACCGGCAAAGTACGTACCCACATTGGAATAACGGAGCATGGCGACATGGATGCCACGGACATGAAGACCATTAAGGGAGAATGGCTGCTTCGAGTCAAGCTGGAAGACGCAACTGGGAAGTACGACATCCACTGGACTCAGTAGGGATTTTTCACATGGGCGTTGCGCGTAAAGATGTCTAGGCGATTACGCGCAGGGACGGTTTGGCGGGCGCCGCTACCGACCGTGCCGCTGCTGGCAGCGGAGTTTCACGCCTGTGATACTTGGTGGTCACGTAGTCGTCAACAAGCTTTTCAAACGCAATCGACAGCTCTTCATAGGTTCCTTCGAGAGTGTTGAAATGCTGGCCGTCGATGTAAACCGGGCAGCGCGGAGCTTCACCGGTGCCGGGAAGACTGATTCCGATATTTGCGGCTTTTGACTCGCCGGGGCCGTTTACGATGCATCCCATCACCGCGAGCTTTAATTCCTCCACTCCCTCGTATTCGCGTTTCCAGTCTGGCATTTTGTCGCGAATGTATTCCTGGATGCTTTCGGCTAGCTCTTGAAACGTACTGCTGGTCGTGCGCCCACATCCGGGGCAAGCCGTGACGCTCGGCGCGAATGTTCGCAAGCCGAGCGATTGGAGAAGTTCGCAAGCGGCATAAACCTCATCGCGGCGGTCGCCGCCGGGACGCGGGGTCAACGAAATTCGTATGGTATCGCCGATGCCTTCGTCAAGGAGAATGCCCATCGAAGCAGCCGACCAAACAAGCCCTTTTGCACCCATGCCGGCTTCGGTGAGACCGAGATGGAGGGGCTGGTCAGTTTTCCGGGAAAGATCGCGATAGATCTCGATCAAGTCGCGAGGGCGTGAAACCTTGCACGAGATGATGATTTGATTCTTAGTAAGCCCGCACTCAAGGGCTAGATTCGTCGAGTCGAGGGCGGAAAGCACCATGCACTCGTTGATGATTTCTTCAGAAGTTTTTCCGAGGTCGCGGTCGGTGTTCTCCTGCATTTTCTGCATCACGAGTTCTTGATTCAGCGAGCCGCCGTTCACGCCGATGCGCACGGGTTTGCCATGATCGCGCGCGACTTTGCAGATTGTCGCAAACTGCTCGTCGCGCCGCTGGCCATGTCCCACGTTGCCGGGATTGATGCGGTATTTGTCGAGATCGCGCGCGCAGTCGGGGTATTTCGTGAGGAGTACGTGGCCGTTGTAATGAAAGTCGCCGATGAGCGGCACGTTGCAGCCGGCATCGAGCAGGCGCTTCTTGATTTCCGGCACCGCATCCGCCGCTTCCGGCACGTTTACGGTGATGCGGACGATTTCCGACCCCGCCTGCGCGAGCTCTAAGCACTGCTGGGTGGTCGATGCGATGTCGGCCGTGTCGGTGTTCGTCATGGACTGCACCGCCACCGGTGCGCCGCCGCCCACTTGGACGTTGCCAACCTTTACTCCGACTGTTGAGTGCCTCTTCTGGCTCATGGAAGCTCTATTGTAGCGAATCCGAGCGAGGGTGGATAGCTGGTACCAATGGCGTCGTTGCAATGAAAACGCATACGACCGTATTCTCAAAATGTCTGGGTCGGGGGAATCCTGAAGCGACAACCTAAAATTCTACGCGCCGCGCGGTGGCGCCGTTCGGCTTGCCGTTGCGGCCCGGGGGCGGCGTAATTGTTGCCATTTTACGGATCATGGCCAGCACGAGCTTTTTGTCGTCCTCAGAGAGGGTAGTTGAGTATTTCTTGATTTCAGCGAGGAATCGGATCTCCTCTTCGGAAAGCTCGCCTAGCACCTTTCGTGTTTCGCGATCCTGTGGCGTATCGCTGCCTGGGAAGAAGTCCGCGAGGCTGATTTCCATCGCCTCTGCGATTTTTGCCAGGGTTTCGAGCGAAGGCACGGTGTGTCCGTTTTCAACGCGGGAGAGGTAGCAGCGCAAGAGTCCGGTGCGTCTCTCGATGTCCCCTTGCGAAAGTCCCCGATCGCTGCGATACGATTTGATTACTTCGCCGATGTTTACCTTCGGTTTTTCTTTGGGCATGGGTACCTTTCCTGCAACGGGGGGTATCTTACGAATTACCCTCGAACACACGCAAGAGGTTATTTCAATGAATGTTCCTGTAGGGAACAATTCGGTTCGGTGCAAGCGAATGTCACTTCTTGGCGCTCTTGAATCTTGTCCCGGAACCCCCTGCGGTTCGTGCCAAACGAGCTAAAGGACGGATTGCGGAACCGAAATCGGCTGCGGACTGAGAGGTTGCTTTTTTCCGGCGCGCTTGTCCGCATACAGCGCATTATCGGCGCGTTTGAGGAATTCTTGAGGCGTTTCGCCGAGCTTGAAATCAGTCCAGCCTCGCGAAAACTGGCACCGAATCGTCTGCTGCCCATACTCAAGTTCGAGTCCCTCGACTCTGCTCAGGACATGGCCAACTTCTTCGGCGCGGCATTCGGGGAGCAACACCATAAACTCATCGCCTCCGAGCCGAACAGCCAGGTCAGAACCGCGGATAGCCCGCTGCAGCCGCTCGGCGAACCCCTTCAGTACCAGGTCCCCGGCGGCGTGGCCGTGCGTGTCGTTCACTACTTTCAAGCCATCGATATCCATTAACAGCACCGTCAGCGGGCGGCCGTGTCGCTGCGCGCGGCTCATTTCCTGGGAGAGCCGCTGCTCGCCCGAACGGCGGTTGTAAAGCCCGGTGAGCTGATCGAGTGCGGCGAGCTTATAGACTTCCGTCGCAAGGCTTTCCACTTTGGCAAGCGACTGAATCTGGTCTGCAAGCTGGTTCCTCAACCGTACAACCTGAAGTTGCTGATAGACGAGATACACGGCGAAGAGCAGAACCATGCCCACAAGGGCGCGAATCGATTGATTCAAATAGAAGGAATAACCGGACGACTCATGGCTCAACATGGCCGGGAATGCAAAGGATGCGACACAAAGGGTAAGCAACAGGAGGACCATCACGGTGGAAGACCACATCCACCACTGGCGGCGATCGAGCTTTCGCAAATGCTCGCGGATTTCTTCGGGGCGCGCCGCAGTCGCGTCAGGAAACGGTGGATCGTTCGTTTCGATCATAAAGGTCTTTGGTTTTCCTGATGCAATTGAATACCGGCGGGCGTTGAAACTCCATACGTAACTTCCGAAACGGTTCCAGTTTCGTAACCCCTTGGTAATCCGTTAGAGCGTAAATGCCGTCAATCGAAGGCGTTCGCCTCGGGTGGAACTGTCAATCTGGCAGCACAGGTTCCACCGTGTGCGTGCAGACGTCCTCGGGCACGCTGCTTTCGATACAACGACGGGAATCCCCAGCTTGCTTGGTATTGTAAGCAAGGATAATTGTGAAACCGGGCTGCGGCTTCTGATGTCTACCTTCTCACAGGCCCCCAATCCCAAGAAACTTCCAAGGAGAACGACGTGAACCTCAAGAAAATGACGTGGCTGGTTGTAGTTGTAATTGCAGTACTTGTTGCTCCAGTGACTAAAATTCACAGCGCCACCAAGGTCGCGATCTCGCCGGTATCCATCGATGGAGCAGGCCCGGGCGCGCCACCGATTCCTATACATTTAGCCGCATAGCGCTGAGACTTTAGATTTAGACCCGGGTGGAGGAGAAACTCCGGTTTCTCCTCCATTAATTCATGCTAGGATTCGTCCGCCTGTTAGGCAGAGGAGAATGCTGACACTAGTCATTTGGTGGATAACGATGTGCCTCGAAGGAATCATCCTCTTCCGGTCCTTCTATGGGAAGATCGCGTCGAAGTATCCGCTGTTTTATACCTACCTTGCTGTTGTGCTGGCTCTTGATTTGGCAAGATATTTCGTCTACACGTCCCATCCATCCTCTTGGGCGATGTTTTATTGGTCCACGCAGTTTGTAAGCGTGCTGGTGGGCTACGCCGTCATTCTAGAGATCCTCAAGCAAGCGTTGGACCCCTATCAAGGAGCGGAGCGATTCGGCCGGTATCTCGTATTGGGAGTTTTCGCGGCAGTTTTTGCGTTCGTCGCGTACCGTTCGGCGATGCGGTCGAATTGGTCGCCGGCGGCGACGACCGTGGAACTCGAAAGGGATTTACGGGCGGTGCAGGTGCTGGTGTTGATGAGCATTCTGGCTGTCGTGTTTTACTACCGCATTGCGATCGGAAGAAACGTGAAAGGTATGATCCTGGGTTACGGCCTGTTCATCGGGACGAATGTGATGAATCTCGCACTTCGCTCGTATGTCGGAAGCGGGTATCATCCCGTTTGGGAGTTTGTTAAGTCATACTCGTATGTTGCATCCGTGGTCGTTTGGACGGTCACCTTGTGGTCTCACCAACCAAATCCAATTCCCGAGTTGCCGACGCGCGTCGAGTCCGACTATGAAACGCTCGCGTTGCGGACCAGAGGCATGGCTGCCGCGATGCGCTCCCATTTGGAAAGGACGGCCCGTTCGTGATAACCCTCGTCTTCTTTCTGCTGATCGGGGCAGCGCTGCTGTTTTCCCTCTTCTTGTTTGCCCGGCGCGCCGCTCGTGTCGAGGGCAGCGCGCAGGCGCTGGTCGAAGCGAAACAAGCTTTGCACGCGCTCCAGGGCGAGCTTCTCCCGCCCGGCCTGGTGGATCGGATTTTCGCAAGGCAGGATTTCGAGTTCGTCGCTTCCTCCACTCCCCGGCAGGTGCAGGAGTTATTCTTGCGGGAGCGAAAGAAAGTGGCGGCGTGCTGGGCTCGACAGGTCCGCGCGGGAGTATTGAGGCTCATGAATTTCCATCTGGGGCAGGCGCGCTTTTACGCCCAGTTGAGCCTGGCGACAGAAATGAAACTAGCGGTGAACTTTGCCGCGCTGCTTCTGGCGTGCCGTGTTATGCAATTCGCTCTTTATCTCGGCGGGCCGTTCGCGGCTCCCGGGATCGTCGCAAGGACCGTTGGGAATGCTGCACGATTGTGTGAAACTTCCGAGAAGTCCCTGGCGTTTCTGGATCCATCCGGGCTGGACGCCCTTTCAAAGGACTCAGCTAGGCACCCCGCGGCTTCCTAGAGAATCAGGCCGATAGAGGAAATCGATCGTGAACTTCGTAACAAAACGGATGGATGTGCAAGCAGCCGCCGACGACATGCGCCGCCGCACGCTCTCGCAGATCAGGCGCCCGCTCGATCGCCTGATCTATCTGGCGTCGCTGCGCGATTACAACACCGGCGTTTACTACCACGACGGGCTGGCATCCCGGTTCTCAGAAGACGCCGTCTGCGAAGCGCTCTCCGAGTGCCACCGGGAAGTTTTCCGCCAGCTGTTTCTCTCCTCGCTCGAAGATCTTGTCGCGCAATTGGAAGGTTACGCGGATTCCACGAATGCGGCGCCCGCTGATTTCATTGCCGCATGGCAAGGGCTTGAACCCTACCGGGTGTCAGTGCCGGCAGAAACAGACTCCGTTTCGGCGGGGTTTTTCTTTTCAAACCTCAAAGTCGCTTTGGCAATCTTGCAGAGCCGTCTGCATGTCCGTCGTGCGCCGCGACCAAACGCATGGCGACAGCCGTCACTTGGCCAATAATCTCCGCTTCGTCCGGGTGCGCAAACGTCCTCGTAGAGCATGCTGACAGCGGATGGGGAATCAGCGTCAACTGCGATCCTCGCAGTTCGCACCAGGCGCAGGCGTACCCATCCCGCAACTCGACGAAATAAATCGGCCGGTCCAATTCGGTGCGCCATTCAGAAGGCTGCAGGCGGACCGCCTGGCTGTCTATTTGCACGAACGACCCCGGACGCAATAGCGGGTACATCGTGAAGTCCTGCATGCCGATGTATCCGTATTGGCAATGGCGAACGTCCAATTTCTGAATCAATGATATTGGAACTTCTCCCCAAACCTCGACCATTCGCGAAATCAAACTCGTCTTTTCAAGGCTGAAACCCTTGTCGAAGCGCACAGGAAACGTGATCGCCTTGTCCGGATCGGGGGTTTCGAGCGATGCGAGATGCGTGTTCTGAAGGGGCAGCGACAACTGATAGAGCGCGCTGCTGTCCAAGTCTACTCCGAAGACTTCAAGCAGGTCAGCGAACTTCGTGCGGTAGATGACGCTCAGGCTAAAGAGTTTGTAAATGCTCGGGACCGAGGTTTTGTTCTCGAGCTGCGTCAGCCACGCATTGGAGATGTAAAATTCTTCGTTATTCCGGTCTTCGGCAATCTTCCGGCTGAAGTCCTCGACGTCACGAGTCGTCACGCCCAGGCGATTGCGAAGTTCCTTGAGTTGTTCTCCAGCACGCGGGCTAGGTCCCATGCAAGTATGTCACTTTGAACCATGCGAGTCTAAAACTGCTCGTAACGCCAAGCAGCGTAAAGCTTTCTGCCGCCCGACGCAACCCTTTTGAATATTCGCTCACCACGTCCTTGGTAAGCCTTTGTTCGAGGCGCCAGCCTCTCTTAGACCCGGCGCCGCGCCGATATTGATTGCATGCGAGTCAAACTCCAGGATCGAAGTCAACATTTCGCGCAGTCTAATGGCTTGAAAGCAAGCTTCAAATCGTGGCTTGAAGTGCTCCAGAGGCGGCGATCCGCCTGGCATGTGAGCGCAAAATTGCGTAGTGAGGCTCTCCCGATTTAGGCTCAGATAAGAATTTTCGCTTTCTCTGCTTGCAATTACGAGCAGGAGGCCGTCGTTTTCAGAGAATTTGGCCCACGGCACCCACAATCAATCGTGCGTCCGCAACCGACCTAATTCTCAACGAGAGGGAGTTAGGACCCCCGGTTACGCCACAGTACGTGGACGCACACGTGGGGCTCTCGCAAACGCTGGGGAGCCCCGCACTACATCCGTATTAGTACCGATAGCATCGTCCAAGATCTTTCCCGAGCGTATCGCCAATCGCCGTTTGACGGGCTGTTTGTCGTTGATCCGCGTCGGTTGATCGACGGTTCAGGAAATGCCCAATGCCTTGCCGGTGTTTAGGCATCAAGGTACCCGTCCACAAGAACAGGCAGAAGTACAGTTTCACTTTTCGTATCAATCTGGCCTGAATGCTGGCCCGTGACTATCGAATTGTGCGATGCTGCATTCAACGATCCGCGCCGAACGCACTCTTTGGGAGATCTAAGATGGATGGAACTCCGGTGACACCGGTAAACTCAGATGCGTCGATCCGAGAGAAACGCTCGGTTCCGCGCTACACGCTCATCGCCAGCGTGGAGGTAATCGAATCCACGACGGAGACCAAGATTGCGGGGCGCATTTCGGAGATCAGCCGAAAGGGCTGCTATGTCGACGTTTTGAACACGCTTCCGGTGGGAACGCGAGTCCGCCTTGTCATCTCGCGTGACAAGGGTACCTTCACGACGCACGGAAAGATTATCTACGTTCAGGAATCCATGGGCATGGGCGTCGCGTTCGTGGACACAGCTGACGATCAATTGATGATTCTCGACGTTTGGCTCGCAGAGCTCGCTGCCTGAATCGGGAAGTCGCAGAGTTTCTTCGAAAGCATCCGCATAAACGCCACAGGTCCTTCCTTTTCATCCCTGTTTGCATTTCGGAATCGCAACTGTCATGCGCTAAGATAGAACTTTCCGGCTATCGAAAGGGGATGCTTTGGGCTTCAGCGCTAGCACGCGGCAATTGGGAGAGGTGACGATCGTAGACGTTCGCGGGCGTTTCACGTTAGTCGAGGGAGAAGCGATCCACGAGTTGCTCGTCGACCTCTTTCGCGATGGGAAAAAAAGGATGCTGCTGAATTTTCGGGAAGTGTCGTACCTCGACAGTTCGGGAGTTGGCCAGTTGATCCGCTGCCTTTACACCGCAAGAAGAAATGGCGCCGAACTCAAAGCTGTTGACTTAAGCCCGCGCGCTCTCGAAGTGCTGAGGCTCACGAACTTGCACACAATCTTCTCGGACTACACGAACGAGCCCGACGCTCTTCGCAGCTTTTCGTCTTAGTCGCACCAACTAACTCCGCGAAGCGCTTAACGCTGCGCACTTTTCGCAGTCTACTTTTGCACGACTCCGCAGGCCAGCCGATTGCCTGCGTTTCCTGCGGGATCCGTTTTGTAATCGTCCGCCTTTTCGTGAATCACCAGCGCCGAGCCGCCTTCATGAAACAATGAGTTCGGCCCGTCTACCAGTGTGACGCTCGTCGCCACCGTCGAAACCGTGGCGTTCCCTGATGCGTCGACATCGAAGTTATTAAGATCGCCCGCGTGAGCTCCGCTCGGATTGTCCTTGCCATGCTGCTTTCCATAAGGATTGAAGTGCGGGCCGGCGGATTTGAAGTCAGGGCCGTCGCATTTCCCTGCGCCGTGAATGTGAAACGCATGCGTACCTGGCGGCAATTGCGAAACTGTCATTGCAATCTGGACGCCGCCGCTGGCCTGCGTCAGCACAGCCGTTCCAATTTTTTGCCCTTGGGCGTTCATGATGTCAGCGTGAGCTTGTTGCGCCGATGCCTGGCCAAACGCTGCCGTCGCCAGCAAAACTGCCGGAACGAGAAGTAAACCGCGAAAATTCATTGGAATTTCCTCCACGAAAGGGAACTGGCGTTCCCCGCGTTAGATGCCAATCGCTGCTGAGAGGCTACCACGAATGCACCATGAAATTTCGTCTGAACGCAAAGCGAGTCTCCAGCTAATTCGGCAACCCACGCAGGACTACAAGCGTCATGTCGTCGTGTTGCGGCGCGCCTGCGGAATAGGCATCGGCCGCCTGCATGATGCGCACGATGGTTTCTTGCGAATTGAGGCCGACGCACGTCTGCACTGCCTCCATCAGCCGATTTTCGCCCCACTCTTCCAGCTCGCGATTCATGGCCTCGCTGATGCCATCCGTGTAGATTACGAGCAAGTCGCCTGGCGCGAGCGACACTTCAGCTTGTTCGTAAGGGCAATCTGGCATCAGTCCCACCACCGGTCCGCCGCCTCGGTCAAGCCGCTCAACGCTTTGTCCCGCCCCCAAATGGCGGAACAGCATTGGTGCGCAATGCCCCCCGTTGACGTAAACCAATCGCCGCGATGCAGGATCGTATTCCGCATAGAAAAATGTTGCGTACCGGTCCTCGGCAGACGCGTCGTAAACCATGTTATTAACGCGCGCGACCAGTCCGGCAATATCGCTCCCCGCCCGAGTCGCGTCAGCCCGCAGCGAAGCCTGCAAGCTTGCCATCGTTAGGGCGGCGGCGATGCCTTTGCCCGATACGTCGCCAAGCGCGACGCCGAGCCTACCGTCCGGCAGCGCGAGAAAATCGTAATAGTCGCCGCCGACTCCCAGAGCCGTCCGGCATCGCCCGCAACAATCCAGCCCTGGTACCCGCGGCATCCTCTGCGGGAACAGCCGCTCTTGCACCTCGCGCGCGATTTCCACCTCGCGGCTCATCTTCGCGCTTCGCGCCACTTCCTGCGCGATGGCGCTGGTCAGCTGCGCGTTAGCGAGGGCAAGGCCGGTCTGCACGGCGACGGATTTCAGCAATCGCAAATCCGTTCCCGAATACGGAGCTTCCGAGCGCTTCTCGCCCAGGCTGATGATGCCCAGCAGCTTTTCCTTCACCGATAACGGCAGGAGCAACTGCGGAGCGAGCGCTAGCAGCTTCTTCCGTTCGTCGTCCGTCAATTCCGGCGAATTCACCCAGGAATCTTCGTCGTCGAAATACACTCGTGAAGGTTCCGGGTTCCGAAGCAGCCGCTGGACGGTTACCCCTGTGTCCAGCAGATCTGCCTCGGGAACGCCCGTGTAGCCCAGCGCATACGCGGGCCGAAACGATCCTCCGTCCGCGAGCAGAACAGCCACGCGCGGAATGTGCAGTGATTCGGAAATCCGCGTGGCAACTCGCTCCAGCAGAGGCCGCGTCTCCACCATGGTGCGCACTTCGTCGCTCAATCCCTCGAGGACCTTTTCCGTGTCGTAAGCCTCGCGGAAGAATTGCCGGTCCGTCCACGCGCGGACTTTCACGGCGCCCTTGCGAATCCAAAGCACCAAAATGAAGCCGCAGGCGATCGCGGTAACTTTTTGCGGGCTGCTTCGGCCTGGGTCCATAACGAGAGAGATCGCCCCCGCCAGCACGGTCGCCACAACGCAAACTTGTAGCACGCGGATCCCGCCGGTCGCGAGCGCGTATCGCAATCCCTGGCGCAGCACCACGCGGACATCCAGCGCCCGCTGCACTACGATCACGTATGCCAGCGTGATCGGAAAAAGAAGGATCAAACTGAGCGCAGCCAGCACGAGCCATTCCGGAAACCTTTTTTCCAGCTCGCCGCCCCCGGAGAACGCGTTCAGCAGGACCAACAGGAACGTCGGCGTCATCCCCGCCGTTGTGCCGGCGTACAGTAAACGCAATCGGCGCTTCGCACCGGGCGAAACAGTTCGGCCCAGCTTCGTCCCAATGAATGCGAAGAAGCAGCTGGTCGCACTTACCTCCAGCACCGTCGACGCGGATGAGACGTGGCTCCAGAGTGCATTCAGCCGGGCTACCGCCGCGAAATTCTCCATTTCGCCTATTCGCAAAATCGTTGCGACGATTCCGGTGATGATCAGCGCAGGGGTAAGTACGCTGGTTGCGATTCGCACGTACCGCCGTGTTCGGCCGCCGGAAAACGGTTCGGGAAAGTACAAACCGAAGTACATCATGAACAGCGGCCATGCCGTGTTGCATAACATTCGATACGACTCGGCAGCATCTCGCACGACGGGTCCCCAACTTTCCACCTTTGCCGAGAACAGACTGGAAACCCCGAGCAGCACCCCCAGCAAAATCCATGCCAGGCGGTCTCGCGGACGCACCAATGCCACCCAGAATCCAAGCAGGATGCTGAAGAATGGCAATCCGATCTTGAGGAGCACCACCGAGGCCACAGCCCATCCCGTGCTCTTCAGCGGACGAGCCAATGTGATTGTCAGTGCCCGTGCGTTTTCCGCGCCAGGTGTGCGCGCCGTTACTTCCAGTTTGTCTCCCGGCTTGGCGGAAGCCAGCGTCTCACCGAAGACGGCCGTGCCCGTAAACGCGCGTCCGTTCAGCGCAACGAGCACGTCGTTCTCGCGCAGGCCGGCTTGTTGTCCTTCTGTTCGGACGAATTCTGCTACAGGTTGTCCATGTGAATATTCAGGATGGAAGGGCCACTCGGCGCTGTTGGGCGTGAAAAACTGCGGGAAAGCCGCGATCGTGGCGCGGACCTGATAGCTACAGGCGATGGAGAACAGAACGGCAAGGCAAATGTACTGGAAGACCGGTGGCTTCGTTCTTTTCATTTTCTCGTGCGCCAATCTCCGCAAAGTTATAGATGGGGGCGCCTTACAAAGCAACTATCGAGTTCCGCTCCGGATCGTCGCATTCCTCACAGCCGCGCTCCATTCTGCCTGGCTGTTCCGCTGATGCTCGTTCAACTAGAGTCTTTAGCTGCGCGCATGCATCCAATTAAAAAGAAATCGTTTAACTTGTAGCGTTTAAACTATAAGAAGACGAATGGCGCCCAACAACCCACCGCCCGGCGAAAAGAAACCCGCGAAGCGAAAATTTGACTGGAAGCTCTTGCCCGACGTTTGGGCGCTGCTGAGTCCCCGGCGTGGCGTACTCGCGCTGGGTTTCGCGCTGATGGCCGTCAACCGCGTGGCGGGATTGATTCTCCCAGGCTCAACCAAATATCTGATCGACAACGTAATCAACAAACGCCAGACGCAGCTTCTCGTGCCCATCGTGATCGCTGTCCTTGTCGCCACTATCATCCAGGGACTCACTTCGTACAGCCTCACCCAACTTCTTTCGAAATCTTCGCAACGAATGATTGCCGAACTTCGCATGAAAGTGCAGGGCCACATCGGACGCCTCCCAGTGACGTTTTACGACGCGAACAAAACCGGCGTCCTCGTCTCCCGCATCATGAGCGACGTTGAAGGCGTCCGCAATCTGGTCGGCACGGGTCTGGTGGAATTCGCGGGCGGAATCATGACCGCCATTCTCGCCCTGATTATTCTTATAAAGATCAGTGTAACCATGACTGCCGTGGCCGCCGTAATTCTCATTATTTTTGCTGTCGGAGTGAACAAAGCATTTAAAACAATTCGGCCGATTTTTCGCGCGCGCCCGAAAATCAATGCCGAAGTTACGGGACGCCTCACCGAATCTCTCGGCGGCGTGCGCGTAGTCAAGGGCTACCACGCCGAAGCGCGCGAAGAGAAAGTGTTTGCCGCCGGCGTGCAACGCCTGCTCGACAACGTCATCAAGACCCTTACCGCGACGTCGCTGATGAGCCTCGGAGCGACCGCCCTGATGGGAGTCGTCAGCGCGGCAATCATGCTGCTCGGGGTGCGCCAGATTATTGTCGGAACCATGACGCTCGGCACATTTTTCACCTATACGATTTTCCTCGGCATGCTCGTGGCGCCTGTCTTCCAAATCGTGGGCATTGGCCCGCAGATGACCGAAGCGCTCGCCGGCCTCGAGCGCACTCGCGAGGTCCTCAACGAGAACCCAGAAGATGAAGCGGCCGGCCGCACCGTGCAACTCGGCCGCATCGCCGGAACCGTAGCTTTTGAAAAAGTGGATTTCTCCTACGATTCCGGAAAGCAGGTGCTCCACGGCATCAACTTCGAATCCGCTCCCGGCACCGTAACCGCGCTTGTAGGCCCTTCAGGCGCCGGAAAGTCCACAATCATTGGATTGATCGCTGCATTCTACGTTCCGTCCAGCGGCCGCGTTCTCGTCGACGGTCACGATCTCGCGCAGGTCCGCCTCGATACCCATCGCACGCAGCTGGGCGTCGTCCTGCAGGATACGTTTCTCTTCGACGGCTCCATCCGCGAGAACGTAGGATTTGCCCGCCCCGAAGCGAGCGAACAGGAAATTCTCGCCGCTTGCCACATCGCGCGCGTCGATGAATTTGCCGAAGGCTTCGAGCTGAAGTACGACACCATTGTCGGCGAGCGCGGCGTCAAGCTTTCCGGCGGCCAGAAGCAGCGCGTATCAATCGCGCGCGCGATCCTTGCCGACCCGCGCATCTTGATTCTCGACGAAGCCACGTCCAGCCTCGACTCCGAATCCGAAGCGCTGATTCAAGAAGGTCTGCGCTATCTCATGCGCGGACGCACCACGTTCGTCATCGCCCACCGGCTCTCCACCATCCGTCGCGCCGACCAGATTCTGGTGATCGAAGGTGGGCGAATCATTGAACGCGGCACCCACGAATCACTCTATGCCTTGTCAGGACGCTACTTCGATCTCTATACGAAGCAACATGGCGTCGAGACGAATTTATTCCTCGCGCCCGGTGAATCCGCTGATGCCGAGGGCGCTGAGCCGCAAGTCCAGCAGCCTGCCAATGGCGAGGCGGCGAGCGCCCAAACCGCATCGTTGCCCGAAGCTATTCGGTTAATTCGAAGCAGGGAAACCTAGTCGAAGGATTACGCGCGCGGAACGAACTAAGACGTGGGTTTTTCGGGGACAGGCTGAGTCGCGAAGAAGTCTTCTCGAAATCGCGCCGCGTAGGAGTCGAGCAGCTCGACAATCCGCTCCGCCTTCGCCGCGCGCAAGACGAATCCCGCATGGTGATGTTTCGGAATCCGCAGTACGATTTCCGGATCGGCGTATCCGGACGTATCCGGATTCTCCTGCCGCGCCAGTGAAACCACCACTCCGGCATACTCCCGCCGGGGCTTCGGCAGGTGATACGGTTTCTTTCCGGCGCCCATTTCCAGTCGCGCCCATTCCCGCCATAGATTAATTCCGGTTGCCGCTTCGATCGCGTCCGAGATATGCGCCCCGCCCACGCGTGCCGCGATCTCGATGAAGTAAAACTTGCCGTCCTCGCGCGCGCGGAGAAACTCGGCATGCGTTACGCCACGCACGAATCCAAGGGCGTCCATCACTTCAAGATTGATTTTGTGCAGCGCTTTGGACTCGGCGGAAGTTCGCGGAAGCGTTCGCGTGGTGAAAATACCGCCGTGGTGGGAGACATCCAGCGGCGGCGAGCCATAGGCATGCGCCTCGGCGAACAGCACTTTGCGCTCCGACACGACGCTGTCGATGTGAAACATGTCTCCCATCACAAATTGCTCGAGCAGATAGAACGATTGCTGGTCGTCAAGCCGATCGAGTAACGGCCAAAGCTCGTCCGCATGCTGGATTTTCGTCATCCCAATCCCGGAAGCCTGCGAGCGCGGCTTCAGCAGCCACGGCGGCTTCACGTGAGCCATGAAGTGCTTCAGGCTGCCATGATTCAGGACGTGAACGAATTCGGGTACCTCAATCCCCGCTTCCTTCGCGCGCCCGCGCATGGCCAGCTTGTCGCGGAAATAGCGCATCGTCGTCAGTCCCATGCCCGGAATGCGCAGGTGTTCGCGCAGCGCCGCCGCGTTTTCCATGTCGAACTCGTCTAGCGCGACGATGCGATCGATCGTCCGCGTGCGCGCCGCGTAGCTTACCGCGCGGATTAGATCGTCCAGCGGCAACTCGGGCGGCATGTAGAACATTTCGTCGATCGAATCGCGCGGCCAGTCCCCGTTTCGAAGTTTTTCCACCGTGAGCAGAAAAACCCGGCAGCCTTCCTCCTTGCACGTGCGCAGAAACTCCTGGCCTTTTTCGTAGGAAGTGATGCAGAGAATCGTCGTGGGAGGTGCGGCCTTCACGGGAATCCCTCGCGCACTTTAATCGCTAACTCACTGGACGCGGAAACGCGGATTATACAGCGAGCTTGTCGGGCGGAAAGAGAAAACGCAGAAAAGGGCCCGCGCGCTGCGCCCACGCCGCCTCGCTGTGCTGGCCGCCTTCGATTTCCTCGTAGTGGAGATCGTTAACGTGGCGCCAGCCCTTTTTCACCAGAGCGTCGCGCAAAGCTCGCGCATCTTCCACGGTGTGCGCCGCTTCCTGCGTCCCGACGTCGAGCCAAATACGCGGCCGAGTATTGAGCCGCCTGCCCGCGACATATTTCACGATCCATTGCCTGTCCCACCAAACGGACGGCGAGAGCACCGCGAGCCGCCCAAACATCCTCGCAAATCGCAGCCCGAGATAGATAGTCACCAGCGCTCCGAGTGACGATCCTCCGATCCCGGTATTTTCAGCGCCCGGCAGTATGCGAAACTGCGATTCGATGAAGGGTTTGATCTCGCTCACCAGCAGGCGCCCGTAACGGTCGGCCGATCCGCCGCCCAGTTTTTTCGCGCGCGAGGGAGTGTACTCGCGGATCCGTTGTTTCCCCGTGTTGTAGATCCCCACGATGATCAGCGGCTGAATCTCCCCTCGCGAGATTAAATCGTCGGCCGTCTCGCCGAGCCGCCAGTGGACGCCTCCAAAGGAAGTCGCCGGATCGAAAAGGTTCTGTCCGTCCTGCATGTATAAAACCGGGAAGCGCAGATCGGGGCGCTTGTCGTAAATTCCCGGAACGTAAACTGCCATGTCGCGCTCGCCTGGCAAAAACTGCGAGCGATATCGTTCGAACTTCTGCAAACGTCCGGGGCCGGCCTGTGCCAGTTCTGTCGTGATTTCAGAAGGGTAGGGCAATCACAATCCTTGGATTTAGAATTTGGGGCTCGCGCTCGCGTGTCCCGCGTTATTTATGCTGCGACAGCTCGATTCAAGGCTCCCAAGAATAGCAGAGCCGAATCGCGCGGACGAAATTTCTAGATACGGAGAGGTGCACCCTAAGTTGCGGCTTGAAGAGCGCTGAAGGTGCTTTTGCCTTTTAGGGGGTCGGAGCTTTAGCTCCGACATCAGCGGCACTAAATGAAATGGGCTTTAGCCCCTGAGGAAAACGATTCTGGCCTCTGACCTACCGTGCTTGTTTCTGCTTCGCCGCAACCGCAAAGACCGTATAATATCCGCCGTTTCGCCAACGTGCGTGTCGCTGGAGTGCACGCAGGAGCAAAATGCGTCGGGAATATCACCGCTGGTACTCGCATCGTATGGGAATGGATATGGGAGTGGTTGTGTACGGCCACTGGGGTCCGCCGCTGATCGGCTTTCCCACCAGCGCCGGAGACGAATGGGAACTTCAGAATCAGGGAATGATCGCAAGCCTCGCCGACCTGATCGACAACGGCCGCGTAAAATTCTTCAGCGTTAATTCGGCGAACTTTGCGTGCTTGTACAACAAAGGTGCGCACCCGTTTCATCGCAGCTACATGCAATCCCAGTTCGACGCGTACTTGAGCAACGAAGTGTTTCCCTTCATCCACCAGAGTTGCCAGTCGGATATCGCGATTTCAACGATGGGCGCTTCGTTCGGCGCCTATCACGCGGCAAACACGCTGTTCAAACATCCCGACGCAGTTCGCCGCTGTTTCGCGCTCTCTGGCATGTACGACATCAAGGGCTTCATGGACGGAATGTACGACGACAACACCTACTACAACAATCCCGTCGACTACCTCGCAAATCTCTCCGACCCTCATTACCTCGGCAATCTCTCGCATTGCGACATCCACATCGCCACCGGCTCCGGCCCCTGGGAGCACAGCGGACCGTCCTATCGCCTCTCGAGCATTCTCACGAGCAGAGGAATTCCGCATCACCTCGACGACTGGGGTTCGGAAGGCGGCCACGATTGGCCGTACTGGAAAAATCAAATGCGGCAGTACGTCACGCGGTTGTTTTAGTTTGGTTTCAAGCCAAACTGAATCGTTCAAGCAGGTAGCGGCCTTTCGCGATCACTTGTTCCTCGTCAATCCACACGTTGCAGTGCCGCGCGAGCACGTCTACATGCGTGCGTGAAGACCACTTCGCGTGCGTCTGGCTGCCGTAAGGATCGCCGAACGCGAGATGCACGCCGGGCAGCTTTTCGTCCTGTAGCAAAATGCCGATCATGTCGGAGAGGCTGAGGTTCGTGCCGAAAGCGAGTTCGCCGACGCGGTCGCTGTTCTCGTCCGTGTGGCAATAGCTCCAGAATTCCTCTTCGAGATCCTTCCGCGAACATTTTGCGGAGACGAGCCGGCCGTCACGGATTTCCATTACGAGAGGCGTGGCCTTCAAGTCGCCATATTTTCCGCAGAAGTGATCGCCGGCAGTACCGTCGCAAACAAACGTGCCATCCACTTGCGCCGGAGTCGTAAAGACTTCTCCCGCTGGAAGGTTGGACCAATAGCGCCGGCTAATCAACCCGCTGGTTTTTACCCAGTCGAGTGAGGCATCAAAATGGGCCACGAGCGACGTGCCCGCGTCAGTACGCACCGTGAGTGATCGCGCGGTGTGCATGCGCTGCAAAAGCTGCTCGCTCAGCCGATCAACCATCGTGTAATCGGCGCGCATCCCTTGTTGCATGATTTCGGGCGTGACGCCCACCATGTGCGCGTAGCGAATCTGGCGCCGCTCGACGACCCCGACGATATCCTTTCGCGCGCCCAACTCTCCCTCTTGGGGCTGCATGCACAAAATTCCCGCATCCGCATGTTCGAGCGAATCGAGAATCGCTTGCGGCGCTCGCCCGAGCGGACGCGGCGCAAGACTCTCGAGCAAGAAACCTTCGCTCGTCGCGCCGCGCTGTTCGATCGCGTAAGCCAGACTCGCTGCTACCACTTCGCTCTGGCGATCGGCGATCAGCGTGACGCATTCGCCTGGTTGAATGGCGAGGCAGGTTTCCACCGCGTTGCGAGCGCCGGGAACAAGTTCCGGCTGGGCTGGGCCGAAGTTCACTTTTACATTGTAATTTTGCGGGCCGTTGTTTGCTATGGGGATTCTCCGTGATGTGAGTGAGCTATGAAGCGCGAGGCTCGACGACGAAGCAGGGAACTTGGCCGCCGCCGGATGTTACGTTGGCAAGGCCGGTGGAACTCAAGCGCGTCAGGAAGCCGGCCATGCGCCCGCGGAACAGATACGGCGCAAAGTCAACGAGCATGTCGCGCATCTCGACGCCGCGCTCCGTCTGAATGGGGAAAACTTCGCGCCGCACGGCGATGCGCTCCTGAACCACCCACGCGGCGTTTTTATCCGCAAGGGCACGATCGATTGCGCCATCCCAGTCGGATTCGCTCGTTTCCCATCCGAGCACGACGCCCGTTCCGCCGTATTCGTCGTTGGGCTTCAGCACAAAATCGTTCCGCCTGCGGCGGAGGTAATCGAGCAAGCCGAACGAATCGCTGCCGCGCGAGGTTTTGGAATCGGCGAGCAGGCGCGTCCAGGGGATATGTCTGCGAATCAGTTCGCGTTCGGCGCCGCTAAATAGCGCGGAATTTTTATCGTCCGTCAGCACAGCAAAGAACGCTTTCTTGTGCGGAATCTTGCAGGTAAAACTGTTCGCCACGCAAACCGCACCGGTCGCGTAAGCCCGTACGAGCGCGTCGCACTGCGCCGGACGCGCCACGATGTCGTTGATCAACACGCGGCGGTAGACCAAATCGATTTTCTGGCCGAGGGCGGAAAGTCGATCGCCATCGAAATCGAGTTCCTGCGGATCGCAAACCACCGTCGAGACGCCTTCCTTCTCAAAGTTTGCCTGGATGATTTCGAACTCGCTCCACGTCGGCACGTCACGCCAGTCAACGATTGCAATCGTTGGCGGCGAAGCAATCCCGCCCCACTCACGATAGCTCTCGAATAAAGCTTTGAGCAGCATGCTCATCGACGGGTAGTTGAGGACGTTGTACTTTTCCTCGAAGTGCGCCATCACCGGAAGCGTGCGAAAAACGCCCGCCAATGTTTCGGCATACCCCAAACCGGCTGGCGACTCGGCGTTGTATTCGGCGAACTGAAGGGAATCGGGCAACAGGAAGGAATCGAGCCGCGAAGCGGTGCTGGACGTGGCGTATCGAGTCGGGATGCGCGCCAATCGCTCTTCTTCGGGGCTGAGCGCGACTTGCGCGAGAAGACTCGGGTCTTCAAGAGACTGCTTTACGACGCGCTCGCCCAACTCCGCGATTTTTTCCGCCACTTGCCGAACGCGCTCTTCGTCCTGGGTCGTGAGAAAGAAAGGCCGCAGGAAAGGGCAATGGATGCGATCGCCAAACGTGAGGCGTTCCGCGCGCATTTTGGCATTCAGACCGGCGCAGAACTCCGGAGACAACTCCACGCCGGGCCGCAGCAGACCATTCCACGTCTCAGCGGCTAACGAAGGCATTCGCGAAAGCGAAGCTTGGGCGGGGACGCTCACGCTTTCTTTGCCTCCGCGCGCAATTTCGACGGAGCGCCGGCAAATCCACCGGCAGCGCCGATTCCTAGCATTTCTTCCCATCGCGGCCAGGGATTGGAGGGATCACCGTTTTCGGCGCGGTCGATTACGAGCCGGGCCATACGATCGACTACATGGCCGAAATAGAATTCGGTGATGCGATCGCGCTCGAAGTCCGGCGCCGGATTCAGAAAATCAATCGCGTAGGGGATGCCGTCCTGGACGGCGAATTCGATCGTGTTCATCTCGTAGCCGAGCGCCTGATTGATCGTCCGAGCATCTTTCACGATGCGATCGCCAAGATCCGCGGATAGATATTCGTGGTCGACGATGTAGCGCCGCTCTTTGGGATCGTACTGGACGGGAAGAATATCGTTCTTCCCGAAGGTAAAGCAGCGAACATACTTGTCGAAGTCGATGCCTTGCTGAAGCGTCATGCAATATGGCCCGGTGCCGTCGTAAGCGGCGATGAGTTCCTCGCGAGTATTCACTTTGTAGACATGCTTCCAGCCGCCGCCTGAAAAAGGCTTGAGGAACGCGGGCCGGCCTACGTAGTCGAGCAGCCCATCCCAATCAATCGGATAGTCAAGATTGCGCAGCGATTCGGAATTGATGTCGACGTCCGACGGATACGACTTCTGGGGCAGCAGCACGGTTCTGGGAATCGCAACGCCAAGTTTCGCCGCGACGGAGTAGTTGAAGAACTTGTCGTCTGCCGTCCACCAGAACGGATTGTTGATGACGTAGGTGCCTTCCAGCACAGCGTGTTTCAGATAGCCGCGGTAGTAGTCCACCTCGTGGGAAATGCGGTCGACGATCACTTTGTAGCGCGCCTTCTCGCCCATGCGCGTTCCACCGAGCTTGCAGAATTCCGCCGTGATTCCCTTGGACGCTCCCAGCTCATTCACTTTTTCGATGAACGCCGGAGGAAAGCTGTATTCGCGCCCGCACAGAATTCCGATCTTCATGGCTTCTGCTCCTTTGGGAATCCTCGCGCGCTTCGGCGCTGGAGAAGTTTTCGATTCGATCATCGTCGTGTCGCGCGTTATGGTCGCCATAGTGTTTCAATCGTGCGAGGGACGGCCCACCGCGGAAGAGGCTTGTAGGGCCAGCCCCTCGCTGGTTTCCGCCACCAGGTGGTGCACTACCGCTTTCAAATCGCCCGTTTCCTTAAAGACGCGCAGTTGCCGCTCGGCGCTGGTGCCTTCGCTCAGAATCCGGTGAATCGGCTCGAGCGCTTCACGGCTGCCGAGATCGTCCACCACGTCGTCGGTGAAGACCAGCAACTCGATGGCGAGATCGCGCATGGGAACTTCGGCCTGTTTGCCAAAGTCGATCAGCTTGCCTTCCATGCCCCAGCGAGCGGCGCGCCATTTGTTCTCTTCGATCAGCGCGCGCGGGTACATGCGGAAACCCATGTTCTTCGTGTACAGGCGATGCAGCTTCACGACGATCGCCTGAATCAAGGCGGCGATGGCGACGGCCTCGTCCACGCGCGTAACCACATCGCAAATGCGGAATTCGAGAGTGCCGAACGTGGGATGCGGGCGGACGTCCCACCAGATTTTTTTGGCGTTGTCGATGCAATGCAGCTTCACGAGCAGGTTGATGTAGTCTTCGTATTCGCTCCAGGAGTTGAAGTGGTCTGGGATGCCGGTGCGCGGGAAACGGCGGAACACGGTGGTGCGGAAAGATTTTAGACCCGTGTCGCGGCCCATCCAGAAGGGCGAGCTGGTCGAAAGCGCCAGAACGTGCGGCAGGAAATAGCGAGCCATGTTCATCAGGTCGATCATGGTGGTGCGGTCTGGCACGGCCACGTGTACGTGCATTCCGAAAATCAGAAGCGAGCGAGCCAGCTGCTGCAATTCTTCGACGATGTTCTTGTAGCGGTCGCCCGGCGTGATCACCTGCTCCATCCAATTTGAGAACGGATGCGTGCCCGCCGCGGACACTTGCAGCCCGACGCGCTGCGCCGCGCGCACCAGTTCGCTCCGCGTGCGCCGCAAGTCGGCGTCAAGCTCGGGGACATCGCCACAAATTTTCGTGCCGATTTCGACGATGGATTGGTGCAACTCCGGCTTAACCTGATCTCCCAGGCCCGACGAAGTGGCTTGGACCAACTCGCTTACATGCGAGCGAAGTTCACCCGAGGTTGGATCGACGATCTGGAACTCTTCTTCGACACCAATCGTGAACCGATGGCTCATAGAGGGGCCCCTTCCGGTCCTTGAGTAATTGCGGGGTTTGGGGAGGGTATCACAATTCGGCTAACGGAGGAATTACCGGGGCCGAAAGGGGCTGGAACCACAGATGAACACAGATGAACGCAGACGGTACGGCGGAGCAAACCCGTGGATGCGGCGGTGGACGCGAGAAACGCGGATCGTGAGAGCGACGAAGGTCCTTCGGCTCCCGTTGGTCGCTCAGGACGACGAAACTGGTCGGGTCGTCGTTTTTTCGCTATTAGCCCCGCCGCGAATATTGATTCTGCGGTGGTTAGGTACGTTTCTAATCGCGGAATTTCGCTATTAGAAATGCAGGGGCGAGGAAACGGGAAGCTGGTTTGCGTAAACGCGTAATTGGCCGATTTTTGCCGATTAGAATTGCGCTCCGTCGTTCGTTTGCATGGAGTTGCAGCGGATTCTAATCGGCGGCGGAACGGATTAGAAATGCGGCCTTCGCGTGAGTAATAAGGCCGGGGGGATCCCGCAGTGGCACTCGGGACAAACTCTGGCGCTACCAAGGGCCGTTCCAATGCTTCGCCGAAGGCGTGCGCAAAAGCCATTTCGCGATGCTTCGCTTTGAAGCCCATTGTACTGTCTGTCCCCTTCGGGACGCGCTTCTCCTCTGTGCGTTGCGCGCGGACGTGGGTTGCGAACACACGCCGCCGCTGGCCCCGTTTTTCGGGGCACACAAATATTATTAGGTTATGTTGAGGATACTACCCTGTTAGCACACAACGAGCGGACCGTCAAGCAGTTTTTGGGCGTTAAGGGAAATTCCTGAGATCGCGAAGGGATTGCTGAAATTTCATGCTGAGAATCCGTTCGGCGGGATCAGGGCAAGCTCTTCAGGCCCGCTGCGACCTTTGATTGCATGACGAAGCCCATCGAGTGAGACGTGAGTGGAGATTGGAAGGGTGATGTAATTGAGCTGGGCCGAAAGGCGTCGGAACCACAGATGAACGCAGATGGAACAGCGAGTTGAACAGTGTTGGACAGCCTTGAGGATTTGGTGCTGGTGGAGGGAATCGAACCCACACGGCCTTGCGGCCACCGGATTTTGAGTCCGGCGCGTCTGCCAGTTCCGCCACACCAGCGGGCAAAATGAGCTTACCACGGGCTTTGCGTTTCGCAACCCACGCGAAGCAAATCTTTGTGCGCGATTTGTGAGGGACTTCGTGTGCGTTGCTACTTCAGCTGGTCGTTTTGCTTTCGCGCTTTGGCCTGGGCGTCGAATTTCCGGTGTTCGACCAGCGCTCTAAAAACGCGGCCGCGTCCCAAGACAATATCTCCGGCGCGCGTCTCGACGTCGAAAACGAGAAATCTGCCGCGGTACTCCGCCAGGCGTGCCGTTGTGCGCACCTCGGTTCCCGCGGGCACCGCTTTCAGATGATCCACTTCGATTCGCGTTCCCACGGTGATCGTTCCGGGCGGCAAATCCGGCATGACGGCTTTCGACGCGGCAATTTCCATCATTCCGATCATGGCGGGAGTAGAGAAGACGGCGGGAAGCCTGGGATCGAAGGCTGCGAGAGTCCATTCGGGCGGGACGATTTTTTCAACGCTGGCTTCGAGGCCGATGCGCGGCATAGGAAAGGAGCCGCCGCCGGTCGCGGGCGACGTCATCGCGAAGGCTCGCGTCCGCCGGATTGCCGCGCGGCGTCGAGCAGGCGAGGACTGAGGAAGCTTCGCGTGATTTCCGTCATGGTGATGCCCAACTGGTTCCACAAGCGGCGCTTCAGGCTGCGATAATCCTGCGAGCCGCTGAAGACGTCGCGAACCAGATCGCCGAAAGCGGGCGAGTGTTTCAGGAACTGGACCATTCGAGTTGTGATTGCGTCGCCGAGAAAAGTGCCGAGGAAAAGCTTGCGAGCGATACTGGCCGCGAATTCCAGGTCGGCGGAAAACGCAGAGCGCATTCGCTCCGGGTAGGCTTGCGGCTTGCCTTCGACGATCGCCTGGGCCAGCAGGTCGCCGGAGCGCATGGCATAGAAGAGCCCTTCTCCGGTGATCGGATCAACGCACGCTGCGGCGTCGCCGGCCATCGCCCAGTTTTTTCCGACGATGCGGCGGCCGCGAAGCGTTTTTGCTTCGGGTGACGGCAACACGTGGCTGTAAAAGCGCGCGCCATCGAGAGACAGATTCTCTTCGCGGATGAAGTCGTCGAGGTGTCGGCGCAGTTGCGGCGTCGAACTTTGTCCCATCTTGGCACAGATTCCAACCGACAAATGGTCCGCGCGCGGGAAGGACCACAGGTAGCCCTCGAATTGTTTCAGGAATTTCACTTTGATGATGTCTTCTTCGGTGGGGATGAAGTACCCGAGGGTCACTTCCAGATCGCGGGAGCCGAGAGCGGTTGTTTCCGGGAGCAATTGGTTGCGGGCGCCCGCCGCCAACACCACAAAATCGGAGACTCGCTCCTCGCCTGCCACCGTGAGGCGCACTTGCGGGCCGTCCGTATTAACCTTCGTGACGCGAGAACAGATCGCCGTGCATCCTGCCGCGACGGCGCGGTCGAGGAGCAAACCGTTGAGCACTTTGCGCGAGTAAATGACGATGGGATGGTTCATGTCGAAGCGCGCGCGGTGGCCCCGGCTGGAAATCAGCTCGGCGCTGCGAATCAGTTTCTTTGGATGAGGCGAATCGAGGAGGAACGGATAGGCTTCGATGGCTTTGTGCGTGAGGCCGCCGCCGCAGGGCTTTTCCCAGGCGAGGCGCTCGTCAAAAATCGTTACCTCAAAGCCGGCGCGCGCGAGTTGCTCGCCGCAAAGAGCACCGGCGGGACCGCCGCCCACGATGGATATATTTTTCATTGCTGCGTCAAAACGCGAGTATAGCACCGAAAGCCGCCGTCAATTTCCGGTGCCCGGGTGGTGGGTCAGTTTCCGATAATCCGACGCAATATAAAAGGGCGTTGACAACCTGACCATTGAAAAAATCGGGTCCGAGGACTACTTCCGGTTTGCCGACCACCCGGAACGTGGCCAGACCGGTCAACACAACCGCGTTTGTCGATACTAACCCGACGGACAAACCGATCACCCGGATAGTGAACAAAAACGGCCTTTCGGCGGCGCACCCGTAAGAGCGATTCGTAACCGCGTCTGCGATTTCCATCGATCAACACGGCGTCGAGGTAGAGCCCCGTAACTGCTCGAATCACCAACACACCAGCTCCCCCGGACTATTGTGGCCCGCGGACCGGCCCGATGTTGGATTTCAGCAAGAATTCACGAATCGCGCTGTATGCATTCAGCGTCTGCTCGTCCGTGAAGTCCCCATGAGTATTGCTTTCGATCGTCAGCAATTGATTGCGGACGCCTGCCTTGGTGAGCGCTTCGTGGAAGCGTACCGCTTGCGAATAGGGCGCGATCGGGTCGCCGTTGCCGTGAATGGTTAGAATAGGTGGCAATCCGGGTCGGACATAATTGATAGGCGAGAGCCGTTTCGCGAGCTCCTCGCGATCGGGTTGGCTCCCAAGCCAGGACACAACCCAAGAGCGGATATTCGCCCCATGCAGCGCGTCGGCGACGTCCGTTAGCCCGACCCAGTTTATGATCGCCCCCACATTCGGCGTCGGGTCAGTCCAGGGGCCGGACCATTTGGGGTCGTCTTGCGATACACAGCCATTGTCAAAACCAGCCGAGGCCGGAATCATAGCCGTCGTCAGCGCCAAGTGTCCACCGGCGGAAGCTCCCGTAACAACAATTTTGCTGACATCAAAGTTGTATTTCTTTGCGTTGCGTCCAATCCAGTGCAGCGCGCAACGACAGTCCTCAACCGCGGCTGGTGCGAGCGAAACTCGCGCAAGCCGATACTCAACGTTTACTGCGGCCCACCCCATTTCCAGATAAGGCAGGAGCGAGAGGACCTCCTCTTCCTTCTCATGTTGTACCCAGCCACCACCATGGATCATCATCACAACGGGCGTGAGTGCCTTCGCGGTCGTTGGGCGGTAAACGTCGAGCTTTAGCTCGTAATTGTTAGCGATTCCGTATGTAATATTCGGGAGTACCTCATAATTGGTGCTGATCAATACGGCCGACCTCGCGGCCTCGCTTAGCTGTGCCCATGCAGCGGGAGAGGAAACGAGTTGGAGGCACAGCATGAGTCCACCAAACCCCAGCTTACGAGCAGTCATTGTCGCCCCCTTGGGCCGATAGCCTAGCGCGGCCGGCACTTGCGGTCAATGCGAGGCTCTTTTCTGTAGCCGCAACGCATACGATTGCGGCCGGCGCCCTCTTGGGACCTAGGGAAATTGACCTCTGCCCGCACCTGTTTGGAAGCATCACCTGTCGATTGCCGGGTTGACCAGATGGCTACCGGGAAGTCGGCTTGTAGGAATTAATCTCCGCGCTTGGCATCGACTCCGGACGGATTACGGGACGGAAACTGACCCACGACCCGTGCCCGGCAAGGGTTTCGCAGCGCGTGATAGAATTGCTCGTTTCGAAGTGCCGGTTGCGGCAATCTGAGGGGCGGAATTTGGGAAAAGTCGTTTCGCAGGGCGAGCTGATTCGCGAGCGGACCGCGTGGAAGCGCAGCGGCCAGCGCGTTGTTTTCGCGAGTGGCTCTTTCGACCTGCTTCATCCCGGTCACGTTCGTTTTCTCGAACAAGCGAGATCTCTGGGAGATATTGTCGTTGTTGCAGTGAAGAGCGACGCGAGTGTTTCCCGCGAAGCGATCGCCGCCGGCCGAGCCTCAGAAAAGGCGTCAAGCACGGAGCCATCGCGGCCGATCACGCCTTCTGCCGAGCGCGCCGAAATTGTCGCGGCTCTTGCGGCCGTGGATTTCGCGGTTGAATTGGGTGAATCGACGACGCGCGACTTCATCGCCGAGCTTGCACCCGACATTCTCGCGCAGGCAGGCGCCGCTGAAACTGATGAGGCCGGCCGAGGCGAAGAAGTGGAAGCGAAAGCCGCGGGCGCGAAAGTCGTCCGCATTCCTCTTGAGCCGGGCCATTCAACCTCGGGCCTGATCCAACGCATCAAAGAGTCTGGGCAACTCGGGCAGGCTCGGCAAACTCGGCACCCTCACGAATGATTCTTCACCTGGTATCTGAGCTTCTGGCGCGGGTCGCGAAGCGCCCCGTAGTCGAAGAAGCACTCGAGACGCTTCGTCGAACGGGCGGCGAAGTACGGCTGGCCGGTCTCACCGACTCCGCGAAAGCACTTCTGGTTCCTCTTGCTGCGGCTGAACTTGGGCGTCCGACGATTCTTTTGGTTGAATCAAACCAACGCGCGGAGGCTCTGCTCGAGCCGGTGCGTTATTTTTATCGCGCGATTACCGGTAAGCCCGGCAGCCGCGTGGCGCATTTGCCGTCGCATGAAGTTCTGCCTTACGAAAATCGCTCGCCGCACGCGGAAATCTCGGAAGACCGCGCCGTGGCGCTTTGGCGGTTCGCTACTGGCGAAGCGGACTTGCTGATTGCGCCCGTGGAAGCGGCGCTGTGGCGCTATCGCGAACCGGAATTTTACCGGCAGCTTGCCCGCACCATCGCGCGCGATCAATCGATCCCCCACGAAGAGCTTCTGGAATTCCTTTCAAGCGCCGGTTATGACAAGCAGCTGACATGCGAGATGCCGGGGCAATACGCGGTGCGCGGAGGAATCATTGATGTTTTTTCGCCCGAGGCGCCGCAGCCCGTCCGCGTGGAACTTTTGGGCGACACGATCGAGTCCATCCGCGCGTTCGATCCAGGCACGCAGCGGTCCACAAATCCTGTTGAGCGCGCGACGCTTCTTCCGCTTACCGAATCACCGCTGCGAGCGGAAACGCTCGAGCGCATGCGAGTCCCAGCGGCCTCCGGCCGCGAAGACGATTCAGCGCCCGGCGGATTCTATCCCGGCTGGGAATTCCAGGCGGTTCTGCTCGAGGAGCGCAAATCGGTTCTCTTCGACCTTGCCGGCGAGCCGCTGTTGATTCTGGACGAGCCGTCGCTACTCAACGGCGCGGTGGAAAAATATCGCGCGGAGCTGGCCGAATCGTTCGACGGCGTGGAGGATCCGCTTGCCGAGCCTCCGGTGCGCTACATCTTCAACGAAGAGGAATGGTCGCTGGCGCAGCAGCTTGTCCCGCGGCTCGGCATCGAACATCTCTCTGTCGCGCGCGAGGCAGAAGCAACAACAGCTGCGGGAGCCACGCCCGAACGCGTTTTGCAGACTCAACCGACGACGCGCTATCACGGCAACATCGCCGCGTTCATGAGCGATGTTCGAGGGCGACTGACGGCCGGCGAGCATGTGATGGTGTCGGCGGGCAGCACAGGCGAGCTTGAGCGACTCGCGGACATTTGCCATGAATACGAATTGCCGTATCGGATGGGAGAACTGGAAGAAGACGTTACGGTAACGCGCCTGGCTGAAGAGGGAAGCGGGAGCAGCGCGCCGGGCATGGTGTTGGTCAAGGCGCCGCTTTCGGAAGGGGTTGTTTTCATCGAGGCAAAGCTAGCGATCTACGGCATCGGCGATTTGTTTGAAACGCTTCCGCCGGCGCAGCGGCCACGCACACGCCCGAAGACTGCGAGTTTCTTCAGCGATTTTTCCGATCTCAAGCCGGGGAACTATGTGGTGCACGTCGATCACGGAATCGGGCAATTCGAAGGCTTGCGTCAGGTGGCGGTCGAAGGCGCGAACGGCGAGTTCATGCTGTTGCGTTATGCGGGTGACGCCAAACTGTACGTTCCGCTGGCGCGGCTCGATCTCATCCAGAAATATCAATCGCTTGGCGGCGTGGAACCCACGCTCGATCGCCTCGGTACCACCATTTGGGAAGCGCGCAAGACGCGCGTACGCAAGTCCGTCAGCGACATGGCCGAGCAGCTTCTTGCGCTCTATGCGGAGCGCAAGACGGCCCCTGGTCATGCTTTTCCGGCAGATACGAATTGGCAGCGAGAGTTCGAGGACGCGTTCGAGTTCGAGGAGACTCCGGATCAGCACCGTGCCATCGAAGATGTGAAGCGCGACATGCAATCGCCGCTTCCCATGGATCGCTTGCTGTGCGGCGACGTGGGCTACGGCAAAACGGAAGTTGCCATGCGCGCCACATTCAAAGCGCTTGCGGATTCCAAGCAAGTGGCGATTCTTGCTCCCACCACGGTTCTCGCATTCCAGCATTTCCAAACCTTTAAGCGGCGCTTTGCCGCCTTTCCCGTGCGCATCGATATGCTCAGCCGTTTTCGCACGGAGAAAGAGCAGAAGAAAACTTTGGAGGAGCTGGAAGCCGGGAAAGTGGACGTGATCATCGGCACGCACCGTTTGCTTTCTCGCGACGTGAAGTTTCAGGATCTGGGGCTGCTTGTGGTGGACGAAGAGCAAAGATTTGGCGTGGCGCACAAAGAGCGGCTCAAGGAAATGCGGAAGAACGTGGACGTGCTGACGATGTCCGCCACTCCGATTCCGCGCACGCTGCATATGTCGCTCGTCGGCTTGCGCGACATGAGCGTCATTGAAACGCCCCCGAAAGATCGTCTCGCGATTCAGACGACCGTCGCGCCATTCAGCGAGACGCTCGTTCAGCGTGTGGTTGAAGAGGAATTGGCGCGCGATGGCCAGGTTTTCTTCGTCCACAATCGGGTGGAATCGATTGCGTCCCTTGCGGACATGGTGAAGCGGCTCGTACCGAAGGCGCGCGTCGTCGTTGGCCACGGCCAGATGCGCGAAACCGAGCTCGAAAAGGTAATGCTGAAGTTCATTCGCGACGAGGCGAACGTTCTCGTCTCGACCACTATTATCGAAAACGGACTGGATATTCCACGCGCCAACACGATTGTGATCAATCGCGCCGATCGTTTCGGACTTGCCGAGCTGTACCAACTTCGAGGCCGCGTGGGACGTTCGAACCAGCGCGCGTACGCGTATCTTCTTGTGCCAAACGAAGGCTCTCTGACGCAGATTGCGCGCCAGCGCCTTGCGGCGCTGAAAGAGTTCAGCGACCTCGGCGCCGGTTTCCGAATTGCTGCGCTCGACCTCGAGCTTCGGGGAGCAGGCAATCTCCTTGGAAGTGAACAGCACGGCCACATCGAGGCAGTCGGCTTCGACATGTATTGCCAGATGATGGAGCGGGCCGTGGCTGAGCGAAAAGGTGAAGCCGTGGCTCCTGAACGTCGCGCCACGCTCAACCTTGGACAGGAAATTCGCATCCCACCTGAGTACATCGAGAGCGAGAACTTGCGCCTGCGCATTTATAAACGAATCGCGAGCGTTACGGCGGATGCCGAGCGCGAGGAAGTCCGCAGGGAACTGGAGGACCGCTTTGGCCCGCCGCCGCCGTCGGTTGAAAACCTGCTCGATTACGCCGTGCTGAAAGCGCTGGCGGAGAAGCTGCTGGTGGCATCGGTCGATCGCCGTGCAGATCAACTCGCCATTAAGTTTTACGAAGACACTCCACTGGGGCCTGAGCGGTTGGTCAAGGTGATCCGTAAACGCCGAGGGATGCGCCTCGATCCGACCGGAGTGCTGTGGCTCGACTGGAAGGGTGAAGCGGGCGGACCGATGAGCGCGTTGAGAAACGTATTGCTACAGCTGCAATCGTAGAGCTAAAATTCACGTCGAGCAGAGGCTATGAAAAACCTATCGTTCGCATTCGCTGTCGCGCTATTGATTTTTCCCGCGGGAGTCGCCGCGCAGACCGGACAGTCAAGGGGCGCGATCGTGGAAGAGATTATCACGCGCGTCAACAACGACATCATCACGCTGTCCGACTACCAAAAGGCGAACCAAACCCTGCGCCAGGAAATCGGCCAGGAATGCCAGGGCTGCACGCAAGACAAAATGCAGGCTGAGTATAAGGACCGCCAGAAAGACTTGCTGCGCGACCTGATCGACCAGGACCTGCTCGTGCAGCGCGCCAAGGACATGGGCATCAGCGTGGAAGCGGATGTGGTCAAGCAGCTCGACGACGTCCGAAAGAAAAACAACCTCAACAGCATGGAAGAGCTTGAAAAGGCGGTCGAGGGCGAGGGCATTTCCTGGGAAGAGTACAAGTCCCAGATGCGCAACAATCTTTTGACTCAGGAAGTAATTCGCAAAGAGGTTGGTTCGCGCATCGACATTGGAAGCGATGAAGTGAAGAAGTATTACGAAGAGCACAAGCAGGAGTTCAATCGCCCCGAACAAGTTGTGCTCGCTGAACTTTTTCTTAGCACGGACGGTAAGACTCCCGAAGAGATCGCCGCGATTCAGAAGAAGGCGGAAGATTTGCTCGGCCGCGTCAAAAAAGGCGAGGAATTCAGCGAACTCGCCAAGCGACGGTCGGAAGGTACCACTGCGAAAGACGGCGGCCCGCTCGGCACGTTCGAGCACGGGCAGCTCGCGAAGCAGCTGGAAGACGAAGTCTTCAAGTTGGAGAAAGGCCAAGTGACGGAAGTAATTCAGACGAAAACCGGCTTTGAAATCCTGAAAGTCCTCGATCACTACCAGGCGGGCTTGCAGCCGATGGATAAAGTCGAAACCGAAATCATGAATCGCATCTACATGAAGCGCATGCAGCCGACCCTTCGCACCTTCCTCGCCGAATTGCGCGAACAAAGCTATGTAATGGTCAAGCCCGGCTACACGGATTCCGCCGCCATCGCCGGCGCAAGTTTGATCCAGGAAGTCGCACCGTCGGCCGATACGCCGCAAAAGAACAAGAAGAAGGGTTTGCCCAAGGGCAAAGTCAGCGGTTCATGAAGCCTCACTACGTCGCCGACCTCAAAGACGGTCAAGTCGTAATGTCCCTGTTTCTGGTTCGCGAAAAAGAAATCCGCACCTCCGCGCGCACCGGCACCTCGTGGCTTCATCTCGACCTCGCCGACCGCACCGGCACCATCTCCGGGAAAATGTGGGACAACTTTGCGGCGCTCGTGGATACGTTCGCGCGCGACGACGTGATTCACATCCGCGGCCGCGTGAAACTTTTCAACGGCCAGAAGGAATTGGCGCTCGAGCAAATCACGCCGGCTGCCGAGCGCGACTGCGATCTCGCGGATTTTCTGCCGCACACCAAGCACGACATCGAAAAGCTCTGCGCGCAACTCGGCGCTGCGATTGGCGCGATGCAAAATCCGTGGCTCCAGCGTCTGCTCAAGAGCGTCGTCGAGGATCCGGCGATCGCTCCGAAGCTCAAGCGGGCCCCGGCCGCGATGACCATGCATCACGCTTTTGTTGGCGGCCTTCTCGAGCACGTCGTCAGTCTCATCGATCTTTCCCGTTCCATCGCCGCGCACTATCCGGAGCTCAATCACGATTTGCTCCTCGCGGGCGTCGTCCTTCACGACATCGGAAAAATCGACGAGCTTCAATATGCGCGAGGCATCAGCTACAGCACCGAAGGACGCCTCCTCGGCCACATCACGATCGGAGCCGGCATGGTGCGTGAGAAAATCCGGGCCATTCCGGATTTTCCCGTGCCGCTCGCAACGCTTGTGGAACATTTGATTTTAAGCCATCATGGCGCGCTCGAATTCGGTTCGCCGGCTTTGCCGCAGACTCGCGAAGCCGTCGCGCTGCATTTTCTCGACGACATGGATTCCAAAATGGCCGCGATGCGCGCAACTCTTGAACTCGCCGAAATTTCAGCGGATGCTGATGTGTGGACCGATCGCAACGCGGCGCTTCGTCGCGAATTGCTTCGTACCGAGGCGTTTCTCGCTGGTTCCGACAAGCAGGCTGGACAAAAGAGATGAGCATGGCACCCATGAACGCTGGAAACGGAAAGGCGTCCTCGCCGCGGCGCTCGGTGCTCGATCTCGCGCCGCTGGAGCTCGATTGCATGAACACGCTCTGGCCGATGGGCGAGGGAACTGTCCGCGAAATTCGCGACGGGCTGGCCGCTCGGCGGTCGCGTGCTTACACCACGATCATGACCATCATGGACCGGCTCGCGCGCAAGGGCGTTGTCGAGCGCCGCAAAGCGGGCCGCGCGTACGTCTACAAACCGAATCTTACGGCCGAAGAAGCGCGCGCGCAGGCGCTTGGCCAGGTGGTCGAGAATTTCTTCGGTGGCTCAAAGGAAGCGCTGGTGGCGCAGCTCAACGGCCAACTGCCTCCCGCGCGCCTCGATCCGATTTACGCGCCGGCGCCAAAAGCTCGCGCTGCCGCGGCCGGCGCCACGACGCACAGCGGCGGTTCCGTGGCCCGCCCTGCTGCTACCGCGCAGGGAACCAGCGCCAAAAATGATGCTGACACCGCCGAGCGAATCGACGACACTCTTCTGTAGCGATGTTTCCCGCTGAACTCAAGATTCGGAACAGCACGATCCGTCCCGCGACGATCCTTGCGCCCATGGCCGGGGTCACCGACACCGTTTTCCGCCGCATCATTCGCTCGCTGGGCGCGTGCGGATTGATCATGACGGAGTTCACCAGCGCCGAGGGCCTCACGCGCAATTCTGCCCGCACGCTTCACTATCTATATTTTGACGACGACGAGCACCCCATCGCCGCCCAAATCTTCGGCTCTGATCCAGCCGTGATGGCATCAGCCGCCGCGCTCACCGAGGATCTTGGCTTCGATCACGTCGACATCAACCTGGGCTGCCCAGTGAAAAAAGTCGTCAAGTGCGGTGGTTCGGGCTTGTTGCGCGATCTGCCGCATCTGGAGAAGTTGTTCGCGGCGGTGCGTGCTGCCGTGCGTATCCCGCTTACGATCAAGATTCGTTCCGGCTGGGACGACAATAATATCGTCGCGGTGGATGTGGCTCGTATCGCCGAGCAAGCGGGTATCGAGGCGATTGCCGTTCATCCGCGCACGCGCATGCAAGGATACAACGGCTCGGCGGACTGGCGCGTGATTCGCGACGTGAAGCAGGCCGTGCGTATCCCGGTGATCGGCAACGGCGATATTCGCACCCCGCAGGACGCCGTTCGCATGATTCAGGAAACGGGCTGCGACGCCGTGATGATCGGACGCGCCGCGTCGTCGAACCCCTGGATTTTCCGCCAGATCGCCGACTATGTCGCAACAGGTCGCTACGATGAACCTACCGAAGCCGACCGCTACGAGTTACTCGCAGGATATTTCCGAAGGTTGATTGCTGCCGAAATGCCGGATGCAGTCGGAAAAATGAAGCAGTTCGCTAGCCTGTTCACCCACGGTGTTCGAAACGGCAGCGAGCTGCGCCATGCTGTCCACCACTCAAATTCCGCTGCGGAAATTCTAGGTTGCGTCGACGGGTTCTTCTCGAAAGCTGCGGTAACTTCGGGAGATTAGTTAGGTTTCTTCGGCGGGTCCTGTTCGATCAATTCGTCTCGTGTAATTAATAATTGCTTATAAGCTTCGCGGCGCGTAAGGCCTCGTTCGCGCGCGGCCTGCTTCAGTGCCGCTTTCCGGTCTGAGCCGCGTTCGAGGATGATGTCGTCCACTCGGCGCGCCAATGGAATGGAGTTTTCGGGATTCGCCGCGTTTTCCCCGTGTTGGGGGCGGCCATCCGCCGGCCCGATCAGCAAAGTGATTTCGCCGCGCGGGGATTTCTTTCGGATTGCCTCGACCAGATCTTCGATGTGTCCGCGCAGAAATTCTTCGTACATTTTCGTCACTTCCCGCGCGATTACCGCCGGCCGGTTACCCAGGATTTCGAGCGCATCTTCGAGAGTATCGAGCAAACGGTGCGGCGCCTCGTAGATTGCAAGCGTCCGTGGCTCCGCTGCCAGCTCGCGCAGCGACTTCCGCCGCTCCGCCTGCCGCGAAGGAAGGAAGCCGAGGAATACGAATTCCTCGATGGGCATGCCGGACGCCGCCAGTGCGGCCACAAATGCTGAAGCGCCGGGCACGGGTTCCACTTTGATTCCGTGCCGCAAGCACAGCGAAACGAGCCGATGTCCCGGATCGGAGATCGCCGGAGTGCCTGCGTCGCTCACCAGCGCCACTTTTGCTCCTTGCTCGAGCTCGATCACGATTTCCGGGGCGCGCGTAATTTCGTTGTGCTCGTGATAGCTCACGAGGCGCTTCTGAATATCGAAATGCGAGAGCAGCTTCAAAGTTTGCCGCGTATCTTCACACGCGATCAGGTCGGCTTCCTTCAGGATGCGCAATGCGCGCATGGTTATGTCTTCCAGATTGCCGATGGGGGTTGCCACCACGTAGAGGCAGCCGGCTCGACCTTCCGTTGTCTTTGGATTGCTCATTTCGTTTCGTTCGCAGCGGAAATCCCCGCGGCGCAATCAAGTGAGTCTAGCATAATGCGCATCATCGATTTAACGCGGGTAAGCGCGCGAGCCTCCGCCATGCTAAGATTTTCTCGGTTGATCGCGAGAGGAGTCCGATTTGCCGTTATACGAATATAAGTGCGTTAAATGCGGCCACCGTTTCGAGAAAATAGAAAACGTTACGGCTTCGGAAACGAAAAAATGTCCCAAGTGCGGTTCTAGAGCTGAACGCATGGCTTCAGCTCCAGCGATCCAGTTCAAGGGCTCCGGCTGGTATGTGACGGACTACGCCGGCAAGAATTCGTCACGCGCGGCAGGTGAGAAAACCGAGTCCGGCGAAAGCTCTTCGTCAAAATCCGAAAAAAGCGAAAAGGGCGAGAAAAGCGAGAAGGGCGAAAAGAGCGAAAAATCGGACGGCAAGTCCTCCGAATCGAAATCGTCCTCGGATAAAGAATCGTCGAAAAAGGAAAAGAAGAAGTAGGCAATCCGCTAAAGCTTGAGGCCTTTCAGGTAGGCTCGGAAGTCTTCGCCGAATTTAGGATTCTTCAGCGCCAGCTCCACGGTGGCTTCGAGAAATCCCAGCTTGTCTCCCGCATCGTACGTTTTTCCCTGATATACAAACGCCCACAGGCCGTGCTCCTGCGCGAGTGAACGAAGTGCATCCGTCAGTTGAATTTCTCCGCCGGCTCCAGGCTTTGCGTTCTCGAGGTACTCGAAAATTTCAGGCTGCAACACGTAGCGCCCTGTTACCGCGAGGTTGGAAGGCGCATCCTCGGCTTTCGGCTTTTCAACCAAATCTTTAATTTTCAGAAGTTCCGCGCCCCAAGGCTTCTGGTTTGCGGGGCTGGCGTCCACGATCCCGTACAAGTGCACACGCTTCGGTGGTACAGCTTCCACTGCAATTGCCCCCTTTCCTGTTGCCTCGTAAATCTCGACGAGCGATTTCGTCGCGGGAATCTTCCCGTCCATGATCACATCACCAAGAAGCACCGCGAAAGGCTCGTCGCCTACCAGTTCGCGCGCTGAAAGCACCGCGTGCCCCAGGCCAAGCGCTTCGCTTTGGCGCGTATAACTGAAATGAAGCCCACCGCTGATCTCCCGCACCATTTGCGCTTGTTTTGGCCTGCCGTGTTCCTCCAGAAACCGTTCGAGTTCGGGAGCCGAATCGAAATGATCTTCGATCGCGTTCTTGCGCCGCCCGGTCACGAAAATTACGTTCTCGATTCCCGACGCGATGCATTCCTCCACCGCATATTGAATCAGCGGCTTGTCGACCACGGGCAGCATTTCCTTCGGCATCGCCTTGGTGGCCGGTAGGAAACGCGTTCCCAGGCCCGCGACGGGCATCACAGCCTTGCGCACTCGTTTTGGTTTCGTCATGTCTCGCTTTTTCGTCGCCCGCCAACTCTCTGGACGGACTCACCGGCGCACGGGAAGGCGCTTTGCTTCTCTATGCTACCATAGGACTTTCACGCATCTGCGCGGCGTGGTAGGGCAAAAAAGTGGGCGAACACGAAAAATTAATTCTGGGTATCGAGTCGTCCTGCGACGAGACCGCCGCCGCTGTGGTTGCGGACGGCCGCCGCATTCTATCGAGCGTAATCGCTTCGCAGGTTGACATTCATCGTAAATACGGCGGCGTAGTCCCGGAACTCGCCTCGCGCGAGCACCTTCGCCGAATCGTCCCTGTGGTGCGCGAGGCGTGCGAGCACGCGGGCATCTCGCTCGCTGATATGGACGCAATTGCCGTTACGTACGGACCTGGTTTGATCGGGGCGCTGCTGGTCGGAATGACCTACGGCAAAATGCTGTCCCTCGCCCTTGGAAAGCCGCTCATCGCCGTGAATCACCTGGACGGCCACGTCCACGCCGTGTTCCTCGAGGCACATATTGCCGGACGTCGGCCGGAACTGCCCTCGGTATGTTTGATCGTTTCAGGCGGGCACACGATTCTCTATCATGTGAATTCCGCTGGATCGAACGGCGCCGACCGGTTCGCATACTCCCGTATCGGTGGCACGCGTGACGATGCTGCTGGCGAGGCGTATGACAAAGTCGCTCGAATGCTTGCCTTGGGTTATCCCGGTGGTCCTGTGATGGACCGTCTCGCGGCGCACGGAAATGGTAGCGCCATCCGCTTTGGCGAACCGAAAATGAGCGGGAACATATACGACTTCAGCTTCAGCGGCATCAAGACGGCGGTCTTCTATCATTTGCGCCGCAACCCTGAGCTTCGGCCCGAAATTGAAGCGCGGCAGGCGGCACTTGATCGCGGTGAGCGTAGCGCAGACGCGCTACGCCAGCTTTCCTCGCAAACTACGATGGACCTCATCGCCAGCTTCCAGCGCGCCGTAGTCGACAACCTTGTCTCGCGTACGCTTGCGGCGACCGAAAAATATGCGACGCGCTCCGTTTTGGTGTCCGGAGGCGTTGCGGCCAATAGCCAACTTCGTGCCGCATTCGAAACGGAAACGAAACGGCGGGGGCTCGAAGTTTTCTTCCCAAGTCGCGCGCTCTCAACCGACAATGCCGCCATGATTGCCGCCGCAGCCTACGGCAAGTTCGCAAGCGGCGACCACGCCGATGCCATGCTCAACGCCGAAGCAAATCTTCCTCTCGCATAGTTTTGTATAAAGGGTTAGAGCAGCGGTGGTTCGTAAATGTATGCCAAACCGTCTTGCGTCACGGCGTAGGCCTTCGTTCCATCCACGCTCCAGCGCAAATCGACCACGCCCTCGGCGGCATATTCGTCGAACACCCTCATACTGTTCAGGTCGACGAGGAACAATCGCCCCTTCGCGGAATTTTTCAGCCATGAACTGAAGCACAGGCACAACGGCAAATGCGGATGGCAGGCGCAGCGCTCGGCTCCGAAAGGGAGGGGTTCGAATTCAGGTGAGAGCGCATCGAGACGGTAAGCCTGTCCCGCCGCGCAATACACGATCTTCTGGCCGTCGGGAGTCCAAGTGAGATCGGTGATGTGCCCCTGCGCCGTGAAGACATTTTGCTTGCGCAGCATAGGGACGTCCATAACCACGATCGCATCGTCCGCCCAGTCGCCTTTTATCTCCACCACAGCGGCGAGCAATCTTTCATTCGGGCTGAACACTGTTGGCCCGTAACCGCAGAAACTCCCCTCTTCGGCGAACTCCTCGCCGTATCCCTGGGTTTCAATCCAGCTCGGTGCGCCTACTTCGTTTGCGGGAGCTCCCGCAATTGGAGCGGCGAACCGCCCTGTTTCCCACAGCCGCAACGATGCCCCTTGTCCTCCGGTCGACGCTGCCGCAAAATACTTCCCCTTGTCCGACCAGGCCAAGTGAGCGGGGAAGTTCCGCCATTCTCCGAAGGCGCCCACGAACATCTTCCCCTGAAGGTCGAAGATATGAAGCGCCGGTTGCCACGCGCCCCACGCCGCCACTAGATAATGCATCGTAGGTGACCACGAAAATGTTGCGGGCAGGTCGGTGGAGGAAATCGGAAGCTCGTTTGTGACGCTGAGCGCCATGGTAGGAACGCTTAACTCAATATCGTAAAGCACCACGCGCTGCACGCTTTTGCGCATCGGAGGAGAGATCGCGCACACTTGGCCCCCGCCTGAAATCGCGAGATGCGGCGTTCGCCCGGTGAAGACTTTCTTGATCAGCCAGTTCGAGTCGCGTGCAAGGTCCCGCAATCCGCGCACCACCAGCGCGGCGGACCTAACCGCTAATCCCTGACTTCCGGCAGGGACGAGTTCCGTTCCCGGTTTTTCGCGCGTCTCCATCGAGTGCCTTCAGCCTTCCATGCCGTTCAGTCGCGATCAGGGCTCAGACGGGCTCGGCGCCTTCGAGGCGCCGCTTGGCCTGACCGATCTGATCTTCCACCTTCGCAATCATTTCCTTCAGCACGTCGCGCCCGTGAATCTGCGCTTCATCGATACGCGATCTGAGTTGATATAAGTCGGAGCGTTGCAGCTCCTGAATCTCCGCATCAATCTCCGAGAGCCGGCTGCGCGCCTGACTGATGCGCCGGATCGCGCGAATCAGTTCGGCGCCCGGCCCATCTCCCTTCACGGCTTCCGGGCTGCACTCGTACTCGGTAAGAATCTTCGTCAGCTGGGTTTCGTCGCCGCGCCCGTACGCTTCGTTGGCCTCGGCCATTAATTGCTGGCGCTTGGCGCGGTCGTCGCGATCGGAAGTCAAATCCGGATGAATGCGTTTCGCCACCTCGCGAAACAGCCGCTTCATTTCCGGCGACGCTTTAAATGCGCGCGGCGCCTGCTCCGCTTCGTCACCTGCGACGGACTTGGTTTCATTCGCGCGCGCTCGCGCGTCCTGGGCTGCTTTTCGGGCGCGTTCGTTCGCGGGCTGCTCGGCCGCCAACCGCTCGGAAATCTTAGCTTTGAGTTCGTCGAGTTCCGCGTAGCGCAAGCCGACGAAATGCAGATATTGCCGCTCGAACGCTCCTAGTTCCGCGTGCAGGTTCGCAGACCTCAGTTCGCGCTCGGCGAGTTCGGTCTCGAGCGCGGTCTGTTCCTCTCGCTTCAGCGCCAGTTCCTGCTCTTCCGGCTTCAACGGAGCGTGTGAAACCGGGTTGTCTGCGGATTTCAACGCCATGTGTTTCCCCTTGAAGAGGCCAAGGTTGGGGAGCGACGGATTCAACGCCGCCACCTTCCCGTAAAGCTCTAATTGTAAGACGCTGGGAGGTTTCGGCTTGGACGGTCCGTTATGCCAGTTTCCAGAATGCAAAACTCGGCTTTTAAGGCCGTTTTAAGTGCGAGAAAATGTTCCAATTTGGCTTTTTAACGTGCAAGCAAAAGCAGCCCGTCAGTTGGCCTGTTTCAGCGCAATCTTTATAATTTCAACGGGGCACGCGCGAAAAAAGGAGAAAACACATGTCGAGCGAAACTCCGCAGGAATACATCAAGCGCATCCTTGGCCACGTGGAAGGGCAAGATGCAGTGAAGGTGCAGTCGAGCACTGCGAAGAAGCTAGAAGGCCTGGTAAGAGGTGTTCCCGCTTCCAAGCTGCGCAAGAGGCCGGCGCCGGACAAGTGGTCGATCGTCGAGATACTTGCGCACTTAGCGGACACGGAAATTGTCGGAGGGTATCGAACGCGGATGATTCTGGGTGCGCCCGGCACTCCGATCCAAGCGTTCGACCAGGACGCATGGGTTGCTGCGGGCCACTATGACAAGCGCGATGCGCGCAAATCGATTGAGCAGTTTCGCGCCTTACGCGAGGCAAATCTCGCACTGCTTAAATCCCTCACGCCGGAACAATGGAAGCATCACGGCATGCACTCCGAGCGCGGCGAGGAAACAGTCGCGCACATCGTCCGGATGTTCGCAGGGCACGATCTCAATCATCTACGGCAAATCGAGCGGATTCTCGCGGCAAAGAAGAAGGCGTAGTATTCAAATTGCAGCGCCGGAAACCCGGTCGAAAACAGAACCGGGCACAGTCGTTGCAGACTGTGCCCGGCGTTAGAGAGAGACAGAGAGAGAAAACTATTCCGGCATTATCGGTGCGGCTTCCGGCATTTGCAGCTTCGCTTTGGCCAGCGCGCGGACGATATTCACTTCGACCGCCTGCTCGGATGTGTTGCGCACCGTCGCCAATTCACTCACAAGAAGATACTTCGCGCGCTCCAGCATTTTCTTTTCACGGAACGAGAGCGGCTTCGTGCGGCTCAGTGCGACGAGGCCTTTCAAAACAGCGGCCACTTCCATCAGCGATCCTGTCCGCATACGATCCGAATTTTCTTTGAAGCGGTGCTTCCAATCGTGGTGGGAATCAGAGCGGCCCTTTTCGAGGTACGATAGGACCGCGCCGGCTTGTGTGGTTCGAATAATAGGACGCAGGCCAACGTTTTCGACGTTTGACTGCGGCACCATTACTTTGAGTCCACTGGAAGTGATCTTGAGCATGTAATATCGCTCCGATCGCCCGTTCATGTATCCATAACTGATCTGTTCGATGATCCCTACCCCGTGGTTCGGATACACTACTTTTTCGCCTAGTCTAAATTCCATTGGTGGAAGTGCCTCCCCAACCGCATGTTTAAATATTAAACACACGTGACAGAAACGTCAAGGAATTACGGCTCAAAATGAGGGGTTGGAAGGGCCTTAGATACAGGTATTTACCCCAAGATTGGCCACGAAATTGCCCTATAATTGCATCCGTGCTCATCCTGGCTCTCGATACTTCCTCGCCTGCGGGGAGTCTGGCGGTTTTACGCGACGAAAGGGTCGTGGGTCTTGTATCGACCGTCGCCGAAGAGAACTACTCTTCGCGGTTGTTTCGGCACCTCGAATTTCTTCTAAACGATCTGTCGCTTACGCTCGATCGATTCGATCTGATTGCAGTGGCGTCTGGCCCGGGATCCTTCACAGGATTGCGTGTGGGCTTGACGACTGCAAAAGGCTGGGCGGAGGTCTACAAGAAGCCGATTACCGGCGTAAGTGGGCTTGAAGCGGTGGCTGCGCAGTCGCGCTCGAATGCCGCGATTCTTGTTCCGGTTCTCGATGCACGGCGCGGGCAAGTCTATTTTGGATTCTATCGTAGCAGTCCCTCCGGGCGAGTGCTAGACGGGGAAGAGCGAGTCGCGACACCGGAAGAATTTCTGGAATCGCTGAAAGTTCTGGCGCGGGGTTCAAAGTTCTGCGTGGTCACACCTGCGCAGGAGATTGTTTCCGGCGCGTTGTCTCATTTTAAGGCAGGGTCTGCGGAGCTCGACATTGTCTCGCCTTTTCTGGCGCCCGCTATTGGACGGCTCGGATTCGAGCGCGCCTCGCGCGGCATTCTCTCGGATGCCCTCACGCTGGACGCCAACTATCTTCGCCGCTCGGATGCAGAACTGAATCTGAAGGGGCCGGAAGGGCCGTGAAGATTCGTACTCTGGAGGCGCGGGATATTGATTCCGTTGTCGCCATTCAATCCGCCTGCCCGGAAATCGCCCAGTGGACCATGTGGGATTACGATCGCGTCGCTCGGGGGGAGATGTCCGGATGGGTTTGCGAAAAAGTCGCTGCGGACGAAGAGGTTGCAGATGGCCAATGGGTCGCCGGATTTCTGGTGGCGCGGCGCATCGCGAACGATCTTGAGATTCTAAATTTCGCGGTGAGCCCCGAGTTGCGCCGTTGCGGCGCAGGCGCTTCGCTGCTTGGCGCGGCGCTCGAATGGGGCAAGAGTTTTCGCGCCGAGACCGCCATTCTCGAGGTCCGCGAATCGAATCTCGTCGCTCTGCGATTCTACGATCACCGCGGTTTCCAGGTCATGGGACGCCGGCCGCGATACTATACGGCACCAGTGGAAGACGCTCTCCTTTTGATCGCGCCACTCGCGGGAGTAGCTTCGGGCCCCTAACCGGAACCTCGCCAGAATCTCGAAAGATCGGAGTCAGCCGTGATTCTCGAAAACGACAGCCTGGAACTTCTTGGTGCCGCACTAAAAACGTTGGATAGCGGCTTTGCCAATCTCCCGGCCGTCACCCAGGCCGATCAGAGCTCCGAAGTCGCACGGAACAAAAACCGCATGGCTGCGGTGATGCATGAAGTTGCCACCCGAATGCACGGCAACTATCCGTACTTTCATCCGCAATATGCCGGGCAGATGCTCAAGCCTCCGCACCCGATCGCGCGCGCCGCTTATGCGCTAGCCACTTGGATCAATCCGAATAATCACGCTCTCGACGGCGGCCGCGCGAGTTCGCAGATGGAGAAGGAAGCAGTCGCGCAAATCGCAGCGATGTTTGGCTGGAGAGATCATCTTGGGCATCTCTGTGGTGGTGGCACGATGGCGAATCTCGAGGCGCTTTGGGTCGCGGGGCAAATGCATCCCGGGAAAAGGGTTCTCGCGTCCGACCAGGCGCACTATACGCACAGCCGAATCAGCGCTGTGCTTGGCCTGAAGTTCGCTGCGGTGCCTTCCGATGCAAACGGGCGCATGGACGTAAGCGCTCTCGCGAAAATGCTCGAAGCAGGCGACGTCGGGTGCGTTGTCGCCACCGCCGGCACAACGGGAACTGGCTCCGTTGATCCGCTGCCCGAGATTTTGAAGCTGCGCGAGCGCCACGGTTTCCGCCTCCACGTGGATGCCGCATACGGCGGATACTTCACGCTTGCCGCAAACCTATCTCCCGAAGCCCGCGCGGCATTCGATTGCATTATTCAAGCCGACTCGATCGTAATCGATCCCCACAAACACGGATTGCAGCCGTACGGTTGCGGCTGCGTTCTGTTTCGCGATCCCGCGGTGGGCGCGATTTACAAGCACGACTCGCCTTACACTTATTTCACGTCTTCCGAGATGCACCTTGGCGAAATTAGCCTCGAATGCTCCCGGCCAGGCGCGTCGGCCGTGGCATTGTGGGCGACGATGCGCTTGCTGCCGTTGACGCGCGCGGGCGAGTTTGCTGGCATGCTGGACGACTGCCGCGAAGCAGCACTCCAGTTGCATCAGCGCCTCGTGCAAGACGCTCGCTGGCTCGTGCCGTTCGCACCGGAACTCGATATCGTGGTTTGGGCGCCGCGCGCGCGTTCGGCCAGCGAAATATCAGCTCTGTCGCAACGCATCTTCGAAGCCGCGGCGAAAAACGATCTGCATCTAGCGCTGATCCGCCTGCCGGTCCGCTTCTTCGCGTCTTCGAAGCAAGCATTCGAAGCCGATCGCGAAACAGTTCTGTGCCTGCGGTCCGTACTGATGAAGCCGGAACATCGCGCCTGGCTCGACCGCCTTTGGGAAATCCTATCGCGCAGCGCCGATGAAGTCCTGCGAAGGTGACGCGCGACCTGGGCGGACGTACTGGGTCAGTGCCCATCGCGCGTCAGTCAACCAATTCCCCAAAGCGCTCCAAACAGCACAGACAGCCATGACGAGGTTGACTAGAACTGCGACGAACGACATCCCGCGATTTGCGGAAACTTGGAGGCGCTCGCATGCGCATTGACCTTTACACGAAGATGGTCCTCACACTCATCGCAGTGCTTCTTCGGTGATCGCATTGAACCCAATCTTTCAACCCCAGAGCGCCATGGCGCAGGGAAACTACAACGGTATCCAATTCTCGTATAGCGGGGGTAACCACGCGTTCTTCGATACCCGCAGTGGCGACGTTTGGGAGTATGGCGACAATGGCCACTTTCGCCAGCACTACAAAGTCCATGAGTTTGGCAAAGATCACGATCGCGATCACTAGCGTTAAAAGGAATGGGGCCGGGAACCCAGGTGTCCGGCCCGTAATTGTTCGTTGCGGGACGAACCGCAATTCGAGGTCGGGAGGACTAGAGAACCAGCCACGGTTGCCTTCAGGCGGGATGTCTGTCCCAAGCCAAACTGGTTTGCGCCAACCCGGCCTGTACGATAGGGACCTGTCCCGTTAGCGCGTCAATCAGGCCTTAGCGCCGGTCCTGCGGCTGAAACATTTGGTAACGACCATCAAGCTCTTGTCTAGCAATAAGCTGCGTCGTCGATCGATCACCTCAGTAACTTGCCGGCGAGCCAGTAATCGACGCTGAACTTTCCCGGACCAAAGCAGATCAGCCAGATAAAGAAGAGCACGTACAGGACTTCCGGAAGGTAGAGGAAATCGTCGAGCCAGTTAAGAGGCGAAAGTCCTTTAGGCATGGCGGAAAGC
>Ga0073928_10001451_pt1 | contig 45478 bp, 33 predicted proteins | sample PaiPotPPA55metaG_FD_76969 | JGI IMG/M metagenome (GOLD analysis project Ga0073928, IMG submission 76969) | Iron sulfur acid spring bacterial and archeal communities from Banff, Canada, to study Microbial Dark Matter (Phase II) - Paint Pots PPA... ...
CGAGAATGTTTCGCTCAGGATCTCGCGGGACCTGACCCGCCACAAAAATCAGGTCTCCCGCGCGGCGCCAGAGACTATAGTGGCCGCCCTTGGACGGTTGCTTGCTGGATTCGGTCATTGATGAAGTCTCACGCTCGCGCGTCTGCGTACGCTGGTCTCTTAGCGGTTGCCGGGTCAACGCAACGACCGAACGTTCATTGCCGAGCTGATCGCGATACTCCCACTGTCCGTCCAGGGATCGAACCAGGGCATTGCTGTACAGGTAGGCAGTGGTGCACGTGTGCTCCGGGACCAGCAAGAGCCGGTCACCGGTGTCGAGCGAGTCACTACGGATCACGGTGTGCTCTTCGTTCATCATCACCACTTCGTCGGCGCCTTGAAAACGCTGCCGCAGCGGTTTATCCGGTGAAATGGCCTTGCTGCCCGCATCCAGCGTAGATGTTCCATTGCGTGTAGAAACAACGGTCGTCAACACAAACCCCGCCGCCACCCAATCGTGATGGGCCAGTTCCCTCAGGTGTTGAGCGTTCGAATACACCCATGTGCCGGGCGATACATAACGCATCCTGGAACGCGGCCAAAGGTCGAACGTATAGCTGCAACCTCCGACCACGTCGACGTCGATGCCGTCTTCGAGCAGGCGCGACTGCAGTACCTCCAGCGCATCGGCAAGCTTTTGCACCTCGGCTTTACGCTCGTCATACTCGCCCCGGACGTTGCCGTCGTAAAGATGCCACCCGGCAAGCCGCCCGAGCCGGGCGACCTCGCGCGCGAGTTCGAGTGCGGCCTCGTCCATGGTGACCCCCGTGCGACCCATTCCCGGATCGAGGTCGACCCGAAGACGAATCGCAGGCGAGGCGCCGTCGAGTAGCCGGGTCCACAGATCCAGACCGTAGCGGGAATCGACCAAACCCGTGAGTTCAGCCTTCGGAAACGTGGTGGCCAATTCGATAAAACGGCCGATGTTTTGTGGATTGACGGTCGGAAACGCCCAGACGACGCGCGTGGCGCCTGCGGCCAGTACCATCTCGACCTCGGCGAGCGTGCTGGCTTTGAAAGCGTCGACGCCATTGGCCAGCAGCAACTCAACGAGCCACGCTGCGCGGTGAGTCTTCACATGCGGCATCAGGCGATCGACACCGCCGCATGCAAGCGCAGTGACCTTCAGGTTGTGCAGGACGCGGTCTTCCATCACCACAAAGCAAGGTGTTGAGACTGCCGGTACCAGGTTCGCGGCAATTGGGTTGATCATCATGTTGCGTGTTGTCGTAGATTGATGGTTATGGTGCATCGGATTTGTCCGGCCGGCATGAATCTCTCAGAGAGCAGCTTCACATCGAGGACGGTCGGCTAGTGGCGCAGGTCGGACAGGAATGCCTGCGCACGCGGGTGCTCGGGCGACCGAAAGAACGTTTGCGGATCGGCTACTTCAAGAATCTCACCGCGGTCCATGAACCAGACGCTGTCACTCACCTCGCGTGCGAATCCCATCTCGTGGGTCACGCACATCATCGTCATGCCGTCTCTGGCAAGCGACTTCATGACGTTGAGCACTTCGCCAACCATTTCCGGATCGAGCGCGCTCGTCGGCTCGTCGAACAGCATCACGGGCGGCTCCATCGCCAATGCACGCGCAATCGCGACGCGCTGCTGCTGTCCTCCCGACAACTGCTGTGGATATGAATCCGCCTTGTTGGCCAATCCCACGCGATCGAGCAGCGCCAATGCCTGCCGCTTCGCATCCTTGCGGTTTTTTCCGGACGCCTTCATCGGCGCGAGGCATACGTTGTCGAGCGCCGATAAATGGGGAAACAGGTTGAACTGCTGAAACACGAAGCCGACACGGCTGCGAAACCGGTTCAGATTTATCATGGACTGATGCACGCTTGTTCCGTCGACCATGATCTCGCCCTCCTGAATTTCCTCGAGGCGATTGACGGTACGAATCAGCGTCGACTTGCCCGACCCCGAAGGGCCGCACACGACCACCACCTCACCTCGCTTTACCTCGGCGGTCACGTTAACGAGCGCCTGATATTCGCCATACCATTTACTAACTTTGGAGAACTGAATCATTAATGATGCTCCTTACAGTAGACATCTTCCCCGTAGCGCGCCGGCGCGAGATACGCTGTTCGACACCCTGCACGCACCGGGTGAGCGTGTAGCACACCGCAAAGTAAACCAGCGCGAGAATCAGGAAGACTTGAAACGGCTTCGTGAGAAGACTGGAGTTGACCTGCTGGGCCGAAAACGTCAGTTCCTGGACACTGATCACATAGCCGATGGACGTGTCTTTCACCGTCGATACGCATTGGCTGAGAATGCTCGGCAGCATGTTGTACAGCGCCTGCGGCAAGATCACGTGGCGCATCGTCGACCCGTAACTCATCCCGAGCGATCGTGCGGACTCGGTCTGCCCTTTGGGCAACGACTCGATACCTGCGCGGACAATCTCGCTCAGGTAAGCCGCCTGATAGATCACCAGCGTGACGACCAGGGTAGTGAAAGCGCTGACGAGATGGCCGATCAACCCCGGCACAAGGAAATAACTCCAGAACACCAGCATCACGAGCGGCACACCGCGCACGATATAAACGAGCACCGTCGAGGGCACGCTCAACACCCTGTAGGGCGAAATCCGGCACAGCGCCAACAGCAAGCTAAGTGGAACGGCAAAGGCAAGACCGAGCAGCGCGAGAATCAGCGTGAGCGCCAGACCGCCAATCGGTCCGTTCGGATATTGCCCGAGCAGCAGGAAATGCGCGTTTTGGGTGAGTATGTCGAGCATCGTTTATTTCGCCGGGATACGGGTATGGCGCGTGACCGCTGCCCCCACACCCATCAGGCTCAATGAAATGGCCAGGTAGATGAGCGTTCCAACCAGATAGATTTCAAAGGTTCGAAAAGTCTGGTTCTCAATGTCGCGCACCGTGTATGTCAGCTCGGCAACACCAATTGCCATCGCCAGGCTGGTGTTCTTGAAGAGCACCACCGTATGGTTGATGAACGGCGGCATTGCTATGCGAAAGCTCTGCGGCAGGATCACGTAACGCATCGACTTCGCAAAGCTCAAACCCAGCGAGCGGGCTGCCTCATGTTGGCCCGCCGATACCGCCCGCAGGCCGCTTCTAATATCCTCCGAGTAATACGCCGCCATGCACAGGCCAATGGCTATAGACGCGAACATGAATTCGCCTCCATGCGTATTGATCCATCCTTGCGCACTTTCAGGCAGCAGTGTCGGAAACCCGAAGTACCAGAGGAACAGCTGGGCCAGCATCGGCACGTTCTGATGGTATGCAACGTAGCCGGCGACAAGCCTCTCAATGAACGGGTTACCCATCGCGCGCAGCGTCGCCATCACCGTGCCGAGCGCGACCGCGAGCACCCAGCTCGTCAGCGTGAGCAGCGCGGTGTACTGCACTCCCCACATGAGGTGTTTCAGATTCGGGGCCGCGAATATGCTCGCGAAGTCGAGATGTAACAACATGAGCAATCCTCATCACACAGAGCGGCTTGAAAGTCAGCCTTTGATCGACCCGATCTTGAAATCGCGATGCATCTGGTAGATCGTCTTGGGACCGAGCCACGTATCGAATATCTGTTGGGCTTCGCCAGATTTTTCCATCCCGTCCAGCGCGTTGTTCACCGCGTCAAGCAGTGCTGGCTCGCCCTTCTTGATACCGAGTCCCCAGTATTCGAGGCCCACCGGCGGCGACAGCGCGGCAACATTGGTGTCAGGGCCGAGTTTGGCGGCAAAGCGGTGCATGATCGGTTCCGAGACGACAAAACCATTGACCTTGCCTTGCACCATGGCCAGGAAAGCGGATGGCGAGTCGTCATAGCTGACAAGCTGAACGCTCGGCATGACCCGACCCATGATTGCAATATTGCTGGAGCCTTTGATCGTACTGACGCGCTTGCCGTCGAGATCGTCCCGCGCTTTGAACGGGCCGCTGGTCTTCACTGCAATGATCTGCTTGGCGACATAGTACTGATGCGTGAATGCGAGTTGCTCAGCCCGCGCCGGAGAGTAGCCGAGCACCGCGGCGAGCACGTCGACGCGGCCTTGCAGCAGTTCAGGAATGCGTGCTTCCATCGATACCACCTGCAGCACGGGCTTGACGCCCAGCGCCTTCGCAACGCCCTTGCAGTAGTCGACGTCGTAACCGACGATTTCTCGCGAAGCCGGATCCTGGAAGCCGAATGGCTCGAAGTTGGCCAATACCCCGCACACCAGCGTTCCGCGCGTCTTGATGTCTGCGAGTTGGTCGGCCCGTGCGGTACCCGCCAGCAGGGCCAGGGTCAACCCAAGCAATGCTGCGGTTAGTTTGTTAGACGATTTCATGCGTTTCTCCGTAGACGGGTGCTTCAAACGCAACCTCAAGCTGTTGATGGGCTCGATCTGCATTGCGGGGGACTTGGAGGTCGTATTCTTGGTGTAAAAAAATCCCAAATAAAGAGATATTTGCGCATAATTATCCATTCCAAAACTAGATTGATCCGAGGGGGCTGTATGGCGCACCAGATCACGTTCCTGCAACTCGAAGCACTGGTTGCAATCGCGGACATGGGTTCGTTCGAAGCGGCTGGACGCAAATTGGGCAGCGTTCAGTCCGGCGTGTCGCGCCACGTTCGCGAACTGGAGGGCCAATTCCCAAAGCCGCTATTCGAGCGCAGCTCGCGATCGGCACGGCTGACCGTCGACGGCCTCGAGGTACTCTCGCAAGCGCGCACGATTCTTCAGCAACGCGACGCCCTGTTGAGTCAGTATGCGAGCGAGAAAATACTGCGGCGGTCGTTGAGGCTGGGCGTGACCGAGCTCGCGGCGCTCACCTGGTTGCCTGGCTTCATCGAAGCACTGCGTTCTACCTACCCGCTGGTGAACGTAGAACTGGAAGTGGGCGGTGTCGCTGCGGATCTTTACGAAAAGCTCAGACTGGCGCGGCTGGATCTGGCCATCGTGCCCGACTCGCCTCGCTGGGCGGACATGTTGAGATTTCCGCTCGCCAACGTGCGTAACGGCTGGTTCTGCAGTCCCACGTTCAACCTGAAGCGGCGCAGGCTCGCCGTATCGGAGCTTGGCCAGTTGACATTGCTGTCGCAGTCCGGTGACTCGGCGGCAGGACATGTCATGAGCAAATGGCTTGAGCGCAACGGCGTGCAACCGCGCAGCATCCTGACCTGTAACAACTTCGCGGCGCTTGGTGGTATGGCGAGCGCCGGGCTGGGTATCGCCTGTCTGCCAAACGCCATTTCAGACGAACTGGTGACGCTGGGTATGTTGCGCGAAGTTCATGTGGGGCCGGTGATGCCACCGGTGCGTTATGTCGCCGTTGCGCGGCAAGACGCGCTGACGCCGTTCCATCGCAAAGTCGTGACGCTCGCCCGCGCAACGTGCAACTATGGGACGCGCTATCAGGACGCCCGCAGCCGCGAACCGCTCGTTACTCTCGATCGCGAGGCCAAATAGCCATGCTGACCGTCAAGCAGATCGAAACGTTCTACTGGGTAGCGAAACTCGGTACCGTTCAACGTGCAGCCGACAAGCTCCATATCACGCAGTCCGCCGCAACCAAGCGCCTGCAGGATGTCGAAGCAAAGTCCGCTGCACGTTTGTTCGAAGGGAGCGGCAAGAAAGCAAGGTTGTCCGCGAAGGGGCACGAGATGCTCGCACTGTGCGAGGACTTGCTGGAGAGCATTGGGCGACTGGAGGCCTATCAGGACGCGGACCGGCATATGACCCGCGTGCTGCATATCGGCCTGACGGAGCTGGTGGCGTTGACCTGGTTCTCAGCGTTCCTGCAGCAGATGCGCGAGATGTTTCCGAATCTCATACTGCAACCACACGTCGACATGTCCGGGCCGCTGCAAGAGCAGGTGATCGACGGCCGCCTCGACCTCGCGATCCTGCCCGAGCCAGAGCTGCCCGCATCGGTCACGCGAGTGACGCTCGGAAGTGCTCGCTTCGCCTGGTTTTGCCGCCCAGGTGAGTTCGACCGCAAGCGCACGGTGCCGCTGCACGAACTGGGCACCGTTCCTGTCATCGAGCAGACTCCCATATCCATCATTACGATCCTGAGTTCAAGGGGCTTCGAAAGCGTGGGCGTCAATCCCGAGCGCATTTGCGGAGGCAACAATGCGGTCGTAGTGGGCGGACTCGTGGCAGCCGGGGTTGGCGTGAGTTTGCTGCCGATCGATCTTTTCAGGCAGCAAATTGAAAACCAGTTGATGCAAATCGTGATTACCGAACCGCCGGCGCCGCTGGTTCGCTACGATGCTATTTTTCTGAAACACTCACATTCCGCGCTGGGGTACATGGTTGCCGATGTCGCACGGCGTTGTTGCGACTTCAGTTCGGGTGGTCAACAACCGGCAGCTCGTTAAGCGCAACCAACTGCATCGAACGGTCATCGCTAGATTCTGCCTTAGCCGGGTTACTGCGATCTCGGTCAGAGTGGACCTTTGTCGTTCATCTTCTGCCTTCCACAAATTCACGTTTTGCTTTAATTGTCAGGGGTGCTACATAAAGCATATATTGAGTACCCCATCCTGAGTGGTCAAGGTGTAGAGCGGCATGGGCACGACTCCTGTTCGGACGTGTTGCGAGCATTCAAGTTGGCGCCAGGAATCCCCTGGCGCCCTGCCAGGTCAGGAGGCCATCACAGCACTCACGCCGCGTAGTTCTTCAGAATGCGCAGATCCGTCACGGAGTACGCCATACCAAGCCGATAGCCCCGGCCGACGCGCACTGGCGCAATCAGATGCATGTCCTCGCCGGCGACTTCGGGAATCTTCAATTCCGCCGAGCCGGCCCAGACGTCCACGATCGCGAGATTGTCCGTCAGCGACATGGTGAGTTCGTCGACCGGCGGCTTCTCCTGAAAGCCAGATGCGAGTTGCGGAAAGTAGCGGCGCATCGTAGTAGGGCGATTGAAAACGGTTGCAGGGTCAGCGACAGCTTCCTCGAGCTGGATACGGGCGGTCGCCAGCCTTTCCCCGTGTGCGGACACACTGGCGCCGAAGCGGCTGCCTTTGGCAAGCGGCGCAGCGGCGAGACTGGGCGCGGAGAAACTGCGCGTCTGATAAACGCTGGCGAGTTTCTTTGGAAACCCCTGCGCCCATCCGCGGGCGATGGCGGCATCGTTATCGACGAAGATGAACGGGCAATAGTTGACCGGCATCCCTTCGAAGATAGCCTCGACCAGAACGAAGGCTTCGCGGTATTGATACCGCGCGGGGTCCGTCAATTCGTCATTGGAACCCGTGAACTGCCAATCCAGAAACCAGAAGAAGGCACGGCCGCCAGATTTCTCGTCCACCGTGACGCCTGGCGGGAGGAGAGCCGCTATTGCCTTCTGGTCGGCCCAGTATTCGATAGCGAGACAGTCGCTGGAATAATGCCAGGGCGGCAGTGTCGCCAGTGCGGACTTCCCTTGGCGGGTAAGGGGAACTGAAAACGCTTTCGGCATTTCGTTTCGTCCTCGATTTGGGCGACCGGAAGTCGCCGTTCATGGGGTGCAGGCGTCTTTGGAAACCGCTGCGCATCACCTGACGCGGGCCGTCCGAAGGCATATGCCGGCGGTATGCACGGCTCCTTCGAGCCATCGCCATGAACCATTATTGTCGAGGGCGTTAGTGCGTCCAATCCCCCAATCGGGGGACGACGTTGCAGGTTGAAGACCTTGCGGACTGCGGTTGTCCATGTCGGACCATTCGAAGTTTTCGCGGTATAGAATCGGCAAGAAGTTTAAAACTGGATGACAGGAATGCATGAGCCGCGCGGCCGGAGACAAACTTGAGCGATTTTCCGCCTTTTCGGCTTGATCGAGCCAACCAATGCGTTTGGCAATCGACGCCAGACGGGGGCGAACGCCGGCTCAACCTCAGGCCGCGCGCCTACGACATGCTTCAGTATCTGGTCGACAACGCCGGCCGGCTCGTCACGCACGATGAATTTCTCGACGCGCTCTGGCAGAAGGTTCTCGTGGAACCGCAGGTTCTGAAGGGGCACATGCTGTCGATCCGCGCCGCGCTTGGCGACAATCCAGCCAACCCCACATTCATCGAGACACTTCGCGGCCGCGGCTATCGCTTCATCGCGCCTGTGCGAACCCGGACGCTCGCCAATACCGCTGCCAGGATCACTGCCGCCGATGCAGAGAGACCGGCTCACGGCACGTTCGTCGGACGCACGCCGCAGTTGGAGAAGCTCAAAACGCTATTCGACGAGGCCTGCGCAGGCGAGTCCCGGGTCGTGTTTATCGCTGGAGAACCAGGAATCGGCAAGACAACACTCGTCGACCAGTTCCTCGAATCCCTCGACGGTCGTGCCGACGTGCTGACTTCGCTCGGGCGCTGCGTGGAAGGTTACGGCGGTACCGAGCCGTATTACCCTGTCCTCGAAGCCCTCGCTCAACTGGCGCGCGGCGAAGCTGGCGCGGCCATCACGCGCAGTCTGATTTCGATCGCCCCGACCTGGGCCGCGCAGCTTCCCGGTTCGGTGCCGGAGCGGTATCACGCTGCGCTCCAACACCAGTTGGTTGGCGCCGTGAGTGGCCGCATGCTGCGCGAAATCTGCGAGTTTTTCGCCGCGGTGTCGGTGCAAAGGCCGCTCGCGCTCGTCTTCGAAGACCTTCACTGGTCGGATTATTCGACGGTCGACATGCTCTCCGCCATCGCCCGCCATCGCAACCATGCGCGCTTGATGGTGGTCGCCACTTATCGCCCCGAGGATGTGGAAATCGCTCGTCATCCGCTGGGCCGGTTGAACCGCGACCTCGGCTTGCAAAAACTCTGCCACGACATTGTGCTCGGGCCGCTGACCCAAGGTGCCATTGCCGAGTACCTTCAAGGCAAAGCGCAGCAATCTCACGAAAACAGTCTCGCGCAACTCGTGTGCGAGCGCTCCGGCGGTAATCCGCTCTTCATGGTGGCGACGCTCGATCATCTTGTCGCCCAAGGAATCGCCCAGTCCACGCCGGATGGATGGAAGCTGCATGTGTCGCCGTCGGAAGTTCGGCTCGAAGTGCCACTGACGCTGAGCCAGGTCATTGAGCACCGTATTCAACGGCTGACGGGCGATCAACAGCGCGTCCTGGAGGCCGCCAGTGTGGCGGGACTCAGCTTCGACGCAACCGTCGTGGCTCCGGTGGCCCAGTTAAGTCAGGAATGTGTCGAGGAGACGTGCGAGGCGCTGTGCCGGCAGGAAAGCTTCATTCGCCGCGAGGCGCCTGCACCGCTCGACCACATGGTCGTGGCACGCACGTTCGCGTTCCGCCATACGATGTACCGGCAGACTTTCTATGAGCGTCAGGGCGCGCTGCGGACCGCGCATTCCCACCTTCGGATTGCCGAGGAACTCGAAGCACGCTGCGCTCCGGAAGCGCGCGGCGGCATCGCGGCCGAGCTGGCCCAGCATTTCGCGGCCGCGAGGCAATGGTCGCGCGCGCTGGGCTACCTGCGCATCGCCATCCAGACGGCAAAAAAACGCCTCGCGTACAACGACGCGCTCGCCGTTCTCGATCGCGCCATGATGCTGGCCGCCAATCTGCCGGACGATGCACGGGCCGCAGCGGAAGCTGAATTCCTCGAGGGACGCGCGTCAATCTTCACCGCATCGCATGACCGGCGCGCACTCGAGACTTGCGAGCAACTGGCAACGCGTGCCGCGCAACTCGGTCTGATCGACATCCAGAGCCGCGCGTTGCTGAGCCTCGCTTACGCCTATAGCTGGCGCGATCAATTGCGCTGCAGCCGGATCATCGACGAAGCGCTGGCGCTCAGCGAACAGCAGACCGATCCACAGCAACAGGCGCGCACCCGCATCAGTGGTTATGTCTGGAGAATGTGGGTACGTGGCTGGCGCGCCGACGACATCCGTCAATGCGAAGTTGCGCTCGACGCCTTGCGTAATGGCGCCGATCCGTTCACGACCGCCTGGTCGCAGTGCGAATACGCCATGGTATTGATGGTCTCCGCGCGCTACCAGCAGGCCCAGGACACGATCGTCGCGAGCTACCAGTTCCTTGTCGACAATGACGAGAACCGCCCTGAGTTCAACATGGCGCGTGCCACATGGATGGTGAATCTCGGCGTGCCCTGGACGCTGCTGTATCTGGGCGATCTTGGGCGCGCCCAGCACGAGTTCGACCGGGCGATTGCGATGTATACCGCTAACGGCAATCAGTACGGTGCAGATACGCTGACGCTGTATCGCTGCTGGGTGCAATTCCATGCGCTGGACTTCGACGCCATGCTTGAGTCCTGCTCGCAGGTCCTTGCAGAAACGCTGGCCGGGACCGCCCTGCGTCGATCGACCCTGCCTGCCGAGCAGCGGCTCGCCATTCTCCTGAAAGGGCTGGCGCATCTTGGCCTCGGCGACACCCGCACCGCGCGCGTTCATTTGCTCGACGTGATGCAGCGCATGGACAACGAACCGGTGATTTTCGACTGGTACTGGCGGCTGGCGCTCGAATGGGGACTCGCGAACCTTGCGCTCACGGAGGGCAAACTCGACGAAGCGATGACGCATGCCGTGCGTCTGGTCAAGCTGGCGACCCGCACGGAAGAGCGTACCTGGCAGGGTTTGTCGTGGGAGCTACAGGCGCGTGTGGCGCTGCAGCTTGGCGCAGTGACGGATGCCGTGCGTTGCCTGGACAAGGCCATCGCGGCCACGCAGCATTTCCAGACCCCGCTCGCCGACTGGCGCATTCATCGCACTGCGAGCGAAGCGTATGGCCTGACTGGTGACGTGGTGGCGGCCGCTCGTCACGCCGAACTCGCAGCGAGTAAAAAAGCGGCGCTTGCAGCAAGCTTGCCCGCTGGACACAATCTGCGCGCCACGCTTGAGGCAGACAGCTAGTCCCCACCCACGTCCGGGAGACGCCGGCCGATGCCGGCATCTTGCGAGTCGCCTCGGTGTCTAGAGCAAACCGAGACGGGCCGCTAGCGTGACAGCCTCGGTCCGGTTTCTGACCGACAGCTTGGTGTAAAGATGCTTGGCGTGCGATTTCACCGTTTCAGGTGCGATGCCAAGCTCACCCCCGATCTGCTTGTTGGACAGCCCTCGCCCCATCAACGCGACGATCAGGCGCTCGCGCTCGCTAAGTCCCGCGCTGAGGTTCGGGCGTCGCGCAGCCAACGGCTCATTGGCCTCGGTCGCGTCGCGTTGCCGGTGCCCCAGCAGCATGCTCGCATACGGCAGCAGTTCGCGGATATCGCTGTCCGGAACGATACGCTGTTGCACGATGGCTTCAATGAGCTCGGTGACGCGCACACTGCAATCGACCAGGGTTTGATGCAGACCCACGGAGGGCGCGAGCCTGAGCAGACCGACGAGCACCTCGACCGCCTCGCCGCGTTGCCCCATCACGAGCAAGGCTTCGACCAGCAACAGGACAACCGGCACCGCTGCATAGAGGCCACCGCGCCATACCGTGTCGCGATGAACCTGCCGCAAGGAAATCATATCGACGGCGCAAGGCGAGCGGGTTAGCGCGACGCGCGCCTGTGCGATCGTGTAAAAACGCACGATCTCAAAGCGCACGTTGCTGCTCACGGCGCGCTCTTCGGCCGCGAGTTCGGCGAGACGCTGCAGACAGCTTGCAGCCTGCTCGACGCGCCCGCAACCTGCCTCGATCTCAACCTGGTGCGCGAGGCTCGCGGCCCGCAGTCTCGGCCAGCCGCGCCGCTCGCCGAGCGCCTCGGCCTCGCTGAGAATCACCAGCGCGCGGCCATGCTGCCCCCGGCTTGCGGCGATGCTCGCCAGCAGCGCATGCGCACGCAGCGCGCTTTCGACCGTACAACATTGGCGGATATTGGCGATCCGGGCGACGAGCAGCGCCTCGGCTTCATCCACCTGGCCCTGCTCGTAGAGCACTTGCGCAATGATGCAGGCGGGAAATGCATCGGCCAGGACGTGCGTGCCGACAAAGCGGCGCCCGATCTCAAGCGCGTGTCCGGCCAGCAAACGCGCCGTGCTGAAGCGCATCTGATCGAGGGCGACGGCGGCGTCCAATGCCAGATCGAACAGCGCCGACACCGCCTGCATCCGGCCCGGCTGGTCGTCCAGCTTGACGCGCTCCACCGCGTGGAAACTCTCCAGATCGCCGAGCCGCCAATAGACGCTGCGGCAAACGGTCGACGCAACATGCGCAGTCCGCGCACTTGCGCCAGGGCCGCGCGCCGACAATGCGGCCGGCAACGCGGCCGCCTCATCGTCCTGCAACACGAGTGCCACCGCCCGCAGCGCCGCGATCTCGCAGCGGAGCGCTTTTGTCGCGGTCGCAGGCAGCCGGCTCGCAAGATGTTCGATCAGCTCTGTGATGGCCAGCGCGTCCCTGCAATCGAGGTGCATGACCGTCTGCCACGCCCGTTCGATATCGAGCCTGAGTTCCGCAAAGCCGAAGTCAATCCGGGCGCAGCTGGTCCATGCAATGTGCACAGCCTCCCGGGCGAGGCTGTCCAGCGGGAGATGCGGGGGAGAGATCGCGCGCAGCTCACCCGTCCTGGACGAAACGCTGGGGATGGCTACGCTTCGCGGCGTCCCGTCTGATTTCGAAAGGCTTTCGTACGCAACGACATCGTTCATGCCAGGCTCCGTCGGGACACCAGATCGTCGCAACTGCACAACGAGGGAAGATGCCGGCCAGACTAAACCTGGCGCCGCCGCGAAGCGTGATGATTCGGTTATTTTTCGGTAATGATCCGGTCGTCGCGGGGTTTTTACGGGGCTTTACGGGGCTTTTATGCTGCGGTTACGGGACTTCGACGGACTACGCGGCCGGAGAATCGGCATACGATCCTGCTTCATTGCTTGATACCTTCAGCCTGGATATGCAGCACCGTCTGCATCCTGAAGCCGTAAGTCTTGCCTGTGTCCACCCCGAAGTCCGACCGGTCAAAAGTCGCCGTCGACTCCGTGCCGCAAACCTCGCGCTTGAGCAGCGGGTTCTGAAAGCACTTGAACGACTCGATCGTCAGGTTCAGCGGCTTCGTCACGCCGTGCATCGTCAACTCGCCGATCACTTCGACCGGCATATCGCCCTTGAACTTCATCGACGTGCCCTTATAGACAGCGGTCGGGAATTGACTTGCATCGAAGAATTTTGGGCTCTTCAACACCTTATCCAGTGCATCGTTGCCGCTATCCACCGACGTCATGTCGATCACCGCTTCGAGCGTACCGGTCCTGGCATCACGATCGATTGTCACCATGCCGCTACTTTTGTTGAACTTGCCGCGCCAGATCGAGACGCCACCGAAGTGGTCAGCTTCAAAGCTGGGGTACGTGTGCGAGGGATCCAGTTGATATCCGGTTTCCGCCGCCATCGCACCCAACGACATGCCGGCTGCCAGAGCGGCGATCGCCGCTGTCAAAAGTTGCTTCTTCATTGTGATTCTCCTGGATGGTCTGAGTGGCTTTTGCTGCTCATTTTTTGGCTTCGACAAGGTGAAACTTGATCGTCACTTCGTCGGCGACGAACGACCCCGGTCTGCTGTGCAGCCACATCGAGCGGCCGCGGGCCATTTAGAACAGGTGGCGAATACCCACCAGCGCACCGGTTTGATTCACGCCTGGCAATGGCGTCGAAGTGGGCGGGGGCACGCCTCCGTCAATCGAGAAACTCGCGTTGCGCTGGTTGAACACATGCCCTGCTGTGACGTACACCGCGGTCTGCTTGGAAAAGAAGTACATCGCGCGCGCTGCGATCACCGACCCTCCCGCGTCGTGGCCGCTCACGCTGATATGGCCGAACTGTGCGTCAAGAGCAATATCAGGAAGGGGCAAATAGGATCCACCGATCCACCAGTAGTTGCTGGTCGCATCGAAAACGGGCGGCGTCTGCTCTCCGTGATTGATGCGGTGCTGGAATCCCACGCCGAGAGTCGAGTTGCCAAACTTCGCGTAGCCATTGATCAGGGCGCGTGTATCGGTTTCCGAGCTCAGTGGCAAAGCCGAACCCGTTCCGCCCCCACCGTAGTTGCGATCGAACGCCGCTGCCGCGCCCCATGTGCCCGCGTCATACTTCAGCATCGCAGACATGGACTTGCAGGCGCGCCAGTCGGTCGGCGATTGGCCGGCACACCCTCCGGCCGGCGCACTATCCACCGCGTCGCGTCCGAACGAATACATCGCGGCCACGGTCAGTCCCGATGATTTGAATGTATAGGCGATCGAATTATCGACGCGCGGCTGGGTCAGGTAGGGGTCCAGATCCGCGGCTGCAAAGATATTCGGAGCCAGCGTGTCGCCCGTCAATACTGCCCAGAAGATCTGCGAATATTGCCGCCCGAGGGTCACCGTTCCCCACTGCCCCGAGAGCCCGACATAGGCCTGCCTGCCAAACAGACGCCCTCCTTGATTCAGCGAACCCGTTCCGGGAGCAAAACCCGACTCCAGTACAAAGACCGCATTCAGGCCACCACCGAGATCTTCTTTACCACGCAGGCCCCACAGGGATGGCAGGGAGGCCGTGAGAGACGGCACGTGCACCGAGCTGGATTTCTGAGCACCAATGTTCGTCACATATTCAACGCCCGTATCGATGACCCCATACAGAGTGACCGAGCTCTGCGCATGCGATACGCCCGACGCGCATGCCGCAAGCGCCGAGAGCGTCCACCGAAATCCCCGGCGCCATGAATTGGCGCCTCTGGCCCGATTCAACCGTGCAGTCATTTTATTCGTCTCCAATGTTGTCGAAATCTCAAGGCGACGACACACCTGCGCCGTCGCGCGTCGAGTCTGCAGCGTGGGCTGACCGAATATCGATTCGATTCAGCTGGTTCGGTCAGCGCTTGCTGACCGAACCCGATGCGCGGTTGCTGTTGCTGTGTCCTGTCACCTTCGCGGCGAGATCGTCGACGGCCTGCGGGAGCCGGTTGCCGCGCCACGCGACATGCATGTCGGGCCGCACGAGGACGAGGTCGCGCTCATAGACGGCGCGAAGCGCCGGATCCGCGACCACGAGCACATCGAACGGCGCACCGAGCGTTTCGAATGCCGCGAAAAGCGCGCCCGCATCGTGCCCGCCCACGACGTCGATCAACGTGTAACGCTCCGGCCGCAGCCGGTCCTGGATGGCGTTTGCATCCTTGAGCCACATGTGGGGAAGCCGCGCACCCGGCCACGTAGTGGGAAGATAGGCATGCAGATCGTGCTGCGGCCCTCCCGGCACATTGTCGATAATGGGCGAATCCACATAGCGATAGCCCAATTCCGCGCCGATCATCTCGTTCGACTTGCGCTGCTCCACGTTCGCCACTTCGACGAGGTGGGCACGAGCAGCCGACCCTGCGGGCGTATCGTCTCCGATCTCGGCGCGCACCTCGGCCAACCAGGCGCGATATCCCAGCGACGCGTAGCGCGACGCGCCGACCACCCGTTCTCCAATCTGGCGCCGCTCAGCTTCATAGGAGGCGAGCAAGCCAGGGCCTCCCCATCCTTGAAGCGTGGCGGCCAGTTTCCAGGCAAGATCGGTGGCGTCGCCAACGCCGGTGTTCATGCCCAGACCTCCGGTTGGAATCACGAGGTGCACCGCATCTCCTGCGAGAAACACCCTTCCCTCTCCATAGCGTTCGGCGAGCAGCAGGTTCTGCCGCCATTCCGCGCAATACAACATCTCGTAGGGCAGATCAACGCCGATGATCCGCTCAAACATCCGTCGCATTTCGTCATCGCTCTCGACGGCGGAATGGACCGTCCAGTGCCGCGTCGAGTCCTGCATGATCATGAAAGTAGGCGGGCCGCCCGCTACCAGATAGTGCCGCCCCCTGCCCGGTCCGCTGCCGATAGGCAGTCGGTCGTATAGTTGTTCGCAATAGAACAGACCCTGCCTCAACCGCGCAATGTCGCCCTCGCCCTTCAGACGGATGCCTAGTTGCTTGCGTACAGGACTCGCTCCACCGTCACAGCCGACGAGGTAAGTAGACCTCAATGTTCTTCTTACACCGCCGGCATCGTCGACCGTCACCAGAACACCATCATCCTGCTCGGTGAACGCCAGAAACGTCGTGCTGCGCATCACGGTGATCGCCGGCAATTGCTCGGCCACCTCCAGAAGAAGCGGCTCCAGTGTGTACTGGGAGATGAGCTGATAAGGTTCGAGCGGCAGGTGACCGTCGTGGCTCTCGCGTGTGAGCTCGCGAGCTTCCGCTACCGACGGATAAGGCAAGCGCAGGATCGGTGGCTCCACAAATGAACGGACGATCTGGACATCCATGGGAACGTCCCCGGGCATACCGGCGGCCCGGATACGGTCCGCGAGTCCGAGCCGCCGGAAGATCTCCATGGTCCGCGCGTTGCAACGCTCCATTTTCGGCAGGAACTGGGGTTCCGCCTTTTGCTCGACAAGCACGCACGCAATGCCGCGTCTGCCAAGGTCGATCGCAAGTGTCAGTCCTACCGGTCCAGCTCCGACAATGATGACTTGAGTTTCCAAATCTGACCTCCGCTTTCCATCCCCTGTCTTCCAGACGCAGCTTTGGGGCCGCGTCAAAATCATTTCGCCGTCACTCGTTTCTTCACGACGCCCGTCGCACTCCGGCCTGCAAAATCGCGCGGTAGTTTTCGACTGAACCCAGCACAGAAACCGTCACCACGGTCATCATTTTTATTTAGTAATACAAATCAATTAAATCAAAGTGCGAACTACGAGGCATTCATATCCAGCTAACGCCAGGCTCGATCGATCCGATTCATCCCAAACGCATGGTCAGGTAAAACAAGTATCCGACGCGATCCTGGAATTTGCTCCGGTTCAGCGTATGAGGCTTTGCTTCGCTCAAGAAGGAGCAAGCTATCCGAAGTCGCCCGGCTAGAATTTGTTTGATTCTTCAAGTACACTCCTGATGGAGTATAATTGATTTTTCAAGCATACCTACCCATGTAAACCCTCAACGCGCCGATCATCATGAAGACACGCAAGCGACCGGAAGAACTCGAACAGGCGATTCCCTTTCTGTTGACACGGGCCGGAGGCCGAATGGGAAACGCATTCGCGAAGGCACTAAAGCCGTTTGGCCTGAACCTCAGTGAGTGGCGAGTCTGTGCCTCGCTGCTGTATGTTCCGCACCAGACCTTGTCTGAATTGTCGGTGCACGCGACGTCGGATATATCCGCGCTGTCCCGGATCATTGACCGTCTTGAGGGTCAGGAATTGGTCAAGCGCGAGAAGAGCACGACGGATGGACGGTCAATCAGGATCGCCCTGACAAGCAAGGGGGACGAACTGGCGCTGCGCATAGTCCCGGTCGCGAAGCAACATGAGTCGGTGATCCTTACCGATTTCACGGCAAGCGACGTTCAGGTGCTTCGCACTATGTTGCTCAAGTTGTACGAGAACGCTGGCGCGCTTGACGACCTCGCTTGACTCGATACGTTGCCGTCAGTGGCGATATATTTAAAGACAGAATGTGTCTGTCTGAATCTGTCGTAACCCGCTAACACTCGACGGGAACGATCCTGCTTTTCCCCGAAGCACGGCTAAGGAAAACAACCATCAGACACGACGCCAGCGCGGGCACCGCGGCCGCAACAAACAACGCGGTATTCGACCATTGCAACCTGATCAGTTGTCCGGCCAGGACTGGACCAATGATTGAACCCGCCCGGCCGATCCCCAGGCTCCAGCCCACCCCGGTCGCCCGGAGCGAGGTGGGATAGTGCGTCGCGGTCAACGCATTGATGGCTGGTTGTCCACCCACGATGCAGATTCCGCTTATCAACACGACGGCATAGCGCAATCCCGTCGATAGATCAGGAAGGCCCACGGACGACACCGAGAATGTCGCCACCAGAAAGCTGAGCGCCAGCACACGATAGAAACCGAAGCGGTCCATCAACGGACCCAGCAATAGCGCACCCGCAGTGCCGCCAACCTGCAACGAGGTGCCGATGAGCACCGCTGTCGACACCGCGTGACCAACCCGCAAGGAAAGCATCGGAAGCCAGTTGGACAGGAAAAACAGATCGAGCAGGTTCGCGAAGTTGATACCCCATAGCAACAGCGTAGTCGTGCTGCGGCCATGGCGAAACAGCTCGCGAACCGAGGCCTTCGCCTGCGGCTGCCCACGAACCACAAAGCGGGTCCCTGGTCCGAGCTGGACGTTCGGCGCGATTCGCCCAAGCCACTGCGCAATCCTTTCCGGGCTACGCCCTTTGGCCACGAGAAGCTGGAGCGATTCCGGCAGATACCTGGCCATCACGACGGCAACGACGAGCGGCAATATGCCCCCGACGAGGAACACCGACCTCCAGCCCATCGAGGGGAGCAGGGTTGCGCAGAGAAGCCCTCCGGCGATTGCCCCACCCGTGAAGCCACACGAGACCCATGTCATGAGCGCCGCCCGATGTTTCAGCGGACTGTACTCGCTGACCAGTGCAACGGCGTTACCCATCACGCCGCCGATGCCGAAACCGGTCAGGAAACGAAGGACGAGAAATTCCGGCACACTCTGAACCTGAGTAGTACCGAGCATGCATAGCCCATAGAAAATGGTCGCGCCGACCAGCACCGGCCGGCGCCCCACCCGATCGGCCAGGGCGCCGAAAATGATGGAACCCGCGAGCATCCCGAGCAGGCCGGCCCCGAAAATGGGACCGAGCTCGGCTGGGCCAATGCCCCACGCACGGACAATCGCGGGTGCAACAAACCCCATTGTCTGGACGTCAAACCCATCCATGATCACCGAGCAACCGATCATCACCATGATCCATTTCTGGAAGGTGCCAAGTGGCTGGCTGTCGATCAACGCGCCAATGTCAACGATCGAAGCATGCGTCTCTTCTACTCGCTGCACAATAGAGGGGGTCAATTTTGCACCTCGCTTGATCTGGGCCTGTCTAGAACGGATAAGCAGGCAGGCTTTCGCGGCTCGTTACCCACTGCCATTCCGTGAACTGGTCCGCGTTGGTCAGCGTGCTGTAGTTCTGCCCGTTGCCCGACAGACCCAGACCGCCCATCGGCCCAAACACCTCGTGCATGATCGTCTGGTCGTTAATATGGACGATGCCGGCATGCAACCGGTCCGCAATCCGCTGGGCGCGACGCAAATCGGCAGACACCACTGCCGCAACCAGGCCATAGCGGGTCTGATTGGCTAGCGTTACCGCTTCATCATCGTTCCTGAACACGGTCACTGCGGCGACGGGACCGAAGATCTCTTCCTCGAACACGGGCATTCCCGGCGCGACGTCTACCATGACGGTCGGCTTGAAGAACAACCCGTCGCGGGACCCGCCAGCCAGGACCTTCGCACCCTTGCTTACCGAGTCCTCGATGATGCGATCGACGTTTGCAGCCTGCCGTTCATTGACGATGGGACCCAGGTGGAAATTGCCCTTGAAGGGATCGCCAACGGATAGCGCTTCGGTTTTCCGCACGAGGCTTTCAACGTAGGCCTCAGCAATCCGCTCATGAACGAGATGCCGGCCCACGGCCATACAGACCTGGCCCTGATGCAAATACGATCCCCATGCCCCGGCGCTCGCTGCGGCTTCGACGTCCGCATCATCCAGCACGATGTAGGGATTCTTGCCGCCGAGTTCGAGGTTCGCCCGCTTGAGCAGTCCGCCCGCCACGGCGCCGATCGCCTGCCCAACTCGCGTGGATCCCGTGAAGCTGATCATGTTGACAAGCGGGTCCCGGACCAGGGCGTCACCCGTGTCTGCACCCCCCGGAAGGAGATGCAACAGCCCCTCGGGCAGCCCCGCGGCTTCGAACAGCCGCGCATACAGAACGCCGCCACTGACCGACGATTGAGGATCGGGCTTGAGCAGCACCGCGTTGCCGGTCGCAAGCGCCGGCGCGATGGCGCGTGCCGCCAGAATGAACGGAGAGTTCCACGGCGTGATGACGACGACCACGCCCAGTGGAATCCTGCGCGCAACGCTATGCCGCCCCTTCACGTCGCTGACCGTGATCATGCCTGATGGCTGGCTGCCCAACGCGGCAGCTTCGAGGATTTCCCGAATCGCCATCTGCACTTCCATCTGCCCCTTCTGCCGTATCGATCCGGTCTCACGGACAATTTGAAGCGCGATCTCGTCACGATGAACCTGCAGCAAACGAACGACCTCGCGCAGAATGTCCCCACGCTGAGGACCGGGTTTTTCCGCCCAGGCAGATTGCGCCTCCTTGGCAATAGCCGCGGCAGCGGACACGTCGGCGGCAGATGCACAGCCGATCGATCCCAGTTCCGCGCCGGTCGCCTTCTCGGTCACCGGCATCGCACCCGCGCCTCCGGTTTTCCAGCCGCCACTGTAGATCTTGTCGCGCCACACGTCTGCCGGCGCCAGTTCTGTCACTGACATCTTGTTTCTCCTGTTTCCCGAATCATTGAAGACCGAACAGACGTCGTGCGTTTTCCCGTCCGATCTTGACGCGATCGGTCTCGCTGATTGAGCACGTATCGAACCATGTGGATGCCTCATCATGCGTTTCGAAAGGGTAGTCGACCGAATACATGATCCGGTCACTCCCAACTTCCAGCATCGTGGACAGCAGCGTCTGAGTTCTAAAATTCCCGCTCGTCGTGACGTAGACGTTCTCCCTCAGATATTCGCCCACGGTGCGCTTGCACGGCAGTCCTCGTGGTGCCTTTTCCAGGATGTGGTCGACACGCCAGATGTTGAACGGAATGCCCTCGCCCAGATGGCCGAGAATCATCTGCAAGTCGGGATTGCGATCGAAGAGACCCGAGGTTATCAGTCTGAGTGCGTGAATGCTCGTCTCAACGGCGAACGCCCAGGTCGCCGCGGTCAGCCACGGAAAACCGTCGTAGATCGGCTCACGGGACGGCAACGGATCCCGGGGATGCATATAGAAAGGCTTGCCGAGCGCCGCCGCATTCGACCAGAAATCGGTGTACTGCGGGGCGTCGTAGTACACAACATTTTCCGCGTCACCCACCTGGGAAAAACCATTCACCATGAAGCCGTGAAATCCGAGTTCCTTTACGCTGCGTTCGAGTTCGCGTGCCGCAGCCTCGGGATCCTGCATAGGCAACGCAGCGAATCCACCCAGGCGAGTTGGATGGCGGGAAACGTGTTCAGCGAGGACATCGTTGGCACGCCTCGCGACATCGATCGCTTCCTTGATGTCCGGAATACCCTGAATACCAGGCGAGTTAAGCGACAGGATTGAATACGCAGTTCCGCCCTGCTCCATCCGCTCGAGTCGCTGCTGCTCAATGTCCATCAGGTTTGACTTCAGGATCTCCCACAGGTGGGGAGGTGCATAACCTTGCGACTGCCCGATAGTGAGGTCTATCGCGAAGTGCTCTTCGAGCGCTATCTTGTCTTTCATTAATCAGCTCCGGTTCAGGATAAAACGCCTTGCTTAAGTCAGGGAGAGGTGGACCATCCGAGGTCGCCCGGTTTGTATTTGCGTGATTTTTCAACTATATTTTCGTTGAAGTATAGTTGAATTTTCAAATATTTGAACTCGCGTAAACCCTCTGCCTGTTGATGCCAACCAAGCGACCGCAAGAACTTGAACTGGGGATTCTTTTCCTGTTGATCCGTGCCGGAGGGAGAATGCAATGCATTCGCGAAGACCCCGAAGCCGTATGGCCAGAACCTCAACGAATGGCTAGTCTGTGCCTCTCTGCAGTGTGTTGCGTACCAGACGCTGTCTGAGTTGTCGGCGCATCTGACGTCGCCTATTTCCGCGCTGTCGAGAATCATTGACCGTGTTGAGAATCAGAAACTTGTCAAGTGCAAGAGGAGCGCGACGGATGGAAGGTCAATCAAAGTTGCCTTGACAATCAAGGGATCGAACTGGCGTTGCGCATCGTTCCCGTTGCGAGGAAATATTTATACGTTATCCTTAGTGATTAAACTGAAAGAGATATTCGAGTACTTCGCACCGCGCTGCTCAAGTTATGCGACAACGCCGGTGCGCTTGATGACCTTGCTCGACTAAAATCGCCCTCAACGTGAAGATTAAAGGGCCGACCGCCTGCTTCACAGTATCCTTACCCTGGAAGCAGTTAAAGCTGAGGTCGCAGCACTATCTTGCTCGTGACTGACTTGACGCCCGGTACCTTGCCGGCGGCTTCCGTTGCAATGCGCTCTTGGTCTTCACTATCGATAAATCCGCCTAGAATCACCTCACCGGTTCGAGAATTTGCAAAAACCGCGATATCCGCTCCTTCGAGGTCCTTCACTTTGTTCAACGCAAGGTGCACGTGCTTCGCAAACAAACGGTTCGCAGCGCGCTCCGCTTTCATCGAAATGCCAGATTGGGACGCTTCACTGGCTACTGCTGCGCTCGTGGTCGCGCCGGACGCCGGCTCCTGAGCAAGAGCGCCTGTTGACAGCCATGCCGCCAAGACCAACAGCGTCGTTTTATAAGTCATTTTCATATACCCGCCATGGTGTCTCAAGGATTAAGCTCGTTCGACTCATGCACCCGATTATCTTTCAGCGCACACGGTCGATTCCAACCCCGAATTACGAACGCTTGGAAAGAACCGCCCGTCCCACACGAGATCCGTGGTCGCGGCCAAGTTGAGCTGAGATCCACGCGCCGCAATCCACCAGCGCGTCCAGATCGACACCGGTGTCTGCGCCCAGTTCGTTCAATAGATACACGACGTCCTCGGTCGCGACGTTGCCCGTCGCGCCTCTGGCATAAGGACAGCCTCCCAACCCGGCGACCGAGCTGTCGAACACGCGGAGTCCAAGCTCGTACGACGCATGGACGTTGGCTACCGCCATGCCGTAGGTATCGTGGTAGTGCCCCGCCAGACAGTTGACGGGTACCCTCGCCGCTACTGCATTCAGCATGCGCCGCACCGAACCTGGCGTGCCGGTGCCGATCGTATCGCCAAGCGACACCTCATAACAGCCCAACTCGTACAGGCGTGCGGCCACGTGCGCGACCTTCTCCGGCGCGATCGCACCGTCGTACGGGCAGGCCACTACGCAGGACACGTAGCCTCGGACCTTGACACCCTGACGCCTGGCAGCGTTCAGCACTGGAACGAATCGGTCGATAGATTCATCGATCGAGCAGTTGATATTCTTCTGCGAAAAGCCCTCCGACGCGGCCGCGAAGACGGCCACCTCGCTCGCCCCTGCAGCCACTGCGGCCTCGAAGCCCCTCAGATTCGGCGTTAACACCGGGTAGTTCACGTTCGGTCGACGTCGCAATCCCCGCATTACCTCGGCCTGATCCGCCATCTGCGGGACCCACTTGGGCGAGACGAACGACGTAACCTCGATATCGCGCAGGCCTGCGGAGGCCAGGCGTTCGATCAGCTCCAGCTTGATCGCGGTGGAGACGTTCTGCTTTTCGTTCTGAAGCCCGTCGCGCGGACCGACTTCGACGATGCGTACCTGTTCCATCACTCGACTCCTACGAAATTCAGCAGATCGGCCCCGTTTGAGATCACCAGTGACCGATCCAGCCATCACTTAGCTATCCTTCTGAATTTTTATCGCCCAGATTCAAAATCCGAATCATCTCCTCGCGCATCACAAACTTCTGTACCTTCCCTGTCACGGTCAACGGCATTTCATCGACAAAGTGGATATACCTGGGCACTTTGTAATGAGCAATTTGTCCACGGCAAAATTCGCGGATGTCCTCCTCGCTAACATACTCGCCTTGTCGAAGCACAATCCACGCACACAACTCCTCGCCTTTTTTTTCATCCGGTACGCCGAACACCTGGACATTCTGAATTGCTGGGTATCTAAACAAATATTCCTCTATCTCGCGAGGATAGATGTTCTCTCCACCCCGAATCACCATGTCCTTGAGCCTGCCGACAATATTGCAATAGCCGTCGGCGTCAATCGTTGCAAGGTCGCCCGTGTGCATCCATCCGTCGACGATGCTTTCGCGTGTCTTCTCCTCATCGTCCCAATACCCCAGCATCACCGAGTATCCTTTCGTGCAGAGCTCTCCGGTTGCACCAACGGGCACTGTGTTTCCAAGGGAATCGACGATCCTCACTTCAAGGTGCGGCTGAATCCGACCAACCGTGGTCGTGCGTTTATCGAGCGGGTCGCTGGTTGCACTCTGAAAAGATATCGGGCTGGTCTCCGTCATACCATAAGCAATAGTGATCTCCTGCATATGCATTCTGGACGCCACCTGCTTCATGGTCTCGACGGGGCATGGCGACCCCGCCATGATGCCGGTGCGAAGACTGCCTAGATCAAACGCCGAAAATTCCGGATGCTCAAGCTCTGCGATAAACATTGTCGGCACCCCATGAAGTGCCGTGCAGCGCTCTTCCGCAATTGACGCGAGGGTCGCGCCGGCATCGAACCCTTCACCTGGGAAGACCATCTGCGCTCCGACCGAGACGCACGCCATGACGGCGAGAACCATTCCAAAACAGTGGTAAAGCGGAACGGGGATGCAGAGCGAGTCGACCTCGGACAGCTTCATTGCCATCGCCACAAAACGCCCGTTATTGACAATGTTCCGATGCGTCAGCGTTGCGCCCTTCGGGCTGCCAGTGGTACCGCTCGTGAACTGAATATTGATCGGGTCGTGGGCCGACAACTCGAAGGTCTTTTGTTCTTCGCCCCGCAGGATTGCCTCGCCCTCCTCCATCACGGCAGAGAATGGCGTCACGCCCGACATGCCGGGGTCACCAGTGGATATGACAATACGGAGTTCGGGCAGGCGCGCGCAATGCAGATCACCGGCTTGCTGCAACATCAGCTCCGGGGCAATGTCGAGCAGCATCGAAATATACTTCGACGTTTTGAATTGCTCCGCCGTCACGAGTGCCTTGCACCGCACCTTGCGCAAGGCATACTCGAGCTCCGAAACCCGGTAGGCAGGGTTGATGTTGACTAAAACCGCACCAATGCGTGCCGTAGCGAATTGCGTGAGCAGCCACTCGAATCGGTTGGGCGACCAGATACCGACGCGATCGTTCTTTGCCAGCCCCAAGGACAAGAGACCCGCGGCGAGTCGGTCGACCCGTTCGTCAAATTCCTTCCATGTCCAGCGCACGCCCTGTTCGCGGAACACCACAGCTTGCCGATCAGGGAAACGCTGCGCTGTGTTGCTTAGAAACTCGCCAATTGTGGCTTCGCTCAATGGAACATCCGTCGCGCCGCGGACGTATGCCAAGCCGTCGACAGGTGCGATAGACGCAAGGGAACCGGGTAAGGTTTGCATAAAACCATTCTCCAACGCTGCTGTGCCCAGAAGAGCAGGCCACCTAATTTCAACAGGCCGTGACGCGCTCATCAGTTTGTAGTGCCGTGCTGATCCCCACCGGAAGCTTCCAGTTACTTGCCGTAAAACACCAGGTCAGTAGGTTCCTGGTCGCGGTCGAACGCTTCCGCTGTGTGGGCAAAGCCCCGCGTGACGTCTTCCGTGTGGTACAGGCCCATGCAAACATCCAGCAGTGCAATATCGGCGCCCGCCACACCGCCACTTGACCATGTCTTGAGCAGGGTGCGCGTCGCCGCATACGAAAGCGTGGGACCGTCCGAAAGTCGCGTCACCAGCTCCTTGGCGACACGTTCGAGCTCATCGGGTTCTGTCACGTGCGTGGCAAGCCCGATCTCCCCGGCCAGACTGCCCGGAATCGGCTCGCCCAGCATGGCGAAGCGCGACGCGCGACTACGCCCCACGCGCTCAGCCAGACGCTGCAACGCCCCCGCGATGGGCAACATCGCGGTCGTTACCTCGACGCAGCGGAAGACGGTATCGGTCGACGCCACGATAAAGTCGCAACTCAACGCGAGCTCGAGGCCGCCACCAAATGCCAGGCCCTGCACCACGGCCACCGTCGGAACACGCAGGGCCTCGATCGCGCGATACGACGTGTTGACTTCCGCCACGAACGTACGGAACCAGTTCAGGTCTTTACCCGGCCATTCGCGAACCTCACCGCCGAGACTGAAATGCGGCCCCTCTGCGCGAACGACGAGCACGCGGATATCGCTTTCACTCGCCTCGTGAACCGCCTCGCGCAGACATTGTGCAAAGCGCAGATCAAGCCGGTTGTATGGCGGATTCGCCAGTACGATATTCCCGACCTTCCCTTCGCGTTCAAAACGTATGCTTTTCATTGGAAAACCTCATGTTGTCGGTCAAATGCATCGGGCACCAACGATGCCCTTCAAGAATCGGCTACTCAAGGCCGGGTTCCATCTATCGGAATGACGGGAAGCAGCAAATGTGAAGGACGGTCCGCGTCGCGGTAAATCTTGTGGGTGACCGTATTGCTACTGCATACGTGATACGGGATGTACTCGACATCGGTCATCGCGCCCGTTCCGGTAGGTACGTCAAGACTGCATATCTCGACACAGATTCGATGACCGGCCTTGAACTGGTTGGCCGTCGCCAGCACCTGGATCTCATACTTGACAATCTCGCCCGGCGTCACCGGTTCGATCGAATCCTTCGTCAACTTGTAGAAGGGTTCTGCAAGCGTGGATCGATCAGGATCCGTTGCCCGGTATGAGGCTTTCAGCCAACCACGAGTCAGTTCGCGTTCCGGCAACGTCTCGGGAACTGTTCGTTCACCAACGCGCGCCGTAACGACCGAGACGTCCGGACCCACATCCTTCAGGATGACGAACCAGTTCGTATCCGGCTGGTCGAGCTCTGCGTAGAGCGTAAGCGAGATCGGACCCGCCACCAGAACGTCGTGGGGAAGCGGATCCGTCATATAGCGTAACCGCTCAACCTTAGTGGTCTTCTTGAGCGGCATTTGCGTAAAGACATCCGGTTCCCGATGCGCATTGCCGACCTCGGACGAGGGTCGGGGTGCGTCCGTGGAAAGCTGCTCCCAACCACCCAGGTAATACTTCACCCATTGAGTTTCGGGCAAAGGCCAGTCGCCGCCCGTGCGCCATTCGTTGGCGCCCATGACCCAGTAACGAACCGGCGGCTCATCCATGATGCCGGTGTCAACACCTTTGAGCCAGTAGTCGTACCAGCGGATGACCTCGTCGTGGTACTGGTGGAAAGGTCGTTCCAGATGGGCAGGACCGGTAAAAACCAGCTTGCGCGGTTGCTTGACGTTTCCGAAGTAGTGCTGAGCACCGAGCCAATGCAATTTATAGGTGTACGCATAGGCACCGGACCCCGTATAGAAAGGCACCTTGATCGACTTGAAGACTTCTTCGGCCCGCTCGACTGCCCTGTCCGGCTCCCAAGGGTTCGTCATGATGTGGTACATCACCCACGTGCGCTGACCCTTCTGCGTCAGAATGTTGTAGAGGTTGATGTACATCTTGTAGTCGGGATTGCGCATGGCCACGCGCCAGAGCTCCTCCTGCTCATCAGGTAGCGGCCCAGGCACACCGCGCGGCTCATGCACGGTGCTGAAAACATCGAGCAAGTACGGGAAGGTATGGATGACACCGCCCGGATTGAAATCCCGAAACCCGAACATGCCACCATATGCGCTACAGGCGTCATAAGGGAAAATCGCCTTGAGCGCCGGATGCCCCTGCGCGGCCGCGCGCCATTGCTCCCCCGCAAAACCCGAAATGCCCACCATCCCGACTTTGCCGTCCGACCACGGTTGTTGAGTGATCCACTCGATCATGTCGTAGTGGTCAGTGTTCTCTTCACCATAGTGACCTTCCGACTTGGCCGAGCCTCGCGGCTGCGCAATGACGTGCACGTAGCCGTTCGCAATAAAGCGACGAGTGTCACCGGCTTCTATTGGCCCGAACCACAACGGCGCATGTGCGGGTTGCGGAGGCAGCACGTCGGCAATGTCCGGGCCCTGAAGATCCTTGTTGTGCAGAGCCGAAGCATAGAGCACCGGATACTTCCCCTGCCCATCCGGTCGATAGATGTCGACCGCGAGACGAGTTCCATCCCGCATCGTGACGATGACGTCGCGTTCTTCAATCATGTCCCCTCCACATTTGTTGGTACGTTCGGCTTTAGCGTGCGGCCGCTGCTGCGTCCGAAAGCCGTCCTCACTTTCGGATGTCGAACTTCGCGTCTGCCGCTGCCCTGTGACGATGCACGTTGTGAAAACCACTATACTTCACAGTTGTACAGTTTGCAAGACGAACAATACCCTGGAGTGCATGAGGTGCGGAATTGTCGATGCTGCCGTTTTTATCGGAAAGGCCGCGCTGCCGCAGCGCCTTTCAGCCTTGAAGCAAAAGCTCGCCGATATCTTCTGCCGGATCACCAATGCCTGCGATCGCCAATTCCGGACCGGCCTTCAATAGAATTGCATCGTCGGACGCTGACTCTCTGGCAGGAAAACATGCCACCAGATTCTCAAGCGGGACTTACCTCATGGTCATATCTGGTTTTCACAAAAATAATTCGTACTACAAAATTAATAAGGCGCGTACCCAGTTTTTTTAACCGACCATTTCCAATTCCATACGTCCGCCAGACGGGGCGGCGCCGAAATCGCCTGATACAGTTCCACCAGGCCGCATACGGCCCGAGCGAGGAGTCTTCCGCGGATTGACCCTCCGCCTTCAGCCTGGCAAGTTCCTTGGCGAATGGGATCGCTTAACGAACTCGGCAACTCGTTGATAGAACGTTTCGCTCGAGGCACACCTCAGAAATGCGCGCTTCTCGTCCTCGAGATGTTGTGCAAGTCCGTGCTCCGATGCCTGGCTTACGCGCGATTTCATCTCTCTGACCGCCAATGGCGGCAGGTCCATAACATCTCGCGCCATAGCGAGGGTGGTTTCTTCCAGCGCTGGTGGGTGAGCAACACATTGCACAAGACCCAATGAATTCGCTTCCTCCGCACTCAACGAATTCGTCACCAGCAGAAGTTGCAGTGCACGTGCCGCCCCTAGGCGGCGCGCCAAATGGAAAGAAAGTCCTCCGTCGGTCGAGGTACCAAGCTTGCCGTATCCGACGACAAAGCGAGCCGAGTGTGAAGCTACGACCAGATCACACGCCATTGCCAACGAAAAACCTGCACCTGCGGCAGCGCCCTGCACACTCGCGATCACAGGAATTGGCAAACGCCGTAGCATCAGAATGACTGAGTTAAGCGCACTGATCAGCGTTTCGAGAAAGCTATCGGATCTGTGCAGCCCATCCAGGATCTGAACCAGGTTTCCTCCGCTCGAGAATATTCGCCCAGTGGCACGCAAAACGACCGCACGATACTTCTCCTGCGCCTCAATCTCGCTGAGAACCCTCAACATGCCATCGCAGAACTCAAGATCGATCGAGTTTGCCCGAGCTTCGTTTCCCATGGTGATGACAGCGAGATCGTCATGGGAGGTTAAGGTGATGTTGCTCTGCATTTGGCGAATCCTGCATTCAAGGAATTCAGGTGGTAAAACTCAGCTGCGTTCAAGTGCGTTTATGCACCTGGGGTCGCGCTGCGACTAGCGCCTCGAATTTAGTGGTCAATCAATCAACCGCCGGCCTCAGGCGCTACGTTGAGGTTTCCTCGCACCAACAAAATTATTATATTTTACTTCTGTTAAATTTAACAAGTGCGTCCTGACTTCCTTGTTTCCTTGTCCGGAAATGCTCCTGCACGGATCGCGACTCCTCAGAAGTTTGCGCGGATTTCATCTGATGATTTTGCTTAGGATTGGGCTTGCGGGCAGGCGCCAGGCGAACGCTAGCGCGCAAGAATACTTATCGCTGGGGGATGGTTGCGCGCCGACGACATTTGATAGCCAGAAATGCTTCGTTCGAACAGGGCCACGAAGCTCGCCCACGGCGGGCCAACACCGGTTCCCAGAAGAGCAGCACGCACAGTCCGTTGTATTATACTTTTGTATAGTTTTGCTGCCGTGCTCGCGATGCAGACATCTAAGGCAGGTTGTAGAAGGCAGTACCAAACGCAATCTTGCCAAGCCTCAAGGCGAGCGTGCTGCGGCAACGAATTTCCTGTTCCGAGGGGCCAAATGGCGCAACGTAAGGTTAGCAAGAACTCCGGCAGCAACGGTCGTCCAGTTGAACTCCAGCGCGCCGAACAGCAGCGTGCGCAGGAAACGCGGGCCGCGATCTTGAACGCTGCGCTCTCGGAATTCGCCGCAAAGGGTTTTGAGGCTGCAAGCATTCGGAGCATCGCCGACCGGGTCGGATTACAGCACCCGCTCATCACCTACCATTACCGCTCCAAAGATATTCTATGGCGCGCGGTAGCTGAATATGTTTTCGAACGTATCCGCCGCGAATGGGACATCTATCTGGCAGATACGCTAACCGGGAGCGCTGCAGAGCGTGTACGAGCGGTTTACAAGGCGCTTTTCAGATTCACGGTCGACTATCCTGAGTTTCATCGCTTCATGCACCAGGAATCCCTCGGATATAGCCCGAGGCTGCAGTGGCTCGCGGACACGGTGCTCAAGCCACTGATCAACTGGCTGCTGCCACAGATTCGTGCCGCACAAGATGAAGGGGCGATACCACAAGGCGAGCCCATCATTTTCCACTATCTGTTAATCAGCCTGACGTCGACCCTTTCTGGCTTCGGCCCAGAGATGCAGGCGACCGCAAATGTTTCCGCATCAGATCCCGCCACGGTGGATGCCTACTGGCAAACAGTTGAGGAACTCGTCTTCCACAAGCAGAAGCCTGCCGGCCGGACCAAGCAAGCCGAATCGCGTGCCGGGTCGCTCAAGGAGCGGCAGTTGACTGCGAAGTGACGACTTTAGCCATTGCGTTGCCGCGCGCTAACCGGTAAGCGTGAACCTGTCACTCGACGTGGTCGGTCGACCCGTCGAACTCGATGCTGCAAAACGGGGCGCCCTGAAATAGACGACCGACTTCGTCTTCTGAATCAGGGTGCGCCTCCACTTCCATCACGTGGTCTTCGGCATTCTCCAGAGGGACATAGCCGATCTTCACCGCTCCCGGATTCGCGTACCATCCTCGCTGATTTGGCGGCGGAAATGATGGAAAAAGTGAGACGGGCGTGCGAAGAGCTCGGCTACATGCCGAACGGCGCAGCGCGCGCTCTCTCGACTCGCCGCTCACGCACCATTGGTGCAATCGTGCCGAGCATCGAGAACGAGGGTTTCGCGAGGACTATCTCCGCCCTTCAGCGGCGTCTGAAAGAGCATGTGAAAACCACAATCCCAGTGGAAATCGCGCGCGTCCCCCGGACCGAGCTCCTGCGAGGAGCGATCAAACTGCCGCCATGGCATGCGATCCAACTGATACAGCCAGGCTACCGCGCGAAGTGAATATTTCTCACATACACGTGAAACTTAATCGTTTTTCAAGGCAAGGCGATGGGCCTACGATGGAACCTCGTCAGGCCATTTGCGTTCATTGAGGTGCGGCGGGAGGCTCCATGAATCACGTACTATTCGAGATTCCATCGGTTATCTGTATTCTGTTGTTCGTCGCCTTTGTTGTGTTCAGAGCATTCACTTCACCGCTTCCGGGAAAGGAAGAGCGTTTTGACTGGTTTATGAAACGGCACGACATCAGCCGGTCGCGAGACACGCTTCGTCACTAGCCCCTTGATTTGGCAACGAAACCCCTCGACCGTGACGGCTCTGTCGCTCTATTTTTTGTTAGATAACTTAGGTTGTTAAATTTTTTTCGACCGCCAGCGCCGGCCTCTTCCGCGGGCTGAAAAATGAAATAGCGTTGGTGAATCACCAACGCCGGCCCAATCCGCAAGCCATGATGATTTGACTCTATAAGTTATGCGAAAGTCATCGGCACTCCGAATTTACCGCAAATCCGCATTGCATTCGCAAGAGTCAATTCATTAGCCTTTCACCACCACAATCGACACTCGCCGATCCGGCTGCAGGCACGCGATGACTGCGCGCGAAGTCCCATCGGGACAATGCGATATCGGCTGACTGGAGCCCGCACCTTGCGTGTGGATAACGCTGCCATCCAATCCGTGGGCGATGAGATAGGCGCGTACGGTATTCGCTCGTGCAAGCGATAATCGCTCATTGACAGCCGCGGGACCTATCCTGTCCGTGTAGCCGACCACCGTGATTTCGTTCACGCCTTCGCGAGTCTTGATCTGCTCGATTGCTTTGTCGAGTTTTGCCTTTCCCTCGGGCAGCATGGAGTCCAGACTCGATTGATCGAATGAAAATAGCGTGTCGCTTTGCAGCGTAAATTGTTCGACAGGCGCAGTCTCCGACGCAACAGGTGCGGACGCTGTCAGCGTTGTTGGCTCAAGAAAACCGGCACAGGACGGGTCACGCCAATAGGTGCCACTCACTTTCATATGGCTATCGAACTGAACCTGATACTGGCAGGTCACGACCTCATTTCCTCGGCGGAAATCAAACAGGTAGTTCCACACGTGACCGCCGACGAACCACTCATGGAAGTGCGGCGGCCCAAGCAAGTCATACATCTGGTCCTTGGTCAGCCCGGGGCCGACGTTTCGCAGATTGTCCACATTGACGAACGTACCGCCTGTCAGCGTCGTTGATTGAGGATCCGGAAACGTCGGAGGAGATTCGGCGGTCGCACAGCCGCCAAGCATCACCACTGCGACAAAACTGGAGAACATCGCAAGAACCCGTTGATTTTTCATTTCTTTGCCTCGCATCGAATAATTGGCAGGACATCCGCTATACGCCGGCAGTTGTTACAACGAAGTTGCATGGCCGTACGGGTAGCGATGCCCATCGGAAGCCGCGTTCTTGTGATCACCATTGGTAACCTGCGCCAATGACCGCACCATAGTTGTTGCGTGTGTTCGTCGACACCGCCGCCTTGTAGATCCAGTGGTTGTTTTCGGAGATGGTTGAAATCCCGATCGCCTGCCCCGATTGACTTCGATAGATGCTCCCGGCAATCGACACCATGCTTTTTCCCGGACCTGACGGTTGCGGCAATCCAGCCACGGCCATTGCCGTCGCGGCCCCGGCGTCCGCGTCACGTCGCAGGCCTTGAATCTGACTATCGGTATAACTGTTTGCCTGCGTAACGGCGCTGGAGACCCCCGCATTCAACTGCTGGACATTGACGGCGTCCGTGGGTGCCGTGCCGGCGGCAACATTAGTGACTTGTCTCGGCGTTTCGGCTGAACCCACCGATACGACGTTTGCGCGTCCTCCGTCGTCACTGCCCGCACCGATTGCAACAGAGTTGCTGCCGGTCGATGTCGCTCCCTGCCCCACGGCAGTGGATCCACTCGCCGACGCTGTGGAGGAGTTGCCTACCGCCGTGCTGTTAGGGCCGGAAGCGGCCGCGCCCTGTCCGCCCGCGGACGAATTTGGTCCGGTCGATGCGGGTGGCGTAGAAGAACCGGACGTAGAAGAACCCGGCGTCGACGGAAAGCCGCCGCTGCCCCCGTTTTGATTATTTATCAGCGAGGTCAATTGCGTGGCAACCGCATCAAGCTGGCTTACGTTCACCGCGTCGGTACCCGCCTTCCCTGCTGCAACGCCTGTGATCTGCCGATTGCCCACGTTGATTTCTCCCGCCGAAGACTGCGGAGTGCTGAGCCCGTACGCAATGTAATTGCTCAACGCCCCGACAGTCGTGACAGAACCCGCACCCAGGGCCACGCTGTTTGCGAAAGTTGCACTCGCTCCTGCGCCAACGGCGACTGCATCGATAGCACTGCTTTGCGCGCCTGAACCCAAAGCGACTCCACCCGCATTCGCAGCTTTTGCGTTGGCTCCTTGCGCAAGCGACTGCGCGCCGCTCGCGACTGCACCGCTGCCGATTGCGATTGCGTCCGCTTGGGCAGAATTCGCTTGCTCGCCGATGGCGACTCCGCCGGGAGCTGTTGAGTCCACCACGGCTCCGTTGCCGATACCTACGCCGTTATCACCGTTGACAACGGTTGTCGGACCGACTGCGATCGACTGCGCGCCCACGGCCAGCGAGTCGGCCGCAGTCGAGTTCGCGTGAAAGTACATTGTCGGAGTCACGGCGAATGACGATAGCGCGCCGGCAAGCTGCCTGACCGTTACGGCGTCTTGGGCCTGCGTACCGTCGGCAACGTTGATCAACTGGCGATACGTATTTCCTGTAGCACTGCCGACCGATACCGCCCCCAGCAAGGTTTGATCGGACGTGTTGAAAGGAATGGAGTGCGTACCGTTGGTGATGGCGCCAACTCCGGATAGAACCGCGCGGTCAGACACCGATCCGGAGCCGATAGCCACCCCTCCCGCCACTGAGGCGCTCGCCTGTGATCCAAGCGCCAGTGAGTTGTCCGCCTGTGCTTGCGCGCCGTTACCACCGGCAAAGCTGCTTGCTCCACTTGCCGCGGCGTTCACGCCAGCCGCTAGTGCGTTGATGCCGGTGGCGCCGTCGTTGTTGTAGTTACCGCCCTGTGTACCACCATTGTTGGTGCTGTAGTAGTGCGTCGTGCTGGCTGCCACCGTGGTCGCAAGGCTGTTGATCGCCTGGTCACTCGCGTATAACTGCGAGCCGTTCACCGCGTCGGTGCTGGTCGCGCTCACCTGGCCTGCTGCCACGTTGGTCACCGTGCGCTCGTTACCCACGCTGCCCACGCTCACCGTGCTCGTCGGCGTGGTACCGGCGTAGGTGTACGCGGTGCCGTTGATCGTCCCGCCCGTGGTCGCCACCGCCGCAGCTGTCGTCGAACCGCTGCCCAGCGCAACGGCATTGACGTTATTCGCCACTGCGCCCTGGCCCAAGGCCGTGCTGTTTGTGCCCGTCGCACTGGCAGCCACGCCTGCCGCAAAGGCGTTCACACCAGTGGCACCGTCGTCGTTGTAGTTAGCGCCCTGAGTACCGCCGTCGTTGACACTGTAATAGTGCGTCTTGTTGGCGGTTACCGTCGTGGACAGATTGTCGACTGCCTGATCGGTCGCATACAGCTGCGAGCCGTTCACTGCATCGGTGCTGGTGGCACTCACCCGGCCCGCCGCCACGTTGGTCACCGTGCGCTCGTTGCCTACGCTGCCCACGCTCACCGTGCTCGTCGGTGCAGCCCCGGCATAGGTGTATGCCGTGCCGTTGATCGTGTCGCCTGTAGTCGCCACCGCCGCGGCCGTTGTCGAAGCGCTGCCCAGCGCCACGCTATTGGCGAACGTCGAGCTCGCGCCTGCGCCAAGCGCCACCGCATCCGTGGCGCTACTTTGCGCGCCTGAGCCCAAGGCAATGCCGCCCTGGTTGGCCGCATTCGCGTTTGCGCCTTGCGCGAGTGACTGTGCGCCGCTTGCGACCGCGCCGCTGCCGAGAGCAATTGCGTCTGCTGCGGCCGATTGCGTTTGCTGGCCGATTGCGATCCCGCCGGGCGCCGTCGCGTCGACCACCGCCCCGTTGCCGACACCGACACCATTGTCACCGTTGACGACAGTTGTCGGTCCCACCGCAATCGACTGGGCTCCGATCGCCAGCGAATCGGCCGCAGTCGAGTTTGCGTGGAAGTACAACTGACCCGTTACGGCGAACGACGAGAGTGCGCCGGCCAACTGCCTGATGGTGACCGCATCCTGCGCCTGCGTGCCGTCGGCCACGTTGGTCAACTGGCGATAGGAAGTGCCGCTGCCAAAAGACACCGCGCCCAACAAAGTCTGATCGGACGTGTTGAACGGAATCGCGTGCGTGCCGTTAGCGATCGATCCGGTGCCGGGCAGAACCGCGCGACTCGAGACCGATCCCGAGCCGATAGCCACGCCGCCGGCCACCGAGGCAGTCGCTTGCGCTCCGAGTGCAAGCGCGTTGTCCGCCTGCGCCTGTGCACCATTGCCCATTGCTGTACTGCTCACCCCCGAAGCCAGGGCGCCTACACCCGCAGCCAGGGAGTCGGTGCCGGTGGCGCCGTCGTCAGCGTAGTTGGTACCCTGGATACCGCCGTCGTTGACGCTGTAGTAATGCGTCTTGTTGGCCGTCACCGTGGCGGACAGGGTATTGACTGCCTGGTCGGTGGCGAACAGTTGCGAGCCGTTCACCGCGTCCGTGCTCGCAGTGCCGAGCTGCCCTGCCGCCACGTTCGTGATCTGACGCTCAGCGCCTGCCGCGCCTACGCTCACCACGCTGGCCGGAGTGGCGCCGGCGAAGTTGTAGACCGTACCGTTGATCGTCGCGCTCGCGGTGGGCACTGCCGCAGCGGTCTGCGAGCCTGAGCCCAGCGCAATATCACCTGCGTTATTGGCAACCGCGTTCGGGCCGATCGCCACGCTGTTGGCGCCAAGCGCCTGGCTGTCCGGCGCCGTCGAGTTCGCATGAAAATACTTGATGCCCGGCGTCGTGCCGCCGCCGGTGATCGCATTGACAAGATTCTGCACCGACGTATAGGTGTTGCCGCCGTAGTTCAGGCTGGTGGTCAGCGCGCCCGTCGTGCTGTTGTAGGTGCTGCTGCCTCCAAGGCTCGACGCCACGCTGTCGCCCAGGTTCGTTACCTGTGTGCCCACCGTCGTGATCGCCGTATCGGCGGCGTATAGCTGCGAGCCGTTCACCGCATCCGTGCTTGCCGCAGTCACGCGGCCGGCCGCCACGTTGGTGATCTGCCGCGGCGCCGCCGCCGTGCCGACGCTGACCACGCCGGCGGGCGTGCCGCCCGCGTAGGTAAACGTGGTGCCGTCGATCGTGCCGCTGGCCGTCGGCACCGCGGCAGAGGTCACCGACGCGCCCTGGCCCAGTGCCACGTTCGAGCCGGTCACCCCGCCGGTAATACTCGCACCCTGGCCCAGCACAGTGGAGTCTGCTACGCCATTGTCGGTTGCCTGATTGCCGACCACCAACGAGGCCGCACCCGTTGCAACGGCGCCGAAGCCGCCGGCAGCAGCGTTCGCGCCCGACGATACCGGCTGTGTCGAGGTCACCGAGGTGTTGGATACAAACGGGCCTGCGGCGCCGCTGGTCAGGTTGTTGACCGCCTGGTTCGTTGCATACAGCTCGCTGCCGTTCACCGCGTCCGTGCTGGTTGCGCTCACGCGGCCTGCCGCGACGTTGGTAATCGTGCGTTCCTGGCCTACCGAACCCACGCTCACGGTGCTGCCGGGCGTAGCGCCCGCCACCGTACTCGTGACACCGCCCACCGTGACGCTGCCGGTATCCACTGCCGCCGCAGTGGTGCTGCCCGAGCCCAGCGCAACCGCCTTCGCATTGCCGGCCGACGCGCCGGCACCCAGTGCAACCGCATCGGCCTGGTTCGCTACTGCTGTATCGCCGAATGCGAGCGCGCTCGCGCCGGTCGCGTTGCTCGCGTTGCCCAGTGCGACCGCGCCCTGCCCGTTAGCGGTATTGCCATTACCCTGCGCCACCGCACCATTGCCTGTGGCCGTATTGTACGCGCCCACGGCGACCGCGCCATTGCCGGTCGCGGTATTAGGATCGCCAATCGCGACCGCGCCGTTGCCGCTCACGGTCTGCGCCTGGCCAAGCGCCACTGCACCCGTTCCGCTCAGCACCTGAGAGTTCTGTCCGCCGGCGACCGAACCCGCGCCGGCCGCCGCGGCGACGGTGCTGCCGTCGCCGAGGGCGACCGTGGAGGCGGCGAGCGCATGCGCGCCATTGCCTATGGCAGAAGCATTGGTAGCGTTAGCCGTCGCGGAGGTACCCATGGCGACGGCATTGGTGTTGGCTCCCGTCTGAGCCGAATCGCCTATCGCAATGGACGAGGAGCCAGCCGAGCTCGCGCCGGAGCCAATCGCAATGGCGCGAATGCCCGACGCCGCAGCGCCCGCCACTGTCGCGGGGGCTGATGCGCCGCCTTCCGCGATGGAATCCGCTCCACCCAGCGCTATCGCATTTGCACCGCTGGCGTTGGAGCCGTTCATCATGCCGAGCGCGTTGAGCCCTGATGCGGCGGCGCCCGCCCCCAATGCCACTGCATTCTGTGCCGAGGCTTTGGACACTGTGCCGGCAGCCAGCGAAGATGGACCGGAAGCAGTGACATCCGTGCCGATGCCAATCGCCCCCGCCGCCGTTGCGCCCGTGCCTGCGACGGTACGCGGCCCAAGATAAACCGCGTTGAGGCCGCTGGCGATGGACTGAAAGCCGACAGCGACGCCATGCGTCCCGGACGCAGTGGCGGTATAACCCATTGCGACGGCCGCAGGCCCGCTGCCCACCGCCTGGAAGCCAATCGCGGTGGCATAGTCGGCGTTAGAGGTAACGTCAGTGCCAATGGCAATGGACGACGTCCCCGTCGAACCGGTGCCCGCCAACGTGCGCGCTCCCAGATAAACGGCGTTGGCACCGGCGGCGTTGGCTCCCGAGCCAACAGCTAAACCGTTGGTTTGCGAACCGGTAGCCCCGCTGCCCAGTGCGACCGCCCCCGACGCGGCAGCGCTGGCGCTCGCACCCAGTGCAACGCCGTTGTCGCCAGTTGCTTTAGCTGTGGGGCCGACGGCAGTCGAAAGGTTACCGCTCGAGACAACGTCAAGGCCAACACCGATGGCCGCCGAGCCGCTAGCGGTGACATCCGTACCGATGCCAATCGCCGACTCCGCGGTCGCGCCGGTACCCGCGGCAGTGCGCGCGCCCACGTAAATGGCGTTGGTAACACTAGCAATGGCTTGAAAGCCGAGGGACAAGGCATTGAGTCCCGTACTAGTGGCGGCATAACCTACCGCAGTGGCTCCCCCTCCAGAGGCTGTGGACTGAAAGCCCACGCACGTGGTGCTGCCGCTATAGAAGTTGAAGGGTGCCGTAGCGCAGCTCACCTGTGCCTGCGCTTGCGCGCCCCATCCGCCCACACCAATCAACAACAGCATGGTCATGACGCGCGAATCAGGACCGCGCGGCGTGGAAGCGCCGTGCTCACCACGCTGATCGCTTCGCCCGTCACATACGGTGGCCCCCGCCCCCGCCCCCGACCTGCCCTTGCCGCACGACCTGTCCAGCTCGGAGGCGGCTACAAAGGCGCCCAGCGCCTTATTCCAGATCGACCGATATACCTTGTTCATATTTTTCCTGTTCGATATTGTGAGCGCTCGCCCTTACTTTTTGTAAGGATTACTACATATAAAAATCACAAAGAAAGTGTTGGCGTTGCGTTGCTTTGGTGTGGGAACTGCGTTCTTTTTCGTTTTGCATTAATACTTAGAAATACTAAGTACGGGCGCGCGCCATCCTCATGCCTGGAAAGTTCACATGAGGAAGGTATCAATGAGGGGCGGCCAGAGCGTGCCTGTTTTCTGGCATCCTGGCCGCGCAGACTGCAGAGGGCGGTTGGCTTATGAAGGTCCGAAAGACCACGGCGTATAAATGACAATGGCGTGAAAGCGCGCCAATTGCCTATCTGAATGCGATCGTTTGTTTGTCAAACGTCTGCTTTTCACTGTTCTGCCCGGAATACTCATAATTACCGGCTCCCCGATGAAGTGCTTCGATCGACCGCTCGGCGCGACATGGCAAACGTCCATGTGCAGCGCTACAAGCGTCATGTCTGTTTCAACAGCGTTTTTCGCACTATGTGAACTGATGACCGGCAAACGTTTGCGTCGACGCGCATATCCCTTGACGCAGCGTAATATAAAATAAGTTCCGGTAAGTTCTTAATAAAACTTTGGCATAAGCGTTTTAATTTGTCTACCGAAACTCTGCATGAAACCGGGGAACGTTGCGAGATTTAACAATTGGGCAATAGCAAACGGGGTTCGATGGCAACGGAGCTCAAATACCGACTTGAGCACAGCGCCCAAACGGACGCGGCTTCGCTCACCCGCCAGTAGACGTGTGTGCATCGATCAAGCGTAGGGGGTTAATAGAGGTGAGCGCGGAGCTTGGCGTAGCACCGCCCAGCCGTCAACGCGCCATGAGGCGCCGCGACGCCGCGCTTAGAGTTCGTACCGACTCAGCGCATCGCCCTGCGTGCCTGCGCCTGCTCGGACCATAGGGCCCACGGACGAGCGGTCTGGGCCGCGTTGGCCTCGGTTCCGGCGTGCGCCTCCTCGTCGGTCAGGAACTCGATCTCACCGCCCAGCGCCACTGCATTGGTTTGAATTCTTGCATTGAGTTCGAGATAGACCGCGCGAAAGACCGCCTCCTGCAGATCACGCCCGACCGTCACCGAGCCGTGCCCGCGCAGCAGCACCACGCTCGCATTGCCAAGCGCACGCGCCAGGTAGCGGCCCTTGTCCGGGTCGCTGATGAGGAGATCAGTGTCGCGGCCAAAACGCTCGCGAATCTCGAAGCGCGCGGTGTCATTCAGGAACGAGGCCATGTGGTAACACGGCCTCAGCTTCACCGATGAAATCGAAAACGGGATCACCGATGGCGAGTGGCTGTGCACCACCGCCATGACGTCCGGACGGCTGCGATATGTCTCGGCATGGATGAATCGCTCGACGTATACCGCGCGGCCGCCGGCATCCAGCGGCGCGCCGTTTTCATCGTGTTCGACGATGTCTTCGGGCCCGACTCGCGAGGGCGCCATCGACCGGGATAGAAGGAAACGATCGGAGCGCTCGGGATGCCGGACACTGACATGGCCAAATCCGTCCACTACGCCCTGGTCGGCGACGATGTGATTGGCGGTCACCAGTTGCTTGATTGTTTCGCTCAGGCTCGTCGTCATGCTGTTCTCACCGGAATCACCGTTGGATTGTGCACTCGTCTAGCGGCTGCCATGCGGGCGAGTGGCAGGTGGTGTTTCGGGCGGTGTTTCGGGCGTTTTCCCGCGGCGCAGGCCTTCGAGCCACAGCAACGCGACGAACACGGCGGCGAACCCGGGGAACAACGCGGCGGCAATCAGGATCTGCCCAGTCGCGAACCCGGCCGACAACAACGCGCCGATAATCAGCGGCGACAGGAACTGGCCGAAGCGCGCGTTACCCATCCCCCAGCCGATGCCGGTCGAGCGAATAGCCGGCGGATAAATCAGCGATGCCACCGCAATCGCTCCCGCACCGCCAACGCCGATCGTCAGCCCGAGCAGCGTGCCGATCACAATCGCGAGAGGCAGTGTGCCGGCCGAGCCGAGCGCAGCGATCGACAACGCCGCGCCGATAAACGCCGGGAACAGCATCCGCGGCGCACCGAATCGATCGACCAGCCGCCCCGCGCTCGCCATGCCAATGAATGCGCCGAGATTGAAGAACGCCAGCACAATCGCCGTGGCCGCGGGTTCAAGACCGTTGCGATGCAGCAGTGTCGGTGTCCACATCACCATCACGTTGGTCGTGGCGAAGGCGAGCAGGAAAACCATCCACAACAACACAGTCGCTACACCGCGCCGCTCGCTGAACAGGTGCCTGATCGGCACGCCCGTCAGCTTCTTGCCCTCCACGATGAACTGCACGCCTGTGTCCGCTATGTGGTGACCCATGCGCCGCAAGATCGCCCTCACCCGATCGGGATGCGTGCCGCGGGCGGCAAGGTATTGAACCGATTCGGGCAGGAACACCAGCAACACCACCGCGACGACCAACGGCAGTCCGCCACCGATATAGAAAATCGCCTGCCAGCCGAGATGCGACAGGATGTACGCGTTCATGAAGCTGCCCAGTGCGGCTCCCAACGGGTACGCTGACCAGATGATCGTCGCGATGGTGCCGCGCTGCTTGCGCGGCGAATAGTCGGAAGTCAGCGTCAGGAAACAGGGTGTGGCTCCGCCCAGTCCAAGGCCCGCGAAAAAGCGCACCGCAATAAGCGCGGGCAGCGAACTGACCGAGATCGTCGCGAGCGTGAATACCGCGAATACCACCACGGCGAGGACCAGCATGAGCTTACGGCCCACGCGGTCGGCAAGCGGGCCAAAGGTCAGCGCGCCGATCGCGGCGCCAAGTTGCGACGCCGCGAAGACCGGTCCGAAACTGCTGATTTTCAACGCCAGTGAACCGGCAATGAACGGCGCCGCCACGCCAATGGATTGCGTGTCTGCGCCGTCAAGCAAACCAACGAGCGCGCACAGCGCAACCACAAGAAACTGCAGGCGGGTGAATCTCGTGTCATCGACGAGTTGCGATACGTTGACGACGTTGTCTCCTGGTTTCATTTTTTCCTCTGGCAGAAACCGATGGTCGTGCACGGTCTTGTGGATTGCCGTGCTGAGTTGAACACGGGCTCTTTCGCGGCCCGCTGAATCGAATGACTTAAATGACTTAAATGACTTAAATGACTTCAGTGACGTAGCGCGGGTCAGCGTGTCAGGCGCGGCGTGCTGCGTTGCGGTTGCGGGATCATCTGGCCCATGCCTTGCACGGTGGCCCGGTGATACAACTCAATGCCTAGCGCGAGATCCGACACACCCATCCCCATCGCCTTGAACACCGTGATGTCATCGCCTGCCTCCCTTCTTCGCCCGCTCGCGATCACCTTGCTCAGCGACGAGACCCTGGACCAATCATGGCCGCTACGATTGCCCGTCCCGAACGCCTGGATAAACTCCGACGAAAGACGTTGCGCCGCAGCAGGATCGTCGACAACGGCACGCGAGCAACGCGCAAACACATCTTGGGCCAGTTCCTCGCGCTCACCCGTGATAGCGCCCACCGCGTTGATATGAGCGCTCGGCGCCACGTCCACTGCATGAACAAATGCCTGTGTCGCACGCGTCACCGTGGTGATCATTGGCGCGCCCTCCAGTGCATGCGCAACCGACGTTGACTCCACCAGATCGATATCGAAGCGTTCGCCCGCTTTCTCGATGAATGCGCGACGGCTCTCCGCACGCGGACTGAACACCCTGACCTGCCTCAGCGGACGCACTGCATGCACGGCAGCAAGCTGCGCGAGAGCCTGCTTGCCGGTGCCAATCAGCGCGAGTACGTCAGCTTTCTCCGGCGCCAGCCATTTCGTCGCCACGCCCGATATGCCGCCCGTGCGCATCTGTCCGAGCGCAAATGCCTCGATGATGGCAGCCAGCTGCCCGGTCTGCGCGTCGAACAGGATCAGCAACGGGCAAGCACCGCCCGAGGTATGCGCCCATGTCTTTGTTCCGACGAAACCCTCCCCGGGGTACGCGGCGCCGATTGCATGCAGGTTGTTGTGGTCCCACGCAACATGCGTCTTCACCATGTTTTGGGCTTCGCCGTTCGCCTCGAGCGCCAGACCCTTTTCAAGGGCCTCGATCGCCTCGGGCAGGTTCATCAGCTCGACCACGTTCTTTTCGGAAATCCAGATGGGTTCGGCCATGATCGACTCCTTCGAAGATTGACTGTACGGGCGGTTTCAACCCGAGCGTGTTGACGACCATCGCATGGGTGACATACCGGCCGATCAACATCACGAAGGCCATGGCTTCCGATGCCGGCAGTTTTTCGGCAAGCCTGGCGAATTCTTTCTCCACATCCAGGCCACGCGTTCTCAACGCCTTGAGCGCGTAGGTCTGCGCCGCTTTCTCAAGGTCACTGAGCGTGGTAGCCGACTCCGGCTCGAGGCGGATCACATCGGCGATCCATTCACGCGGGAACCCCAGCTTTTCGCTGAGCCGTTCATGCTGATGCCGCTCATACCGGTTCTCCATGTAGCCGGCCACGGTCAGCGCACCGAGTTCCGTCAGGCGCTCAGGTAACGCCTCCTTTAGCGCATCGGTGAAATGCATGAAGGTGAGAATCACGTCGGGAGCATTGCCCGCACACTTGAACAGCTCGCCCAGATACCCAAGGCGTTTGACGCGCGGCCCGAGATACTGCGCGAGATCCTCGCGAAGCTCGTCCATCTCCAGGCGCGGTATGGCGTGGTCCATGATTGTCAGGTCTCCCATGTCGGGTTATTCCGTCCAGCGCAGCACCGTGTGAACTGCCGATGTCATTGCGTACTCGCGTTTAATGAAAGCCCGCTCTATCGCTCGACCAGCCCGGCACGCTCGAGCACCCAATCCAGCCGCTGCTCCAGAATGGAACCCTTGAGAGCGCGTGTCATATCGTTCATTGCCTTTACACCATGGCCTTTTCACGATTGGTCCTGAAACCGCTTTCCGTACCCAGCAGCGCCGCCGGCTCCTTCAGGCTCTCCTGCCACAGCAGCGATTCCATATAGATGTTCAGCGGCTGGTCCTGGATAGTGAGTTCGTATACATAGTCGTCATACGAAGCGTGGTTATGCACGGCCCAGCCCGGCGCCGACAGCATCAGGTCACCCGCTTTCCATTCGTAACGGTTACCCACCACCATGCTGTAGCCACTCCCGGAGAAGTAGTAGTTGATCGCGGCCGACACATGACGATGCGGACGGTCGATGATCTTCGGCGGGCGGATCGTCATGGTCGCGAAGAAGTTCGGCGTGATGCCGTTGGTGCGGCCGGTGACCGGGTTGTACATCATGTACAGGCGCCGGCCGACATAGTCGCTGCCAAGCGCTTCCAGTTTGTCGAGCTCGGCCTTGACTTGCGCCCACGGGAAATGAAGCGGGTTCGACTGCACCGCTGTCGGATTGATCAGCGTTTCGTACGGCATCAGCAAGCCGCCGTCATCGCCGATCGGGAACATTCCATACGGGTTCGTGCGCTTCGGATCGCTCACATGCTGCGGTGCGGGTTCTTCCCGGTCGACGACGAGCAGTGGTTCATAGTCCGGCACATAGATCTCCATGTGCTGCAGCAACGCGATGTTCGAATAGGTCAGGCGCACCTGAATTTCGTCGCTGTCGTTGTGGTGCGAGTAGGTCACGTACGAGGGATGATTCCATACGTCATACTGTTTGAACTGAACCGTGCGCCCCGCCACCACCGTCTTGCCGCTGCCGCGGATACAGAAGTTCACCTCGGTAGCGTTGTGACGCATGGGCGCTGTGGACTCTCCGGGCAACAGTACCTGCAGCATGACCTGAATGCCGGGCGCCAATCCCGGTGAACCGTCACGCGCCGCCGGATGAACGATCAGTGACTGACGGCGGCCGTCGCCCGGCGCGGGCAATGCAGCAAGCCGCGCCACCTCCGCGTCAATCTCCTCACGCGTCACAACCACCGGCTCCCAGTAGCGGTTCTCGCGAGCCTGGGCACCCGTCCGGTCCACGAAGATCGCTTCCCGCCGCTCGAACTCACGTCTCAGATCCTGCATATTTGTCTCCCTGCGCCTTGATTGGATTGGGCCCTCGTCTTGCGCATCCGCTTGAGTCAGCCCGCACTCGAACAGTAAAGTAGCGTTAGCTATTTCTCAAGATTGATAATTCAAATCAATATTATAATTTTGGGGGGCTTAGGTGAGCGTCTGAACGTGAGGAAACACCGCATGCTGGCGGTACAATCGTTTATTGATTTTTTGGATGACAACGGCAAGTGCCCATGCAGAAAGACCTGATGACACGCAGCGAAGTGCTTGAAATTCTCAACATCAAGCAGGGTACGCTTTACGCCTATGTGAGCCGCGGGTTCATCAAGACAGCGCCTCACCCCGATGGCCGCAGGAGTCTCTATTTTCGTGCCGACGTGGAACGGGTGCGCAGTCGCAAGCGCGGCCGTCCGCCACAGTCGGCCACGGCTGAATCCACCATGCACTGGGGCGCGCCGGTCATCACCTCGGCCATCACGCAAATCACCGCGGGTGGCCCCATCTATCGAAATCGTTCGGCGGTAGACATGGCGCGTGCCGGCGTGGCGTTCGAATCGGTCGCGCAACTGTTGTTCACGGGAATGTGGCAGGACAACTTCGCTTCGTGGTCCAGTATCGACACCCCGCAAGATGTGCAACGCCTGTTGCAGTCGTATCCTGACGGACTGCGAAGCA
>Ga0073928_10001453_pt1 | contig 45374 bp, 37 predicted proteins | sample PaiPotPPA55metaG_FD_76969 | JGI IMG/M metagenome (GOLD analysis project Ga0073928, IMG submission 76969) | Iron sulfur acid spring bacterial and archeal communities from Banff, Canada, to study Microbial Dark Matter (Phase II) - Paint Pots PPA... ...
ATTACAACCATCAGCGGCCTCATCTCAGCTTGCAAGGTCTAACGCCAATTCAACGGCGCCAGGCCTACTTCCAGCAGCTGCCGATGTGACTTATGTCCTGGGACAATACAGGCGGGGTTTAGACGAGAAGCCGCCCAAATTGTGACGACGAGCAAGATCGGGGTGGTCGAAGCCTGACGAAAGCAGGCAGCGACGAACGATCCTGCACGAGATTTTTCGTGGTGGCCTACTCCGAGTCTAAACCCCGCGGTCTCGGAGACCGCGGCTACAGGACCCGCCGACGACATATATAAGACATATATAATAGGTGGTGGGAGTCTTCATGTCTGACTACACCGAAGAGCACGCGCGCGCCGGCATTGCCACAAAACTGCCTGTGCTGGAAACCTGGCCCAATCAATTTCCTGGCTACATCATCACCACGAAATTCCCGGAGTACTCCTCAGTCTGCCCAAAAACGGGCCTGCCCGATTTCGGCACCATCACCATCCAATACGTCCCGCGCAAACACTGCATCGAGCTCAAATCGCTGAAAATGTATTTGCTGGCTTACCGCGATCTAGGCATCTTCTACGAAAACGCCATAAACAAAATGCTGCGCGACATCGTTGACGCCATCCAACCCGAATGGTGTGTGGTGCGCGGCGAATTCACCCCGCGCGGCGGCCTCACCACTTCCATCTTTTCGAGATGGCCAACACCTGCTTCACGCGGCACCGCTGGCGCCAAGAGTGGAAAGAAACGTCGAACCCGCCAATAGGCATAATCGGCGCACGTTGCGAGCAATGATTTGCGGATGGTACCATTGTAGGGTTGGGGGCCCATCTCCTAGGAGGCTGAATGAGCATTTCGCCAAACGTACCGAGTCCGCAGGAGTCCTACCACTACGAAAGCAGTGCGGGCACGCCCCGCTGGATCGCCGTGCTGTTCGGTGTCCTGATTCTGGCAGTGATCGTCCTCGCTTACATGGGCCATTCCGCACAAGCACAGCTCCAGGCCGACCTCGCCAAGGCCCAGGATCAGAACAAGTTGCTCAGTGCTCAGCTCGACCAGGCCAACGCCCGGCTCGCCGATCTGAAAGGCAATATCGAGGTTACCCAACAAAAAGTCGGCATGACTCAAGCCGAGCTGGCAAAGGCCCGTAGTCGCGCCGAATCCATTCGCAACGATCAGATCGCCTCCGATCAAAAGCTGGCTACGCAATTGACCCAAGTGCAGAAGGAAAGCGAGGAAAAGATTGGCGCAGTTGCCACCGAAGTGGGTGGCGCCAAGAAGGACATCGCCGACACCAGGACCGACTTGGAGACGACCAAGGGCAAGCTCGAGCGAGCTACGGGAGACATGGGCGTCATGAGCGGCTTGATCGCTCACAACCGCGACGATCTCGAAGAGCTCAAGCGCCGCGGCGACCGCAACTACTACGAATTTAAAGTTACCAAGAGCAAGACGCCCCAGCGCGTCGGCCCGGTCCAGGTCACCCTGAACAAGACCGACCAGAAAAAAGGCAAGTACACCATGACGGTCTTCGTCGATGACCGCTCGATCGAGAAGAGAGATAAGACCGCGGGCGAACCGGTGCAGTTTTACCTCAAAGGCAGCTCTCGCATGGCCCCGTATGAAATCGTGGTATTCGACGTAGGTAAGAACGACATCAACGGCTACCTTTCCACTCCAAAGGATGCGGGTTCGGGTACCACCCCTGCAGCTGCGCCGGCGGCCGCTCCTGCAGCCGCGGCAAAGCCAACCTCGTAACACCACCCTTGTAACCCGGCCTTCTTTATCATTCGAAGCCCTGTTCCGCGTTCTGGAAACTTGACGCGGGACGGGGCTTCTGTCTTTTCCGGGCCAGAGCTAGCATGGAAAAACTGCACATTGTGGCAGGAATTCGTGGCGGAGACCTCTCATGAAACTTACGCACCTGCGCGCTCTTGTCTGCGCATTGATCTTGTCGATGCTACTCTCGGCGCGGCTGGTAGCGCAGGCCCCGCTGGAACCCTCTCAAATGCCATCGCGCACTTCCTTCTACCTCATCTGGCGCGGAACCCCCGCGGGCGATGCGAGGAAAACCAACGCGCTGTTCGCTCTGTGGGACGATCCCGATTTCGCCCCCGTCCGCGCCGCCATGTTTGAAAATATGACCAGCGCAACATCGGAGAAAGATGCCTCCAAGCCGGCGCTTACCCCGGAAGAAGTCGAGCAGTACTCTTCCCTGCTGGAAAACGCGCTCGTCATCGGTTACCTCAGCAAGCCCGAAGCGAAAATGACCGCGAGCGCCACTCCTCCGAAACCCTCGGACCATACCTACAATGGGCTCTTTTTTGTTTACGACCGCACCGGCAAGGAAGCTCTGTTGAGTAAAGCGGTTCTGCGCCTGCGCGGCCAGGAAAAAGAGTTGCCGCAAATTTCGCAGGTCACCGTCGCGGGCGTGCCAACTCTGAAAGTCGAGCGCAAGACCAGCACAACTTACTGGGTTGAACACGGCAAATACGCCGCCAGCGCCACGGAAAGTTCTGTCCTTGAAGATATTCTGGGACGCCTCGAAGGGAAGCCCGCCGACAGCAACTCGTTGGCCGAATCGGCGGCCTACAAGGAAGCACGACCGCAACTCGGCGGCGGCGTGCTCGAATTTTTTGCTGGAATCCCGAGCCTCAAAGGACTGGCCCCCGACAGCGCCTCCGGTTTCAAGCTCGCTCCAGTTCTCAACGCTCTGAAACTCGAAGCAATCCACTCCTTCAGCGGACGTATGATCCTCGAAGGCTCCAAGACCCACTTTCAAGGTGCGATTCTCGGCGATACCGCGCCGGGCGCGCTCTTCGACTTCTGGCCGGACGGCATATCGTCGCCGACTTCCCTTTCCTTTCTTTCTCCTAACTCCATTTCCTACAGCGAAACGCAATTTAATCTCCCCGGATTCTACGAGATCCTGAAGCGTGGCGTCGCCGCCGCGATGCCGGCGGGACAGCAGAACGGCACCGCCATGGTCGAAGCTTTAGCGCAACAGCGTCTCGGCATGCCTCTCGCGGACGCCCTGGCACTTCCCACCGGAGAGTTTGCGTCGATGCAACTCAGTCCTTCGCTTGATCCTCAAAGGGCCGTCTATATTTTCGGAATCCGCAAAAAGCCCGAAACCCTGAAACTCATTCGGTCCATTTCCGGCGACCAGATCACTTCGGAACGCGCAGAAGGCGACACCACATTCCTGAAAATCTCGCTTCACGGCAGTCAAGGCAGCAAAGGCGTAGCCCAATGGGACTTCTATCACCTTGCCGTCACCCCAGACTTCATTGTTGGCGCCACTCGCAACGAAACCGTCCGCGAACTCCTTGCTTCTCGTTCGACTTCGAACGCCATCTCCGCGGCACGATTCCAAAGCGCCCGCGCCGCCTATCCCGACAAGATCAACGGTCTGAATTATCTCGATTTCCAGAAAATCGATTGGCCTGCCTTGAAGGCGCGCTGGATCGAAGAAGCCAAAAAGGCCTCGGAAACGCAAAACGCCACCGCGCAACAGAAGGCTGCGGCCGCGAAAGTCCCTTCCCTGCTCACCAATGCGAACCCGCAAGTCTTCCCTAAGCATCTACACTTCATGGCCGGCGCATCCTGGAAAGACGCCAAAGGCATTCACTTCGATCAATGGCTTGAGTAACGGGCTTAAGTAACGGGCTTGAATGACGGGGCTTGAATAGCGCGGTGAAGCGTTTTCACGATTTACGTAGACCTGCGTGCCGTTCGGCTCTGTTCGCTTTCTTCGTCGTGGCGCTCCAGCCGCTCGCGCGAGCCCAAGAACCTGTCGCAGCACCTACCGAGCCGATTCGCGTCAGCGTGGATCGTGTCAATGTGGGCGTCATCGTCACTAATCCCCAAGGCAATTTCATTGGTGGTCTTCGCCGTGAAGACTTCCACATTTTCGACGACGGTGTTGAGCAACCTATCACCGACTTCGCAAGCATCACAGAGCCCGCACAGGTTTTACTGTTGGTAGAGGCCGGGCCGGCGGTTTATTTTCTCGAAGCCAGCCACGTTCGCGCGGCTCACGCGCTGCTCGAAGGTCTTTCCCCCGGCGATCGCGTTGCCGTCGTGAAGTACGACGCTACGCCCCAAGGTATGCTCGATTTCACTCCCGATAAACAAGCTGTCGAAGTAGCGCTCGCCAACGTTCGCTACTACGTCGGATTCGGCTCGCTCGATCTTTCGCGCAGCCTCTCCACTGTCCTGGATTGGCTCGGCAAAGTACAAGGTAAGAAATCAATCGTGCTGCTTTCGACTGGCTTCGATACCTCGCCGCCGGAAATAGCCTCCGTGCTCCTGACCCGCGTCAAAACCAGCGATGTCCGCATCCTCGCTCTGTCTTTAAGCGGAGAACTGCGCCAACCCACTCCAAATCAAAAGGATTCGAAGACCAAGAAGAACAAAGACCACGTTCCTGCCGAAAAATCCGCCATTGCCGCGCAAGGATTCGCCGAAGCCGACCAGCTTCTCACCGCTCTTACCCAGGCTACCGGCGGCCGCGTCTTTTTTCCGAATTCCGCGAAGGATTTTGCCGCCGTCTATGCCCAGATCGCCCAACTAGTCCGCCACGAATACAGCCTGGCGTTCGTCCCCCCTGCGCACGACGGAAAACCCCACACGATCGACGTCCGCATCACGCCGCCAATAATGCCAGACGCCCCGCCGCCGGCCTACCGCATCGACCACCGCAGCGCCTACCTCGCCCCCACCCCGTAGCGCCGGCGATGATCAGCGCGATGCCAGCAAGTGAAACCGGGCCACGCCTAATGACCAATGTGGATTGAACTCCCGACATTCTTAAAAACTTACTCGAATTCCTTCATCACCCGCGCCATCTTGCTTAGCCGCTCATTCACCGCAGCAAATACCGTTCCGCCAGCAAAAGAACCATCGCCATTCCGACAGCCCGCGGTCATCCCCGTCAAAATCTCAATGCCCTCTTCAATCTTCGCCACCGGCCAGATGTGAAATTTCCCCGCCCCCACCGCGTCTAGAATATCTTCCCGCAGCATCAAGTCTTCGACATTCGAAGCCGGCATCAAGACTCCCTGCGAACCCGACAATCCCGCGATCTTGCAGACGTCAAAAAATCCCTCGATCTTCTCGTTGATTCCGCCAATCGCCTGTACGTCACCCTGCTGATTCATCGATCCGGTCACCGCTATGTCCTGGCGCAGCGGCAACTCCGCCAGCGCCGACACCAGCGCGTAAACTTCCGTAGAGCTGGCGCTATCCCCATCCACTCCCGAATACGACTGCTCGAAACAAATGCTCGCCGATAGCGACAACGGCTTATCCTGCGCAAACCGGCCGCGCAAATATCCCGAAATAATATGCACGCCTTTGTCGTGAAACCGCCCGCTCAAATTTGATTCGCGCTCGATGTTAATCACCCCGACTTTTCCCAACGCCGCCGTAGCCGTAATCCTTACCGGCTTGCCAAACGAATACCCGCCAATCTCCAGCACGCTCAATCCATTCACCTGACCGACCCGCGTGCCTTCCAAATCGACCAGCAACGTCCCTTCTTCAATCATCTCCCGGATCCGCGTCTCGATCAGGTTGTGCCGCTCCATCTTGGAAGACAGTGCCGTCCGCACATGCGCTGCCCGCACCACGGATTCACCCGCAGCCGAAGCCGCGTAAGCGGCCTCTCGCGCCAAATCCGCGATGTCCACGAATCGCGCCGTAACCTTATTCCGGCGCCCCGCCTGCCGCACACCGTATTCCAGCATGGCCGCAAACGCTCCGCGATCAAACGGCGAAAGGTTCTCTTTCTCGCACAGCGCCCGCAATCGCCCGGCATATTCCGCGATCACGCCGTCGCTCATCTTCATCTCTTCATCAAATTCGACGCGCACCTTGAAAATTTTCCGGAAATCTTCCTCGTAGTCGTACAGCATCTCGTACAGTTCGCGGTCCCCGATCAAGATGACCTTCACGTCCAGGTTCACCGCTTCCGGCTTCAACGCGCTGCCGCCAAACGGATAGAACATCTCCAGCGGCTGAATCTCCAATCGGTTGTGGTTCAAAGTCCGCTTTAGCGCCCGCCAAACACCGACCTCCGATAGCGCCTCCAGCGAATACATAATCAAAAATCCGCCGTCCGCTCGCAGCAGCGACCCCGCCCGCAAATCCATGAAGTCGCTCGTCCACCCGCCGCGCGCGTCGTAAGCCCTCTGAATGGTCCCGAACAAATTCGCATACGTCGGCGTAGTCTCAAAAATCACCGGCGAGCCATCATCATCGCCATGCGCCAAAATCACATTCACGCCATACAAACGAAACGGATCGCGCTCCGGCCCGCTACCCGGCATCTTCGGCATGCCATCCATCGAAGGAGCGCCCTCGCCCTCATGTTCGCCCTCGCCCTCGCGTTCCTTGAACGGATCCAGATTATCCAGCAGATGATGCCGCACTTCTTCCAGATACTCCGCCACTCCAGCGTTGGAATATTTCTCCTTCAACTCCTCGATCACTCCATCCACCAAAACCGAAGCCGCCTCCTGCTCCAGATAACTCAGCTCGCTTGCCAGTTCCCGCGACAAAGTCAGCGTCTTCCGATACACCACGGTGAATTCCTGCCGGAACTGCTCGTACTTCCGCTCAATCTCTTCCGCCAACGGCGAATCAAGTTTCCCCTCGTGCACCATCTTCGAAATATCCTCGATCGGCACCATCTGCCCTTCGAGCACTGGGAAAATTTCCGGCAAAGCCACCGCCCCCACCTGCATATGCCCTAGCGCAAACTGTTCTCTCGAAATCCGCCGCGTGAAATCGTCCATCAGCTCCTTTTCGCGCACGGTAAATCGCTCGACGATCCGCCCCTTCTGCCGCTGAAACGGTTCGCCCTCAAACACCTGTGGAATCCGCCGCCGCAGAAAATCAATCCCGGCTTGCATCTCCTTCTTAAACGCATTGGCCTGCCCGCGGGGCAGCGATAAAAGCCGAGGCCGGTCCGCAATCTTGAAATTATTGACGTAACATCGATCCAGGGAGGGTTTCGTAACCGGATGCAACTCCTCAATCATCCGCGCAATCGTTCCGCCGCGGCTGGTCCCAGCTAACCCGCACACAAACACGTTGTAGCCGGGAGCCGAAAGCTCCACACCCATCTTCAAAGCCCGTAAGGCCCGCTCCTGCCCGATAAACCCTTCGCGCAATTCCGCCTGCGCCGTAGTTTCAAACGGCAAACGCGAAGCTTCGCACCTCCACCGCAACTTCGCGGCAGGCAATTCCGCGTGCACGGCAGCCGGCTTGTATCCGTTCACACCCATCGCAGCCCGGTACTCTAGCACACGCGTACGTCCTCGCACGCATTTTCGCCCCAGGTGTTTCGCATCAGCTCAATCACAGCCGCGTACAACCAGTCCCGTGCAGTACGACACTGCAACGGAGGTCAGCAGATGATGTAGGCGCTGGGCTTCAGCCCGGCGTTCCCACTCAAAACCACGCTCATCGCTACTCCTCCCGCAGCGCCACCACCGGATCTACTCGGGTGGTTCGCCACGCCGGAATCGCTGTAGCGGCGAACGCCACCGCCGCCAACAATACGGGCACCGCGCCGAACGTGGCCGCGTCCATCGTACTCACTCCGAAAAGCAAACTAGCCATTACCCGCGTCAGCGCAAACGCCCCCGCGAGCCCCGCCACGATGCCGATCACCGCCAATTCCATTCCTTGCCGCAACACCAATCCGAGAATGTCGCCAGGCCGCGCGCCCAACGCCATCAACACTCCGATATCGTGAGTATTCTGCGTCACCAGATAGGACATCACGCCGTAAAGTCCCACGGCTGCGAGCAACATTGCGAATCCGGCGAATGCCGCCAGCATGGTGCTGGAAAAACGCTGGCGCGCCAGCGAATCGTACCAGCGGTCCTGCATGGTCCGCATTTCGTAAACCGCCACGGTCGGTTCCACGCTGTGAATTTCGCTGACGATTGCGGTCGGCAACCCGGCGGCATCAGACGAAGTTCGCGCCACCAGATACATGCCATTCGGTGCGCCTTGTTCGCGCGCAAAATACAGTGCGATCTTGCCCTCCGTCTCAAGGCCGTATTGTTTGACCCCTCCCACCACGCCGACAATCGTGAGGGGTTTCTTCGGATCGAACCACAGGTGCTTTCCGACGGCATCACCATTCGGCCAAAATCTCTGCGCGAATCGTTCGTCAATAATGACCACCCTCGGCATGTCCGCCGTGTCATGCTCCGAGAAAAAACGCCCGGTGCGCAACGGAATCTCTATGGCCCGGAAGTAGTCCGCGCTCGCCACGCGCAAGTCGACTTGCAACTCCTGCCCCGGCGGCGGCGTGTAGCCTTCCACGTGGATGCCTCCCCAACCCACCGACCCGGTAAGCGGCAGCACCGAAACCTCACCCTCCGCAATCACGCCCGGTAAATGCGCGACGCGGGTTTCGATCTCCCGGTATAAATTCGCTAGAGCTTTGTCATCGCGATACTTCGGGTCGGTAGCGGCAATCTGCATGGTCAGGACGTGCTCGGTGGTAAATCCCGGAGCCACGCTTTGCAACCGCACAAAGCTGCGCACCAGCAGCCCCGCGCCGATCAACAACATCAGCGAAAGCGCCAGTTCGGAAACCACCAGCAAACCGCGCAAACGGTGCCTCCGAAGGTACAAACCACCTTCCGTCTGGCCAGCGCGTCCCCCGGCCTTTAGGGACGTATTCGGATCCACGCGGACGGCACGCCACAAAGGCGCCACGCCAAACAGAATCCCGGTCAATAGCGAAACGCCGAAAGTAAATGCCACAACACTGCCGTTGATTCCGATGTCCTCCAACCGCGGAATATTCCCCGGGTTCATGGTGCGAACAACGTATAGGCTCACTCGCGCGACCAGGAGTCCGAAAGCCCCGCCGAGAATTCCCAACAAAATACTTTCCGTCAACAGTTGTCGCGCCAGCCGCTGCCAACCCGCTCCCAACGCCGTCCGAATCGCCACTTCCTTCTCACGCCCCGCGGCACGCGTAAGCAACAGGTTCGCCACGTTGGCGCAAGCAATCAACAGCACCACCGCTACCGATCCCAATAGCACCAGTAGCGCCTGTCGAACGTCACCCACCACCTCGTCCTGCAGCCCCACCACATGCATGCCGAAGCTGGCGTCGCGCTTGTCCTTCTCCCGGATCCGGCTGGCGATCACATCGACATCCGCTCGCGCCTGTTGCAGCGTAACTCCCGGTTTGAGCCGCGCGACAATGTTGTAATTTTCGTCGCGCCGATTGCTCGCGGCATCGGCTGCCAACGGCAGCGGCAGGAAGACGTCCACCCTATCCATCGGCTCTTCCGCCGGCATCACTTCGGCATTGAGCAGGAATCCCCGCTGCAGCACGCCGGCCACGGTGAAGGAATTCCCGTCCAGCGTGATGCTCTTGCCCACAATCTCTGGATCGGAGTTGAACAACCGCCTCCACACCCGCTCGCTGAGAATCGCCACCGCAGGTTTTCCAGGCTTGTCCTCTTCCGGCAAAAGCACGCGGCCCAGCAAGGTCTTCGCGCCGAGCATTTTCAGCAAGCTGGATTGCGTTCGTATCCCCGCAACCCGTTCGGGCTGTTCGCGGCCCGTCAACGTGAGCATGCGGGTCTGCGCGAGGGCCATCTCCTCAAACGAGTGGTTTTCGTTCTGGATGTCGATGAACTGGCCCGGCGAAGGCCAATCACGGAATATTCCGATCGCGGGAGAATGCAGCCATACCGCCGCCAGCTGCTCCGCCTGCGGATAAGGAAGCCGACGCAACAATAGCGCGTCCACCACGCTGAACACCGCCGAATTGGCCCCAATGCCGACGCCCAGCGACGCCAAAATCACCAGAGTCGACAGCCAGTTCTTGCGCAGCATGCGCCAGGCGTAGCGAAAGTCTTGTACCAAGGTGTGCATAGTTCCTCCGCCTAAGATGAACGCATGTAGGACCGGCTAAGTTCCATCGCGCAAAGACTGCAGTGAGTGGTGTAGGAGCAGAGGATCCCTGTGGCCCAGCGTGCCCGGGCGAATACATACAACTTGCAAAGATCGGCTGCGGTTCATTTTTCGACAGCAATTCGCGGCCGTGACCCACGTCGCTGTCATTACTTCATTACATCGCTGCTTCCTTACTTCAGTTTTTCCGTCTTTCGCTATTTCGCTTCTGCCTTCACTTTCGAGGGCCTGGTATCCAAACCAAAATCACTCTCGATTCTTCGGTACCAGGTATCGTCATCACTGCCATTCAAATCCACCCAAGCCTCATCGCTCATTTGACCCCGCCACTGCAGAAACGGAACGGCATCGGGTCCCACTGGGTGACGCAGTTGCCAGGTGTCGCTCTCGGCGAGCTCCAGAATCTTCTGCGCGACCAGAGAGGGTGGCGCCGGATTCTTCAGCGATGCAGCGAACAAACGGGCGAACCGATCACGTTGCCGGTAGACCGAATCTTGTGGACGATCTCCAATGCGCTGGGCCATGGCCGTGTCAATAATGCCCGGCTCGACCAGCAACACCCGCACATTGAACGATTTCAATTCGCCCGCAAGGCCTTCGCTAAGCGCTTCCAGCGCCCATTTGGAAGCCATGTAGGGCGTCAACGGCGCGCTGCTGATGCGCCCGGCGACCGAGCTGATATTAATGATGCACCCGCTGCGGCGCTGGCGCATCCCGGACACCACCGCCTGAACGCAACGGATCACTCCGAAGTAGTTGGTCTCCATGACCGCGCGGAACTCGGCCAAGGGAAGCTCTTCGACGGCGCCGTTGCGTTCCACGCCGGCGTTGTTGACCAGCACATCGATCGGACCATGCTCCTTCTGTATGGCCGCAATGCCGCTCGCCACCGACTCGTCGGAGTCCACGTCCATCGCGCTCACGTGGACCGGAAGTTTTTCGCGCGCTGCGATCTCCGCAAGTTCCAGAGACCCCGTCGGATTGCGCATCGTCGCGTGTACCTGATGACCGGCGCGGCCAAATGCTAGCGCCGCCTCAAAACCGATTCCCCTGCTTGTTCCAGTGATCAGCACCGATGCCATCTTCGTCTCCTTCAGCGTTTACGTCATCCGCAACCGCCGGCAACCCATTTAACGTCCGCACTATATACCCTTAGCTCTTACAAGCGCACTCAAACATCACTGAGCGCGCACGCCGGGCAAACCAGGGATTGCTCCTCGTCTAACTCTTCTTCTTGGACGGCTTCGGCTTCAGTCCTTTCGCATACTCGTAGCTCAACTCAAGATATTTCTGCAACTCTTTCGTCTTCCCCAGTAAAGCATCGGGAACCGTGACGTATTCCTTCATCACCGCTCCGTACGCCTCGTACGGCTTGGTCTTATATCTCTTCAGGAACTCCTCGCGCGCACCCTCCGGCAAACGCATCGCCAGTACCCCGGTCGGCTGCATCAACAGAAACATGTTGCCGTTCACCGCCGCATAGGCATTGTTGGCCCCTTTGCGTTCAATCTCCGGGCGCACCGCAATCAACTTGTCGAACAGCGCCAGCTTGTCCGCAGGCACTCCACTCTTCTTCGCTTTCTTCGCCCCCATGCGTCCTCCATCGCTCCCACATTCTGCTAAACTCCAGCAACCGTAGTGACCGATCTCTAGATCGGTCAGCCGTATATGAAACACGCAGCCATCGGTGTTCGCATGCATTCTGGTTGGGGTGCGCTCGTAGCCGTTTCAAACCACGACGGCATTATTGAAATCCTCGACCGCCGCCGCATTGCCGTCACCACGCCCGGCACTCCCGGGTTGAACCAACCCTATCACTTCGCCAAACATCTCGCGCCCTCGGATGCCGAGAGATTTATCGGCAATTGTCTTGCAGCCTCAAAGGATCTCGCTCTGGCTGCCGTCCGCGATGTCTTGGATGAATTGCGTAGCCGCCAATATTGTGTCGTTGGCTCCGCGATCCTGCTGGCTTCGGGCCGCCCGTTGCCACCTCTCGCTAAAATCCTCGCCTCTCACGCCGCAATTCATGCCGCGGAGGGCGAGTTCTTTCGCGAGGTCTTTTCGAAAGCCTGCCAGGATCTCGCTCTCTCCGTAACCGGCTTTCGCGAGCGCGATCTCGACGATCGTCTTCATGCGGCCTTCGGCAAAGCGGCCGCGAAGCGGAAGCAGCAAATTTCAGATCTAGGCCGGTCGATCGGACCGCCGTGGACCGCGGATCAAAAAACTGCGGCGAGCGCTGCATTGCTGATTTTGGCAAACAGCCAAAATGATCTCTGAATGTACCTGAAGCGGCTGAACACATTCCACCGGCAATCTATGCTTCCCGCGTTTCCATCGCGTCGCGGCGATCCATATACACGCGAAACACTCCCATCGCCGCCGCAACGATCGTGGGTCCCGCCACCAATCCCAGCAAGCCAAACACTTCCAGGCCGCCAAGCACCCCGATAAACAGCAGCAGTTCGTTCAAGTGCGTGCGGTTGCGCAACAGCAACGGCCGAATAATGTTGTCGGCCACGGCCGCGACTCCGCCGCAAATCACCAAAACCGTCGCCGCTTTTCCCCAGTGCCCGTTGAATCCCAGCCACAACGCCGTGGGAACCCAGATCAGCGCCGAGCCCACGACCGGCACCAGGGAGAAAAACGCCATCAGCACGCCCCAGAAAACCGCCGTGGGAATTCCCCCGATGGTGAACGCCAGCCCGCCCAAAAGTCCCTGAATCCCTGCAATAACCAAACCCACGGCAACGCTTGCAAAAATCAGGTCCTTCGATTCCCTCAACATGTCCGTCTGGATTGCTTCGTCAAACGGCACCAGATGCCGCACGCCTCGTACGACGCTGTCGCCGTCGCGAAACATAAAGAACAGCGAAAAAATCAGGATGAACAGATCGACGAAAAATGTCGCGAGATTCTTCACCAGTGCCGCAAAGTTTCCCGCCAGGAACGCTCCCACCTTCTCGGCGGCTTGCCGCAGCGGCGCCGAGAAATCCATGTCCTGCCACTCGCTAGGAAGATGCCCGCGAAGCCACGCGACCGCATGCATCGGCAAGGCCTTGTCCGGATCCATCACCGCGCTTTGTATCTGCGCGCTCGCCACGATCGCTTGCCGCGTCGCCAACACCAGCACCACGATTGCCGGCACGATCAGCACGAGAGTGACGCCCAGGGTGCTCACCAGCGCCGCCGGCGTAGGCTTCATGCGCATCCCGATGCGTTCGTAGACGGGGTAGAAGAAAATCGCCAGCACCGCCGACCACGCCAGCGGGATTAGAAATGGTTCCGTGATCCGGTACACCAGGTAAATCAGCAACAGCAGCGTGCCGTACGAAAGTACGGTGGTTAAGCGGTCGCTCGTGGACTTCGGTGTAGGAGGGGTGGGCTTCATGCGAGCAATGTACTGCGGCATCGAGACGATCGGGAATGAAAATTCAATGTCGCGCTATTTGATGCCGATCGCATCGATCAGACGCAGAACGTCGTCGTGAAAAACATCGTAGAGCGGGCGGATGTCCTCTTCCTCGAGGCGTTCGCGCAAAAATTCGGCGGCAACGAAGCTGCACTCGCGATCGGTTAGATCGCGTCCGGTGCGGTCGCGAAAGGTGACGAAGGCGGTGTGCGCGAGTCCGACGACGTGGGCGACGCCATCGACGTAAAATTTCGTGTCGATGGTGTCCGCGTGGCGCGTGGCGATGCCGTTCCACATGTGGGAAAAGCGGCACTCGTAAACCTGTCCGGTGAGCTTCGAGGTCACCGTGAACGCGCCGACAAAGGTGCTCATGGCGCCGCTGTTGGCGAGCATCGGGCGTTTCGTTGCGCTGCTCTCATGTTCTTTCGCTGCGATCGTCACTGTTTGTCCTCGTCTCTTGTTTTGCTCTGGAAGAATGGCCCAACGCGCCCGACTAAAGTCGGACGCCTACATTTCCCCGGGAAACTAAACTCTCTTGCAACTGTTCACTCAGCGGCTTACGGCTGCTGCTGTGCCTGCGTGGGTGTAGCTCTGTATCGCGGCGCCTACGCCTGCGCCGCTTGGGAGACGGAAGCCCTGGTCGATTAGAGTTTTTTCCAGGGCGGCCAGGAACAGCAGAACGTATTGTCTCTGACTGCAGTGGCCCATGAGGCCTACTCGCCAGATTTTTGCTTTCAGCGGGCCCAAGCCGCCAGCGATTTCGATATTGAATTCGTCGAGGAGTTGATTGCGCACCTTAACGTCGTCGATGCCGTTGGGAATCATTACGGAGGTTACGGTCGGCAGGCGATCCGCGGGATTTTTCACCAGCATCTCCAGGCCCATGGCTTCCAGACCAGCGATCAACGCGAGTTGATTGATGCGGTGGCGCTCCCAGCGATTTTCCAGGCCTTCTTCGCTCACGATGCGCATGGCTTCGCGCAGGGCGAAGATCAGCGAAATCGGCGGGGTGTGGTGATAAAGGCGATCCTTGCCCCAATAATTCATGGCGGTAGTGAGATCAAAATACCAGCTTTGCACTTTAGTCTTACGATCGCGGAAGACTTCTTCGGCTTGCGGGCTCACGGTGATGGGCGACATGCCTGGCGGGGCGCTGATGGCTTTTTGCGTGCCACTGAAGCAAATGTCGATGCGCTGGCGATCGACGTTGATGGGGACGGCGGCGAGCGATGCGACCGTGTCGACGATTAGGAGCGCGCCGAGTTCGTCGGCGACTTTGCGGAAGCTGTCGATATCGGTGATGACTCCGGAAGAAGTTTCGCCATGCGCGAAGCCGACGATTTTGATTTTCTTGCCTTTGCCCGCTCGGCGCACATCCTCGGGATCGACGGCCCTTCCGTAGGGGGCTTCGACCTTGGTGACTTTCGCGGGGGTGTGGCCGGCGATGACGGCCATGCGATCGGAAAATGTTCCGTTGACGGCAATGATGGCTTCATCGCCTTCTTCCAAGGTGTTTACGACCGAAGCTTCGATGCCGCCGGAACCGGATGCTGACAGCGGCATCGTGATGCGATTTTCGGTTTGGAAGATTTGGCGCAGCAGGACCTGCACGTCGTCCATGCAACCCTTGAACCAAGGATCCATGTGGCCCACCAGAGGGGTGGCCAAGGCACGGTAGACGCGGGGGTCCATCGAGGACGGCCCCGGGGTAAGCATCAGCCGGTTGGGAGGATTCAGTTCGCCGATCGATTGGGTCATGACGTTTGCCTCATAATTGTGCGGGAATCGATTCTCCCGCAGTGAGCCGGGGAGGCGCAACCGACAAATTGGCGGGAGGCGGAGGTTGGAAGTTATGGTTGGGGGTTGTGGGTGAGTGCACCCCCTCCCCCTATGGTATTTGTGCAAGGATTTGATTCTAGGGGAGTTAGCTTTTGGAATGGCGCAGTGATTTGATTCTAAATGAGTTAGCGCCGTTGGGCCCGCGGATTTGCGCCACTTTGCGGGAATCTTTGCGTTCTTGATTCTCATGGAGGATGATACCACGAGTTTGATACAAAGTCAATTATATAATTGAGTGATAATCATCTGAATGAACGGGGAGTGCCTGATGCAGGCGAGAGAATGGGGTCGATACCGGCGGGCGCGGCCATCGGGCTATAATTGCGCCACTTATGCCCCTTTCTCCAGGCACCAGGCTCGGTCCTTACGAAATCATCGCACCTCTGGCGGCTGGCGGGATGGGCGAAGTGTATCGGGCGAAGGATACGCGACTGGACCGAACCATTGCCATCAAAGTCCTGCCCGAACACCTTTCGCAGAACCCGAATCTGCGGCAGAGCCTGGAGAATGAAGCGCGGACGATCTCCAAGCTGGCTCATCCCAACATTTGCACTTTGCACGACATCGGCCATCAGGACGGAACTGACTTTTTGGTGTTGGAATTTGTGGAAGGGAAAACGCTGCGCGAGCTACTTCGCGCCGGCCGGCTTCCGATGCGAACACTGATTCCGATCGCGGTGCAGGTTGCCGAGGGATTAGCCCAGGCGCATGAAGCCAGCATCATCCACCGGGACCTGAAGCCCGAAAATCTGATGGTAGCGGACCAGAATCTGGTAAAGATCCTCGATTTCGGGCTGGCCAAGCTCGCGCTGGAAAGCGAAGAACAAACAGACACCAGCATCACAACCGACTCCAACACGGAGGAAGGGGCGATCTCCGGGACGATTGGGTATATGTCTCCGGAACAGGCGAGCGGAAAGCCACTCGATTTCCGGTCCGACCAATTCTCTTACGGAGTAGTGCTTTACGAGATGGCGACGGGAAAGCGCGCATTTCAAAAGAGCACGGCGGCGCAGACGTTGTTGGCGATTGTTCGTGACGAGCCCGAATCGATCAGTGCGCTGAACCCCGAGGCTCCCCCTCCCCTATCGTGGGTGGTGGAACGATGCATGGCCAAGGATCCCGCGAAACGCTACTTCTCCACGCGTGACCTGGCTCGCGATCTTGCGGCCATCCGCGACCGGCTATCTGACTTGCAATTCAAGCGCGGTGACGTGCCTCCCAGCAATTTGCCAGAACCGAGTACCGTTTTTGTTGGGCGCGAGAAAGAACTGGCGGCCGGCCGGGAACTCTTGCTTCGCAAAGATGTGCGGTTGGTGACGGTGACGGGGCCCGGAGGAATCGGCAAGTCGCGTCTGGCACTGGAGATGGCGCGGGACATGGCTCGGCACTCTTCCTCTCGCGTTTATTTTGTCTCGCTGGCCACGGTGAGCGACCCTAATTTGATCCCTTTTGCGATCGCGCAAACGCTGGGTATTCGGGAAACTGCGGGTCAATCGCAACTGGAAACCCTGAAGGAACATTTGAAAGAGTCGTTGCGTGACCCGGTGCTGCTGCTGCTCGACAACTTTGAGCACCTGATCGGGGCGGCGCCGATGCTGGCGGAACTACTGGCAGTGGCGCCGCATTTGAAACTGCTGGTGACCAGCCGCGCGGCGCTGCACGTCTACGACGAGCACGAGTTTCCGGTGCCGCCGCTGGCCCTGCCGGATGTGAAGTCGTTGCCGACCCTCGAAGAGATGTCGCGGTATTCGGGCATAGCACTATTCGTCCAGCGGGCGAAGGCGGTCAAACCGGATTTTGGACTTACCGAAGACAACGCGGCCGCGATTGCGAATATTTGTGCACGGCTGGATGGTTTGCCGCTGGCTCTGGAGCTTGCTGCTGCTCGAACTAAACTTCTATCACCCTCGGCGATGCTTGCACGTCTGGAGAGCCGGTTGCAATTGTTGACGGGCGGCTCACGAGACATGCCTGCGCGACAGCAGACGTTGCGGCAGACGATTGCGTGGAGCTACGACCTGCTGAACGAAGCGGAGCAAAAGCTATTCCGGCGGCTGTCTGTTTTTGTCGGAGGATGCACGCTGGAAGCGGTGGAGTCGGTGTGCAACACAAAAGAAGATCTGGAATTGGATGTGCTCGACGGCATGGCATCGATGGTGGACAAGAGCCTGGTGCGACATATCGAGCAAGCGGATGGTGAGCCAAGGTTTGTGATGCTGGAAACGATTCGCGAGTATGGGCGCGAGAAAATGGCGGAGAGCGGCGAAGAACAGCTTACCAGGCGCGCCCATGCTGCTTACTGTCTGGTGCTGGCGGAGGAAGGGGACGCGGCGGGGACGAACGCGAGTTTTACCGAATGGGCGGACCGGTTCCAGATCGAGCACGACAATCTTCGCGCGGCGCTGAATTGGCTTACGGAAACCGGCGACGCGGCGTGGGGCTTGCGGCTGGGAGCGGCCCTTTTTCGCTTCTGGGAGTTGCGGGAGCACCTAACGGAAGGCAGGGACCGACTAGGAAAATTGCTGATACTTGCGGAGGCGGCTAAGCCAACAAAGGCGCGGGTGCGCGTGCTTTTTGCCGCGGGAGCGCTGGCTGGAGCGCAAGGAGATTATGTTGTTGGCGACCCGCTGATCAGGGAGAGCTTGGCGGGTGCGCGGCAATTAGGAGACAAGAGAAGTATCGCGGTGGCGCTGAACGCACTAGGCGTCACGGCCAGCGACCAGGATGATTTTGCGGCCTCGCAAGCGCTGTTCGAAGAGAGCCTGGTGCTATGGAAAGAATTGAGGGATCCCGTCGCGGTCGCGCGAACGCTTAGTAACCTCGCGAATGGCGCGAAGTTACAGGGTGACTATGCGCACGCACGGGGTCTGTTTGAGGAGTGTCTGTCGATCTTTCGAAAATTAGGCGACAAGACGGGGATCGCCTGGGCGCTTAACCACGAAGGAGATGTGGCGCGGGAACAAGGGGACTTCGACGGTGCGCGGTCGCTGTATGAGCAGAGTTTGGCGGCGTTTCGCGAGGTGGGCGACCGGCGGGGCATCGCCGGCACGCTGGGGGATTTGGGAAACCTGGCGCGAGAGCAGAAAGACTATGGCACTGCGGATTCGATGTACCGCGAGAGTATCGGAATATTTCAGAAGTTGGAGCACAAGCGGGGCATCGCGCGTCTGCTGGAATCGTTTGCGAGTGCCGCGGCTGAACAATCGGAGGCTGACCGCTCCTTGCGGCTGGCCGGCGCCGCCGCCGCGCTACGCCAAAGTATTGGTGTTCCGCTTACCCGAAATGAGCAGTCCAAGCTTGATAAGAGTCTGGAGCCAGCCCGGAGTGCGTTGACGACTACAGCGGGTAGAACAGCGTGGCTGGAGGGGTGGGTCATGCCCGTCGAGAAGGCTATTGAGGACGTGTTGAAACCTGCGGCGGCATCGGGACGGTAAGGCAGGCCGCTGGCGCGAGTCTGGCGAGACCGCTTACTCGGCCGTGGAGGCGTCAATGAGCCTGCGTACTGCGGAAATGCGATTAGCGGGTATGCCTCCCCTTCTTGCGTGCTCGCGAATGGTGGCTTCGTCGGGAGCGAGGTAGATGCAGTAGAGCTTGTCGCCGGTGACGTAGCTTTGCAGCCACTGAATCTCGGGGCCCATGCCCCGCAATATGCTCACCGACTTTCGCGACATCTCCTGCAATTCCTGATCGGTAAGATCCCCGAGGCCTGGTATCTCCCGCTCGATGACGAACTTTGGCATGTGCTAACCTCCGTTGATGCATGCTAACAAGCAAATAGAGTTGCGACAAGGCTGCCGATTGTGGCGCGGGTGTGCAGCTGTCTTCGATTGCTACTATTAAGAGTTGGGGTGAGAGTTTGTCCGGAGGACGCTATGGATCTTGAGTCGGTGCAAAAACCGCTGAAAGAACAATATCGCAATGACCCCACAGCGTCGCGGATCACTTTGAAGGCGCGAGGCGGGCAAACCGAGACCCCGATCGCATGCTCGGTGGCCATCGGACGAGCCATTTATAACGCAGAAGCGCACGCGGGAGTCGGGGGAGCGGGCACTGGGGCGTGTTCCGGCGATCTGCTGCTCGGGGCCTTGTCGGCTTGCGCGCAGATCACTTGCCAGATGGTGGCTGCGGCTATGGGAATACCGGTCGAGCGGATCGAAGTTACTGCCGAGGGAGATTTGGACCTTCGCGGCACGCTCGGAATATCCAGGGACGTGCCCGTTGGATTTCAGGGCATCCGGCTTCGCTATGACATTGTGGCGCCGCGGGCCACGCCGGAGCAGTTGCGCGGATTGCGGGAGAAGACGGAACAGTATTGCGTGATTTTGCAGACCCTGGCGCAGCCGCCGAGTTTGCAGTCGGATTGGGTGGTGGCGTCCTGATCGAACGGTTTCTTGCGGAATGAGTTCGCCCTTTTAGCGGGAAGTGAGGAGTTGCTCGAAAAAATTCGACGGAAGTCGCGGTGGACGAGCGGTGCGCCGCTATGCGACGCGCTTGCCGACAGCCTTTTCCAAAAGTTCGTGGATGAACGTCTGATAAGGCTTGTTTTGCTTGGAAGCGAGGCGGCGGAGTTTGGCCAGCACGCGCGGGGCGATTCGAATGGCGATAAGCTGCTTGGCGTTGCCGGTCGCAGGACGCCCTACGCGGCGCGCACGTTTAATCTCCTCATCCGTCATTTCCGGGATGTCGGAAAAATCGATTTCGCTATCGGGAATATACAAGACGCTCTTTGCGGCTGGCTTTGCGGGCGCTGATGATGCGGATCGTTTGCGTGCCATTTCTAACCTCCGTCGGGTGTACACAATCAAGAGAACCCGGCCTTGAGCGGACGAACCGAGTCGCTTACTGCGCGGTTCTCGTTCTGAGTGCGCGACATCTTCCCAGTCGAGGGCTTTGGGGTCGCTGAAAAGCTCGCTAGCCTCCTCAAAGGGAACGTCGTGCTTCTCGTAGTTCTTCCGGGCTTTATCAGCGTCCCAGGAGAACATATTATTGTATATACGCTAATTCACGGAAGGTGTCAACTAACCGCTTCGCTCGAACGAACCACCAAAGGTCACGCCGCATTCGAATAGTGTACCCTAAAGTAAGTTATTGACAAAGATATCTTATCTGTGGTATTCTTGGGCGTGTCGGCCGCTTCCAGTTCGACGTGCTCTTGTTTCCCGTACAAGCGCTCGCCCCGCCAGCGACTCTCTTACCCCGATGTCTGGTTGAGTCCAATTCCCTTCTGCCGTTTTGGGACTCGCGACCTGAATCTCCGCGCGAAAAGCATAAGCGGGAATTTAGCTTTGGTAGGCGAGACCGAAGCGAGGTCTAAGAAGCTAAGTCTCTTAGAATCCGCACTTGCGAAAATCGTGTCCGTAACTCGTTTGGAATCCGCAGTTGCAAATTCATTGAACTTAAAACCCTTTAGAATCCGCACTTACAAGAAAAGGCGGGGGAGGGGGGCAAACGGTTAACCACGTCAGTCCAATGGCCGGCCAAGCTTGGAGTACACAGATAAAAGAAATGCGCCCGCTTCCCTTCGAGACTCAGGGTAAACGGAAAGCGGCCGCTACAACTCCGCGGAATACAGGCCTAGATAATCAGGCGGCTAGTTCTTGTTCTCGCTCTTCGGAGTGGAGGAGGTGGGTGGGGACTTGGCGGAGGTCCCAGACCAGACCTAGCCACGAGAAGGCTTTCAGAACGTAATAGGTGATGTCGACCTCCCACCAGAAGAAGCCTTGGCGGGCTGCGGCCATGTAGTGGTGGTGGTTGTTGTGCCAGCCTTCGCCTAGCGTTAAGAGGGCGAGGAACCAGTTGTTTTTGCTGGTGTCCGTCGTTTCGTAGCGGACCGTGCCAAAGAGGTGGGAGAGCGAATTGATGGTGAAGGTGTCGTGCCAGAGCAGGACTGTGCTCAGGCAGAAGGCCCAGAGGAAAAGGGGAAGCCCGCCGATCAAATATAAACTGACGCCCAGGATCGTGGGTGGAATGAAATGATATTTGTTGAGCCAACGGAGCTCGGGAAATTTGGCGAAGTCGGCGATGTAGTTCAGGCGAGTGTCGTTGTAGCGATCGGACACGATCCAACCAATGTGGGCCCAGAAGAAACCGAAGAGCGTGGGGGAGTGGATGTCATCGTCCTGGTCGGAGAAGCGGTGATGATGACGGTGGTGGGCGGCCCACCAGAGGACGCCTTTCTGGGTGGAAGTCATAGCCATGAAGGCGATTACGAATTGGAATACGCGACTGGTTTTGTAGGAGCGATGCGAGAAATACCGGTGATAGCCGGCGGTGACCCAGAACATCCGGACCGCGACGAGGGCTACGCAGGTGATCAGATAGGACCAGCGAAAAGGAACGAAGAAAACGCCCAGGGCGAGCAGGTGCATTATGGCGAAAGGAGTTACGCCGATCAGGGAGATGCGGGCGCCGTTTGGCAGGGGGATAGACAGAGATCGTGCCGCTGAGGCCATACGACGATTCCTTTGCCCGATTTCCGGGGCTCGGTGGCGATTTGGGCGCCCGGACTGAGTGGTTTTGCGAGCGCGGACATCGCGAAGCTCAGCGCTACGAATCAGCGTGCTCAGTGTACGGGTGCGGGTGGTAGGGGTCAAGCGGGACTGTGGTACAGGGCGGTGCGAGATGCACCGTACTGTTGGGCAGATGGGCTGGGAGTTTTCTTCTTGCCTACGTCGGGCTAAAGCCCAGCGCCTTACATAGGCTAGGCGGGGCCCTTGGAGGCTCACGGTGAACCAAAGCCCATTGGTTGCTCGACTTTATGTTCGGGAACCGGGGACTGAGTGGGCGGTCTGAAGACCGGCCACTGCCGGTGCTGGATCGTCAGGATGTGGTATCGTGCGGCTGGCGATTGACGCGAGGGAAAATGGCTGAACGGCCTGTGTTGGTTGGTCTTATACCGCAAGCGGTGGTGCTGGATGTTGGCGATCAGGTTTCCTGGATGTCGGACGCGGGGAATCTGCGGGTGGAGTTTGACGTGAACCGCTGCCCTTTTGGGTCGAATATATTTCAAGCGCCGGTGGGGATGCGGCTTTTGAGCGGACCGCCGCGGGTGGGGATCAAAGCTGGGACGTATAAGTACCGCGTATGGCTCAACGACCAGATGGTCGGGCAGGGCGAGGTGATCCTGCGCGAGAAGTAACGGCGCGGTGACGCCGATGGACCGGCGTTGATGCTGATGGACCGTCGAGAGCGTGCCGGCTTACTAAACCCGGCAGGCGGCAGGGCAACAAAACCGAAATGGACGAGCGAGCGTAAAGGCGCCCGCTTCGGAAAGCGGCCGCTACAAATTCAGTGCGTCAGCGAAGAACCTCGCCGGGCTTTTTACGCGGAGCGACGGTTATTGGGCGGCTGCGGCGGCTTGATCGGTCGGCGTCATCTTGTCCACGACGTGAGGGAGCAGCTGAGTCATCATCGACGTGAGATGGCTCGGATCGACGCCGAACTTTGCGGCTGCTTGATTCAGGGCGTCCGAGTGAAGAACGCTCTGCAGTTCATCGGCCGAGATCGGCAGGTTTTGACCGCTGCCAATCCAGGAACTGACCAGCCCACCTAAACCCTTTTCCTGAAACTTTTGCTGCAGACCGGAAATGCCGCCGACTTGGGGACTGTTGATGTATTCCATGATGGCGGACAGCGTGTTGGCATGCTGCTCGCCAGTCGCGGAGCCACCGAGATTCGTTACCGCTTTGAGGTCGTCGAGAATTCCCACGGTGCCCTCCTTGAGGCTGGGAGAAACGGGCGCGGGAGGTCACGCAATTTGAGTAGCAGCCTCCCGCTCCGAAGTTATTTTTGCTTCGCGATAATCAAGCCGGAGATCTTGTTATAGGTGGCCTGGGGAATGATCTTCTTGCGCACGAGGTCCGTTTTCTTTGCGTACGGGCGGCCGTCGATAATCTTCTGGGCGTACTTCTCGCCGATGCCCGGAAGCGCGTCGAGTTGATCCTTAGTCGCGGAGTTAATGTCTACCAGATCGGCTGCAGCAGCCTGGGCGGATGGTGCCGCAGTGGAGGCGGGCGTGGCGTGGGGATGCGAAACCGCGACGGAAACGCCGAGAATCATGACCAAAGCTGCGAAGACTGCCCGAGAGAATTGCTTCTTCATCGTGTTTTCTCCTTTGAGTTTCTAACCAGTTGCAGCACCCAAGTTATTCTTTTTCCGCTGCGCGAAATCCTGCCTTTTGCGCGTCGGCTTCGGTCATGTACTTGCCCTGTTTGGTTTTGCCGTACCACCTAGTCCCAGGCTTGTGATAAACGCCGGAGTCGGTGTTCACCCAAACCATTCCGTTACTGTTGGCGGGCGGCGGCTGTTGGGCGGTGGAAGTCTTAGGAGCAGCGGTCTTAGGCGCAGGAGCCGGGGCTGGCGCCGGTGTGGAAGTCGAACTGGAAGCGGGCGCGGTTGCCGCCGAGGTGGCGGCACTGTTTGCAGGCGCGGCTGGAGCGGCGGTCTTTGTTGTTGCGGCTTTAGATTGAGTAGCACCGCTGGAATCCGAGGTGGAGGAGCCGGCGGGCGTCTGCGTTTGATCGGTAGTGGCGGTCTTCTTTGACTTCTTTTTCGTTGTGGTGGACGTGCTGGCGGCGGCCGACGAGGTATCCGCAGCCTGAGAATCACCAGCCGCATCTGCCTTCGTCGACTTTTTCTTCTTCGTCGTCGTACTGGTGTCGGAAACAGTGGATTTGTCGGCGGCCTGCGCGTCATCCGCTGTGGCGGACTTTTTGGTCGTCTTCTTCTTGGTGGTCGTAGCGCTGTCGGTTGCAGTGGAGTTGTCTGTCGCCTGAGCATCATCGGCAGCGGCCTTCTTCGACTTCTTCTTGGTGGTGGTGCCGCTGCTGGCGGAGTCTGTCTGGGCCTTGGTATCCGTGGCAGCTGTGTCGTCCGTGGCCTTCTTCTTTTTCTTTTTGGTGGTAGTGCTGGAATCAGGTTGGGTCTGATCCGGTGATTGCGTGGACTGATGGGCCGGTTGGGCCGCTCGAACGGTTATTCCGCCAACCGCGAGCAGCAGAGCCACGAGCACAGACAGGTATAAGTTTCGCTTGATAGAAGACATCGTTCCTCTTTCCTTCGCACCCGAACGAGTCACGCGACGGGGCCGCGAGACCGGGCCACGAGGCCGGGCAGAGTTCCGTCGTACGTCGGGTGGTCAATGGTGACTTACAGGTTGGGACGCGGATCTTTCCTTGACGGAATGCCGGAATAATGAAGAAGCCGGGAGCGGAAGTCAAGGAATGGATTCATTCGGGCGCGGCATGCACGATCGGCGGGCTGGGCGAACAGGCGGCAACATGTTGACGCTGCAAGCAGCGATTGCCGATCCGTTGCCGAGGAGCGCTCAGGCGCTAATCGGCGGCGTTTACGGTTCTTGGAGATTCGACGGACTCGGCAAGGCCACGGCGTACGGGTCCCAGGACAAAGGCGGGGACGGTACGCTCCGGCGCTAGAGTGAGATTGGCGGCCTTGCGGGGGAATTCGGCACGTTTGTCCAGGCGCATGCCAACTTCTCTCAGGAATTCGGCGGAAAAACCCATGTCCTCAGCGCGATCGACGCCCCAGAACCATAGCTTTTCTTCATGGCGCTGAAGGAAGTCCAGCGATTGTTCGAGTTTCTTCATAGCGCGATCAAAGGAGGAAGCCAGGAAGAATACACCCAGCGACCAGGCGTGCCGCGGGTAATGGACGCGAATCCGGACACAGTACTTGCCGCTCTGGTTCTTTTCCATACTGCAGCGATAGTCATTGCGGACAGCGGAGGTACGTACGGGCATCTTCATTCACCGATCCGGAAAAGTTGGCTTCAAGCTGATCATTAGAAATTTGTGTTACGGATCACGTCCCGAGAAGGAGCCTCTTGGCAACGGCGTCGTGGCCAAAACAGCAAACGAAGGGGACGCAAATAGGGTACCGGGGCGGGGTGGCAAAGACAAGGGACTGTGTTGTTAAATTTTAAGCCTTTTATTTTTAGTAGCTTACACTAACCGAGGTCGCCAAAACCCTTGAGTTTTTCACTCATAATCCTGAGCTTCCCTTCCCGCTTCAGGCGGGCCTCAAGCGACGTCCGGAAGGCTTCAAAAGCGAGGTTGCGCTTGGTTTGCAGCACCTGATCGGTCAGATCTTTTTTCTGTTTGTCGAAATCCGCAGGGTTCGGCTCCTGTTTCTCGGCTACGCGGTAGACGAACCAGCTGGCGCCCAAGTTCAGAGGTGGCCCAACGTCGCCGGGCTTCATCTGGAACGCCGCGGAAAGCTGTTTGCCGCTAGCGGCACCGGAGATGGAGCCGTTACGAGCGAAGAGATCGCTGGTCTTTGGGTCTAAACCCAAGGCTTTGGCGGCGGTATCAAATTTTTCGCCGGACTTGAGGCGCTTTTCCAGATCGTCGGCCTTTTGCCGGGCGATATCGGTGCTTTTTTGTTGCTTGAGGTCGGCGATAACGCGGTCGCGGACTTCGTCCAGCGTGCCCTGGTGAGCGGGAAGGACGTCCCGAACCGCGACGATCAGATACCCTCGGTCGGTATGGATCGGCAGGCTCAGTTCGTCCGGCCGTTGGCCGAATATGGCATCCTTTACTTCTTTCGAGTTTCCCAACTCCAGAATGGGTTCGGTGGCGCTCACGGGGCGAGTCTCGCCTACCGTGAGGTGAAACTGCTTGGCGAGATCGTCGATGGAAATCTTGTTGGACTGGCGAATCGCGGCCGAAAGCTTGTCGGCGATATCAGCCCCTTGTTTATCCGCCTTGGAAAGCATCAGCGGAGCACGGATGGAGTCCTTCACCTCATCAAAGGTCTTGGTGTGAGCGGTCTCTTTGTCCAGGACCTTGATGATATGGAAGCCGTATTGGGTCTTCACCAGGTCGGAGATGCTGCCTTTGGGTAGGCTAAAGGCCACTTTTTCAAATTCCGGCACGGTCTGGCCTTGGGTGATCCAGCCCAGGTCGCCACCTTTGTCTTTGGTGCCCGGGTCTTCCGAGTATTTCTTAGCGAGTTCCTCAAAATTCGCGCCCTTCTTGTTGGCCTGCTTGAGCACGTCCTCGGCTTTTTGGTGGATCTCTTCCACCTCGGCGGGGGTCTTGCCGACGGTCATTAATAGGATATGGTCGACGTGGACGCGGTTGGGCACCTGATATTGTTGAATATCCTGCTGATACTGGACCTTTAGCTCATCGTCAGACACTTGCGTGCTTTGGCGGATCTGGTTCACGTCGGCCAGGGCGTAACGTACGACTCGTTTCTCCGGGACCAGGTACTTGCTCTTGTTCTTCTCGTAGGCGGCCTTAATTTCAGCTTCGTCCGGGTTGATCTTGGCGGCGAGGTCTTCGGGCTTGATCAGGGCGTAGTCGAGTTTGATCTTCTCATTGCGGTAGCGAAATTCGTCCTGGAGTTCGCCGGGACCGACGCTGATGCCATCGGTGACCAGCTTGCGGAACTTCTCCAGCAACAAACCCTGACGAATCTGCTCCTCGAAAACCGGAACGGTCATCTGAAAGCGGCCCTGAACCTCGGCGGCATAGCGATCCATGCCAACAAAGGTGTCGCCGTTGTACGCGGTGGGTAGGAACTGACGAATGCGTTCGGCGCGCTCCTGATCGGAAACGTGGATGCCCAGGCGCTTGGATTCGTACTCGATTTCTTTCTGAAAGATGAGCTGCTTCAAGATTTGTTGGGCGTAAAGAGACTCAAGCTGTTTAGGGACCTGATTGCGCTGCTCGATCTCGGACAGCTGTTGCCGGACTTCGTCCGTGGTTACGGACTCATCACCGATTTTGGCGACCGTGTCGGTGGAGGCGGCATCGCCGGTGCCCGGCATGCTCGGCACAAGGTAGAGGAGCATGCCGCCTGCGAGGACGAGGACGACCCCACCTAGAAGGATGCGCGAGAAGAGTTGCTGCCTATTGTCTGATGATCCAGCCATTCTGTAGTGCTCCCAAGTCCGTGGTCAAACTTAACATTATAGAAGAAAGTGATGGGGAGTGTAAGGGTGAGTTAGGCGCGCCGGGTTCGATGCGGGTGGAAAGAGGAACGAGCAGACGAAGACGCTTTTGAGCAGGACGCAATGGCCGGGCGGGGCCCTTCGAGGCTCAGGGTCAACAAGCCCCGCCCTACAAAGTTGCATCCGGTTGAATGCGGCGCGGTCAATCGCGCGATCGGCGGCGCGGTTAATGAGGATGGTTTCCGGTCACGCCGAGCTGCGAAAAGAGGAAGCTGATGCTGTCGGTCTCTTCTTCGATTTGTTTGCCAAGAGGGCGGCCGCCGGAGTGGCCGGACTTCGTGTCGTACAGCAGGAGGACGGGATTTTTGGTGGACGTGGCCTGCAGGCGCGCGGCCATTTTGCGGGCGTGGAGAGGGGCTACGCGCGTGTCCCCGTCGCCGGTGATGAAGAGCGCGGAGGGATAGTTCGTCGAGTCTTTCACGTTGTGATAGGGCGAATAAGCGCGTAGATATTTGAATTCGGCGGGATCGTCGGCCGAGCCGTATTCGGGCACCCAAAACGAGCCTTTCATGAATTTTTGATAGCGAAGCATGTCGAGCAGCGGATATTGGCAGATCACCGCTCGAAAGAGATCGGGCCTTTGCGTGAGTGCGGCGCCGACCAGGAGGCCGCCGTTGCTGCCACCTTCAATCGCCAACTCCTTTGAACTAGTGTAATGGTTGGCGATCAGCCATTCGCCGGCGGCGATGAAATCGTCGAACACGTTTTGCTTTTTGTCTTTCATCCCTGCGATATGCCAGGCTTCACCGAACTCGCCACCTCCGCGGAGATTGGGTTGAGCGTAGATGCCGCCCGCGTCGGCCCATTCGATCGCGGGAGCGTAGAAGCTTGGCGTGAGGTTAACGTCAAAGCCGCCGTAGGCGGTCAGCCAAACGGGGCGAGCGCCATCTTTCTGCAAGCCCTTTTTGTAGAACAAGAACATGGGGACGCGGGTTTTGTCTTTGGATTCGTACCAGACCTGCTCGACGGTGTACGCGCTGGGATCGATAGGGACTTTCGGAGTGACCCACGCGGTTAACTTTCCTGACGGCGCGTTGTAACGGTAGATGCCGGTGGGAATGTTGAACGATTCGAACGCGATGAACACGTCCGGAGACTCCCACGAGCCGCTGCCTCCGGAGACGGCGCCGAGTGAGGGTAAGTGCACTTCGCCGGCCGGATGGCCCTGCAAATCGAAGATTTTCACCTGCGAGACTACGTTGCGGACGTACTGGACGAAGATCTTGCCGGCGGAAAGCGACATTTCCTCAAAGGCAGCGTCAGATTCGGGAACGATTTCCTTCCAGGCATCGCGGCGCGGGTCCGCGAGGTTGACGTAGAAGATGTGCCATTTCGGCGCTTTCCAGTTGGTGCGCACGAAAAGCTTGCCGTCCTCGATCTGTCCGACGAAGATCGACTCCGTGTCGTTGACGATTGGCTGGACAGGCTTGTCGCCTTGCAGATCCTTGAAATAGAGATCGCTGCGGGTGCTTCCCGAGCCGTAAATCACGGTAATCAGAAGGTGATGGCCGTCGGCGGAAATTTGCGAGGCGATGATTTTGTCGGAAGCGAAACCCTTGCCGAAGATCTCGACGTCTGACGTGGCAGCGGAGCCCATTAGGTGATGAAAAACCCGAGGGCCGTCGGGAGTGGTGCGGGCGTAGTACAGTCCGTGAGAGTTGGGTTCGAATTCGACGGAGTAGTAGGTGGCTTGGGGCAGCTGTTCGGGCAAGTCGCGGCGAGTTTTGGTGTCGAGGAAATGAATTGTGGTTTCGTCTTGTCCACCGACACGCACGCCGTAGGCAACCAGAGAAGCGTCGCGAGATGCGGCCATGAGCGCGACGCTGGTGGAATGGTCGGGGCTGAGGCTCTGGGGGTCGAGGAGGACTTCGTCGGCGCCGTCCACGCCGTGGCGGCGGCAGATGACGAAAAGGTCCTGGTCCGCGGCGCGCTTGGTGAAGAAATAGTAGCCGCTGCGTTCAAGCGGGGTGGTGAAGGAATCGATTTTTTGGAGTTCGCCGAGGCGCTTGGAGATTTGCTCGCGTCCGGGGAGCGCATTGAGGGCGGCGGAGGTGCAACGATTTTGCGCTTCGATCCAGGCGCGGGTTTCTGGGCTGTTCTGGTCTTCGAGCCATCGATAGGGGTCGGGAATGGAGACGCCGTGCAGGGTGTCAACAGTGGCGTCTTTGCGCGTTGGCGGAGGGCAAGAGCCGTTGGCGGCGTGATCCTGGGCAGCCGCCGTGACACAAGCGAAACTGTAAATGCAAAGAAAAAGAAGGAGGAAGGGGATCCGGCGGTGGAGGCTGCTTGCTAAAGTGAGGAGGAAACCGGGAGTTTGCTGCAGCGCTTGGACGCGCTGGCCTTGCTTACCGATCATGAAGCCTCGCGATCTTTCCCGCGCCAGAGATGAGGGTATGTGAGCACGGTGTGAGTCGAGCGAAAACGCTACCACCTCCGGTTGCGGGACCGCAAGGATGGTGGCCGGCGCCGAGATCGCGCGTTAGGGAATTGCGAGTGACACGAGATGAAATCGGGGCATCTTAGGTAGCGATGAGGCGACCTCAAGCTTTGGTGGCGGCCATGTTGATTGCGGTTGCGGCCTGGGGTGTTGCGAAGGGCGATGTGTTCGCGGGAACGCCGCGAACTTTGACTGTTGCGCATCGAGCCGGGAGCACGGCGGAGGATTCGCATACATTTTACCGCGACGTGTTGCCGATCTTGCAGGGGCACTGTGAGATTTGTCATCGGGCAGACGGCATCGCGCCGATGGCGTTTACGACTTATCAAGGGGCCCGGCCCTACGCGGACGCCATTCGGTCGGCGACTGGAAACCGGTCGATGCCGCCGTGGTTTGCGGTGCCGGGGATCGGGCATTTTTCAAACGATCCCTCTTTGACCGCCGCACAGATTGCCACTCTGGCCGCTTGGGCGGATGCGAAGGCGCCGGAGGGCGATATTAAGGATGCGCCTGCGCCGGTGCATTGGGCGGAGAGCTGGACGATTCCGCAGCCGGACCTGGTCGTGAAGATGGCGAAGGGAGTGGCGCTGCCTGCGTCGGGCGACGTCGACTACACCTATGAAATTGTGCCAACCCACTTCACGGAAGACCGCTGGGTGCAGGGCGTCGAGGTGCTGCCGTCGCTGCGGGCGAATGTGCATCACGCGGTGGTGTATGTGCGGCCGCCGGGTTCGAGCTGGTTGCAGCACGCTCCGGTCGGCGTGCCATTCACGGCGGATACACTGAGCGATCCAGAAGACCGGCGCGGGGCGCATTGGACGGACGCGGATGTGCTGCTGGTGTATGCGCCGGGGAGTTCGCCGGATGAGTGGCCGGCGACGATGGCAAAGTTCGTTCCCGCGGGGGCCGACCTGGTTTTTCAGATGCACTACACGACAAACGGACATGCCGCGACTGACGTGACGCGAGTCGGGATGACCTTTGCGAAAAAATCGCCGCCGCAGCGCGTGCTGACGCTGCAACTCACAAACGATCATTTTGTGATTCCGCCCGGCGTTCCGGACTTTCGCGTGGAGGCGCGCGGGACCTTGCCAAACGACGCCTTGCTGCTGAGCTTTTTCCCGCACATGCATTTGCGGGGTGCGCGGTTTGAGTACAACATCATTCGAACGAAAGACGATTCGTTGGGACCGCACGGCGGCGTAGCTGACAGCAAACGGGAAGTCGAGAGTGAAACGTTGCTGCGCGTGAACTATCACTTTCACTGGCAGATGAGCTACCGCCTGGCGCAGCCTCGATTACTGAAGGCCGGAACGGAATTGCAGGCAATCGCCTGGTACGACAACTCGCGCAACAACCCGCACAATCCCGATCCAGACGCGGCGGTCCACTGGGGCGATCAGACCTACGATGAAATGATGGTGGGGTTTTTTGACGTAGCGGTGGCAGCAAATCTAGACAAGAACAGCTACTTTAAACGCGAGAAGTAAAGAGGTAAGGAAGAAGCGAGGTAACGAAAACAAAGGGAGAGTGGTCGTGAAAATTCATACGGATTACGTGGACCTGAGCGTCAGCGATGGCACAACCATGCGGGCATGGACGGCTCGCCCTGATGCGGGCGGAGAATATCCGGGGCTGATCGTTTTGCAGGAGGCCTTCGGTGTCAACGCGCACATTCGCGACGTCACAGAAAGATTTGCGCGCGAGGGTTACGTGGCCATCGCGCCGGAACTCTTTCATCGGACCGCGGCACCAGGATTCGAGGGACGCTATGACGATTTCCCGAGTGTAGAGCCGCACATGCGTGCGATGAAAGAGGATGCCCTGGAAGCCGACGAACGCGCGGCATACGACTGGTTGCGGGAAACCGTCGTGAACGACGCGCCGATCTCCGCGATCGGCTATTGCATGGGCGGGCGGGCAGCGTTTTCGGCGGGGCTGACTCTGCCGCTGGCTGGCGCGGTTTCCTATTACGGAGGCGGGATCGCGCCGAATCCCAGGAGTCCAGGACTGCTGGAACGCGCGGCGGAGCTGCAATGCCCGGTGCTGCTGTTCTGGGGCGGCAAAGACAAACACATCACACCCGAACAGAGGAGAGCGGTGAATGACGCCCTGACCGCGGAGGGAAAAGACTTCGTGCAAGTGGAGTTTTCCTACGCGGATCACGGCTTCTTCTGTGACGCGCGCCCGAGCTACCATCCGATTGCGGCGGCGCTGGCGTGGCCGTTGACCCTGGCGTTCCTGAAGACGCACGGTCGGCGTACGCCCTGATGAGCTCCTGCGGGGAAAGTTCGCATCAAGACGCCGCGGCCGGGCGGGGCCCTTCGAGGCTCAGGGTCAACAAGCCCCGCCCCTACAATGGTAGCTATTGAAATGCGCGGACTTGCCCTTGTTTCCGCCCTTACCCCCACCTACTTGAGTACCAATGAAGACCTAATGTGACAAAGTTGCGCACCTGCTATTTGCAGTTTGACTAACGGGGTCGCGGCCAGTTTGGACGCCCGCAAAACGCTGTGCTAGATTCCAAAATTGGCGCTATTGGTGCGCTGAAACTCGTGCCGACGCAGACTCCAATCGAAAGCAAGCGGTCCACGGACCAAGCGGGGCAGCAGAAAGCCAACCGCGTGGAGGTGTATTGGACCGCGGTTACCTACAAGACCGTGGCCATGTACATCCTTCTGGGCCTGGCCATTATCTTTGGGGCGCTGTATATGGCGATTCCGAATTGGTACTCCGCGACGTTTCACAAGATCAGCACGGCCATCGACAACAACGACAACGAAAACATCGCCATCAATCAGACGCAGGCCAAGTTTGTGAACTTGGATGGCAAAGTATTGGTAAAGAAGGTGGATTCGGTGCAGTGGGTCGAGGCCGACTTCCACACCACGCTGGATAAGGGCGATCTGGTGCAGACCGGGGCCGAAGGCGTGGCTCGTATAACCTTTGGCGATGGAACGTTTTACGTGGTGAAGTCGGACACGCTGATCACCGTCGAAGAAAATTCGATGGCCAGCAATAAGCCTACCAGTGTGGCTGTTCGCATCAACACCGGATCGGTGGACCTGGCGACGCCCAACTGGGCGTCTCCGGAGTCGAAGGCCACTGTGAGTGTGGAAGATTCCACGGCGCAACTTCATTCCAACAGCCGCGCGGCGGTCAAAGCCGATCCGGATAAGAAAGAGACGGAAATCGTGATGGCACGCGGCAGCGCCGACGTTCAGCGCGGTCCCGAGCGCATTGAACTTGCGCAATACCAGAAGGCCACGCTGCCGGTTGGCGGGCCAATCACAAAGACGGATGTGCTGGCGCCTCCGGATCTGGTCGAGCCTTTGAATCTAGCGCCGATCGTTGGCGAGAATCCGAAGACTACCAGCATTCACTTCGAATGGAAACCGGTGCAGGACGCGGTCTCCTACACGCTGCGGATCAGCACAACGTCGATGTTCACCAAGTCAGTGAAAACGGCGACGGTGCCGGGCACTAGCGTCGAAATCAACGGCTTGGATGGCGGTGATTATTTCTGGAACGTGTCGGCGATGGATCAGAAGAAACGCGCCAGCGAAGTCAGCGACACGTTCAAGTTTACTTTGGTGGCGCAGGGCAAGACGCAGGAGATGATGTTGGAGATCGACAGCACGCAGCTCCATGGGCGGGTGGTGGAGATTATCGGGCGCACTGAGCCGGGAGCAGCACTCATCATAAACGGCCAACCCGTGCCAAATATTGCTCCGGACGGAAACTTTCGCCATTTTACGGAGCCATTGACGCCCGGCGAGCACACCATTGTAGTGATTGGACAGAACCGCCGAGGAGGCACGAATAACAAGCAGGTGTCCATTGTAGTGCCCAGGTAGTGAGCTCATAGTTGTGACTGTAGTGGTCGCAAAGTTGCGCGGTGCCTCACGGCGGCGCGTGACGCAGAAAGTGCGCCGATCGAAGAGCGATCGCGCGGAAATGAAATCGACGAACGAAACGCGCGTGCGCGGATCGTGGCGTCCGGAAAAAAAGAGGACCGCTCCATGGTCAACAATCAATTTTTTCCCGGACGGCAGGGAGAAGATCTCGGCGGGGGGATCGCGGAATGAATAAGAACGGTTACAACCTCAGGTCGGTCTTCAGTTTATTTTCTTCCGACCTGGCCATCGATCTGGGCACGGCGAACACGCTGGTGTTCTCGCACGGAAAAGGGATTGTGGTGAACGAACCCTCCATCGTAGCGATCAACAAAAACAGCGGCGAAGTGGTAGCGGTGGGCCGCGAAGCAAAAGACATGCTGGGACGCACGCCGGGCAACGTGGTGGCCATCAAGCCGATGAAGGATGGCGTGATTGCGGATTTCAAGGTCACCGAGAAGATGCTGACGTACTTTATTCAAAAGGCGCACAACCGGCGCGTGCTGGTGCACCCGCGCATCGTCATCGGGGTTCCCAGCGAGATCACGCCGGTGGAAAAGCGGGCGGTGCAAGACTCCGCCTATCGCGCGCGAGCCAGTGAAGTCTACCTGGTGGAGCAGGCGATGGCGGCAGCGATTGGCGCGGGCCTCCCCATCGAGGAGCCTTCCGGCAACATGGTGGTGGATATCGGCGGCGGCACGACCGACATCGCGGTTATCTCCATGAGTGGCATCGTGTATTCACGCTCCGTGCGTGTTGCGGGCAACGAGATGGACGAAGCGGTCATGCAGTATTTGAAGCGCAAATATAACTTGCTGGTCGGCGAGCGCACCGCGGAACAGATCAAGATGGAAATTGGCTCGGCGTATCCGTTGGAGAAGCCGCTGACCATGGAAGTAAAAGGCCGCAACCTGATCGAAGGCGTACCGCGCACGGTCACGATTGATGACAGCGAAATTCGAGAGTCACTCGGGGAGTGCGTTGCGACCATCTTGAATGCGATTCGCGTCGCGTTGGAGCGGACACCTCCCGAACTTTCGGCGGACATAAGCGATCGCGGAATCGTACTGACGGGCGGCGGCGCGCTGTTGAAGAATTTGGATAAGCGTATTCGCGAGGAAACTGGATTGCCGGTGTCCATCGCCGACGATCCGCTGGCGTCGGTGGTGCTGGGCACGGGAAAAATGCTGAGCGACTTCAAATTGTTGCGGCAGGTTTGCATCGACTAGAAGACGTCTCGTCGATGCTCCTGAAGAGGCTTGCGCTTCAGAGTCTGCGCGCAACGAGGGAGCACGGCTTGCGATTTTAGCTTTTGACATGAATGTCTTGGATTCTGGAGTTGGCTGATCGTTAGCGGATACGCTGGAGAAAAGCGCACAGACACTTCGACGCTCGGTGTAAACAAGAGTGCCTGTGCTACAAGACGCTATGGTTGCTATTCCTTCTCGCCATAAATCGCTGTTCCTGCTCGCGGGAGTGATCGTGCTGCAAGTGCTGCTGCTCGCGGTGCAGATTCATCGCGACTCGCAGGGGCGCCTGATCCGCGTGTGGACTGTCGGCGCGGTGACCCCGTTTGAACGGGCGGGTGCGACCGGAATCGGCGGCATTCGCGGCGCGTGGCGCCATTATTTCGCCCTGCAGAACACTTCGCGCGAAAATGAACGACTGCGCCACGAAAACGACACGCTCAAGCTCCAACTCAATCAATTGCAAAGCAAGGCCGCGGAAGCGGACCGCCTGGCAACCCTGCTGACCTTCCGTCAGGCGCATCAATCGATTGCGATGGTGGCGGCCCGGGTCATCGGCACCAGCGCCGATACCGCAAGCCAAACCGTTTATCTGGATCGCGGTGAGCGCGACGGCATCCATCGCAATATGGGTGTGATTACTCCGGACGGTGTCGTCGGCAAAGTCATCGAATCCTACCGCGACACCTCGCAAGTGCTATTGCTGACCGATAAGGACAGCGGCGTCGGCGCGATGCTGCTGGAACCGCGCATACAAAGCCCGGTGGGCGGCACGGGGGAACCGCTGCTTTCGATGAAGTATGTCGCGAACGATGACGTCGTGAACGTCGGCGATCGCGTGGTCACCAGCGGCATGGATCGCATTTTCCCACGCGATCTTCCCGTCGGCACCGTGGCGCAAATCAAGCCGGGAATCCCGTTCAAACAAATCTGGTTGCGTCCCGCGGCCAACCTCGAGCGGCTGGAAGAAGTGATTGTTTTGTTGTCGTTGCAACCCCTCGACCTCAACAAGGACACTTCCGCGGCCGAGGTGACGAAAAAAACTGTGCCGGGCCCGGCCAAGACGGAAAAGCCATGAACGATACGTACGATCTACGAATCGCCCAAGCACACATTGAGGTGCACAAATTCCGCGGCGGCACGATTGCTGCCGCGACCATCATCGCTCTATTTCTGCAGACTTCCGTGCCCGTCTATTTCCCGAAGTTCGCGGTTCTCGACTTGCCGCTTCTCCTCACCATCTACTTCGGTCTGAGCCGCCGGAATCCCTCGACAGGTTTGCTGCTCGGCATGATGATCGGCTTGCTGCAAGACAGCTTGAGCGGCCCGACCATACCTCTCGGCTTGTACGGCATCGCCAAAACCATCGTCGGTTACCTCGCGTCGTCGATCGGCGCAAGGCTCGACACCGAGCATCCCATCGCCAGGTTTGCGCTGACGGTCATTTTCTTCACCGTGCATCAAGGTGTGATCGTAATTACGCGCCGCCTGCTGCTCGCGCAACCCGAAGGCTGGTTCACAATGCACCTCGCGATCGGCGCCGCCGTCAACGCCATTGTTGGCATTCCGCTGTTCATGCTCCTCGACCGCCTGCGCAAGAACTAAAATTCAACAAGGCGCGCGTATGTAGGCCTGGCTTAAGCCAGGCGCTCATTTTTTTCCGACTCAGCGCGCCTCAGCGTCATCTTGAATTTCCCTCCAATCTCAATGCCGCAATAGAAACTGCTTGAAGTCATCGTACCCGCTCGAAATCGGTACCGACAACTTGGGCCGTTGGAGGTAAGCCGCGAGACGATCGGGCAGCGGCGGCGCGACCCCGATCGCCCGCTTGACCACGTCCGCAAACTTCGCAGGATGCGCCGTCGCCAACACCAGACCTTGAGAGGGCTCCGTATGAGCCCGCTTGTATGCCTCCCACCCAAGAACGCCAACGGCAGTATGCGGATCAGCAATATAATTGAAGCGCTCGTACAGCGACTTCATCGCGCTCAAGGTATCGTCATCGGTCGCGCCGTGCCCCCAGATCTCCCGCTGCACGTATTCCAGCCTTCCCCGGCACAAGTCCAGCAATCGCGGAAAATTATTCGGGCTGCCGACATCCATGGCGTTTGAGTACGTCGCCGTCGCCGGCCGCGGGTGAAACTCGCCGGAGCGCAGGTATTCCGGTACCACATCATTCGCGTTTGTCGAGGCAACAAAACGCGCCACGGGCAATCCCATGCGCTTCGCGAAAATTCCCGCTGTCAGGTTACCGAAATTTCCGCTAGGCACCGACACGATCAGCGGCACCGAGGCAACCGGGAGCTGGCGGTACGCGGCCACGTGATAGAACATCTGCGGCAGGAGCCGCCCGATATTGATGGAATTCGCCGAGGTCAGGAATGCCCGTTTGTTTAATTCCACGTCGGAAAAGGCCTGCTTCACCAGCCGCTGGCAATCGTCAAAGGATCCGGCAACTTCCAGCGCGGTGATGTTTTCGCCCAGCGTGGTGAACTGCTTCTCCTGTGCTTCGCTGATGCGCTTGGACGGATACAAGATGACCACGCGAATTCCCGGAACGCCCAGAAATCCATGCGCCACTGCGCTTCCGGTATCCCCCGAAGTAGCCACCAGCACGGTCAGCGTGCGTGTCTCAGCGCGAACAAAGTAGCCCATCAGCCGCGCCATGAAGCGCGCGCCGAAATCTTTGAACGCCAGCGTCGGCCCGTGAAATAACTCGAGAATGTGCAGCCCGGGCGAGAGCGAAACCAATTTCACCGGGAAACTGATAGCCTCGCTGACCACCTGCCACAAAATCTCCTCGGGTACTTCGGGGCCCGCGAAGGGCTTCACCACGCGATAGCACACTTCCGTAAACGGCAACGCGCGGAACTCTTCCAACTCCTCGGGAGAGCGTCTGGCAATCTCCACCGGCATATATAACCCGCCGTCCGGTGCGAGACCTCGCAGCACGGCGCCGCGCAGCGATGTTAGCGGAGCTTGCTTCGCTGTGCTTCGGTACCTCATTCGGGGGATGTCATCGTGATTGGGTTTCGTTTCGCTTCGCTTGCCTGGCTAAAGCCAGGCGCCTACAATCATGCGCCACCGCGCGTTTGCGCTACAGTCCGCTGGCGCGGCCAGATTTTTTCTCGATCTGCGTGCGAATTCTTTCGAGAAACGCCTCCGCGCTGCTCCGCGCACTCTCCGAGTGTCCAGAAAGGGTATGCAAATCGGCTGAGGGCAAAGTGCAATGCGCCAATACTTCGTAACTCTGTCGCCGGGCTGCGACCAGGACCGGGTAACAGCGTGCCACGGTTTGGTGCGGAGTCTCGCCGTTCTTGGGCTGAAAGGCTCCGCGCCACAAGACCGGTTTTGGATCGGTCAGATACCGCTCGATCAAGAGTTGCTGCTCCTCTGCGGACGCCGCCAGGTGCACAACGGTCACTTGCCGCCGAAGCCGCATGAGCACATTGTTCCCCGTGTAGATCACGCTGCCGGTGGTATCGAGAATCAGCTCGCGGTTAGGGTCCTGCTCGAGTTCGGTCAATAGCTCGTCGAGTCCGGCGATCTCCGCCGCCAGGTAGTCCGCTTCCCGTTCCGCGTAGGTTGGACTATCCGGCCAGCCCATCCACGCGGCAACGCCGTTGATTCCACTGTAGCCGTCGGAGGTGAGGTGTGCGCGGAGGCGCTCCTCGATGCGGTCGTCGCAGGAGATGCTGGGATGGCCGCTGGCTGCTAAACGCTTTGCCCAGAATGTTTTGCCGGAGCCGGACATACCGACGAGAGCGATTCGCAATACTGGGGACGATTGGCTGGCCATGAGTTCGTCCCAGTACGATATCGCGTGGTCCGTCCATCGGCAAGTTTTCCCGGCGACGGAGGTCGCGGCGAAGACACCAACGAGAACCAGGCGGACGCGCCCGTCCCTCGTGTGTTTTCCCGTAAAAGCGGGATCGTTGGAAACATTTTCTATCCCTAAGCGTCTTAGGGATAGAGTGAGTGATCAGGGCCATTCGTTGCCAAGCGGCAACAGCCGGGCGGAGCAAGCCCCGCCCCTACAAACAGCAAGTCGGACGATGCCCGGAGGGACATGTTGATGGCGGAGAAGAAAGCGCAGCCGGGAGAGCTGCTGCAAGGAACGCTGGACTTACTGATCCTGAAGGCCCTGGCGAACGGCGCTATGCACGGTTACGCGGTGGCGGAGTGGATTCACGAGAGTTCGCAGGATGTGCTGCGCGTGGAAGAAGGCGCCCTCTACCCGGCATTGCACCGGTTGGAGTTGCGTGGCCTATTGTCGGCGCAATGGGGCATGTCGGAGAACAACCGGCGCGCGAAATATTACTCACTGACCGCAGCTGGCCGAAAGCAATTGGCGCAAGAGACGGAATACTGGCGGCGGATGTCGGGCGCGGTCGCACGCATCTTGCAGACCGCATAGGAGGAGCCATGTTGCGGGAGTGGGCAAATCGGGCGTGGCTTCGGGCGAAGACGCTATGGAAGCGCCCGCAACTCGACCGCGAGCTGAACGACGAAGTCGCTTTTCATTTGGCGATGCGCGAAGCGAAAAACCGCGAAGCCGGAATCGCTGGTGACGAGGCGGGCTACGCCGCGCGCCGCCAATTCGGAAACTCTTCGGTGCTGAAAGAAAGCACGCGCGAGATGTGGACATTCACATGGGTTGAAACGCTTTGGCGGGACTTTACCTACGCGCTTCGGACACTTCGGAAGAAGCCGGGGTTTACGGTCGTCGCAATCGTGACACTGGCGCTTGGGATCGGCGCGTCCACCGCGATCTTCAGCGTCATCGAAAGCATTCTAATTGAGCCTTTCGCCTATCCGGAAGCGGACCGGATGATGACCGTCGAGATTCACGATTCGAATCACCCGGAGCACTTCGGGCGAGCCGAATATCTCGGCCCGGAATTCCTGGATTACGCGGAAAAGAATCATGTCTTCGATCAAGTCATCGCCAACGCGAGTCAGGAGGTTCTTTACAATCAGGGCGACGGGATGGAGCGTTTCCACGGTGTGCTCTGTACCCCGGGAACTTTTGAATTTTTCGGGATGCGAGCGACATTGGGCCGGGTGATGCAACCCGCCGATTACGAGCCCGGCGCGCCGCCGGTTTTCGTTCTGCGCTACCAGACCTGGGTTGCTCGTTTTTCGGCGGATCCCACGGTAGTGAACAGAACTTTCACTCTGAACGGCGTCCCGCGAACGCTAATTGGTGTAATGCCGCCACGCTTCGGCTGGGGCTCCGGCGACGTTTTCCTTCCGAGAAAGCCGAGCCGCGCGGAGACTCGTGCGACGAGCGATTTCCCGGTGGTGTGGTACCTGGTCGGACATCTCAAACCAGGCGTGACCCGGGTGCAGGCTCAGGCGGACCTAACGGTGGTCGCCAATCAAATTTCCAAGATTTATCCAAACGACTATCCCGCGCGCTTCGTGGTGAAGATTGTCTCGCTTACCGACATGGTTGTCGGCCAATTTCGCACCGCGCTTTATCTGATGTTAGCGGCGGTGGTGCTCCTGCTGCTGATCGGGTGCTTCAACGTCGCGAACCTGATGCTGGCTCGCGCCACGACAAGGGAGAAGGAATTCGCGGTGCGGGCAGCCCTTGGCGCGAGCCCTTGGAGCATGGTGCGGCAATTGCTAGTCGAGAGCATGATTTTGGCATTCGTTGGAGGGTCTTTGGGGGTGGCGCTCGCCTGGAGCGCTCTGGGGACGTTGGTGTCGCTGGTTCCACCCGACGTGATTCCTTCCGAAACGGTAATCCGATTGAACAATCCTGTGTTGTTTTTTGCGCTGGGTTTGGCAGTGACAACCTCTCTTCTGTTTGGACTCATACCCGCGCTTCAGGCCGCCCGCCGCGACATGATTGATCCGCTTCGAGTCGCTTCGCGAGGAGCAAGCAGTGGCCTTCGCCTTAGGCGTTTTCGCGACGGCGTGGCTGTCCTCGAAGTGGCATCATCCGTTGTGTTGCTCGTCGGCGCAGGACTTCTGATGCGAAGCTTTATCGCGCTACGCGAAGGGCATCTTGGATTTCAACCCGATCACGTCTTCACGGCCCGACTCGTCCTTCCGCAGGAGCGCTATCACAGGGCAGCGGAAGTGGCCGGTTTCTTCCGCCCTCTGCTGGAACGGTTAAGAACCATGCCTGGAGTCGTCGACGCCGCGGAGACCAGCACCTTGCCGCCTTACGGCGGAATTCCGACGGACATCGAAGTTCTTGGCAAAGTCCATGCCGAGAAGTGGGAAGCCGTTTTCCAAATTCCGAGCGAAGGATACTCTCGCGTGCTCAAGGTTCCTTTCCTGGAAGGGCGTCCTTTCACGGAAGCTGAAGTCTACGACGCGAGACGAGTTGCGGTGATTAATGACACGTTCGCGAAGCGTTATTTGGCGGGTGAGAATCCCATCGGCCAACGCGTGCGTCTGAATAATTTAGAGAACTTTCCCGACAGAGTAGCCGATCCACAGTTCGAAATTGTCGGAGTAGTCGCCGACGTCATGAATGACGGCATGCATCGGCCGATACGGCCAGAGGTTTGGGTGCCGTACACGGTCACTGGCTCGGCCGCGCGCGGAATCTTGGTGCGCACCGCCGGCGACCCCTTACTGCTACTCGGCGAGGTGCGCAAGGAAATCTGGAATATCGATCGCGGAGTAGCCATGACCCTCACCGGCACACTGGAGGATTACATCAACCTCTATGATTTTTCCGCTCCGCGGTTCACATTTCTGCTGACAACGATTTTCGCGGCGGTAGGGCTCATTCTCGTGGTCATTGGAGTTTACAGCGTCGTCAGCTACACCACGGCGATGCGCACGCGAGAAATCGGCATCCGAATGGCGCTTGGCGCCAGCCGCGGTGACGCCCTCAAGCTCGTGCTTGGCATGGGCATGCGCGTCATCGCGCTCGGAATTCTGATCGGCTTCGTCATCAGCCTCGCGGTCTCAGGCGTCCTCGCCAGCGAGCTGTGGCAGGTCTCGCCACGCGATCCAATTACGGTCGGTGGGGTAGCCGTTCTGCTTCTCGGCGTCGGCATGCTGGCGTGCTGGGTACCCGCACACCGCGCCACAAAGATTGAACCAACGCTCGCGCTCCGCCACGAGTGATTGAAGGAGAAACCATGTTGCCTCGATGGCTAAAGCAAGGGTTGCTCCGTATTCAATGGCTTTGGAGACCCCGCCAGCTCGACCGTGATTTGGACGAGGAGTTTGCGTTTCATATGGCCATGTGGGAGGAGAGAAAGCGTATGGTGGGAACGGCGATTGCCACTGCGCTGCTGCCAACACGGCGCGGAACACGCGTCGATCCCATGGGTGGCGCTCCGCCACGAAAACATCGATACCCGCTTGAGTTGCCAACCGAAGCGAGATTGCAATCAAAATCCAGAGGGTGCCGGGAAGGAACCTGTACACGCGGACGGCTTGCAGCGCCTCCCCGGCAAGTGTAGGGTTAAAAATGACTCCTCTCGCCACGCGGGAGGCACGTCAGATGTCCATTTTCATGACGCGAGCAGGCTCCGACGAGTTCGGAGCGGGCTGTGAAATAGCCCTGATCGGCCCGGCTCCTGAAGAGCCGTGGATGGAGAGACTCGCGCGGGGATTCCGTGTCGTACTGGTTCCGTGACGACAATCGATTGCCGCAAGCGCGGCTGGCAGTAGTCTCCTACGTCATTGTGGGCATGATCGGGCTGTTGCTGATCGGCTTCTGGAAGTTGCAGGTCATCGACTCCGATAAGTATTCTCAGTGGGCCGATCGCAACCGCATTCGCTCCATTCCGGTAATCGCGCCGCGCGGCCGCATGCTCGATCGCGACGGGCGCGTGCTTGTCGACAACTACCCCTCTTTCAGCGTCTTGCTCTTGCGCGACGATCCCATGCTGGTGATGAAGAATCTCCCGGTCATTGCGGAAGGATTGGGCGTTCCGCTGAACGATCTAGCCGACCAGTTGGACAATGCCAGGGAGCTTCCCAAATTTCAGCCCATTGTCATCAAGCCGGAAGCGACCCCCGGCGACGTGGCTTTTATCGAGTCGCACCGCTCCGATATTCCCCTACTCGAAATGCTGATGGTGCACCGCCGCCGTTATCTGCCGAACGGATTCATGGCTCACGCCAGCGGGTACGTCGGTGAAGTCAGCGAAAACCAGATTGAAGAAAGCAACGGCAAGTTCCGGCCAGGCGACTTCGTCGGCAAAACGGGCCTGGAGCGCGAATACAACGACTCCTTGCAAGGCACCGACGGCATGCGCCGCGTCATCGTCAACAGCGTGGGCAAGGAAGTCGACCGCCTGCCCACGCAGGAGGCCATTCCCGGTAAGCAGATCCAGCTCACCATCGACTACGATCTTCAGCAGGTCGCCGAACAATCGCTCGGCACGCGACCCGGCGCGGTTGTGGCCCTCGATCCGCGAACCGGCGAAGTGCTGGCCATGGTCAGCCGCCCCACACCCGACCCCAACGATTTCGCGGTGCGCATCACCGGAAAGCAGTGGAAGGATCTCAACGACGATCCTCTCAAACCTTTGTTAAATCGGGCGATTCAGGCGCAGCTGGCTCCGGGCTCGGTCTTCAAGATCGTCACCGCTACGGCGATGTTAGAAGACAAAGTCCCGCCCGAGAGTTTCACCGCCTACTGCCCAGGATACGCCACATTTTATGGACGCCAGTTCAAGTGCTGGGTCTTCGGGAAAAAATCTCATGGCACGGTGGATTTGAAAGAAGCCATCATGCAATCGTGCGACATTTTCTTCTACAACGTAGGCATGCGGCTGGGCATCGACCGGCTTTCCTACTACGGCAGCCATTTCGGCATCGGACACAAGACAGGAATCGATCTGCCATCCGAGGAGCCGGGACTCATGCCGTCCGAGGAATGGGTTGAGCGCGTTTTTCACCGCAAGTGGTACGCCGGCGAGACCATTTCCGTCTCCACGGGACAAGGCGCCATCGAGACTACGCCTCTGCAGTTGGCCCGGATGATCGGGGGCATCGCCAGCGGCGGCGTATTCAAGCAACCTCATTTGCTCAAGGATGCTCAGAACGTGGGTGAGGAGCGGTTCGCTATCTCGGAACCCACCGTTCAAAAAATTACCGACGCAATGTATGCGGTGGTGAACGAAGGCGGCACCGGCGGCACTCTTAAGCTCGCTGGGATTGAACTCAGCGGAAAATCGGGAACCGCCCAGGTCATTGGCTACGCGACCCGCGAAAGACTAGGCAAACAGAAAAAATTCGAGGATAACGCCTGGTTTGTCGGCTATGCCCCGCGCCGCAATCCGGAAATCGTCGTCTCCGTATTGGTCCAGGAAAGCGGCCAACACGGTGGAACAGCGTCCGGTCCTGTCGCCCGCGACATCATCAAGGCGTATTACGATAAGAAGAACAAGAAGCTGGACGGGCAGATCACGGCCGACGGCACACAATTTGATCCGGCCAGGAATGCGCCGGCAGCTGCGGCCATTCAGCCGCAGTCGATCTTGAAGCAGCAAGGTCAACCACAAACCGTGCCAGCGCGCGCCAAGGCTGACAGGAATTAGGGCCCGCTAATGCAAGTAGACGCAAAGAATCGATTTCGCTCGGCAAAAAGGCCATGAAAGACACACCCGGCGCTACCCGCGATTACGATTGGTGGCTGATCGCCATCCTGCTGGCCATCTGCACGCTCGGCGTGATCGAAATTTATTCCGCCACGCAAGGCAGCAACCTGGCCGGCATGCACACCAAGCAGATTCGCTGGCTGATCGTGGGCTTCGTTCTGATGTTCGTGCTGTCCCGGCTCGACTACCACCTGATCCTGGATCAAGCCTGGATTCTCTACTTGATCGGAGTCGTTGCCCTGGTAGCAGTACTCTTAGTAGGGCATACCCGCTTCGGAGCCAAACGTTGGATTCCCGTCCTCGGCGAGGCTTTCCAGGTGTCAGAACTGGTAAAGTTGATTATAATAGTCTGGCTGGCGCGCTTCTTCGCTGAAGTGCGCACCGATGAGCTTTCCCTGCGCGATTTGATCAAAGCAGGACTCTTGGTGGCTATTCCACTAGGGCTTATTTTAAAGCAGCCCGATTTGGGCACCGCGTTAGTGCTCATGCCCCTGTTGGTTGTTGGCGCTTTTTTGGGGGGCCTGCAGTGGCAGCACGCAGCAATTTTTTCGTTGGCTGGAGCTCTACTAGTAGGAAGCGTTTTCTATCCTCCGGTGAGTAAGCATATATTGAAGCCGTACCAGAGAGAGAGAATCACTTCCTTCCTGCATCCAGAAGAAGACGCAAAAGGCTCGGGCTATCAGCTGTTGCAATCAAAGATAGCCGTGGGCTCCGGCGGCTTCTGGGGCAAGGGTTTTCGCAACGGCACGCAAAATCAACTGGGCTACATCCCCGTCCGTTATTCCGACTTCATCATGTCGGCGTGGGCTGAAGAGCAGGGATTCAAAGGTGTGCTGATTGCCTTGGGTTTGTATATGGCGTTGTTGCTGCGACTCGTGCAGAATGCCCAACGCGCGAAAGATCGCGCCGGAATGTTTCTGGTCATGGGCGTGGCCGCCGCGCTAGGTTTCCATGTTTTAGTAAATGTGGCTATGGTGATTGGCGCTATGCCCGTCACCGGCATCCCGTTACCCTTAATGAGTTACGGGGGCTCG
>Ga0073928_10001460_pt1 | contig 45251 bp, 42 predicted proteins | sample PaiPotPPA55metaG_FD_76969 | JGI IMG/M metagenome (GOLD analysis project Ga0073928, IMG submission 76969) | Iron sulfur acid spring bacterial and archeal communities from Banff, Canada, to study Microbial Dark Matter (Phase II) - Paint Pots PPA... ...
GGGAACCATCAATTGATAGGTTTTACGCCCAAAGACCTGCAGGTCAACCTCTCGCGTGAGGTGAGTAAAATATTCAAGTGTTTCTTCATCGACAAATTGTTTGGTGTGGTCGCAGCAGCCATCTAGGGTGATGTTGATTGCAAAGATTAGTTTTCTCATTTGAGTCCTTTCCTTTTCGCCGTAATCTCTGACGTCGGCTCACGCCTACCCGCCTATGGTCCCGGTCCGCAAAGGACCGTTCAGCTTGTAGGTGCTGAGGATGACGCCCGATGCCAGAGCTTTCGTGCTGACGAGCTCGAATGAGCGTGGCGGGGTTCCGTCCGCAAAGATGCGCTTCCCCGTGCCCAACAAGACCGGATAGACGACCAGCAGGACTTCATCCGCAAGCCCATGTTCGAGCAGCGGCGATGTCAGCGTGGAGCTACCCGCAAGGATAACGTCCGGGCCGTCCTGCGCCTTGATGCGGCGAATGCCCTCGACGATGTCCGGTCCAAGGCTCTCGGCCGGTCCCCATGCAAAACCTTCCGGACGGTGGGTAGCGATATATTTTGTTGCCGCATTGAGGCGGTCCGCCATCGGACTGCTCGGCGCTTTTGGCCAGAAGCCCGACCACATATCGTAGGTGCGACGGCCAAGCAGCAGACCGAAGCTCTCGCCATACGTGGCGAGGATTAGATCTCTGCCAGCGGGGGTCCGATAGGGCGCGGTCCAGTCGCTGTAGGGGAAATCGCCGTCATCGGCGGAGTGCTGGATCACGCCGTCCAGCGAGATATGTTCCATGATCCTGATTTTTCTCATGCGGTCTCCTTGAATATGGGTTTTTGCTCGCCTGCGGCAGGCGCGGTAAACACTATTTCGATGGGACGTTCGACCGAAAAAACGGGCGCACCTCGACCGGCGCCCGACAGGCGACGGCGCCCTTACGTCCACACGCCAACGCCTCGTCTAGATCTGCGGGTTCCAGTATCCAAAAACCGCCGATGTGTTCCTTGGTCTCAAGGTACGGCCCGTCGGTGATGAGGACTCCGCCATCGGTCTGCGCTCGCGGCGACTTCGTGGACCCAAGGCCGCAAGCGAATTTCCTGACGCCGGCAGCAATCATCTCTTTACTGAGCGCGTGGATCTCGCGGCCCGTCGCTTCGTCCGCTTGGGACGGGTCGAAGTCGTCGAGGAGGTAACCAGCAACAAATATTGCGGCATTGTCTTCTCCTTTAATGGTCTTCGGGCAAGCAGCACTGCTTTGCGCACTACATCTTCATTCTATAGTCGTCGTGCAGGGAAAAAATCGACAGCAGAGACGAACTTTTTTATTTTAATTCCTCGAGCCGCCTGGCGAGAAAACGGCGGTCCGGCTCCTGCCGCGCCAGGGCCAGCGCCTTCTCATACGAAGCACGGGCCTCCGGGATTCGCCCTAATCTGCGGCACATATCCGCACGGGCAGAGTGGGCCAGGTGATAGTCGGAAAGCTGCTCGCGCGCCAGCAAGTCATCGATAAGAGCAAGACCCTGCTCCAGACCTTCGCACATGGCAATGGCCACTGCGCGGTTCAGTTCGACAACCGGGGATGGCTGAATCCGAAGCAACTGGTCGTAGAGCAGCGCAATCTGGCGCCAGTCCGTAGATGCCACGGAGGAACTCTCGGAGTGAACGGCCGCAATGGCCGCCTGCAGAGTGCAGGCACCGAAGCGGCGTGATCGAAGAGCGCTTTCGGTAAGCGAGATGCCCGGCGATCTGGTCCCTGTTCCACAAGGACCGATCCTGCTGCTCCAGCAGGATCAAGTCTCCGTCGGAAGAGGTTCTGGCGGCGCGGCGCGACGCGACTCGGGCAGCAACATCAGTCCCAACAAGCCCATCACCGCGGGTCCCGGAAGCAGGTCGAGCAGAAGTCTGCCTAGACGAATCGCCTCGCGGCTGAGGTCGGCGCCTGTCGTTTCCGCCGTGAATCCCTCGTTGAAGATCAGATATACAACCAGGAGGACAGCTCCCAACCGGGCCGATAATTCCTGGGAGGCTGGCACCTGATAAGGAATTGCCTGATCGCGGATGGTAGCCTTCGCGCGCACGATGCGTTGAGCAAGCGTTGCCGGCGAAACGAGAAAGGCTCAGGCAATCTCCTCCGTGGTCGGCCGCAGATTTCGCGCAGGGTAAGCGCAATCTGTCCTTCGGGCGGCAGAGCGGGATGACAGCAGGTGAAGATCAGACGGAGGCGATCATCTTCGATCTCCTCGTCAGCGATCTCATCGTCAGGCGGGGAAGCTTTGTTGATGCGCGCTTCCATATAGAGCGCAAAATCTTTCTGCGTCTCGCCGTCGAAGCGCGCGCGTCGGCGCATTCTATCGATCGCCTTGAATCGTGCTGTTGAAATCAGCTAGGGGCGCGGCTTGTCCGGAATACCAGTCTGAGGCCAGGACTCCAGAGCGGCGGCGAATGCCTCATGCATGGCCTCTTCAGCGAGATCCAGATCTCCGAGGAGGCGCACGAGCGTCGCCAGAACCCGGCCCGATTCCGATCGGTAGAGAGTCTCAATGGTGCTGGAAGGTCTTTTTCCACAGGCACTCATTCAGTCGCGTCCCAATTTCCTGCTATCTTGGCGATTTACTACCGGAGGAGCCAACATGATCGTCGAGGAACAGATCTCCGCCCGACAACAGCGCGCCCGGAAAGCGATTCAGAACATTCTTACGGAGCCGGCCGGGAAGGCTTACGGCGACTACGTGGTGCAGTCGGCAAGCGGAAGGAAGTATCGAGTGGCGATGCGCGGTCCCAGCGTGTTTGAAAACTTCTGCTCGTGCGCCGATTTTGCGGTAAACACCCTTGGCACTTGTAAGCACATCGAAGCCCTGCTGCTTCGTCTCCATCGCCGCTTTGGTCGGTCCTTTAATAGCCAGCGGTATCAACGAACACGAGCCTCGCTTTCTCTCCATTATGGAGACACCTTAAACGTGCGACTCCGCCTTCCGTCTGAGCCATCGACTGATCTCCGAAAGATTGTCTCCGAGTACTTCGATTCCAATGCGTTTCTTCGAAAGAATAATCTTCGGCGATTCGAGCAAGTCCTCGAGAAGCTGCGGACCGTGGACGAGACGGCTGTTGTTTACAGCGATGTGCCGGATTTCATTGACCGCGAAAACGAACTCACCGCCGGTCTTGAAGACGAGCGCCGCTACCTTGCGCAGTTAAAGAAAGGCAAACGCCCGCTCGAAGGCCTCCTGAAAGTGCCGCTTTTCCCCTACCAGATTCGCGGAGCGCTCTTCGCCGCCTGTCGCGGGCGGGTGATCCTCGCCGACGATATGGGTCTTGGCAAGACAATCCAGGCCATCGCTGGCGCTGAGCTGCTGCGGCGCCGTCGAGGCATTGAAAAGGTTCTGGTGGTTGCTCCCGCTTCGGTAAAGTACCAATGGAAGACAGAGATCGAGAAGTTCTGTAATCTTCCCGCACAAGTCATCGACGGACTGATGCCGCATCGCAAAAAGCTGTACGCCAGCCCGGCTTTCTTCAATCTCACAAGTTACGAGCTCGTCCTGAAGGACATCGAGGACATGCACAACATGCGTCCAGATTTGATCATCCTCGATGAAGCCCAGCGCATTCGCAATTGGGCGACAGCCACGGCACGCATCATCAAACAGTTGAAGAGTCGTTATGCCTTTGTATTGACAGGTACGCCTCTCGAAAACAAGCTCGAAGAGCTCTTTTCGGTCGTCGAGTTCGTGGACGGTCGCCGTTTGGGGCCGGCGTTCCGTTTTCTCAAGGAACACCGCATGGAGAACGAAGAAGGGAAATTACTCGGATATCGAGGCCTGGAGCAAATTCACAAACAACTCGATCCGATCCTGCTGCGCAGGACTCGGAAAGAGGTGCTTCCCGAACTGCCCAAGCGGACGGATCAAATCTTCCGCGTCCGGATGACGCCCGAACAGTCAGGTCCCTATTGGGAACAGAGTGACATTCTCGCGAGGCTGATGCACAAATGGCAGCGACAGGGCTGGCTCTCCGAGATCGACCTGCGTCGCATCACTTGCTGCATCCAGAACATGCGCATGCTCTGCAACTCTACCTTCTTGTTTGACAAGGCGACAAATTTCTCTCCCAAGCTTGAGGAGTTTCGCGAGATTGTTCACGAGCTAGCGGTGGAAGAAAAGCGCAAGGTGGTCGTCTTCAGCGAGTACGAGCGAATGACGCACCTGGCCGGTCAGGAGCTGACGAAGCTGAAAATTGGCTGGGTGTCCTTGCACGGCAACGTGCCGGCGCGGAGACGTGGCGAGCTGATTGCCCGGTTCGGAAAGGATCCCGACTGCAAGGTTTTTCTTTCGACCGATGCTGGCGGAGTCGGGTTGAACTTACAGGCGGCCTCGGCAGTCGTGAACTTTGAGCCCCCCTGGAACCCTGCCCGATTAGAGCAACGTGTCGGCCGTGTTCATCGCTTCGGCCAGACGCAGCCCGTACAAGTGATCCATCTGCTGACCGAGAATAGCATCGAGGAACGCGTTTGGGAAACTCTTAGGCTCAAAAAGGCACTGTTCACGGGATTATTCGATGAGGCTAAGGACGAAATCAGCTTTGAAAAGCTCGGCCGCAAGAGCATGATGCACGTGATCAAAGACGTCTTCAGCGACCAGCCTGATAGGCCGAAACCCGTACTCACTCCGGTGGCGTCCCAACCAGTGGCCGTAATGGAAGCGAAGCGGAATGGAAAAGCCGCGACGAAAAACGTCGACGCCCGTGGAGGTCCGACAGGGACAGGGCCTCAGCTTCCTGCGGATGGGACGGTGCGCGTTGCGCTCAGTCCAACCCAAGATGGCGATGCACGGTCCGGCTTGTTCGTGCCGGATGCCAGACAGGCTGTTTCTAAGTTTCTAGAAGCAGGTCTGACCCTCTTGGAGTCGCTCTCATCTCCGGGCGGCGCGGACGGTTTTGGACCGATCGAACGCGGCCTCTCCACGTTGTTGCGGACGGATGCGCAAACCCGACGTCCGACTCTTGAAATCCCTCTACCCGAGTCCATTACTGCCGAACGTCTCGCGCGGGCGATCACCGGATTTCTCGGCAATTTAACCAGACCGCACTGATCAGGAATGCGCCCGGTATGCCGTAATGCTTTGGCCGTTAGTGGCACGGGAGTGTGACCTGTGCGCAGGTTCTGCTGATGTTTTGCCTGAAAGTTCTCCGGCGCATGATCTCCAGGTTCCACAACCTCTGGCATCGACTCGGTGGACTGGGAAGTGATCTACAGCGCGAAAAAATGACGTTTGACCCGGTATTTAGGCTCGGGGCCTTCTGCTGTAGGGCCATCAATGGTTCTCACGGATTCTGCGATTACGGTAACAATGGGTTTCTCTTCAGATCTGCCGACGAATTACGGCTGGTTTAACACCTGCGAGTTCCCATCGCCGGTTGCAGCCTCTCCGAAAGGCATGCATACCCGCCTGCTCAAGTCCCAAAGCTGCCAGAGCCAGTCGACCCAACGCGGGCGCGACGGCTCGCGTCCTAGTGCTCCTCGTTGTGCCTGAATTCAGTGCGCTCCCGCAGATCCATCTTTAATCCGCGTGTCCACTGCGATCCAATTGACTTCCCAGGTTTTGCCTCGGTCTTCGGAAAATGATTGCTCAAAGCGGCAGGAATCCGCAGTGATGTCGGACCAAACGTTGCGAACCAGAATGCTGCGGCCGTTGATGGGCTCGGTATCGTAAAACTCACCTCGCCCATTTTTGAACTCGCCGATGGTGGGCGGGACGTTCATCGTACCGCCCCTGCTGTTTGCGTAATTGAGGCTCCACTTATGGGCTTGCGGATTGTACAAACGCAGGGAAAGATTTTCGAGATGACCCGCTGGGCCGTCGGCCTCAAGTTCCGCGAGATTGGCGCGGCCGCTCCAAACTTTGCTGACTACCGTTGCGCCATCGTATTCAACCCAGGTTGTAGAGCCGGTTAACGGATGCTGGAGGCGCTTGATGTGAGTTTTCCAGTTGCCGAAGGAAAAATCGAAATCGTGTTGTCCATCCCGTTGGGTAGATTGATTCTGCTCGGCGATTCCCGGCAAAGACCGCAATAAGATGACCAAGCTGCACAGCAGAAAGTAAGGCCCTATAGATTTGAGGGCGTTCATCAGAGTCTCCTTTAATTGAGTGAATCGCATTCTGATTCAAGATCGGTTGAGGGATCTTCTGAGCGTTCGGTTGTGATCCGAGTAGCCATCGCACCGATTCTTGCATTTCGATTCTCGTGTCATCAGAACCTTACGCGTATCGTGGAGCTTGACAGGTGAACCATCCATGTCTCGCGTTAAATTACGAACTTTAGGATGGCGCATGATGTTGGTATGAAATCCAAGCGGCCATCCAAATTCCGGCACCTAACAACGATCCGATCAGAATCAGCCCCACTATGTAAGCGATCTTGGGGAAAGCGGATTTTGCGGTGGTTTCGGATGCTTGAGGCCCGGATTGATACAAACTGAAAGGTTTTGTTTGAATTGCGTCTGGCACGACTACTTCATCAGGTCGGTCTGAAGCTTGCGGATGCGCAATGAATACGTAGCCCCGTCGCGAAATGGTCTCAATATAGAGGGGGCTCTGTGAGGAGTCTCCTAAAGATCGGCGGAGTCTGTTAATTGTCACGGTCAAGTTGCTCTGCTTATCAATGCCGAGCTCAGATGGCCAGAGACACTGATAAAGTGATTCGCGAGTGACAATCTCTCCGGGTCTTTCCAGGAGAGCAAGCAGGATGAAATAGGTATTTCCCGAGAGCCTAATTCGAGAGCCGTCCTTCGTCACGGTTTCCTTTTGCAAATCCATTTGGATCGCGCCAAAACGTACATACCGAAGTTCAAACGGTTTTGGAAAGGCAGGGCGAGTTTCTGCTCCCTGGGGCAATTCTTGAGTGATCTCTGTAGTCATAAGCTCTGCACTGTCATAACCAGCAAGTACGCGGGTTAATTTCTTGTCTCTGAGAAACTAGCGCCTGCTTCGCGTTCGTAAAAGGGATATGTGACGAAAAAGCAGGATGGTGATGCGGTAAGACGGAATCCGCGGATGGAATCCATATGGCGATAAAGACGAAATCGCGAGTGACAGAAGGTCTGCCAACGGCAAAAGGGAATTCAGCTCGAAATACGATTGCCCAAAGCTCAGGTCGGATTTGCTAAAGAACCGGCCTGTGGCCGTTCCGTCTCTCGCGCGCGGCGCGCGGAGCACATTCCACATCTGAGAAGTGCAGACGCATTAGGCGGAACTTTTTGGTCGTTTTTTCGGGCCAAAAGTATATAACAATTTGCTTTGCATTTTGGTTCGACGGGATCTGCGCTGGGTCATCGCGGCTGGGCTGGTACATGGTTTAATCTCGAATAGCGACGAACGGAAAGCGCGATCGGCAACCCGACAAAGAACCAGTGCTCAACGAATTCAAAAGCCATGTAAATGAATGGCGTATTTCCTGGAGGAACGGCTGACAGCGGCAGTACGATGAGATGCATGAACAGATAAACCAGGGCACCATAGATAGAACCGGACAGGACGGCGTGCCGCAATAAGAATGTTAGTTTGCGACTCGCTAGGTAATATGTTGCGGCGGCCCCGAGGGCGATAACGAAATGCAAAACCACTCCCAGTGCGGCACTTCGGCTGCCGTCACTGTATGATCGTGGGCCGAGAAGTCCACTGGCGATCGTTTGCGGGATCAGCATAGGCTGTCTGGGGCTGTAAACCAGAATCGCGTACGTCAGGTCAAGCACACCGACAACGAGACCGCCTACTGCGACAGCCGGAAAAGGGCGCGAGGCCCCTAAGAACAAACTCGCTGGTCCACCGCTCACGCGGTCTGCCACGGGAACCCCCATTTATGTTGGACCGAAGGATCGAGCGAATAAGAGCGGAACTTTGGTGCAGACATCGTAATCATTCTGGCCGGATTCATATGTTGCTGCTGCGGACAGAAAAAGTAATCCCGTGTTTCCCCCTCAGCAACCTAAATGTTACGAAAGAACGAAAACTGTGGACGAGCGGCCAGGAACGAATGGCAGGGATAAGCCAAGTATAAGGAACGAACGAGAACAACTCTCGAGCGATTGCCTGCGAAGCGAATTCCCGTCGGCAGTAGAGTAATGAGCCACTCACAGTAGGGCCCAAAAAATCCGGGTAACTGCGCGTTCCGCACCCTATTGTCCGTTGCTTAGCTCCATTCGCTGTACGTTGGTCCCGTTGAGCTCACGTGTGGAGGAATGTAGGTAGAATGTCCTACATGGAAGTCGCGTGGCCAAAAGCCTCGAAGGTCGGGCAAGCTTACCTGTGGTCCATCCTAATTTGGCTCGGGTTTTCCCCATTGGCCGCCTCCGAAGACAAGATCCGTCTATTAGAGCGAGGCTTGGATACAGCGTACTGGACGCTGCTGATAGCGAACGGCGTGTGGCTATTGGCTGCCGCCCTTCTGACGCCGCCAATTTTCGCCCTAGTCCGCCGGTGCCCAGTCGGGAAACCTGCTGGCATCGCAAGGATCGCTGCCTACGTTTTAGGAGGCATTCCCTTCGTAGCCGCTGCAGCGTGTATCCGGTGGCTGTTGCTGCCACCTTGGGATGCTCCCAGCCAACGATTTGGCCATCGCTCGCTGAACGGATTGGTGCATAGCACGTTTGTTTTCGCTGAACTTACAATGGAATATTTCATGATCGTACTTGCAGCCCACGCATACCAGTACTTCATTAAGACAAGAGATCAGGAAGTTGAACGTGCGGAATTGCAACAGGCACTCGCCGCCAGCGAACTGCAAGCATTGAAGAGTCAGCTTCATCCGCATTTTCTGTTCAATACACTCCATGGAATCTCGGCCCTGATCGATTTGGATCCGGATCGCGCGAGAGCGTTGGTGGTCAAACTCTCCAGTTTGCTCCGCACTGCCCTTGAGTATGGGAACTCCGACCTGATCAAACTCGATGAAGAATTGAAGTTTGTGGAAGACTATCTTGACCTGGAGAAAATGCGGCTCGAAAATCGGCTGGAACTGCGTTGGCGGATTAGCCCTGACACGCGCACCGTTCTTGTTCCGCAACTCATTCTCCAGCCGCTGGTCGAGAATGCCATACTTCACGGTGTGGCTTGTTGTCGTGAAGGCGGATGGATCGAAGTGACTTCACGATTGAGCGAAGCCGTATTGCAAATCGAAATTCGCAACAGCGTCGGCGGAAAGCGTAAGGAAGGAACCGGTCTCGGCTTGCAAAATACTACTGCACGGTTGAAATGCCTTTATTCGAACGAAGCCACCTTCTCTTTTGATTTGGGCGCCAACGGTGTCGCGACCTCAACCCTGGCGTTACCCGCATTTTCTTCGCAGAAGCAGGTACCAGAAGGACCGGCCATTTCGAATGCGGAAGCCTGATCGGCAGGGAACTGATGCGCGTCTTGATTGTAGATGATGAGCCGCTCTCGAGAAAAGCTCTCGCTGCTACATTGCGGACGAGAACGGACATCGAAGCCTTGGACTCGGCCGATGATGCCATCGAAGCCAGTGAATTGATAGAGAAGAATCCGTATGACGTCGTGTTGTTGGACATTCACATGCCTGAGTTATCTGGGATCGAATTTGCGGATCGTCTCAATAAGCGGAAGGGACCTATACCGTCGATTGTCTTTGTCACGGCACATCACCAGCACGCGGTAGCCGCGTTCGAAAAACATGCAGTCGATTACGTCCTGAAGCCTTTTTCAAATCCTCGAATTCACGAAGCCCTGGATGAGGCAATCCGTAGAACAGAGAGCGAACGCGCAGCCCATTTCATGAAGTTCTTGCCTCACCTGGAAGTCTTGTTATCAAAATCCGCGAAGATTGCCATCAAGACCAAAGGAAGAATACTTTTCATCGATCCGGCCGATGTACTAGTCGTCGAAGCTCAGGGCAACTATGTGTTGTTGCAACGGCAATCCGGATCGTATCTGCTCCGGGAGTCTATTTCAACAATAGCGGAAAAGCTCAAGCCCTACGGTTTCATAAGAATTCATCGCTCGGTGCTGGTAAACGGTTCATTCGTTGAAGAAATTCAACCATGGAGCACCGGGGAATACGTGTTGCGCGTCAAAGGCGGCAAAGAGTACACAGTCTCGCGCACATACAAAAATAACTTGAAATCTATAGCCCGTTTCTGGGTCGGAACTGAAAGCTTCGGTTGAGAACAGGCAGCAAGATGTGAGCCGGTTATCGGCGGAAAGCAAACGCGTTTTACGGACTTGCCGCTTTATTGGCGAATTTCGTGGAAGCTGCTCCGACGATCCGTAACGTCTTCTTTTCCTGCACGAAAACTGCAACCCGCAGATTGTCTTGGTTCCAGCTAGATTTTGGTTTTACCGGGGCTGGCGCGGCAAAGGCTACATCAGTATTGCCCCTCGCCACGCCGAGCTTATGCAGCGAACGGAGTACGGAGGAATGTTGCAATGTTTTTCCGGCATTCTCTCCACCCTTCACATCTGAATGGAGACCTGCCTCCGTAATTGCCAGCCAGACTTCTGCCGCGTCTTCCTGACCATCTTCAATAAGTTTTCCAACGTGCACGTTGAATCGACGCGTTCCGTCATTGCGGGACGCTACCGCTATAAGGTCGACATTCGGTTCAGCTCGAGTTGCGGCGATCCCAATTGCTTGTTCTCTCGCCTGCTGGTGGCTCCCTACGAATGCGATTTGTCCGTCGATAACCATTTGTGGAGTGTAGGGTCCGCTTTCTTTGAACCTCGAGACCTAGTGTTGCTGACGCAAAGTCCATTCGGGGGGCGGAATATGAGTCGACCCAGCCTTCGCGGTTCCAATAGTCGACATGCTCCTCGAACGCGATGACTTCTGCGGTATGGATCGGCTGTTCCACTTCCAATCTCCTCAATCATGCGTCGGCCGGAGGACCAGTGGAGCAACCCTCTGAAGTGAATAGCTCGACGATCACCGGATGGTGACTTTGCCTTACGCCGGGGATTTGCCCATGGTTTTCTCCCCGCGATGAGACCTTGTTCGGTGTGCAAAGTAAAATTGCGAAAGTAACTATCAGCACGGGTCCGAGCTTCATGGATCATCTCCTGTTCGCCGAGTAGTTTGGACGAATGCGACGAAATTAGGTTGCTTTGATGGTTCAGCGACTGAACCGCATTGAAGAAGCCTACCGCCTTTACCAGCGATGGCTTCATGCCGATGAAGCCCGATGTGCACTGCAGCTGCCTACAGAATTTAGAAATACAAACAAATTGGTGTTAACGAACTTTATAACACAACGAAGATGCATATACTCGGTGCGAAGCGCCGAATAGACGGGACGAAGCGAATTTCTAGACTTCCATGAATTCATATTGGCCCTGAACCACGTTCTTCTAAATCATTGAAAATACATTCCTCGATTTCGGCCTAAGAGTGGCGGTCGATGTGCTCTCTCAGGCGTAGCAGTGTGTTGCAAATCGGGGGCTGGCTCCGAAAACGTTCAACATTATTGGCCGCCTTAGGCGACGAGCGGGGATTTCTGCGCGCCGCTGCAAAGAGGTGTTAGAGCAAGGCGTGAAAACGAGGAGGAATAGGTAATGTTTAATAAATTGGGGTTTGCAAGACTGCTCGGATGTTTTGGCGTGCTACTGGTAATGGCGGTGAGGGGCGTGTCAGGACAGGAAACGACTGGCGGATTACAGGGCACTGTAAAAGATCCGTCTGGAGCCGTGGTGCCTCACGCCAAGATTGTGGTCACTGCTAGTTCTCTCGTGGGTAGCAAGGAGCTTGAAACAGACGCGAGCGGTTACTATCGCTTCGCCAACCTTCCACCGGGCACCTACACAATCACGGTGACAGCGAAAGGCTTCAAGACCGTTAAGCGCGATGGAGTAGTTCTCGAGGTCGGGCACCTTCCATCGATCGATTTGACGCTTGAGCTTGGAACGGCGGAAACAATCGTTGAGGTAACCACGGCAGCTCCTCAAATCGACGTTACCACAACCCAGAATCTAACGAACGTCACCGAGGACGTAATTGAAAATATTCCGCATGGACTCTCCTATCAGTCGGTCATTGAATTCGCGCCGATGGCGCGCAACGAACCTCTTGGTGGCATGAGCATGAACGGCGCCGGTGGCGGCGGCACCGGCGGCTCCATGCCGGGCAGCAGCGGCAACGGCTTGACCTTCGGTTACTCCGTCGGCGGCGGCGCTGACTCGGAGAACAGCTACCTGGTGGAAGGTCAAGACACGGAGAACATCTCCGGCGGTTATTCCAAAGCTAACGTTCCCTTCCAGTTCATTCAGGAAGTCGAAATCAAGAGTTCGGGCGTCGAAGCCGAGTACGGCGGCGCTCTCGGCGGCGTGGTCAATGTGGTCATGAAGAAGGGCAGCAACACCTACCATGGCGAGCTGTTCGCCACTTATGAATCCAACGGGTTAGACGCTAATAACAACAACATTTTCTTGCGTTATGACCCGACCGCAAGCGGTGCCCCTGGTTTTGACCCCGGAGCGCAGCTCTACAATCCCAAGCCAGACCACTTCCGCATCGTTCAGCCCGGCTTTAGTGTTGGCGGCCCGATTAAGAAGGACCGGTTATGGTTTTTCCTGGGCTTTGCGCCTCAGGTCAACAGCTTGGCCAAGACGGTCAACTTTGGCACGAATGACGGCGGCGCCGGAAACCAGTACTTTACCCAAGACAGACAGACGTACTACGGCAATGCTCGTCTTGACGCCTCTTTGACCCAGAAAATACGCCTCTTCGGTTCGTGGCTGTATCAGTACGCGCGCGAGACTGGAGTCAACTTGCCGATATCGGATCCGGTAAATTCGGAATCGGGTTTCGTGAACACGTCAGCAGGCAGTCCTTTATCGTCTTTTTCACACGGCCTTGGTTGGACGGCCCCGAACTCGACCTACAATTTCGGCGGTGATATCAGCCTTACGCCGAAGATCGTGGCTACCAGCCGCTTCGGCTACTTCTTTGAGAACTATCACGACTTTGGCTGGCAGACGACGACTCCGGACCTTGTATGGAATACCAGCGGCGCGGGTGCAGTTGATAACGCAGGCAATCCGCTGCCAGCCGCTCTGGCGCAGAACGCTCAGACTAGCACCGCGCCCCTTAACGGCACGTTCACTCCGTACAACGCCAGCAAGCATTACCAATTCAATCAGGACGTGGCATTCTTCAAGGGCGGTTGGTTGGGCACACACAACTTCAAGGTTGGCTACCAGCTTAACCATCTGGTTAACATAATTTCTCAGAACGGCAATGTGCCGTTGGCATTCCTGAACCCTGGCGCGGGGTTAGGCCATTCGCCGTCGACAACCACCGGCGTAGCCAATTGCGCCGCACTGACCGCCGTGTGGGGAACGTGCGCCGGCCAGTACGGTTATGTGGTGGTGCAGGACCTCGCGACGATTCTGCCCACGCCTGCCAGTGACTGGAACCATGCCTTCTTCGCCCAAGATAACTGGAATGTTGGCCACGGCCTGACTTTAAACCTCGGCATCCGTATCGAGAAAGAAAGCCTCCCCGCTCCTGGCGGTGTTAAAGTCAGCGCCATCAACTTCCCATGGAGCGACAAGGTGGCGCCGCGGCTAGGAGCTGCTTGGGATCCAACCGGCCACGGCAAGATGAAGATCTTCGGGAGTTATGGCGTTGTCAACGACGTCATGAAGCTGCTGCTTGCCCAGACTTCGTTTGGCGCGCAGGTGTTCGAGCAGTGCAGCTATGCTCTAGGTCCAGATGCGGGCGGGGGATTCAGCACCTCCGATCTCGATCTAATTTTCAAGAATGGCCGCGCTTGCCCGAGCGGTCCGGTCACCACGGGAGCGAACTTCGCCAGCGGTTCAACTCCGCAATCCCTAATGGACGCAAAGTCCGGCATTTCGCTGATTGAAAACGTCAACTTTCGTCCGGCGGAACCGGTCGCGCCTGGCGTCAAACCTTATCGCCAGCACGAGTACGTCGCCGGCTGGGACTTCCAGATCACCAGGGACTTGGCGTTTGAAGCCCGCTATGATCGTCGCCGTCTCGACCACGTCATTGAGGACTCGTCCTTGGCCGACCCATCGGTCGGCGAACTATATGCCGTCGTCAATCCTGGCGAGGGTGTGAACAGAACTATCGACGGCTATGCCGCCTTCTTGCAATCCCTTGGGCAGGGGTTCCTCATTCCTGGTTATTCATTTAATTCGGCAGGCAACTTCGGCACCTGCCCCACATGCCCACCTATGCCCAAGGCTATCCGTAACTACGACGGCGTGGAACTAAGGCTCACGAAGGCCGCGACTAAGCGTTGGGCCGGAATGTTCAGCTATACCTACAGCCGCCTGTGGGGCAACTATACGGGGCTGACCACCACCGACCAAGTCGACGGCAACGCAGCTGGACGCAACTCGCCCGACACCTCCCGAGCATTCGACGAACCCTTCTACTATTATGGCGCCAACGGCAAGTCGACCAACGGGCCTTTGCCGACCGATCGTCCGAACGCGCTCAAGGGCAACATGTATTACCAGTTACCCTGGAAGGGCATGACCACAACGTTCGGTATCTTTCAGTTTGCCTACCAGGGCAGCCCGATGAGCTCGTACATTGACCTGACGGCCGCTACGATTGGTATCCCTTACGAAGCTACGTACATCTATGGCCGCGGGCAGTGGGTTAACACCACCGTTGACCCGACGACCGGGGCTATTACCCTTGGCGCACCCTTTGCCCGCCGCACACCGTGGTTCACCCAGACCGATTTTAACGTTGCACATTCATTCAAGCTGAAGGAGCGCCAAGCGCTGCGCTTTGAAGCAACCTTCACCAACCTGTTCAACCAGCACTCGGTCGTCGCGTACTACGGGGGAATCAACTCGCAGAATGCCTCGAGCGCTTTGCATCCGGGGTTCGACGCCGCGGGAAATCCAATCAGTCTCGCCGATGGTGCGGCTTTGTACCAGGTCCTCGAAAACGGATATAAGCCGCAGCAATGGATCAACGGGGTTGCCGCAACCAGTACTACTGCGGCGATTCCGGCGGTAACGCAAAGCTCCTGGTATGGCCGGCCGCAGCAATACCAGCTGTTGCGTACCATCCGCTTGGGGGTGAGGTTCACCTTCTGACCTTAAACCAAAGAGAGGTTATCTGCCGACGGGGAGCAAGCTTTGTCGGCTCCCCTGAATTCCAAGGAGTGCCCGGGCGGAAGCTTCAATTTTTTTGCCTATCCTAACGCCACTTCTGGCGATCGGCCGAGCTACAGGCGACGTGATCTCAGCCAATTCAGATACATTCAACACAGCCAGTTCATACTTTCTTGTTAGGGACGCTTTCGGAATTATCCGCATCTTTGTCACCTGAGCCGACTAGTTTCGGCACTATCCGAGTAGAGAGGGCGGGCAGAGATGAAAAGAACGTTCCCTATTTTGACGAGCGCACTCGCGCGAAATGCCGATTCGGCAACGATGGACCGCGGTCGGCTTTTTTACCCTTGGTTGTTTCTCGCAATCGGGCTAACGCTCGGCATTGTTCCCGCAACGGCCATACGCGGCATGAGCGCGTCCATAGCCGATGATCGCAAAACAGTGGCCGCGTTGGACGTCGAATACCAGGCAGCCGTGAAGATAAATGACGCGTCCACAATGGGTCGTATGCTGGCGGACGATTTCGTTCTAGTGACGGGCTCCGGTAAAACCTATACCAAAGCGGATATGATCAAGGATGCGCAAGGCGGAGGCACGAACTACGAACGGAACGACGAGGATGTGCAAGCGGTTCGGGTGTGGGGAAATACGGCCGTAGTAACAGCGAAGCTCTGGGAAAAAGGTATGACCAACGGAAGGTCATTTGATCGCAGGTTTTGGTTCAGCGACACATACGTGCGTACGCCGGCTGGATGGAAATATGTGTTTGGTCAATCTTCACTACCGCTCCCAAACAGCGCGCAGTGAGGTGACTTGAAATGGCGTGATCTAACTTTTGCGAAGCTATTTCAAAATGAAAATAAAAAATGGAGCGAGGAATGCGTAAAGGCCGGACAGCCTGGGCAATACTGATCGCGCTGACTTGTTGGGCTGTTTGGGTTGCAGCGCAGACCAATAGAGATACTGAGCGAGCCGGCAAGAGCAGCGTAGAAGGCTTGGTTCGCGACATTTCCTGCCCAATTCAGAACCAGAAAGCGACCGCGACGGCTTTCAACATGAAGTGTGCGCTGGAGTGCGCCAGAGAGGGCTCGCCTTTGATCATTTTGAGCAAGGACGGTGTCATCTACACACCGATATCGGATTCGATGCCCGACAGAGACCAACGGCAACGTCTCATTCCGTTTGTCGGCAAATATGTGAAAGTGTCAGGTACGGTTTATGAACGAGCAGGAACCCATGCAATCGCGATTGGCCAAATTATTGAAATGAAAGACGTCCACCTTGTCACTGATGCTCAGTAATTTCGGTGTCCGGCCGATGACGCGCAGTGAGGAGGCACACAGTCGATGGCCGCGATAAGCCGAAAAGCTTTCATTCAAATGGCAATTGCGCTCGGCGCGACAGCCGCTTGGGGACGTTCCCTGCCGCTACCAGCTGCTCTTTCGTGGCGCGAACGTCGCGACATCTATCCCGAGGGCGTAGCTTCTGGCGACCCCGACAGTAACAGTGTCCTGTTGTGGACCCGATATCCTTCTGCCGGCCACACGGCCAAGAAACTGAACGTCGAAGTTGCCGAAGACGAGTCGTTTGATCGCGTTGTTACCTCCGCCAAAGCGAGCATCTCCGAAGCTTCCGACTGCACCTGTCGCGTGCTCGTCGGCGGATTGAAACCGGCGCGCGTCTATTGGTATCGCTTCACCGACGGCGAAGGTAACGGGAGTCGCATCGGCCGTACGATCACAGCTCCGGCCTATGACGACGAGAGACCTATACGTTTCGCCTTCGTCAGTTGCCAGAACGCGAATCAGGGCGCGCAAAATGCTTACCGGCGGATGATCTTTGAGGATGAGCGCGCCCCTGAGGCGGATCGACTCGGCTTCGTTTTGCACCTCGGTGATTTTATCTATGAGATCGTCTGGTATCCGGAGGATCGCCCGCAGGGAATGTACGATCGTCGCCTAACAGACATCGTTCGCTACCAGCACGGCGAAAAAATCGCGGACTTTCATATTCCGACCGTGGTCGACGACTATCGCGCGATTTATCGCGCCTACCTGCATGACCCTGACCTTCAGGACGCCCGCGCCCGCTGGCCATTCGTTTGTATGTGGGACAACCACGAATTCAGTTGGCTCGGCTGGCAGAGTCTACAGAAATTTCAAGGTGCGACGCGCCCCGCACAGACCCGAAAGGTAGCTGCGAACCAAGCCTTTTTCGAATATCAGCCGGCGCGCATATTCAAGCCAAGTGGGCCTTCGCTGGATCAATTCGATCCCCCGCATGTCATCGACGCGCCGGTGACACATTTCGACGATCACGGACTAGGGCAGGAACCGAATAACCTGACCGCTATTCACAGCCTCCGCGGTTACCGCGCCTTGCGCTGGGGCCGCAATATGGAATTGATTATCACCGACCAACGCAGCTACCGCTCTGAAGATCCGACGGATCGCCTCGAAGCCAACGCGTTTTCCAGCAAAGATTTCCCTGAGTTCTTTCCAGAGGAAGCGTTGGAGATTCTCGACGCTGGCAGTGCCTATGACCGCGGTCATCCTCCTGTTTCGATCCGCTATGGCGATAACCACGTTCCGAATTTTCGGAAAGATCAGCCGCCGCAAACAATCCTTGGCGAGGAGCAGAAAGCCTGGTTCCTCGGGAAATTGTTGCGATCAAAAGCGACTTGGAAGATTTGGGGCAACACCGTTGCCACGCTCGACATGCGCGCCGACCCGCAAAATCTGCCACCAGATCTTACCAGGCCCTGGCCAGGCTCGGGATTCGCGGGTTTTCAGGGCGGCGATTTCGGCACTGCCTACGTCGAGCGTGGCGAAATTTATGATTTCGTGCGTGAAAACGGAATTACTGGTTTCGCCATTGTCGCCGGAGACCGCCACAGTTTTTGGGCGGGCCTGGCTGCCAAATCTCTCCCCCCAAAGTCGTTCGAGCCAGTAGGCGTAGCTTTTGTCACCGGTTCAATTTCCGCGCCCGGGATGGTGGAAGCGTTCGAACACGCCTTTCCCAAAGATCATCCGCTTCGGCCGATATTTGTCGGCCAGGGACCATCCGACACTCGACCACAGCCGACCGTTAATATGCTTCTCCGCCATGGCGTGAAGTCGTGCTTGGAATATGTGAAGAGCGGCGATGTCGCCAAAGCAAGCGCTTTGTCCAATCCCGATTTATCTCCACACGTTTCGTTTGTGGATATGGGTGGCCACGGGTATTCAGTCGTTCGCGTTACGAGCGACAGCTGCGAGGCGGAGTTTGTTTGTATTCCTCGCCCGCTCGAACGTAGCAAGCGTCCCGATGGAGGCCCGTTGCTGTATCGCAGTAAGCATAGAGCCAGCCTCTGGCGGAAGGGGGAAAAACCCAACCTGGAGTTGGAGATTGTAGAGGGTGATGCGCGATTTTCGGTCTGACGTAACTCGCGGAATTCGGACGCGGCAGCGAGGTCGCCAAGATCCGAATGGGTGAACCACCTGGCGAGATGCAGGACTCGAACCCGTACGCTGTCTATGGGGCCGAACTTCCCGATGGTCAAATTGCGGGTTGGATCGGAGCACATTTATTCCGAAGCGTCGAAACAGACAGCTTCGCGGAGATCAGCAGACTCGTCGTAGCCGAGGGTAACCGCTCTCGCGGCATTGGAAAACTATTACTCGATACTATTGAACAATGGGTGCGCAGGATTGGTTGCGAAGTCATCGCCGTGCGCTCGAACGCTGTCCGACAACGCGCTCATCGATTTTACAGAAACAATGGATACGAGCTCGTCAAGACGCAAAAGATATTCCGTAAGAATCTTTGAGCGAATTTCTTTTTCCTTGCAATTTGGATCAGCGCCGGAAAGATGCGCTGGGCTAAGAGGCGAGCCAGCGCAAAGCTGAGTTGGAAAGGGCCGAGCGCGACCGCACAGCACCGCACAAGCTCTGGCGCCAAGACTGTACCGTCAACGCGTCACGGCAGCGTGTGGTACAAGGCCGGAGGCGAGTATCAGTACATCGCAAGTATAGTCCGATCACGAGGGGCAGAAATGAACAAGGTACAAACAAGGCGCTTGACCGCGGGCGACCGCGAACTGGCGAGGAGGATGTTTGTGATGATGGCAGGTGTCTTTGAAGAGGAGAACGAACAAGTTCGCGAGCACCACATCGATCGACTCCTAAACCGCGAAGAATTCTGGGCAATTGCCGCTTTCATTGGTCACGAGGTCATCGGCGGCCTCCCGGCTCACACGCTGCCGATGACCCGAGCCGAGGCTGCGGAAGTATTGGTCTATGACATCGCCGTTCGGGCGCGATCATCAGCGGAGAGGTGTAGGACGGCAGTTGTTGACAACCTTACGTGAAGCCGCAGCGGGCAGCGGGATCCAAGACGTGTTGGTGGCTGCTGACACAGACGACGTGCATGCCGTTCACTTCTACGCCGCACTTGGAGGAGTTTGGTCTTCAGTGACGGACTTTACATTTCACGTCACTAGGAGCTTGCTACCTCAGGCATCGGGCCCTTATTAATGAAATTAATGAAGTCGAAATTAGCTTTGACATACTCTATAAAACAGAGTACTCTACAAATGAGAGAAATGTTTTCCTCGCATTTTTAGTGGTTTGCCAATGAAAACCGCAATTTCCGGCTTCACGCTTCCGGCCTTCTTTTCCACAACGTTGCTCGCAGCAGCATTTATGACTTTGTCTAGCTTTTCGCTTGCCGCACAGCAGTCAGCTTCGAACAGCGTCGACACACAACGCGAGGCCATGCGCAAACTTTCGTTTTTGGCCGGCCACTGGTCTGGGCCTGTCGCAATCGTTCGCGGACCCGGCGAAGCGCTTCATCTCACCCAGACGGAAGACGTCGAGTACAAGCTCGACGGCCTCGTTCTGCTCGTGCAGGGCACAAGCACCAGCGCGGACGGTAAAGTACTGTTCAGCGCGCTAGCCACGATTTCATACGACGATGTCTCCCATACCTATCGCTTCCGCGCCTACAATGACGGCCACTACCTCGACACGGAGCTTTCGGTGCCCGCTAACGGCTTTTTATGGAGCTTTACGGCGGGGCCGGCGCACATTGTGAACACCATGCACCTGTCCGACAAAGGCGAGTGGGATGAAATCACGGAGGTGACGGTCGGTAGCAATCCTCCGCACCGCAGCATGGACATGCAGCTTCAACACCACCCTTGAAGCGACGTGCCCGCGCCGCCGTGGGAGGAAAGCAAGGGAATATGCGGCGATTCGAGCTTCGTCAAAGGAGAACTGCCATGCAGGACCATATCACCGAGCAGGAACTAAAGGACCGGCTGAGCCTCATCGAGAGAATGATCGCCGAGGGACGGCGGAACACACAGATCTGGGGATGGACGTTCGTTCTATGGGGCGTTGTTTACTATCTAGCTCTGGCCTGGTCCGCTTGGGGTCGCAGCGCGTGGGCCTGGCCGGTCACTGTCCTGATCGCGGTCATTGTCACCGTTGTGGTTGCTTCGTTGAAAGCCGGCAGTCATCCGCCCACCACCCTGGGGAGGGCAATCGGTTCGATCTGGATTGCCTTGGGAATTTCGATGTTTCTGCTCTTTCTAGCCCTCGGCCTGAGTGGAAGACTGACCGACCAGCATCTCTTTGTGGCCGTGATATCGGCCATACTTGGCATGGCCAACGGAGCCTCAGCCTTGATCCTTCGCTGGAAGGTTCAGTTTGTGTGCGCAGTCGTTTGGTGGGTGGCGGCCGTGACTACGTGCTTTGGCACCGATGCGCAGAGCATGATCGTGTTTCTGGTCGCCATCTTTCTCTGCCAAATCGTGTTCGGCATTTACGGCGTGATCGCCGAGGCGCGGGGGCTCAAACGGCGCGGTCTAGTCCATGCCTGATTTGCCCGAGCTCAATCCGGTGGTCCACGGCAGGCTGCGACTGGCCGTGCTTTCGCTGCTCAGCGGCGTGGAAGAGGCTGAGTTTACATGGCTCCGGGCCAAGACTGAGGCCACAGACGGCAACCTGGGCGCGCAACTGCTCAAGCTCGAAGAAGCCGGATACGTGGCTGTCGAAAAGAAGTTCGTGTTGCGCAAGCCGCAAACCCTCTATCGCATCAGCGAGACCGGCTGCCAAGCCCTCACCGAATACGTCCAGGCATTGAAGCAATTGCTTGGCTCAGCCATCAATGCGTAGAGCGGAACCCGGCTTTGCGCCCGGCTCGGAAATTGCGAGTGGTACGCTACGCCAGTCGGTTAACCGAGGCGGTGCGGCCCCGTTGCCCTGCAGGGAAAGTGCGATGAGAACTCCCCCATTGATATGGAGGCGGAAAGAGCCGTAATTCTCACAACGTGGGGTGGAAAGAGTTTTGATTTCGTGTTTGAACGGAGTCAGTCCTTGGCTGCGAATTCGATCAGCACTTTGGGCCTTGCATTTGCGTAAAGCAGCTGCCGCAAGCGAACTCTCAACGTGCATCAAAAAATGGCGTGCCGATCGACCTGCACCGAAGACAGAGCCTCCTTTTTTGACCAGCAATGTCAGTAGTTAGAAGTGACGGATGGAACTAATGGAGTCGAGTTGCGTGCGCCCAAGGCAGCGCGTTATCCAGAGCGGATAACGAGCTCATCCTATGAAAGCCCCTCGCCCACATGCTTGGCCTTACGCTGTTGCACTTACGTCTGGCCTGCAAAGGCTGATTCTGTGGGCGCGCGATTAGCAGCCATTAAGCGCGCATCGCGCGTCTTGTCGCGCTGAAGCTCGCGAAGCGACTCACGCAGCCGCTTTCGGGCCTTGTGCAACTGCGACTTGGAGTCACCTACCGAGCGACCCAAAAGGTTTGCAATTTCGCGATGTCTATACCCTTGGATATCATGCAGGACAAAAACCTTGCGGAAACCCGCGGGCAAGCTCTGGATGCAGCGTTCAAGATTTACTCGGTCGATCGCGCCCTCGAGGATTGCGTCGCACGCCCCAAGTTCGAGGCTCCTCGGTGGGGCGGTTTCATCGTCGGGATCGGGAATCGCTTCGATCGAGACGACTGGTAGTTTCTTTTTGCGCAGACGCATCAACACGAGGTTGACCGTCAGCCTGTGCAGCCAGGTCGAGAAGGCCGATTCGCAGCGGAACGTGTGAATCTTGCGGAACAAGAGCAAGAACGCTTCTTGAGTGAGATCTTCTGCTTCGGCCGTGTCTCTTACCATGCGCAGGCACAGTGTATAAACGCGTCGGCTATGTAAGCGATAGAGATATTCATACGCTGCTGGATCACCGGCCTGAGCTCGTTGGATGGCTTCGGCTTCGTTCAGGATATCGCTCGCGCTGGGCGAGACTGGCGGCGCGGCCTTCGTCAGATTCCATTGCCTGCTAGCGCGTGTATCGCACCAGATGCTACGCCAATTTCCTGGAACGGGCCTTGGTAGCGAAGCAACTGATAAGTTTCTGAAGCTCGCATTTGCAGTAACTGGCATGACTTTTTCCTTAGCGACCTGTCGCGTGAACCTCGACGAATGTTTCGTGTTCGGTGGCCTGCGACGCAGGCGCGGCCTGAGGGACAGGTTCAATCGGTCTTGAATTGCGAGACATTTTGTTGTCTTCAGGGTGTAAGACCGCGTGCCCCGGTGGATAATTCCCGAATCCCAGGATATTCAGCAGGCGGGAATAAAATCGTGAGTGTTTCGGTCTCCAAGCTGAGGACGTTTCTCAGCAGACCGTGCAGGGATGATTCATGGAGGCGCCCGAATAACTATCCCGTTTTTTCCGATATCACCAATAATTCCGGCCCACGCGTTCATGTGCTGACAGTTCCAATTCGCTGAGGATGTGACATCGTATCCAGGTTCGTAACACCTGTTAGAACTTGACCAAGGCGGCCTCTGGAACGCGACAGGCTGGACATCACAGTACCTGATTCTCGTCAAACTCCGCCGCTTCTTGCAGTGGCCGGTTGGCATGCAACCAGGTGTAGCAAGTGGTGCGGACAATTTGCATGAGCCAAGCACGCGCATTGCCACCGCGGAAGCGGGCAAAGAACCGGAAAGCAAGCAAGTAAGAACTTTCGAGAACTGGAAGCAAAGATGTCGCCGGGGGCGCGAGCGCGCTCGGATGCCAAAACACAGAAGATGATCGAGGAAATGGCCCTCAACGAACTGGGTCAAGCGATGGGGATAACCCAGGAGCGTTTAGCAAAAGTGTTACGCATCAATCAAGCCGGCGCGTCCGAAATCGAAAGCCGCTCCGACATCTTTGTGAGCACGTTGCGCAAAGCCATCGAGGTGATGGGCGGAAAGCTGGAGATTCGAGACTTTCATCACAAGTGCATTCACGTCCGCCGCTCTGCGTGGTACGGAAAAGCTCAATCCACAAAGAGCAAGGCGAGTGCAGCGCCGGTGACTCTGCCGGATGCACTCGCAAACGTTTTAAGGGAATACCGTTCGATCTGGACCGTTAACCCCGCGGGTTGGCTGTTTGCTACTCGAAACAGCCGACCTCCATCGAGCAACAACGTCGTAGAATACAGCCTTTGGCCAATCCTCGAAGCGCTCGATATTCCACGGTGCGGCCTTCAATGCTCACCTGCAATTAACCTCCTACGGACGATTGCACAAGCGCGCACTTGCGTCGGTATTCTCTCGGAGGCAAGCCCATCTCTCGCCTAAAAACGCGGCTGAAAGAACTCTCCGATCCGTATCCAACGGCTGACGCCACCTCAGAGAAAGACATATTGTTCGAGCGAACCATGGTACCTGCTCTGTACATTCGCCACTGGGTAAGATATTCGAGAGGCGTCTGGCCCAAAACGATCCTGAATTTTAAGGCGAAGGCAGACCTGGACATGCGCGCTTCGCGAGCGAGCGACGCAACAGACCAGCTTCTATCAATGTCCGAATGCATTGCCTGTATGGCTTTGCTGAGATGCTTGTCTGACAAGGCAGCCAGCCACCCCTTTGGCGGGGCCGCGGTGCTACTTGCGTAAGCCCGAATTGCGTAGACAAACAACAATTCATAAAGGCTGATCAAGCACGATGGAGATGTACCGGGCTGAGCGGTTTCTGCGGCCAAAAGATCCAGTACGGATTGAAAGGCCTGACTTCGGTTTTGTTCAAGCCGCAGGTGCAGAAAACGGGGCAGAACCGTAGAAATTAGCGGGGCCTCGAACGTACTTATGCCAAATGACCCACTCACCAAAGTTGTGAGCGGGCCGCCTCCTCCGAAATGAATCACGCCATCCACTTCTAATTTTCTTACATCGCGGAAATCGCCGACGCCGGAACGCGGATGATCCGCCAATGTAAAGGGCTCATCATTGAGAATGAAAATGCCAAGATCTCCGCTAGAGAGGGCGATGGTTCGGCGTTGATTCTTGAATTTCAGGAACGCCATTCCGCGAACCACCAGCCCGAAGCGTACCCGCAAACCTTTATCCCCGGAGTAGCGCACACCCCAGGGGGCGGTCGCCTCCACACGCCTAACAATCGCATCCTGAATTCTCACGGATCCAAAGACTTCAGACAGCGGGTCCATGCGATGTTCGAATACGGGACGATCGGTCATGTTTTTTGGACGGATGCCACTCACGCGTCCCATTTTATGGCATCTATCTCTCGGTCTGCCAAATATTTAATTGGAGAAAAAATGATCGTAAGAACGTGCCGCTCTAAACATTTCATTCGCATGACCGTAGTCGCGCTATGCCTTACGGCTGCGTATTCCCCGGATGTTTCTTCGCAGGAAGCAAAAAAAGAAGCGATCTCAGTTGTAGCTCTTCAGATGCGGCGTTTCCTTGCCCTTCCGCAACGCCTGGCAAAGAAATCGCCGAAACACAGAAGCGGCCGGCGGCCAGCCTTCCCGATGCTCCGCAAGCTCAAGACCAAAGCAGTCCGTCAAACCCCTCATCCATTCCGCAAGACCAAAATAGTGCCGTACTGTTCCTGCCTGCCAAGAGCCCTCGTAGTCTGTCCTTCGGCGATAAATTTACAATCTACGCGCATCAAACATTTGGGCCGCCGGCGGTTAGCTTTCCAGCGTTCGCAGCCGGTATGGGCATGGCAAATCCAAAAAGCCACTACCCTCGCGAATGGAGGGACGGTGCCGGGGCGTTCGGGAGGGTGTACGGGGATTCCATCGCCACGGCCACTTCCCAGCGAACGGCGCGCTTTTTGACAGGCGTTGCCTTGCATGAAGATCCGCGGTACGTGCGGTCGACAAGTAAAAATTCTCTTCTGCGAGTCACGCACGCACTTGCGTTTACTTTCATCGATAAGACCGACTCCGGGCGAAGCACGATCGCCTTTTCGAATTTTGCGGGAGCGGCTGCCGGCGGTTTTGTGGGAATGGCTTATCTGCCGCATGGATACAACGACCTCACGCACGCAGAGCAAAGAATGGCCATACAGTTCGCGGGTATTGCGATGCAAAACATAGCCGCTGAATTTCAACCGCAGTGGGGACCGATCGTGCGAAAGCTACGCATCAACAAAATCCTTCCCGAGTGGTGGGTGCCGCAGCACGAAAAGTAAGCCGTGCGCCAATGTCTTCTAGATACGGTTGTTGCGAAATGCTGCGTAGCATGGTGCCCACTATGGTTTGGTCGCCTCCTCGCTCGCGGCCTTCTCTGAGCTGATGTGCTATCTCGTAAATAAGATCTTAATTGGTTTCTTCACCGACCTAACCGAGGGTTATGGTTAATATTAAAAGCTTGCAAGACTTTTCACGTAGACGTATTTCGGGTTTGTCCGTTTTGCCGTCTCCTTGACAGCCCTGATATACGTATTAGAGCGGGGTAGCTATGGACTCGATCGAGGCGAGCCGGGAAGGATACGATTATCTTAAATTTCGTTTTCCCCTTGAGCATCGCAAGATCGTTTTGGCCGGTGGCTCTGCGGGCTATTCTTGTCCTCGCCGGGATCCTTTGGTCCTCTGTCAACCCACTTCGCGCGCAATCCACGAACGCGTCGCTTACTGGCCGCATTACCGACTCGAGTAAAGCGGTCGTCGCGGACGCGAAAGTAATTGTGATCAACACCGGCACGCGCATCCGCTACGAAACCATCACGAATCAAACCGGCAGTTACTATGTGACGAACTTACCTCCTGGGACTTATCGCATCGAGGTGGAGAAGCTCGGATTCAAAGTTGTGATCAAAGCGGATCTAATTCTGCACGTGCAGGACTCGGTGGAGGTCAATTTTGAGATGGTGCTTGGCTCGGCCACGGAGAGCGTGACGGTGCGAGGAGGAGCCCCGTTACTGGACACGGAGTCGTCGGCAATGGGGACCGTAGTGGAACAGCGGAAGGTCAATGAGCTGCCCCTCAATGGTCGGAATGTATTTAATTTGATCGAACTGGCGGCGTCGGTAGTTCCGCAGGGCAGCTCCACTGGAACGCCCGTCGGAGTGAACCCTTTCGGTTGGGGCAATTACCAAGTTAACGGCTCTTTTGCGAATGAGAGCGCAGAGTATCTGGATGGTCAGCCACTGAACATTGGCTACATCAATTTGCCGATTCTAATTCCGACGCAAGACTCGATACAGGAGTTCAAGGTTCAAACCAGTAATCTGGGACCCGAATGGGGTAAGTTTTCCGGAGGCGTCACCAATCTCAGCACCAAGGCGGGCACAAGTTCGCTGCACGGAGAAGCGTACGAATATCTCCGTAACAAGATCTTCAACGCGAACGATTTCTTTCTCAATTCGGTTGGCAGGGCGAGGCCTCCGTGGGTACAAAACCAATTCGGTGCCAACGCCGGCGGGCCCTTAAACGTTTCGCGATTTGGCGGACGCAACAAAACGTTTTGGTTTTTAAGCGGAGAAGGCTTCCGGCTGCGTACTCGCGAACCGTTCACTGCCACCGTTCCGGACGCGGAAGAAAGAGCCGGAAATTTTTCGGAAATATGCAAGTCCGGTTTCAGCGCAGGCATCTGCAACGATAGAGGTATGGATGCAAGCGGCAAACCGGTGGTGATCGACCAAATTTATGATCCTTGTGGAGGAATCGTAAACGCGCAGGGGACCTGCCCGGGCAGCAATGCCACTCCTACACCGTTCGCAAATAATATTCTTCCGCCCGGCCGGATTGACGGAACGTCCGCAAGGCTTTTGGATCTCTGGCCCAGCCCCAACAACCCAAGCACTGTCAACAACAATTTCACAACCGCAACGGCCACCGGAGGAGACCACAATCAGGCCGTAGCGCGAATCGACCACAACATTACGAACAAGCAGAGACTCTTTTTCCGTTACAGCTATTGGAGTGTTCTTGATTTGCCTGTCGATCCGCTGGGCAGCGGCTTATGCGCCGACCGCTGCTTTGAGGACTATCACAGCAACGCTATCGCCGCGAGTTACACGCACAACATTACCCCCACGACCGTGTTTGGCCTCAACGCCAGCGTTAGCCGCTTCACCTATAACCGCAGTCCGAAGAATGCAGGTTTTGACTTAAAAACAATTGGTTGGCCGGCCAGTTACAACGACGTTATACCCGCCGAGATGCGAACTCCACCGACGCCATGCGTAGCGAATTTTGCGGATAATGTGATGTGCACCCAGGGTCAAAGCTTTATCCGGGATCGCAACACGCAGTACTACTTTTCGCCAAGCTTGTCGATGCTGCGCGGGCGTCATCAATATCACCTGGGCCTGCAATTCGAAGTAGGGCGCGACAACTATGCGCAGTCCAACATTGCCAGTGGGTCTTTTGACTTCTGCGTTTCCGGCCAGGCGTGTTTCACCTCCCTACCAGGAGTCTCGGGAACAGGTTTTTCGTTCGCTGATTTCTTGCTTGGATATGCCGATAATTTCAACAATTTTGAAAACCATTTTTTTGCGCAAGCAGTTGTTCCCGCGTTCACCGCGGGCCAGCAGATTTACAAGGCTTTATATTTTGACGATTCCTGGCGCGCTGCAAACAACCTCACGTTGAATCTAGGGCTTCGTTACGATCTGCAAGGGCCCTGGTCAGAACGATTCAATCGGCTGTCTTACTTTGACCCCACCGCGACCAGTTACCTGACGCAATTTCTCCCGGCGAGTTCGCCTCCAATCAATGGAGACGTATTTCTGGCGAACTCCCATCACAGAAACAGTTTGCCGCTCGAAAAACACGAATTTTCTCCACGCGTTGGACTGGCTTACAGCATCAATGCCAAAACGGTTCTGCGCAGCGGCTACGGCGTGTTCTGGATTCCAAATTACGCAGCGTTTAGCTTGAACCCGCTGAATGACATGGTGAACGGCGGTGCGACGACGTACGTTGGCACCGTGGATGGAACTCATCCGGTAAACACAATTGCTCTGCCATTCCCAGCGGGTATTTCGCCGCCGCCTGGCCTCAGCCTGGGCACTGCGGGAACGCAACAATTCCTGACGCAAGTCGTGCAGTCCATCACCGAAGCCAATCCCAGCAACCATCCCGAAGGATACATTCAGCAATGGAACCTTGATATGCAGCGCGATCTGCCAGCCGGCTTCTTCGTCTCCGCCGCTTACGTCGGTTCAAAGGGCACTCACCTGCCACAATATTCTCAGCAGATCAACCAAATCCCGGACGCCTTGCTTGCGCAGGCCGCCGCGCAGGTCGATCCCTCGCTCCCGAATCCCCGGCAGAACGTCGCGCTGCTGCAATCAGTGGCAAATCCTTTTTTCATCAACGGGCAGGCATTGGCGCTCACCGGCCCCACTACCACAGTCGGCCAACTTCTTCGCCCCTATCCCCAATACACGGGCGTGGAGCTTGCCGGACAAGGCTCTTTCGACAGCATCTATCACTCGTTTCAGCTGACGGTGCAAAGGCGGTTTGCTGACGCCGGTTCGTTGTTGGTCGCTTATACCAATGCCAAGCTGATCAGCGATACAGATACGTTGACGGCGTGGCTGGAACCGGGCGTAGGAGGAATTCAAGACAATAACAATCTGCGTGGGGAACGTTCCTTGTCTTCGCAGGACGTTCCGCAACGCTTGGTCGTTAGCTATGTGTTGGATCTCCCTTTCGGCAAAGGGAAAAAATATTTTGCTGGCGCCGAAGGAATCACGGACAAGATGATCGGTGGATGGGGAATCGACGGCGTGACTATTTTCCAGAGAGGCTTCCCGCTGGTTTTTACGAACGGTCAAGTAAATGGAACCACGCTTTTCGGCGGAGGTTCGCGGCCCAACCGGATTCCTGCATGCGATCCGAATGTTTCTAGAAATTCAAATTCCAGGCTTGCAGGATGGTTCAATGCTGCGTGCTTCAGCGCGCCAGCCGATTTTGAATTCGGTAATGAGCCCCGCGCGGACCCGCGCCTTCGTGCCGCGGGAATAGCGAATTTCGACTTTGCGGTATTCAAGCGAACGCGGTTCGCGGGCAACGAACGGTTCGGTCTGGAGTTCCGCACCGAGTTCTTCAACCTGTTTAACCGAACGCAGTTCGCCGCGCCCAACACCGTGTGCTGTACCGCCAACAATCAGAATTTCGGCGTCGTAACGGCAACCGCCGCTGGGACAAATCCGAGGCTGGTTCAGTTTGCGCTGAAGTTTTTGTTCTGAAGTTCGAGGCTGGGCAAGCCGCCAGCCATGTACATATATACGGGACCGAGCGCGAATCTGTACCAGCCACCCGAAGCTTTTTTCCCCGAAACAAAAAAATGTTCGTTCACATCGAAAAATCTTCTCACTTCCGTTTGGCTGGTGTATGTTCTTCAAAGCGTCGGAGCTTCGCCGGGGAAGCTCGCCGACGTCACGGGTGCTTCCTAGGGGTGTCGCTTCATCCGTCCGATTGGGATCTATGCATGAGTTCTATGCCGCCAAGACGCGCTCTTACATTTCCAATTGTGTGGGACCCTAGCCAGGAAAGCGTGGCTAGCGCCACGCATGTCCCCAAGACACGGATTCCCACGGATGAAGAAACAATGGGTCGCTTGCAAGCGAACGATACCAGCGCTCTGGAAATTCTTTTTGACCGCTACGCCCGCCTGGTGTTCCGAATTGCCCGCGGAGTTGTGCGCGATACCGGTGAAGCTGAGGACGTCGTACAGGAAGCGTTTTTCCATCTTTACAAAAAATGCACGCTTTTTGACAGATCAAAAGGCAGCGTCAAGAATTGGATCCTCCAGGTCGCTTTGCATCGCGCGCTTGACAGGAAAGAGCACCTGGCGCGCAGAGGCTTTTATCTTGGTACAGACCTGGCTTCTCTCGACGATACATTATTGGGAGGAACGGACCTGGACCGCGAGATCGGCTCGAGGCTAAATCGCGCGCAACTGCAAAAGGCTTTTGCTGAATTGCCGGACGTTCAACGCGTCACCCTTGAGTTGTTTTACTTTGAAGGTTTAGACTTACGGGAAATCAGCGAGAAGCTCAGCGAGCCCCTCGGGAATACCAGGCACCATTTTTATCGCGGTTTGGAACGGCTGCGTAAGAGCGCGTTCGTGCAGAAGCTTCGGGAAACGAAACGATGCTAAAAGTTCACGGTGGTTCGGACGAGCATGACATTTTCAAGAAGCGTTGTGCTTTGGCGGCCTCGGGAAGCCTCACGCCTGCCGAGCTGTCCGAACTGCGCACTCACCTTGAGCGCTGCGAAGAATGCCGCGAGATTTTCTTGCAGTACCGAATTCTGACCACGCAAGGGATGAGCTCTCTCGCCGATGTTTACGGCGAAAGATTCGAAGAAGCCGCATGGGATGGCGCGAACGTCCGCGAGCGCTTGCTGGCGCGTGTCAGCAATGATCAGCAAATGTTGCTGCACCGGAAGAGTCCCACGTCCGTCGCGGTTCCGTTCAACTTCTTGCAGCGCATGGCCACGAATCATTTTGCGAAGATGGCGCTTGCCGCGGGCTTGATCCTTGCGGTAACCTCCGGCGCTTATCACCTCGGCCTTCACAGACAGGTAGCGCCGCCCGAAGTCAACATCAGTCCGGACCTCGCCCAAGGTCAGTTGCAGAAGCTTGTGCAGGAGAAGAACGCGGCAGGCGAACTATCGGCTGCACAGACAAAGAAGCTCGCGGAACTACAGTCAGAAAGTTCCGCCAAACAGCGGGAAATCGAGAAACTACAGACCGCGCTGCACACTGTAGAAGTTCGCTCGAGCGAACTCGCGGCGGCGAATAGCCAATCCGCCGCGCAATTGCAATCGCTCTTTCAGCAGCGTAACGAGTTGAATACCCAGCTTCAGTCCGTTAGCCAAGCCTACGACAGCGACAAGACCGAGCTCGCAAATCTCCGCTCCGAACGCGACAAGACTCTGCAGCAATCGTCGGCGCTCGAATCGAAAATCGCCGATCTCTCGGCCACCAATCGTGATCAGGAGCGCCGGCTGAAGGACGCAGAGCAGTACCTGGTCTCCGACCGCGATATTCGGGAGCTCATGGGCGCCAGAAAGCTGTACATCGCGGATGTCTTTGACGTTGATGGCAGCAGCCGCACTAAAAAGCCCTTTGGTCGAGTCTTCTACACGCAAGGGAAGTCGCTTATTTTTTACGCCTTTGATCTCGATCGCGAGGCGGGAGTAGTAAACGCCAGCGCATTCCAGGTTTGGGGCCAGCGCGAAGCACCACAGGGAGAGCAGCCGTTACCTATGAATCTAGGCATACTCTACATGGACAATGAATCCAATCGCCGCTGGGTATTGCGGTTTGACGATCCCAAGCAATTGGCGGAGATCGATGCAGTCTTCGTCACTGTGGAGCCGCGTGGCGGCAGTCATAAGCCTACCAGCAAGCCATTTCTGTACGCGCTGCTCCGCAAAGAAGTCAATCATCCCTGATTTTCTCCGCCAGCCCAAATAAGTTTCACCACGCCGTCTGAGCGACACATCAACTTCAGGGCAGTCAGTTTTCGTTTTGCTCTCCCGCACGCTCGACTCTTTTGTTCTCCGAATTCCTTACAAATTCTTGTGTGGTACAAAATTCCTCCCCACCTCGTACTCATAATCAGACCAGTAAATTGTCGAGGGAAGTGTGTGGAAGCTGTGGGTTCCGGTGCTGGAACTCAAGCGGACCTGTCTGTCTCGCCGGTTATGCAAGGCCCGGCGAATCCTTGAGGGGTAGGAGCGCAGATGAAGAAAAAATTAAATTTGGTTTTAAGCGCGTTGTTGCAAACCGCGCTGTGTTTGTCCCTGGCGGTCGTCCTCGCCCCGCGGCTCTCAGCGCAGACCACGTATGGGTCTATTGCCGGAACCGTCGCCGATTCCAGCGGGGCTGCCATTTCAGACGCTCAGGTAACTTTGACTAATATAGGCACGGCGGAGAAACGCGTTCAGCAGACTGGAAGCGACGGCCTGTATTCTTTCGTGAACTTGCTGCCTGGCCGGTATCGGATAGATGCAGAGAAGACCGGCTTCAAGCGTACATCCCAACCGGAAGTGGTGGTCCAGGTCCAGCAGACTTCCAGCATCAATCTGACTATGCAGGTGGGCGATGTTACACAGACGGTAGAAGTGACGAGTGAGACGCCGCTATTGCAGCCGGACTCTGCCTCACTCGGTCAGGTCATCGATGAACGCAAAACCAACGAGATTCCTCTAAATGGCCGCAACGTCTTTAACCTCATCACCCTTTCTCCGGCAGCCATCGCGCAGGGCGGCTCTGGCGGATCGCAGGTTGGCCAGAATCCGTTCAGCTGGGGCAATTACCAGGTAGGCGGCTCATTCGGCAACGAGAGCGCCGAATACATCGACGGCCAGCCTGTCAACATCGGGTACATCAACTTGCCAGTTCTGATTCCGGACCAGGACTCGATCTCGGAATTCAAAGTGCAGTACAACAACCTGGGCCCGGAATGGGGCAAGTTCGCCGGTGGCATTGTCAACCTGAGTACCAAGAGCGGATCAAACCAGTATCACGGTGGAGCATACGAATATCTCCGCAATAAAGTTCTTAACGCGAAGCCGTTTTTCTCGAGCACTAATCCACCTTATGTGCAGAACCAGTACGGGGGAACGTTTGGCGGTCCGGTCATCAAAGAAAAGACCTTCTTCTTCTTCGCTTATGACGGATATCGTCAGCGGGCAGCATCGGTATTTACGACCACAGTGCCCACTGTTGCAGAGCGAGGCGGTGTGTTTCCTGCGGATATTCCGATTTACGATCCGCTCAGCATAAGCGCTGCTTGTTCAGCAACCAATGTGGCTGCCTGCAACCGCACTGAATTCGCTAACAACACCATTCCCACAATCAACCCTGCGGCGTTGCTAGAATTAAAGTTCATTCCGACGCCCACGAACAATGCGGAAATCAATAACTACACTTCAGCGGCGGCCTCGGGCGGAAATACGAATCAGTATGTAGCTCGTGTAGACCAGAACCTCTCGTCGAACCAGCATATCTTTGCCCGCTACAATTTCTTTAATCTACTGGATTTGCCGACGGATCCCTTCAGAACTGGGTTGTGCGCTGATCGTTGTGCGGAAACCTATCAGACCAACGCGGCGGCCGTCGGCTACAGCTATACCATCCGCCCCGACGTCATTTTGAATATCAATTTCAGCGGCACCCGCTTCCATTATTTGCGCTCGCCCATCAATTCGGGTTTTGATTTGACACAGTATGGTTGGCCGGCTTCGTACAACGCCCTGATTCCCTCCGCTGGCCGATCGCCGTTCACGCCGTGCTTTACCCCGCAGGATCCGGCGGTTACTTGTTCGCAGGGCCAGAGCTTCATCACCGACCACGATACGCAATTCGCCGTTCAGCCCAACCTCACTTGGATCAAGGGGCGTCACACTTGGGCGTTTGGCGGGCAACTCATAGAAACCTACGATAACTATGCCCAGACGAACATCGCTAGTGGCGCGTTCGCGTTCAATGGTAGCTGGACGAACAGCAACGCCGTTTCTGGCGGCACGGGCGGTATTTCCTTCGCCGATTTCCTGCTGGGGTACGGCTTGAACCAGTCCAGCGTGTTCAACCACAATTTTGGTGAAGCGCAGGTCCCCGGGCTGGTGGCGCAAAAAGAAACCTATCGGGGCTTTTACTTCGGAGATACCTGGAGAGTCACACGAAAGCTAACGATCACCTACGGCTTGCGCTACGACTTGCCGGGAGCATTCTCGGTGCGTCATGACTTTTCAACCTATTGGGACCCGTCCGCAACCAACCGCTCGGTTACCGGCTGTATCTTGAATGCGACGACGGGCCAGGGTGTTCCGGGTAGCGCGTGTCCGGGCGACGTCTTCCTTGTTCGGAACGGCATTAACCCCGGGCGGACGGCCATTCCTCTATCAAAGAAGGAATTCATGCCGCGTCTGGGGTTTGCTTACAGCTGGGACCAGAAAACGGTCATTCGGGCCGGTTATGGCGTCTTCTTCATCCCGAACTGGACATTTTTTGGTCTGAACCCGAGCAACGACCCGATCAATACGGCCTCAACCTTATGGGTCGCAAGCTCGAATGGTGGAATCACGCCTACCAGCACGCTGACCGCGACAAACTGCACTTTCACAGCAGGCTCGCCCACTGGAACGCTGAATTGTCCAACAAATGGACCGTTTGGTCCAACGGTCAACGGTCCGCTAGGCAGGGGCAATGTCTCGGCTTTCGACGCCGGTCAAGGGCCTGTCGAAGCTCCCTACACAAACTATCACCCGGGGTATGTGCAGCAATTCAACCTCGATATCCAGAGAGAATTGCCGTGGGGCATCTTTGTTGATGCCGCATACGCCGGTTCCCGCGGCGTGCATTTGCCGAATCCGACTCAGACTGGAATCGACCAGATTCCCAATCAGGATTTGGCCCTGCAAGGCGCCTTGGTTGCGCAGGTTCCTAATCCGTTCATCGGAATTACCACCGTTAGCCCGCTAAATCCGACGACCAACCCGACGGTTAACGCCGGTCAGTTGCTCCGTCCGTACCCCGAATATACGAACGTCAGCCTCGCCGGGGACGGCTGCTGCAATAGCAACTACAATTCTTTTCAACTCACCGTCACGAAGCGCTTCCAGAATGGCGGCTCCTTCCTTGCTGCGTACACCAACTCTAAGTTGATAAGCAACACAGACACACTTACAACTTGGCTAGAGACCGGCGTCGGCGAAGTTCAAGACTGGAACAACCTTAAAAAGGAGAGATCGCTCTCGTCTCAGGACGTCCCTCAGCGGCTAGTGCTCAGCTACGTCTATGACCTACCCATCGGTCGCGGCAAGAGGTTCTTCTCGGATGCTTCCGGCGTCGTGAGCAAGGTCGTTTCCGGCTGGGGCGTCGATGGCGTCACAACGTTTCAGAAAGGTTTCCCCCTACCCATCGGCTATGGCGCATCCACCCCACTGTCATCGGCGAACTTGGGAATCGGTGTTCTGCGTCCTGACGTTGTAGCGGGATGCAGCAAGAGCACACCACATGTGTCGTCGTCGGGAGGAATCGCCTGGTTCAATCCGAACTGCTTCACGGCTCCCCCCGATTGGGGTTTTGGCGATGAGTCCCGTGTCGATTCCACTCTGCGAGGCCAAGGGATTAATAACTGGGACATCGCGATATTTAAGACCACAAACTTCGGCCCGGAGGACAAGCTCGGCCTGCAATTCCGGACCGAGTTCTTCAACACATTCAATCGCGTCCAGTTTGGTCCGCCAAACACGGCTTGTTGTACATCGAATAACGCGAGCTTCGGAATTGTGAGCAGCCAATTGAACTCGCCGAGGCTCATTCAGTTCGCCCTGAAGTTCCTGTTCTAAGTGTGCCACGAGCAAGACAGTCTCCGACAAAAGACTGGTTTGCGTAGCTGTCTAATCGATGAAGGGAGGCCCTTCGGAGCCGCCTTACAGGAGGAGGCTTCAAACTACCCTCCGCTGCTGCTTCCTATCGAGCGACAGCCGAATCTTCTGGCTCTGTGGGCAAGACGGCGCGGCGAGGTTTTTTCGCCATGGGAGCCGTATGAGTCGAGAGGCTCACGTACGGTTCTGGAAGGGTCCCGGGTTGAAATTCCCCGGGGCTACTTAACACCTCACAGCGATTCGGGGTGGATGCTGGCCAGGCATCCACCCTGACGCGCTTGCTTTCTTGCTGCTTCAGAAGGTTTCCTATTCTCGTTCCTCTTTCCGTTCCAGCGCCTCACCTTGGCTTCGTGTTAGCCTGTTTCCGCGCAAATTTTTTCTAAATTGTACGCGAGCAACGCAGGGAGCCGCGCAACTACATGGTTCGAAGATTTACTCGGCGCAATCTTCTGAGTCTTGCGGGGCTGGCTGCCGCAGCACCCATTTTCCAAGTAAAGCCGCTGCGGGGAGTCGATTTCATTCTGCAGAATTCCCCGACACCGAGAAAATTCCTGATTGAGACCATGCCCGGCGGCGTCGCGCTGTTCGATTACAACAACGACGGTCTCTTGGATATTTTTCTCGTCAACGGTGGACGCATCACGGAAGCACTCCACGTTCCTGAAAACTTTGATCGCGCGAATCCTCGCTACTGGAATCGCCTCTACCGCCAGAACCGCGATGGCAGCTTTACCGACGTCACTCAGGCAGCCGGCCTGGCCAGCGCTGGGAATGGTAATTACGGAATGGGCGTCGCGGTTGGTGACTACGACAATGACGGCTATCCCGATCTCTTCGTCACCAGTTATGGAAAGAACGTTCTGTTTCACAACAACGGCGATGGCACCTTTACCGATGTAACCGCCAGAGCGGGCGTCGCGGGCGGAGGCTGGTCCGTTTCCGCCGGCTTCTTCGATTACAACAACGACGGCCTTCTCGATTTATTTGTGACCCGCTACATGGAGTGGGACGCCGATCACAATAAAATTTGCGGCGGTGACTGGCACACGTATTGTCCGCCAAGCGCATTTCCAGCTACCACTTGTCTTCTCTACCGGAATAGCGGTGACGGCACATTCGAAGACGTTAGCGAACACGCAGGATTTACCTCTAAAAAGGGAAAGGCTCTTGGCGTCGCGTTCGCCGACTACGATGGCGACGGCTTCATCGACATTTTTGTCTCGAACGACGGCATGCAGCAGTATCTCTTCCACAACAATGGCGATGGCACCTTCAAAGAGTGTGCTTTGGAGTCCGGCGCGGCGCTTACGTCCGACGGCAAAGGTCTTTCCGGCATGGGCACGGTTTTTCAGGACTACGATAACGATGGCCGCCCCGACGTGATCGTCACGGTTCTGCCTCGTGAACTGTACGGCCTGTATCACAATGACGGCGCGGGCGCTTTCACCTATCAAAGCCTCGAGACTGGCCTCGGCGCTCTTACTTCAGGCAGTTCCGGCTGGGGCGTGGGTCTTGAAGATTTCGATAACGCTGGTTGGAAGGACCTTTTCGTCGCGCAGGGCCACGTCCTCGACAACGTCCAGCAAATCGATGCTTCTCTGCGATATAAGGAATTACCGCTGCTCGCGATGAATCATAACGGCCATTTCGAACGCGCTGATTCGGGCGTGACGACTCCTATCGCTGCGCGCGGCGCTGCGTTCGGCGACATCAATAACGATGGTTTTATCGATGTCGTTCTGACCGCTCTCGGCGGTCCTCCGGTGTTGCTCCTCAACCGCGGCGGCGGCGGCCGTTGGCTCTCGATTAGTCTGCGAGGTACGCGAAGCAATCGCGATGGATATGGCGCACGCGTGCGCGTAAACGGCCAAACTCGCTTCGCCACGTCCGCGGGCAGCTATGTCTCCGCCAATGACAAGCGACTTCACTTCGGCTTGGGCACCGCTGAAAAAGCCGTGGTAGAAATTCTCTGGCCTTCCGGCGCCAGGCAATCGCTCAATGACGTTCGCGCCGATCAATTCTTGGAAGTCCGCGAGCCGGAGCATTCATGATTCGTCTGTTCTTGTTGGCATGGTTGGCATGGTTGGCGGGGCAGTCGGCAACGCCCGACGCAACGCAACACATGCAGGCGGGTCTCGAGGCGCGGAAACAGCATCAGGTCGATAGCGAAATCGCGGAGTTTCGCAAGGCAACCGAGCTTGACCCCTCGTCAGCCGACGCATTTGTCAATCTGGGCGCTGCCTACATGGAAAAGCACGACTACGGCGCGGCAATCGCTCCCCTCAAACGTGCACTTCAGCTGAGTCCAGACCTTGCCGTCGCTCACCAATTTCTAGGTTATGCGCTTCTGGCGCATGGTTATGCCGCCGAGGCCATTCCGCATCTCGAGCGTGTCGGTGCGCACGACGCCCTGGGAATCGCACAGATTGAAGTCGGCCAACTGAATGAAGCAGTCGAGAACTTCAGCGCTGCACTCGCGAAACGCCCTAACGACCCCGATTTGCAGTATTACCTCGGCCACGCGAGCGGGCTGCTCTCGAAAAATTCCATCGATACTTTGCTTGCTACGCATCCGGACTCCGCCCGCGCGCACCAGGCTCTCGCCGAAAACTATTTTGTCCTACGCCAAATGCCGCAAGCCGAGAAAGAATATCTGGAAGCGTTACGCCTGCGACCCGACCTGCCCAGCCTCCATCTGGAATTGGGCCAGGTGTATGCAAACTCGGCGCAATGGCCGAAAGCAGAAACCGAATTTCGCGCGGAGGCCAAACTCCGGCCAGGCAGCGCCGAAGCCGCGTATCGCCTGGGCGCAGCTTTGCTGCAGCAGGGAAAATCGCACGACGCATTGATTGACCTGAAACGCTCCAATGAGCTCAAACCAGAAATGCCGGAGACTCTCTACTCGCTTGGCAAAGCGGCGTTACTCGACGGCGACGGCTCCACTGCCGAGCAATCCTGGCTGAAAGTTGTCGAACTGGAGAAAGATACTTCGCTCGCCGCGCAGTCGCATTTCGGGCTCGCCGGCTTATATCGCAAACAGGGCAAGACCGCGCAAGCTCAACACGAGATGCAGGAGTTTCAAAAATTGCAAAGCACTATCGGTCCGCCCCGATCTGAATAGCGGAGTTGTCCGTGACCGTAAATTTAATTTTATAAACGAGCTATTGGATGGAGAACTGGCGCCCGGTCCTCTGCGCGAGGCAGCAGGTTTTTACTATCAGGAATTTTCCAGTCTGCGTCAGCCCACTGCCTTTAAAAGAAGACCCATTTGGAGCTGGCGCCGAAAATAGAGTCTCAGAATGGGCGGAAATGTTCACTCGCAATTCATTTGGCAAAGGCATACTGACGTACGAGGGGACAGTGTTGAGCGATAAGCTGCAGGAACGCGTCCTGCGGACGTGCTTGTGCGAGCCGGACTGACAGGCCCGGAGCAAAACCTCCCGGCTACCGTTCGTGTGAAGCACGGGCAAAATCGTCGCGGAAAGACGCTTGCTTATTACTTCAATTATTCGATTGACCCGCAGGCGTTTGACTATTCTTATGCCGCAGGCGCAGAGTTGCTCACGCAGAGCGGCGTCGAGCACGGCCAGAAAATCACGCTAAAAGCGTGGGATGCCGCGATCGTAGAGGAGAAATAAAGTCCAGCAGATTGAAGCAAAATAATTTTATGCTGCCGTTCTGCGGATTGGTGTATTTCGCATCAAACGAACGGCGCGCCTGAGAGAGAGTCACGGAAGGACCATGGCCAACAAAAGAAAAATGACGATGGGCGTGATCGTTGGGAATCGTGGATTTTTCCCCGATCACCTGGCAAAGACTGGCCGCGAAGAGATGATCCAGGTTTTGCAAAAAGCTGGGATGGACGCCGTGGTACTCGCGCCAGAGCAAAGCAAGTACGGAGCGGTGGAAACCTACAACGAAGCAAAACGTTGCGCCGAGTTGTTTAAATCCAAAGCCGACACGATTGACGGCGTCATCGTCACGTTGCCGAATTTTGCCGATGAGCGGGCGATCGCGGACACGCTGCGCCTTTCGCGCCTAGGCGTGCCGGTACTGATGCAAGCAACCCCGGACACGCCAAGTAAAATGGCGATCACGGATCGCCGCGATAGCTTCTGCGGGAAAATGTCCGCTTGCAACAATTTGCGCCAATACGGGATCCCGTATTCGCTGACAACGTTGCACACGGAAAGTCCAGATTCTCCGGAATTTGCAGAGGATTTGCAATGGTTCGCCGGTGTGTGCCGCGTGGTCAAGGGCCTGCGGAATTTGCGAATCGGCGCGCTAGGCGCTCGGCCAACCGCGTTCAACACAGTCCGCTACAGCGAGAAACTCCTTGAAGCCAGCGGGATCTCTGTCGAGACACTGGATTTGAGCGAAGTTTTGGGACGCATCAGCCGCATCAAGGACACCGATGACGTTGTAGTGCAAAAGTTGAGCGCAATTCAGAAGTACGTAACAACGTCCGGCATCCCGCCAGCAGCTTTGCTGAAAATGGCCAAGCTCGGCGCCGTTGTAGACGAATGGATGAGAGCCACAAACGTTCACATCAGCGCTGTGCAGTGCTGGACCTCCCTCGAAGAGAATCTTGGTGTTGTGCCGTGCACAGTGATGAGCATGATGAGCGATTCGCTGCTTTCGAGCGCCTGCGAAGTGGACGTGTGCGGGGTGCTGGCCATGCACGCGTTACAACTGGCATCGGAAACGCCCAGCGCTTTGCTCGACTGGAACAACAACTACGGAAATGATCGGAACAAGGCAGTGTGCTTCCACTGCAGTAATTTGCCCAAACATTTCTTCAACGAAGTAAAGATGGATTTTCAAGAGATCATCGCGGGCACGGTAGGGAAGGAGAATACCTTTGGCACTTGCGTAGGGCGCGTAAAGGCTGGCCCCATGAGCTTCGCCCGGTTTTCCACCGACGATGTGCGTGGAGAAATCCGCGGCTATACCGGCAGCGGTCGCTTCACCGATGATCCGCTCGAAACGTTCGGCGGCGCGGGCGTCGTGGAAATCCCAGGATTGCAGAAATTGCTGCGCTACATCTGTGACAACGGTTTCGAGCATCACGTCGCCGCCAACTTCTCGAGCGTTGCGCCCATCGTCCACGAAGCCACCACTCGCTACCTCAATTGGGAGATGTACTCCCACCACGAATGAGAACCATGCATGACCGCGTCGTTATGGTTACCCCCGATGAAATGTTCAGACTTTTGTTGCCGTGAATCGGCTACTCGCGTATAGTAAAGCGTATGATATTGCCCCGTGAATTTCAGAGGACCGCGCAGATTTGTTGTCTGTGTTGCGCATACGTGTCCTCTGGCACCGGGAGGCTAGTGAACTAAGAGTTTCATTCTAGCCAAGAGAGTTGTAGAACCCACCGCCAGAGATGAACTGGTTGGTGGGTTTTTTGTTTTTGGACGCGCGATTCGAACAAGGGGACAGAACAGATGGCAAGTGCGCCGCGAGAGCTGTTCAACGAAATAACACCTGGAACCGGATGGGACGAGGGGATAGCGAAGTCTGGGGAGCGAAGACTGAGCCATCTCCAAGCTCTTGAAGCCGAGAGTATTTATATTCTCCGGGAAGCAGCTGCAGAATTTTCGCAACCGGTGATGCTTTATTCTATCGGCAAAGATTCCTCCGTGATGCTGCGGCTGGCGCAGAAAGCATTTTTCCCCGGAAGAATTCCGTTTCCTTTGCTCCACGTGGACACGAGCTACAAATTTCCCGAGATGATCGAATTTCGGGATGAATATCCAAAACGAATTGGCGCGGAACTGATTGTGCACCAAAACCGGGAAGCGCTCGATGCGGGCGCCAATCCCTTCTTGCTGGGAACGCAGAAGTGTTGCGGCTTGTTGAAGACGAAATCGTTGCTGGATGCGCTCGCGGAAGGCGGGTTCAACGCGGCGTTCGGCGGAGCGCGGCGCGATGAAGAAAAGTCCCGAGCCAAAGAGAGGATCTATTCGTTTCGTGACCTACACGGCCAGTGGGATCCCAAAAATCAGCGGCCGGAGCTTTGGAATATTTTCAATTCCAAGATCGACAAAGGGGAAAGCATTCGCATCTTTCCGCTTTCCAACTGGACGGAGTTGGACGTCTGGCTATACATCCACACGGAAAAGATTCCCATTGTGCCGCTTTATTTCGCCTATGAGCGCGAAGCCGTGGTGCGCGATGGGTCTATCGTTCTGATTTATTCGAAAGACCAGCTGCAGCTGGGAGAGAAATCGCGGTTGATTAAGTGCCGCATGAGATCGCTCGGTTGCGTGCCGTGCACGGGCGCGATCCGGTCGGAGGCCGATACTGTTCCCAAGATTATCGAGGAGCTGATTTCCTTCCGCCGGTCCGAACGAGAAAACCGTGCCATCGATCACGACGAGGAAGGGTCGATGGAAATCAAGAAACGGGAAGGCTACTTTTGATGACTCCCGCAACTGACGTTGAGGTACGCGACGAGTTCGCACTGTTCCTGGAGCAGAACCTGAACAAGGAACTGTTGCGATTCACGACTGCCGGGAGCGTGGACGACGGGAAGTCCACGTTGATCGGAAGGCTGCTGCACGATTCCAAGACCGTTTACGAAGATCAACTCGCGTCCGTGAAGCAGAGCCGCATCAACCGTTCCAGCGGTCCTATCGATTTTTCTCTGATTACAGACGGATTGCGCGCAGAGCGCGAGCAGGGCATCACCATCGACGTGGGCTACCGCTATTTCTCGACCGCGCGGCGAAAATTCATCATCGCTGACACACCCGGGCACGAGCAGTACACGCGGAACATGGCCACCGGAGCTTCGACCGCGGATTTGGCGGTGATTCTCATCGATGGAGAAAAGGGACTCCTTCCGCAGACACTGCGGCACGCCTATATCGCATCGCTGCTGGGGATTCCGTGCGTCGTGGCGGCAATCAACAAGATGGACTTGGTGGGGTATCGAGAAGAGGGGTTTCTGAGACTCGAACAAGATTTCCTCGCGCTTGCCGAGCGGCTGGGCATCCGAGAGGTAAAGTGCATTCCGGTCAGCGCTCTCGCGGGCGACAACGTCGTTGAGCGGAGCGACCGAATGCCGTGGTATGCGGGCCCGACGCTGCTCGAATATCTGGAGGCGGTGCCGATCGCCGGGTGGGGCCGGACACAATCCGTAAGATTTCCGGTGCAATATGTGCTGCGGCCTGATGCGAGCTTTCGCGGATTCGCGGGACAACTCGCCAGTGGCGTGATCCACCCAGGCGACGTCCTTACAGCGCTTCCTTCCGGCCAGCAAGCTCGAGTCGAATCGATCGTGACCTATGACGGTCCACTCGGTGAAGCGTTCGCCCCGATGTCGGTCACGCTGAAGCTCAAAGATGAGATCGACCTGAGCCGAGGGGACATGCTTGTGTCGCCGGACGGTCCGCCCCACGTGTCGCTGCGATTCCAAGCGATGGTCGTTTGGATGAACGCGCAACCCCTCGAAGCCGGGCGAATTTATCTGATCAAACAGAGCGCGCGACAGGTGCGAGGCAGAGTCACAAAAATTCGCCATCGCGTGAACATCAATACGCTGGAGCCAGAAGCAGCCGAGCGGCTCGAGATAAACGACATTGCCGCCGTGGAATTCGAAACCAGCAGCCCACTCTTTTTTGATTCCTACCAGGAAAACCGGACGACCGGGAGTTTCATCGTCATTGACCCGTTGACGAATGCGACTCTGGGCGCGGGGATGATTCGTGAGCACCTCTCGGAAAAGGCCGAGAGCGGTACTGTTGCAGAAAAACAGAATTCGCAAGACGATGTCGTTCCTCTCGAACGGCATCGCCGGCACGGCCACTACCCAGCCATCATTTTGGTGAATGTACGCACGGAGTTGGCACGTCAGCTTGAGCGCGCGTTGTTCGAAGCTGGATTCCAAGTGATGCTGGTGGAAGAGAAAGCCTCCTTAATTTCATCGAGAACGGCCTGGGCGACACTGCGTGCCGCGGGATTCGTGGTCCTTTACCAGAACCCTTCGCCTGGAATCGACGAACGAGTCGACTTACGAGCAGCGGCGGGGGATTACTTTTTCGATCTCGCCGAACTTGATCTGCCGCGTGCAGACGCAGAAGCCGTCGGGCGCGTACTGACTTTGGCCGAATCGCTTCGCATTCCGGCCGCTGCGGGAAATCCTCGGAAGGCGGTTTGAAATGGAAACAATGTTTGCTGCCGAGAATATCGAGAACCTAGGCCCAAGCGAAGTCTTAAACGCGGTGCTAGACGCGCATGCGGGACAACCCGTCGCATGCTTCACATGCAGTTTCCAGGCCGAAGACATGATCGTGCTGCATCTTCTGCGGGAGCGGATTCCCTCGATTCCGGTTTTGTTTCTCGAAACCGGCTATCACTTTGCTGAGACATATGAATACCGCGACCGGATGACCAAGCAATGGTCTTTGAACCTGGTGAATGTCATGCCACAGAAAACGGTGGAACAACAGGAATCGGAGTTCGGGATTTTATACCGCAGTGATCCGACGAGATGCTGCGAACTGAGGAAAGTACGGCCGCTGTTCCAGGCGCTCGAGCCTTACCAGCTGTGGTTCACGGGTTTGCGGCGCGAGCAATCACCGACGCGGAAGAACCTCAAGAAGATAGAAGAACACCGCTTGCCGAGCGGTAAAAACATTGTGAAGGTCAGCCTGCTAGCGGATTGGACCTGGGGACAGGTGTGGGAGTACACCTCCAAGCACGGGCTCAGTTACTTGCCCCAGTATGATCAAGGTTTTTTGAGTATCGGCTGCGGGCCGTGCACGGCAATTCCAAATGACCCGCAAAACCCTCGCTCAGGTCGCTGGGCCGGAAAAAAGCTCGAATGTGGAATCCATACGTTTTCTGAGAGTGGGCATTGATGCACTACTTGATTGGTTTCGTCATTGCCCTCGCGGTGGGATTAACGGGGATCGGCGGCGGGAGTTTTACCGTTCCTGCGTTGCTTCTTCTCGCTGGACTAACAGCGGGGGAAGCGGTTGGGACCGCTTTTTTGTTTGCCGGCGTTCTACGCTTGATTGCGGCTCCTTTCTATCTGGCCGGGAAGCACATTCATGCGCGCTATCTGTGGCTTTTGCTGCAAGGAGCGGTTCCCGGCCTCCTCCTGGGCATCTGGCTGCTCCGCCTGTTGAGTCGAGACGCGGGAAACCCAGCGGTGATTCTGATCCTGGGTGTCATCCTGGCGGCGTCATCTTGCGTGACCTTTATCCGTCGCGTGCAAAATCCGTCGTTTGCTGGGAAGAACCATCGCTGGCTTCCCTGGCTGGCTCTGCCCATCGGAGTGGAGTCGGGATTTTCGTCCGCAGGTGCTGGGGCACTCGGAACGGTTCTTCTGCTGAACTATTCCGAAATGACGCCAACGCAAGTCGTGGGAACGGACTTGCTCTTCGGATTGGTGTTGGCGGTGATCGGCAGCGCTTTCCACTGGAGTTTTGGCTCAATCAGCATGCCGATACTTTTCGAGCTTCTTCTCGGGGGAATTCCCGGAGTGGTCCTTGGTTGCTTGCTGGGGCGCAGA
>Ga0073928_10001461_pt1 | contig 45241 bp, 43 predicted proteins | sample PaiPotPPA55metaG_FD_76969 | JGI IMG/M metagenome (GOLD analysis project Ga0073928, IMG submission 76969) | Iron sulfur acid spring bacterial and archeal communities from Banff, Canada, to study Microbial Dark Matter (Phase II) - Paint Pots PPA... ...
TACACCGCCATCGTTAGAGACGATCATCCGCCTGGTGTTCTGCGGATCAATCCACATGCCGTGGTTATCCCCGTGCGGAACCTTTACCTTATTGAACGTGTGTCCACCATCAGTCGATTTGTAGAAATCCACATTTGCGATGTAAACCGTGTCGGGGGACTGCGGATCGGCAATGATGTGCATGTAATACCAGGCCCGCTGCCAGAAGGCGCGGTTGTCGTTCACCAATTGCCAGGTCTCACCGCCATCATCGGAACGGTAGAGACCGCCCTCATGCGCTTCGATCAAAGCGTAAATACGATCTGAGCTTGAAGAGACCGCCACTCCAATACGTCCGTAGGGGCCTTTAGGAAGCCCGTGTTCTTCGAGTCGCTTCCATGTATTGCCATCATCGTTGGAACGATACAGTCCGCTTCCCGCGCCGCCACTCGACAGGAACCATGGACCACGACGCGCCTCCCAAAGAGACGCAAAAAGAATGTGAGAATTATTTGGATCGAAAGCGATATCGATGCCGCCCGTGTTTTCGTCCTTATATAAGACTCTCTGCCAGGTCTTTCCGCCATCGGTGGTGCGAAAGATTCCTCGCTCGGTATTCGGACCGAAGGGATGTCCCAGCGCGGCGACAAACACGATGTCTGCGTTTTTCGGATCAACAATGACTTTGCCAACGGCGCGCGAGTCGTGAAGCCCCGTGTTTTTCCAGGTCTTGCCGCCGTCTACAGTCTTGTAAACTCCATCGCCGTGCGAAATATTTCCCCGGATACAAGCTTCGCCGGTGCCTACGTAAACGATGTTCGGGTCCGATGGAGCAATGGCAAGGCTGCCGATGGAAGATACCGCCTGCTTGTCGAACACCGATTTCCACGTCATCGCGCCGTCGGTCGATTTCCATACCCCCCCGCCAGTTGCGCCGAAATAATAGGTGTTCGGATCGCCAGCTACTCCGGCTGCAGTCAGGGAACGGCCGCCACGAAACGGACCAACTATGCGGTACTTCATCCCTTTGAACAGAGGGTCTTCTTTTTCCTCTTCCTTTAGGGTCTCATCGCTAGGGGCAGCGGGATTTTGATCCGCAAGTGCTTTCTCAGGAAGTTTCTTCTCTCCTTCTGCTTTTCTTTGCGCCAGAACGTTATGAGTCGCACTAACCAAAAACACGAGCAGGAAATACCCTATACAACTTCTTAAAATGAAAGCGCGCATTGCTTTAACCCCCCGGGGAATTGGAAATCCATGTTACTGCGAACTCGCCTTTAGGAAAAGGTCGAGAAGCTCGGGAGGGCACGACTTCCAGTCGTGCCGATAGTGACTCTGCGCTTCACGGCCGACTGAAAGTCGTGCCATCCCACTCCATTCGAAAGCGGCTCAACAACGCACACCGTGCCGCGTCACTCTTTCTTCTCGCCCTCAAGCATCGTTTTTGCGGCCTGCAATTCCTTTCGCTTTGCCGCATCCATTTTCGGATAAGCAAGATTCAAGTCTTCCAGCGTTTCCACAATTGCCGCCGCAACCGCAACGTGGGTAAACCACTTATTGTCGGCCGGTATCACATACCACGGAGCATGCTTGGTAGCGGTGTTCACAACCATGTCCTCATAGGCTGACATATAGGCGTCCCAGTAACCGCGCTCAGGAACATCAGTGGGAGACAATTTCCAATTCTTGTCTGGTTGGTCGAGCCGATCGAGAAACCGGCGCTTTTGTTCTTTCCTGGAAAGATTGAGAAAGAATTTTCGGACTACAACTCCGTTTCGATCCAGATATCGCTCAAACGAATTCATGTCCTGAAATCTATCTTCCCAAATATTTTTGGTGATCAAAGAGGTAGGAATACGCTCATTAGCTAGAACTTGTTTGTGAACTCGCACCACCAGCACTTCTTCATAATAAGACCGGTTGAAGATGCCAATCCTGCCACGCTCCGGAACGCGTTGAATGGTTCGCCACATAAAATCATGATCCAACTCTTCGGTTGACGGAGTCTTAAACGAATAGACCTGGCAGCCCTGCGGATTCAGACCCGACATCACGTGCTTAATCACGCCGTCTTTTCCGGCCGCGTCCATGCCCTGGAAAATCAAAAGTACTCCCCATTGGTCTTGCGCGTAGAGTTTGCTTTGTAGTTCGATCATTGAGGCAATGCCCTTGGCGAGAAGTTCCTTCGCGTGGTCTTTGAAGTTCAGGGCTCCAGTATCGCCAGGATCAAAATCCTTCAACCGAAACTTCTTGCCATGGTCCACCCGATAAGGTTTCGCCAGTTTGCTTGCCCAACTCATTAATGTCCTCCTGATCGCGGATGAATCGCTCGCTACGGACGGCCCCCCTCGGCCGTCCAGTCGAGCACAGCTCGACAAAGAATGCAGTGTAGCGCACTTGAGTTATCCTGATTGCGAACACTACGCTCAATGCCTTTTTCTGATTTTCACGGTAATACCGAAGTCGTCAACCGGTTGCGCGACATGCTGGCACGCAATCGCTTTCCGCAAGCCGTGATTCTGGCGGGATCCCCAGGCTGCGGCAAGTACACGCTCGCAATCATGCTGGCCAAGGCAATGAATTGCCTGAACCCAACCGTTACCGATGGGCTCCCGGATTTCTGCGGACGATGCGCAAACTGCGTTCGTATCGCACAATCCGAAGACCTTGAAGCCAGATTTGCAGAGGCCGTCGAAGCCCGGGAAAACCTTCGGGATACTGACAAGAAAGAAACCCGGCTTTTTGTTCAGACTCATCCCGATGTGCTGGTCATCCCGCCCGACCCTCCGCAAATGCTGATCAAAGTGGATCAAGTTCGCCGCGTAATTGGGAGCATCTATTTCCGCCCCGCGGAGGCGAAGGAGCGCGTCTACATTTTCACTCAGTCGCGCTTCATGAAGGAGGCGGCCAATTCCTTGCTCAAAATTTTGGAAGAGCCGCCAGAATATGCCACCATCTTCCTGCTGGCGGACAATCCCGGCGAACTCTTGCCGACTATTCGCTCCCGCTCGATGTTGGTTTCGTTGTGCACGCTATCTCTTGAGCAGATCCAGCAGTATCTGGCAAAGCATCGCCCTGAGTGGACCGCAAAGCAGCGCATGCTCGTCGCTAGGCTTTCGGAAGGTGCAGTTGGACGTGCCCGCGGATTCGATCTCCCTGCATACATCTCATCGCGGGATCACGCATTAGTCATTCTGAATTCCGCGCTGCGTTCTGCGGATCACAGCGAATTATTCAAAGTCACCGAGACTTACCGTGCAGGAGCCGAAGGCAGGGATAAGACCGAAAACTTGCTTCGAACGCTTTATCTATTGTTACAAGACCTGATCTTCCTGAATTCAGGCACACCCGAGTTAGTTCGAAATTCCGATGTTCTCCCGGAGCTCCAGAAACTTGCGCAGGCCTCGAACTTCGATTGGGTAGTCGCTGCCGCGGACCGGCTCTCAGAAGTCGAACGAGGCATGCGCAGAAACCTGCTTAGATCGCTGTCTTTGGATGCCCTTGCCGTATCTCTCGAACGAAATTAAGCTCCGACGGGGAACCTTTGAACGCGACGCGACCTTAACAACAGGCCGACTTCGCTGCGAACTCGCCCGATCCCACAATAGCGACGCACGCATCGTGGAAAGACGAAATATCGAACACGGAACTCAACTTCGTGCGATCTAGAGTTTCGCGAACAAAGTCAGAAGGATTCACAAACTTCAGCTGGATGCCACGACTTCGGCTCCAGTGGTGCAGAGAGACCAAAGCGGACAAACCGCCGGCGTCCATGGATGTAACGTCAGAGAGGTCCAGCACAACGATGCGAGTGTCGCTCTCCGCCAGAACGGTGTTCTTGAGCTTGCAAACTTCCTCACCGCGAACGATGCGGCCGGTGCATCGAACGATGACCACGTCCTTCTGTTTTTCCACATCTAGGGTCAGCATATCTTGCTCCTAACTGGTGTACGTGAATAGACGTTCGTAAGTTCCAATCGTCACCACAGCTGCTTCGGGTAGATTTCCTCATCTACCCAGCGGAGCGCAAGCTCCGCATGTCTCTAATAAGAAGGCGAATACACGGAAGCACTGTGTCGAATCCGCATTCCTTAACGCGGTTCCAGTTTGAAAGGCAGGATTTTGAACACGTAGAGCAATTCCCAACCCAAAAGGATGACCGAGATCCCAACAACCATAATTGCCAGAATTTCTCCCAAATTGAGACGACTTCCGGTGGTTTCAAACTTCCTCAACGCGAGACCCACAATGTTCAACGTTGCAAAACCGAACACTACGGCCCACAGGAGGTCATAGACACCTTCCTGCTTATCGGAACTTTGGAAAAAGAATATGAGCAGTGCTTGAAGCCCAAGCCGGTTGGTGATCCATCCATGCGGGATCGTAAACATCGCGTTTAGCAGGAAGTTCGGAAAAAGGAACATTGGCAAGGCGTTCGACCGACTCTAGTCAGTAATACCAGAAGGCGTAGCCTGACGATATTACCCGTTTTGGCGACAATCGGGGATAGCTCGTGCGGTTACTCTGGGGTGAGTATCTGATGGTCGAGGCAATCCGTCTGAATCGCATCGTGCAGCTCGCGGAGAAAATCATTACCCCGCCGCGCCAGAAAATAAATGCCTCCAATCTCTCGTTCTTGCAGAGACTTATTGGGATAGAGCATGTTGCTGAGAATTTCCGCCTTGCGCTGCAAAACTTCGCTCTGCCGCAGTTCGGCGCGCGCTGCCTTTGAGCGCAGGCCTCGGAGTTGGTAAAGCATTTTCGATTCAGCAGTTGTGGCCGATTCAACCAGAGTTTTATCCAGATTATTCAAAGACTCCCGAATTGGGGTCATCGCATTTTGGAGCGCGCTTTCCGCGGCATCGAATGATTTTTGTAGGATTTGCTCCATGGCTTGTTCCGCCAGCGTCTCGCGAAGGGACTCCAGGCCACGGAAAACGTCGGTCAAGCGCAAATTGAAACGTTCAAGCACTACTTTAGGTTTCGCGTCGAGAATGGTTCCTGAAAAGCGCGGCACTATAGGGGTTATTTTTCCCAACAGTGTCTGGTACACCTCGCCAACCTGGGCGAAATAGGCGATTTCGGCAGCCCCGCCAGCATATGCCAGAGTCGGCAACAAGTAATCCTGGACAACTGGCCGCAACAGCACGTTGGGACTGAAGTTTTCGGGAGCGCTCGAAATGCGACTGAGAAGTTCCGCCTGCGAAACCTCTTGCTCGCCAACAACGAACCCGATCGTGGCAGACTCGCCGCCCGGCTCGCGATGAATCGGCACTCTCGCGCCATCGCTCAAAGTAAAAAGCAAAGTCGAAGATGCCGTCACCTTTACTTGCTGATGATACCCCGCAGCCTCGAGTGCCTGGCCTCGTGCTTCTAATTTGCTGTCGAGCTCAGCGGTCCGCTCAATGGCCGCCAGGTAGATTGGTTCGGCGATGCGGTGCAACTCGGGATCGGAAGCGTCCAGCAGAATCACGCCCCAGTCGGCAAACAGTTGCGAAAACAGCCGCGCGAATGCAGTCCCAAATGTTTCACCCGGACGATATGCCTCACTGAGCACATCGTTAATCTCCGACTCGCCCAGCAACTCCGCGACCTGGCGCGTCGCTTCTTCAATTTCGTTTCCATATTTTATGGTTCCAACCGGAGCATTCAATTTCCCCGTCGACTGCGTCCCCACGCTGTGCAAAGCCCAGTCGCCGCCTGGAATCGTCACATGATTGATCTCCTCCAAGTCATGGTCTTCGGTGGCAAGCCAAAACACTGGGACGCAATCGACTCCAGCGTCGCTGGCTTGTTCAGCCAACTTCACCGCCGTGAGCGCTTTAAACAACGAGAACAACGGACCTCCGAAAAGTCCTACCTGCTGCCCTGTAACCACCGCAGATGCGCCAGCTTTCATGCGTGTAATGTTTTCAATGGTCTTTGAAGATGCGCTCCATGCAGAATTCTGGCGTTCGAGCGCGGCGCACACGCGCTCGCGGCGATCAGAGAGGTAACCTAAAACCGCGCGCTCATCGCGAAACCATTCGCTAAATCTTGGAGAATGCGGAAAGAACTCGCGAACCTTTGGAGAATATGAAAGGAAATCCGTGAACAGCTTGGTGGTGTGAGGGATCTGGCTGAAGGGCAAACATTCCGATTTCACCGGCAGGTCTCCTCACATCGCATAATTTCCTTCAGCCGTAATCCGGAATCATTCTACAGTCCGACGATCTAGATGTGATGCGGTAAACGCAAGCTGGATGCAAAAAGCCGAAGAATTTGACAAACGCCGCTCTTCCACATAAGCTCCGTCGCTGACGTTACAACACTCAACAGGAGGCAATACATGATGCAATACAGGCGATTGTTAATCGCCGCTGTATTTGTAGTAACCGCGTCACTCACTTCGGTGTGGGCGGAAGATGTGCAAGCACAACTCACGAAACTGGAAATGGATCGAGCCGTTGCGGTTGTGAAAGCCGATATTGCGACGCTCGATAAATACACGTCCGACGATTATGTGTTGATCAACATGAACGGCCACATGGCGGGCAAGTCGGAAATGATCGAGGGTTTCAAATCCGGCAGTTCGAAACTCACTTCCGAAGAGCTCTCCGACCTTAAGGTCCGCGTTTACGGCAATACCGCCGTAGTCACCGGAAAGGCCGACGTCAAAGGGACTCTGGGAGGAGCCGATGCAACCGGTCAAATCCTCTTCACCCGTGTCTACGTGAAAAAAGACGGACGCTGGCAATCCACATCACTGCAACAAACCCGCGTCGCCAATTAACAGAAATACCTCGCACTCCAGAGGCTGCCCCGTCCGAGTCTCTCCGTTTTTTGGAGAGACAGGGCGGGGATTTGAAGGGATTGGAAAACGCTGCCTTGAGGTACCCCTCCCCCTCCCCCTGCGATCTATTGGAATCATGAGGATAGGCAGGTAATAATATACTTGACGCAGCAAGCTGAGTGTAGTACCTTAGTTTCATGGCAAGCGCATCCGAACCTAAGACCCTTCAGTCCGCAATAATCTACTTTGCTGATCCGGACAATTGCTTAAATTTCCTAGTTGCTCGCATCTTCCGCAATGGCGTATTTTGCCCACGCTGCGGAGCGCATGAGGTTCGATTCCTTGCCAAGCGCCGTATTTGGGAATGCAAGGCGAAGCACGAAAAACGCCAGTTCTCAATCAAGGTTGGAACCATTTTCGAGGATAGCCCGATCAGTTTAGACAAGTGGTTGATCGCCGTCTGGATGATCGCCAATTGCAAGAACGGGATTTCCTCTTACGAGATTCATCGCGCTATTGGCATCACTCAGAAGTCCGCTTGGTTCATGATGCACCGGATTCGCCTAGCTTTGGACTTGGGAACCTTTCACAAGCTCGGTGGTGGGCCTGAGAATGCTGTGGAAGTGGATGAGACTTTCGTGGGCGGAAAACTTCGGAACATGCACAAGGACAAAAAAATCATCTACAACAAGCGCGGCGGGGCTTTCGGCAAAACAATCGTCATGGGCCTATTAGATCGCGGACGCGGCGAGGTTCGCGCCAAAGTTGTAGCCAATGTGAGCCGACACACTCTCCAGCCCCAAGTTGAAAAGGAAGTGAAATTCGGAGCAACCGTCTACACGGACGAATTGACTGCCTACGAAAACCTGCGCCATAAATACGCCCACGATGTAATCAATCACACTGAGGAGTACGTGCGTGGCCGCGTGCACACTAACGGAATTGAAAACTTCTGGGCACTGCTTAAACGCGGCATCGGCGGCACCTATGTGGCAGTCGAGCCGTTCCACCTTGAGCGTTATGTTGACGAGCAGGTTTTCCGCTATAACAATCGCGCAACTGCGGATAATCCGATGAATGATTTTGACCGATTCAGTTTGGCAGTGAGCAACATTGTGGGGAAGCGGGTAACCTACAAAGAGCTTACCGGGAAGGAGGGTGAAACGGCTTTCTAGTCCGTTTCGCCGGAAGCGTGGCCCGAAGAAGCGCGTTTAGAACGTGTTCGTTTCTCAGCTTTCTCAGCATCTAGTTTCGCTTTAATCTTTGAATGCGGGACTGAAAGCAAGCGGTCAAGCAGGTTCGTGAAGTTTCCAAACTCGTTCTCGTTCTTCGCGGGAGCGGATCGAGTCGACTTCTGAGGCACGTAAACCCTCGCTAGAAACGAGGGTAGTTCTACGTGTGCCAAAAGTCAATCACTCCTGCAGCAACTCCACGACGCTGATCGTGGCTTGTCTGAACTGAGACAACACGCTGAGCACGTTAGCATCGTGAGTCGCCGTTCCTTGGTCGAAGACTACAGTCACTTCGATTTGTCCCTTATCCTTGATTTTGCTCCCACTCAAAACTTCGATCCTATAGGGGCCGGGACGGGTCAAGGCCCAATCAAACGATTGCACGTCACCCCTTGGATTCTGTACCTGCAGGCCGTGCAAGAAGGTAACGTTAAGCAGTGGAACCAAGAGAGTGTGTTTGTCTCTTCTGTCGAGTATGTGAATGGCCCGCACGGAACCATCCCCTCCATCGTAGGGCTTTATCTCGGAGACTATGAGATCGAAGAGGCCAGGAGCGGAGTTGTTTATTTTTCCGTCCGCAAGCGCCTGTTCCAAAAGTTCACGAGTAGGGTAAACGGGAATTTGTGCAACTTCTTAGGAACCGTCACGGTGTTTTTCATCAGAGCGCCGATCCACGCATAATCAAGGGCGCATTTGAGATTATGGATAGCGTCACCGATCATCAAGGCAAGGTCGCCGATATGCTCGCTTCCTTGGCTAATGCCATACTCCAGAAACTCGTTTCCAGTTTGAGGATCAACTTGGATTCTGGCAGCGTACTCGTTCGGCAGGAGGGAGATTCTAGCTTCAATCTCCGCGATGTGCTTGTTGGCCCGTTTGATTTTTAGCTTAGCGGCTCTAAACTGCTCTCCTACATGAACTTGCATTTCCGTAGGTTAGCATATCTACTGCGTCAAGTATATTATTACCGATAGGCATGGTCCGAATTCCAAATCTTTGAGTTTAAAGATGTTATACGTAAAATCTTCTGAAATATAGACTTATGGCACTTCTGTAAACCTTATGATGAAGTGCTATATCTCTTATGACACACTGGCACGGCGAGGTCAAACTCGGGAGTGCACGCAGTGAGTATCAGCGTCCCTATGAACTATGATCACGCTGCGCAAGGGGCTCTCACCCAATTTCCCTTTGACTCCAATAAATCCATGCGGTATGTTTCTCGCTCCCCAGCATTCAGGCCCCGAACTTAATTTCTAAAATCAAGGTTTTTTGGAGGACGTATGAAGAACACCGTTCGTCTCGTCCTGTACCTATGTTCGTTTCCCGGACTCATGGCGCAGACTTCAACCCAATCAGCTTCAGTCACTCCGCTCTCTTCTACCGTCGCGCAGCCAGCGAAGACTGCTCAACCCCCAACTGCGCCGCCTTCCACGCTTCCAGCCGCGCCAAAAGGCTTCGTCCTTGAGGATGGGACCCCGGTGAAACTGCGCATCAACCGCACCGTATCCTCGGCTGACGCTCACACTGGCGAGACCGTGGATTTTGAAGTCCTCGACGACGTGCTGATCAGCGGCACGCTAGTCGTTCCTAAGGGTGGACTCGCCTTCGGCACAGTCACCGAGGCTCAATCCAAGCGCCGAATGGCGCGCGGCGGTAAGCTCGATATCAATATTGACTTCGTCCGGCTGGTAAACGACGAGAAGGCCGCGCTTCGCGCGGTGCAAGCCGTCAAAGGAGGAGGTCACACTGGAGCCATGACCGGAGCCATCGTCGCGACCAGCATCGTTTTCTTTCCTGCCGCGCCGCTTTTCCTCTTCATGCACGGCAAGGACATCACGATTCCGAAAGGGACAGAAGTCACGGCATACGTGAATGGAGACATGAAGTTGGACATCGCAAAATTCCAGCCCGCCACAGCCGCCCCGACTGTCGCGTCCAATGCCACATCCGCCACGCAGGCCCACCTTCAACTCTCGTCCACACCGGATGGCGCGGACATTGAGGTAGATGGCAACTTTGTAGGCAACACGCCCTCGGACATAGACGTAGCCCCAGGCGACCACATGATCTCGATGAAAAAATCAGGCTACAAAGATTGGGCAAAGAACATGAAGATCACCGCAGGCAGCAATATCCACATCCATCCCGAGCTGGAAAAAGCGGCAGGCCAATAATCAAACCTGAGGGACCGAGCGCTAAACGGAGGCACGATGAACGAAGAATTAAAGAAAACCATTGCCGAAATCGGCGAAGTAGTGAAGTCGCTTCCTGCGAGCGTCCAAGAGAAGGCATTCGAGATGCTGCTGAATTACGAATTAGGAAGCGCTCTAAAGCCTCCAACAAAATCACCAATCTTCAAGGAGAACGATGCCGAGGAGGCTCGGCAACAGGAGGGATCTGAGGCATCGGTCGAAAGCCGGAGCGGTGAGGACCTTGTCGCCGGGGACCTGCATCTGAAAGCAAGAAAGTTTTTGGAAAAACAGGAGCTTTCTCTGGGCGATCTTAACGAACTTTTTTACAAAGAGGGTGGCCAGATAAAGCCATTGTTTGAAGATCTAAAAACAACCAAGGCATCCGAGAGTCAAATTCGTCTTGGCCTCCTATCCGCGTTACGCGGCGCAATTCAGAACGGAGAGTTCGAGTTCAACGGTGAAGATGTTCGGCAGCAGTGTGAACTTCGGAAGACCTACGATAGCACCAACTTTAAGGCGAACTTCAGAAACAACAAACGCCTGTTCGACAAATTCGAAAACTACGATAAGGAAAATCCGACAATCAGGCTCAGTGAGGAAGGCCGCGCTGAATTGGCGAAGCTAATTAAGGAGCTCCAATAGGAAATGCCTCCCCCGCCGCTACTCGTGTCCCTCAAGGACTTTGAATCTCGACTGAAAACTCTAAGAAGGGATATTAAAGCCGAGAAGGTTAGACAAATTGCTAAGGTTTCCTTGAGGACGACCGCAGAAGAGCTGGGGACCCATTGGTTTTCTTCGATAGAACCTGAATTAAAACTGGCAGGTCTTGACCCTTCGACATTGCTGAACTACACGGAGAACTTTCACGCCCTGATAAAACTGTCAGGTCCGAATAACCTACGCGACCGGTATTTGAAGGTTATAAATGCTGTCACCGGCAAATTCAGGTCCGATTTTGTGCTCACGCTGCAAACGAATCCGGCCACTCCTACTTCGCAACTACAGTCGCTTCTTGCCGCGATTACAAATCCGAGTCAGAGCGAATACTTGAAAGAGGCCATCGAATGCTCAAAGCACAGACTGTACCGAGCCACCGCGATGTTGGGTTGGTGCGCGGCCATCGATCAAATCCACCATGCAATCGAGAAGCTCGGATTCACGAGATTCAACTCCACTTCGTCAGTTATGGCCAGTGAGACAAAAGGTCGATTCAAGAAATTCAATCAAGCTCAAAGTGTCACCTCCCTCAGTGAATTGAGGGAGGTTTTCGACAACGTAATCTTATGGATATTGGAAGGGATGCAGGTGATCGACAGCAATCAGCATACCCGATTGCACAGTTGCTTCGAATTGAGATGCCAATGTTCCCATCCAGGTGAAGCTCCGATCACCGAATACAATTTGTTATCGTTCTTTTCCGACCTAAACGAAATCGTATTCAAGAATCCGAAGTTGAGTATCTAAGGCGATTCCGAACGGGCGTTTAATCCGGGGGAATCAGCCGGGCGCCCTATTCTTCTTGTCCTTTGCGAAGCGTGGCACTTCCGCCGTTCCCGGTACAATGGCTCAGACGGCTTCTCATTCCGGATGTGGGGCAAATCCATTTGGAAGGAGAGACTACCGTGAAGAACGAATTTTTCTTCGAGCCAAGCAGCAAACGTCGTAAGGGATTCCCGTCTGAAAGCAAAGTTAAGCGCGGGTTTCCGGATGGTCCGTGGCGATAAAGAGCTCTTCGAGAAGTTGGGCAGGAATGATCTCTGTCCATGCGGGTCGAACCGCAGGTTTCAAGAAGTGCTGTATGCAATCCGGACATTACGACGGTGCAAAACATAACCACTACAAACGATGACAAGCGAAGGGCACGGGAAACTGTGCCCTTTTACCTCAGCGGCTGAAGCCGTCTCCTCAATCCAGATGATCGCAGCGATGAACCGCTGCGCCACCCAAATGCGCGGCGGGGCTGTCCAACTTTGATTAGGCAGTCTTTTCGAACAGTCCGTCTTAACGCTCGTTGCAGTTTGCTGTTGTGCAGTGCGAATTGAGGCTTTCTAGAGTATTCGCCCGATAGCGATTTACTCCCCATGCTTATACGGTCGATTGCGGCAATAAAGGCGATACCCCAAGCAATCTAAACCGTGGCAAACTTCGCAGGGAGAGGAACTCATGAATAAGGATCAGGTTTCCGGCAAAGTCGATCAGGTTGTTGGCAAAGTAAAGCAAGGCGTTGGCGAAGCGGTTGGTAATGAAAAATTAGCTAACAAGGGCGTCACTGAACAGGCAAAGGGTGCGGTAAAGGAAACTTGGGGCGATGCCAAAGACGCGGGCAAGCAGGTCAAGGAATCGCACAAGGAAGCCGCCAGCGAGAAGGCTGACGAGACTCGAGGCAAGATCAGCCAGTCGGTGGAGAACGCCAAGGACAAGGTAAAAAACAAAATCGAGGACTTCAAAGAGCGTCACTCGGCCTGATTTTAAATCGGGGCTCAGTGGGCCACCCAGCAAAAGGCCCGCCCACTTCTCGCTAAAGTGGCTGAGAAAGGGCCCCCTCCCGGAACCTTCGCCGTGGCACCAAACTGGTGTATACTGGTGCTACCATGCCCACACCCAAACGAACCTCTTCACGATCTGTGCGGAGAAGCGTATCCCTGCCCGCCAAGCTGGCGAAGCGAGTAGAGACCATTGCGAAGCAGCGCGCCCTTAGCGACAACCGCGTCCTGGTGGAACTCATTGAGCAAGGAATCGAAGCTCAGAAACAGAAGGAGAAAGCATTTTTTCAGCTGGCTGAGCGTTTCCGTTCGGCGGATGATCCTCAAGAAGTAAAAGAATTGGGCGATGAGTTAGGACGTTTCGTCTTCGGTGAGTAATGCCGGAGATCGAGACCTGGTCGCGGCTTTCCGTCGCTATTCGGAATCATCTCATTCAACGCATGCACGACCGCAACATCAGCATTGAAGATTTGAATCAACTTCGGCTTTGGATGGAGTCGAAACCCACCGTCCCCGAAGGGCGATGGTATAAGACCTTCGATTCATTCAAGCTCTGCGGCGAGGGCAGCTTTCCCAAGACGTTTTTGTTCCCAGGCCAGTTAGCCACAGGGCAGAGCTTTAAGCCCGGAATTCCCTCTTATGACCAAATCCGGCATGGAAAAGCAGATTCCTCCGGGGCAAATCGCCCCGTTCGAAATGACAAATTGTTGGAGGGCTGGAACTTGAGTCCGCAGAAGACAAAATCCCTCCAAAGGCGTGCCCATTGGGCGCCCGGCGGGATTGCGTATTCAGGAGGCTTAGGTGTACGCTTCGGTCGGCCTCGGCATCAAAGCCGTAATTCCCATTAGGAGTGAACAAATGAATACGAGTGTTTCACTACGCAAACTTCTTACTTTTGGAGTGGTAGCGGCCGCAGTCCTGGCTTTTGCCCTATCCGCTGAAGCGCAGACTTTATCGAACTCTGGCAGCGTGCTCCCGAACACGAAGACTCTCAAGGCTTCAATCGCGAATGCTTACCTGTTTCAGAACACCATGATGGATGCGTACGCGTCCGGCGACACGGTGCGCCTCGTGCAGAGTTACTCCGATGGGGGACTCGGCGCAACCGCGTTTACTTACGATAATGCCGTAGCAATTAATGCCTATTTGCTGCGGGGAACCTCCGATAATTTGAGGCGGGCAAAGGTCCTGGGCAACGGGTTGATCTACGCGCAGGCGACGAATTTCCCTTTCAATGATGGCCGTTTTGCGCAGGCTTATTTTGTGAACAAGCCTAATCCAGATGGTAGCGGGGCGTATATCACACCAGCAGCATTTCCTTTTTACTTCTACTCCAGTTCAACGGGCGATCAAGCGTGGGCAGGCATGGCGCTGGCTCAACTTTATAACCGCACCGGCCAGCAGAAGTATCTGACCGCGGCGTTGAACGTGGCAAACTGGATTGTTGCAAATACCTACAACACGCTTGGTGCAGGTGGCTATTCGTTTGGAACCAACATCAACCAGTTTAACCAGTCCGTACCGTCGCCCAATGGTAAGTCCACCGAGGGCAATATAGACGCGTACGCTTTCTTCACCATGCTTGCGGACATCACTGATAATGGCGCCGCAGCGAATGGCGCATCATGGAAGAGTCTGGCGAAGCATGCGCTTGTGTTTGTGAAGGCAATGTACAACTCGACGGGCGGCTATTTCTATACCGGAACGCTGGGCGATCAGATCACGATCAATCCGTCTCCGATTCCGGAAGACTGCCAGGCATGGTCCTTTCTGGCGCTGCTCGACAATCATTACAAGCACACGATTGACTGGGCGCTTAATAATCTGGAAACAACCGATACGGCGGCTTCGCCACATTCGAGCCTTACCGGAAGCGAAACGATCACCGGTATGGTCTTCGATACGGCTAGTTTGACGACTACCGCCGACGATCCGACCGCGGTGTGGCTCGAAGGTACCTCACACACCGTCGCGGCGCTGATTGCGCGAATCATCGCGGGTAACGAAAGCCAATCGGCGAGCCTCGCGGATTTGGGAACCGTCGAATACTTCATCGAGAACTGTGAGAAAGCACAAGCCGATTTGGGTGGTGGGCAGACCGTAAACGGCATGCCGATTCCGCTTGGCGAAGGCCTGGTTGCCGCGACCAGCGTAATGGACACAGGTTTCGGTTACAGCTATGGTCCGTCGCTTCACATCGGCGCCACCGGTTGGTATCTCGTTGCGGTGCAAGGTGGAAATTCGTTCCAGCTGGGCTACGCGACAGTGAAGCCCTAACCACCTCAAAACACGTGTAGAGACGCGGCTCGCTTGATGAATCCCCACCTTTACACAAAAAACGTAAAGGTGGGCACCCGGCCGGCATTCCGCTTTAAATAAAATTCGAATCCAATCCCGCGATGAACTGGATTCCAGGAATGACTTTGCCTACGAGGTTCTTGTCGTTGGTTAGGAATAGGTCTGTGCGTGCGCTGGCGGCACAGGCGAGATGAATGGCGTCTGCGGAGGGTATTTTCAGCGAACCCTTAATTTGTCCGAAGACACTAGCCGTTTCGGAAGTGAAAGCAATTACTTCTGAGACCGAATCCTCCAGCGCCGCCTTCACCTCTTGGATGCGTTCTTTACTGGCCCCCCGTTTGTGGGCGCCCGCAAACACTTCGCCTAAGGCCAAGGCCCCAGTTATAAGTTGGTCATTGCGTTCCTGCATTCGGGACCAGATCGCATCCACCTTTTTCCCAAACTGGGGATTTTCTTCCAGCCAGTAGATAAAGAGCATTGTGTCCCAGTAGACGCGGCTCATCGGTCTTTCCCTGGACCATAAAAATTGGCGCGTTCGTTGCGGAGGTAGTTCTCGCCTCCGCCTAACTCGGCGAAAACATCCTTGAGCGCCCCTCGGAGTCGGTTCCAGGCATCCTGGCGATCCGTTCCCTTGTCGCGTTCCCCTTTGGCGACGAATTCGTAGGTATAGACAACGGTTGTGCTCTGGCCCGATCGCGGGCCACTGCTGTCTACCAGTCGCAGGTTGTTATCCTGCAGGAATTTCCGAGTCTTCAGTGCGCTGCAAACTTGGTTAACACCGCTCAGCGTCAACTCCCGGACAATATCCCCAGCCCGGATTGAAAACCGGTCCTCGTTGCGGGCACGAGCGGGAATTACGTACCTTTCTCTGCCAAGCATTCGAATCCGATCTGCGTCTCTCACCGCGCCCCTCCCAGGACAGAATTTAGGTTAAGCAGACATAGAATAGCATGAATAGAATGAAACGCAAAAGAATGTATTTATCGACTTGCGGGAACGCCGTCAGTTTGGTTTTTGTCGATGAATGAATCTCCCCCCATGGAACCGAAGGCGCACACCTCTCATCCAATACGTTGACTTCCCTTCATGGGCGACCTAGATTGGAAGTGGTTCTTTTTACGGCCAATCCCACCAGTGGGGGCGTCACGGCTTCGACGGAGATGCTTGCGGCCAAGAGGCATGCCAGGGTGCTCGCACCTGTAATCGTGGGCAAAATGATAATTGCCAATCAACAAATGGCATACGCAGCCTAATTAATTAGGCAGCCGTTTTCCGCCGCTTCGCCCTTGGGCGGCGAGCGAACGTCACACAGAGGGCTGCTCTTCTCTTCTACGTCTGGGAGGAGAAGCTAAGATCTCAGGCTAGCGGCACGCGTTTCTTGTCCGTTCTGAGCGCGGTCCGCGAACGTTTCCGGCGAAGGCCGGAAGCATGAACCGGAATAAGCATGTAGTTCTCTTGACCAGTAACATTTTCGGACGCGGGTTCGACTCCCGCCGCCTCCACCAAAACTTCACGAGCGAGATTGCGAACCGCTATAGAATCCGAAGGGAGATGTCGAAGCAAAATGACTCACCTTGACAGCCTTGTCCCAACATACATTTCGCAGGGCTTGCCATTGGGCTGAGGAACAAGGAAAACCTTCGCCCCGTCGCTGCGCGCGATATCGATCACACTTACAAAGTCCGCCCACACTACGCAATCGCCTCCTTCGACATATACAATCCATTCTCGCCGACCACTCAGTTCGCGTTTTAGAGCACTGGCAAGGTCATCCCAAGCAACTGCCTTTGAGTTTATGAATAGGCCGGGTTCCTGACCAGGGCCTGCATCCGTTACCAGCACTATCACCGGCTCGGTCCAAGCATCAGGTTTCGCTGGTACCGCGCCGGGCTTCAGTAAATGAACCCATAGCCCGATTCGCGTGGGTTGGAACGCACCAGTCAGCATCATCATAAGGATCGCCAGGATTGCGAATACCATCCCCGCAAGCAATCCAAACGCCGGGATGCCCACGATCGGACGCCGCAGAGGCAACTTCTGTGCCCATTGGAAATTTTGACTTACGACCGAGGTGTTTGTAACGATCACGGACCGTTCAAGCTCTCTGAATACACCACGTCGCCAACCGAGGATGACAAGGGTTATACCGACGACAACAAAGATTGCACCCACCGACAGCACCACATCGTAAAAGCTGTTGTTATCTCGGTACGTCACCACCCTGAGCCGTGGACGATTAGCGTTTAGGCAACTAGCGTCGGCCAGGACGTGTACGTCCAGCTCATAGAAACCCTTCGTAGCATCAAAGCCCCCCAGAGAGCTATCCCGCAGAACCGGCGCTTCCCATTGCGCGTAGACATGACCGTCTCGATACAGAGTCCAAGTGGTCTTGAGAAAGGAATACGACGAGCACATCGGATTGAAGTAGGTACTTTGATCGAAGTCAATCCAGATTTCATATCCCTGTTCAACGTTAATTCGGAACGGTCCTGTTCGTATGTGGCCTGCTCCTAGGGAGACAGGAATATCCACCGGCACGAAGATGCGTGTATCGATCCATCGTTTGAGGATGGCAAAACTTGATATGCCCAGTATCACCAGTACGAGTCCGATAAGTACCCTCGATGGGAAGAACGGACGACGGACGGGATTCGCTTTCCAATTAGCGAGTTCGATCTCCCAGCGAAATTCTGCTGGAATTGGTCCTAACGAGGTTAGCGATACTGTTTGCTCGGCGCGTTTTCTGTTTCTGTTTTTGACGATTCCGCTTACGAATAACACTGCACCAATCGCGGCGACCAGCGCCGCAAACAGAAAGAGCGGTGTTTCCGCTTTCTCAAACCTCCAGTAGTAGCTTTGTTCGATCGTCAGCCGCGGATGGCCGCCATTGAAACGGCTGTTGTCCTCGGGAAAGTCAACATTCAGAATGAAATGGTTTCCAGCTGGGACCCGGAATTCACCGAGGCCGCAGCCCTTAGTGACCGTTCCGCCGAGTGATGCGGCGCAACTTTTAGTTGAGCCGCGTGCCACGACTCTTCCTGCGTCGGAAAGAGTCCAGGACGCACGAAGCTCGGGAATAGCATTTTTGCGACAATAGTCAGACGTATAGCCGGTGAGGCACGAGACGCCTTCGTCATCAACCTTTGTCTCGACCTCGACAAAGATCCAGAAACCAGCATCGAGATTTATCTTGAACTCGGGAGAGCGAATGTGCCCGCGTGCAAGGGACACCGGCATGTCGATGGGAACCCATGTTCGGGTGGCCATCCACCACTCCCAGCCACCGTAAATAGCCGTTGCGATGAGAATCAAAGCCAAGCCCGTTCGGGTTCTCAAAAGCATGCGTTTCAGAGTGGGGACTAACAGCAGTAGCACTCCCGCGACAGACAAGAGACATCCGATCGCCAATTCATTGGCGGCGTACATCGGGACTTTTAGCGGAGACCAATTTGTTTGGAGAAAGGTGACGGTATCAAACAGGAGAGACAGGCCACCGGCCAAAAGCGGGTATCCGACCCATCTTCTGGGGGGTATCGCCATATTAAGCTTAGACTCCAGACAAAATCCTCGGGTTCCGCGACCTTTTCGGGCAAGGGTACGAAAGTGACCCGTTACTGGTTGTGGACACGTGATCAAACTTTCTAGGCGCCGGCATTTCCGACTCCGGCCCTTCGGCTCCGCTCAAGGCATCCTCTTCGCAAAACACGCGAAACCCACTGTGTTGGTAATGCCCGAAAGATCAAAACCCCGTACCACCCGCCGACCTTCCAGGGCAGTTCATGCATCTGTGGGTAAAGTGCACAGATGAATTCCGGAGGAATCACGGCGAACATGCAGACGCTGATAGCTCAGGCCTACTCTGCCTTCAATCGTCGGGATATCGATAGCGCACTGGCGCTCATGGGCGAGAACGTTAGCTGGCCCAAGGCATTAGAAGGCGGGCGTGTCGTCGGGAGAGAAAAGATTCGGGCCTACTGGACCCGTCAGTGGAAGCAGTTCGATCCTCACGTGGAACCACCTGAGGTAATCGAAGATGAAGACGGTATCCCCGAAGTCAAAGTTCATCAACTCGTAAAAAGCCTTGATGGCGATGTCCTTTCTGATAGCGAAGTGTGGCACGTTTATACCATCGCGAACGGTCTCATTGAACGCACGGACCTCAAAGAAAGCGCCACAAGCTCGGGCTCGGACCTAGCCCCATCGACCGCATTCTCCACACACTAAGCCCGAACAGGCTGGCGGCACGCGAACGTTTCCGGTGAAGGCCAGAAGCATGTCCTGCTACTCGACCGAGGTACAGTCTCTGGCTACAACTACGGTTTTTTCGGGGTCAGGTCGCAGGATTTTTTTACTTGTCCGAGATCGAGGCCGGAAGGCGAAAATTCCGCGATTTCGGGTCCATAACGGCCGGGGATTTCAATATTAAAAATGTGGGCGCCGAGTAGAGCTCGGGTTGTGCCTTTGTCCATGGAAAGAAAGCGGCCCCGTACCCAGTTCCAGCCGCGGTTACCATGGGCATCGTCAACGCGGACCCTGACTTCCATTTGAGGCTGTCCCCAGAAACCTGGGCGGTTGGGCGGTCCGAGGCGAATGCCGGGATTGAAATCGGCATAGGCGTATTTGCCATTTGTGCAGGTGAGTTCGACGCGTGGCTTGTAGTCCCGATCCTCGCTCAGGGAGTTGTTCGATAGCAGCTCGAATCGAACTCTCTTAGCAGCCGTCATTTTGTCTTCGGAATGGAAGACAGTCCAATTGCCGCCCGCGCTGATCCCACTGCTCTCATCCGCGTAAGGATCGTCAGGGGCATCCTGAGCCGCCAAAGACATGGTTAATGCACATGTAAGTGCTACGGTCGAAAGCAAGGCCCATCTCATGCGGGTGTTTATAGAAAAGAAAGACAATCTTAGGCTCTCCTGCAAATAAGGATGAATATCTATCCAAAAACCCTGTAAGCAAGGAAGAGTTGCGTCGCTGTTCTCTCCGGGAATGGGATAAATGGAGCGGGAGACCGGGATCGAACCGGCGACATCCAGCTTGGGAAGCTGGCGTTCTACCGCTGAACTACTCCCGCTGAAATCAGCCTTGATGTTACTTCATATTACCTTATGACCGCGTAGAATCTAACCCACGAATTGCAAACCTAGGAATGGACCAAGCGACTCATGAATCTCGTCATACGACGCTCCAAAATTCATGCCGATGGATGCTACACAACCAAACCAATCAAGAAGGGCTCAATCGTCACTGAATATACGGGACCCCGCATTACGATTGCCGAAGCAGATGAGATCTACGAAAACTCGCCGCGCACTTATTTGTTCGGACTAACGAACGGCACTCACGTCATCGACGGAGATGGGGTGGCTGCATTCATTAATCACTCATGCGATCCAAACTGCGAAGCCGATGAGGTTAAGGAGCGCGTCATTATTACGGCGATCGAGAACATCGCAGCGGGCGACGAAATTACTTACGATTACAATTTGTATGATGGGGAAATTGATGATTTGTCGGCGTGTTACTGCGGATCAAGAGAGTGCCGGGGCAGTATGTATTCAAAGAAAGAGCTGGCTAAGCGCGCGAAGCTGAGTAAAAGCGGGAAAGGAAAATGAGATTTACAGCAAGGGTCGATCAGCTGCGTGGAAGCTGCGGGCTTAAGCCCGTGCTTCAAGCATCCACTTCGCGCGCTTCTAGCCGAAGACTTGCGGCGCGGGCAGTTTCCCGTAGAAGGGGGTCTGCGTGAGTCAAACAGCCCTCCAGTTCTCCTGCCATGGATTTTAATCGGAAAGATCCAATTGCATAGGCGCCGCAGGATTTCAGCCATGGGTCTTCGCTGGACACCAGATCTTTGACCGCCTGCTCGCGCGTCTCTAATTTTGTTCGCACTAACTGATTCGCCAGGCGTGCCCGTTCTTTCGGCGTTACCCGCCCATCCAGCAGTGGCACAAGCGTGACCCGCAATGCGGATTTCAAAACATTTTCCATGAACTCCAGCGCGTTGTCATGCATTGATCTGTCCTTGGATTGCAGCCCTAGGTAAACCGCGTAAAAGTCGACCTGGGGATGTAAAAGGCCCAGGAGCCGAAAGATCCGCTCCAACTCCTGCTTAAGCGAGTCCGTCAGCGCCGCACTCACCGTCTCTTCAGACCCTCCCGGAAGTGAGATCGCCTCCATAATCTGATAGGTGCGATAGTGCCCAAGGATCTCACCCGCCAACACCGTCTCCAACATTTGCATGTCGAGGGGGATATCCAAGTGGTCGCGGTGGAGCTTGTTCAACGCGCAGATAACCCGGAACCGCAGGGCTGTGTCACCTTCCATCACATTTTCCAACAACACTTGTGCAGCAGCGGGTGTTCCGATGCCGGTCAGAACCGCAGGAATCTCTCTGCGTTCTTCCGGCGGGACGCCCGAATTTCCCAAACGGGCATTCAGAACCGGGACGATTGAATCTCCAAATGCCACAAGCGCCTGGGTTGCGGCTTCGCGAAGCTCTGGGTCATGAAACTGCTTCAACAATTGCGAAATGAGAGCTTCCTTTTGGAGTTTTCCTGTGGAGTGGATTGCTTCCCGCACGACGTCCTTTGATGGATCTTCCAGCAAATGCGACAGCAGCGGATCGAAACAATCTGGAAGATCCCCCAACAGCCGCGCGGCTTCCTGTCTAGCTCTTTGCCCAGTTTCTCCTTCTTCGTTTGCCATCGCCTCCAATATTTTCCCTGCCGTTTCCAAGCTTTGAGTTTCACCTGGTTGAGCCAAATAGGTGGCGACCGCTGAACGTAATGAGAAATCATCAAATTCGCTTAGTTCCTGAAGCATCAGAAGTGGGTCGGCATGAGCGTGACGCACCAAATACAGCATCGCCTCGGTCCGAACTGCGATCTCCGGATCCTTGAGCATCTTTTCTACCGTCGGCAAGACTGTGGTATCCCCCGATGCCGAGAGAATCACGAGCGCCTGCTGACGCACTTCACCAGAGGGGTGATGGAGGAGAGTCCGCACCGCCGGATGCGGGGTCTTAGCACGTTCGACCCCATAGAACTTGAGAGCGTATAGAATTTCCTTGGGGTCGGAAACCTGGAGTTTGCTTGCCAACAGTTCCGACGTGGAGCGGTCCAAGGTAAGAGTGGAGGTCTGCTCGGTACTGAGGCGGTGCTGGTTCAGTAACTCCTTAAGTACTGCAAGATACTGCCTACTCCCGACGAAGACCGCCGCCAGCCACCCAGCAATGAGAAGCAGGACTATGTAGCTCAGCTGCCGCGGTGGAACGTGAAGGTAAGTCGCGAAAACAAGCACTACCACGCCCGCCAGACCATCGCCGAGCCGCCAAAGCACGGTGTCGATAAACCACTTCGCTTGCAACTTCACACGGTGTGCCAATGGCAAGTAAAGCAGCTCCACAGTCGACCTATCCAGCGAGTAACGCAGTATCTGATCACCGCCTTTTAGGAAAACTAATGCGGCCAAGGTTCCCCAGATCAATAAGCTGGTCGATCCCAAGAACACTGTGAGGGGAAGAACGAATAACATCGTCCCGATTCCAAAGCGGCGAAGCAAGCGCGTCGTAAGCAGAAGCTGAAACACCAACCCGAGGATTCCCGCGTAAAAATAAAAATCACCGAAGAAAATTGCCAGACTGTCTTTGTGTGGGAAGAACTCTTTGGCAATTGCCTTGAACTGCCATCCGGTAAGCGTGGTCACGAAAGAGGAGAGGCAGATAATCGACGCGACGGCTCGCAAATACTTCGAAGAAAATATCAGCCGCAGGCTGCCCTGCACATCCTTCTGGTCGGTTGCCGACGTTCGCGCCGCTCCTTCCTTCGCCTCTGTAGGCCCGACGCTTATCTTCCAGGCCGCATACATAACCACAGAGCAAATCGCCAAAAGCAGAACCATGACCAGAAGTAGACTCTCAGTGCCAAAAGCACGCACCAGCGACACCGAAACATATCCTGCAAAAGTCGCGCCCAGGATCGCGCCGCTCCCCACCATTCCGAATACGCGCTTTGCATCCCGGGTGGTCAGTAAGGAATTCGCGAGCGTCCAGACCTGTGTCGGCGCCAGCACTCCGAAAATGCCAACCCAAACGTAGAAGACCGGATACAACCATGAGGGATGATAGAAATTTGCCAGCATCCAGAAGATCCCGCAGTTTGTCGCGAAAAAGAGCTGACTGCCGACCAGAAGGTTGCGGAGAGAAGTCCGACGCGCCAGACGCAAGTAGCCAGCCACTACAAAGCCCACAAGAACGCCGCCGGCGATGTCTACGTAGGGGAGTTGCACTGCCCGGAAACGGGCCAGGAACAATGCATCACGCGCTATCCTTCCGATCATGTAACTGGCGATGATCAGGAATAGAGAAGAACTTAGAAGCAGGCTACGCGCCAGATCTCCAGGTTGGATATTTAGCGCGCGCTCGATCCACCGTTTCATCAGCAAAGCCTTCTTTCGAAACTGGCTCCTATTGCGACGGGGCTGTTGTGGCGGAACATATCTGGCCGGCGGGTAAAACCGTTAGCTCTCCCGCAACCGTTGCCGCGCCTCCCACGTCTGGGTGTCCCCCTGATCCGTCTCTTTTGGTCGAAGATTGAGCGGAATCGAGGAGCAGTACCTGCTGGTCCAAATACACCGCGAGGAATTTGCCGTTGCTACAGATTCCCAGAGCAGAGGGATGCCCGCCGGGGTAGTAACTGCTGAGCATGCCGGTGTCGATGAGAAATACCTCGTTGCCGAAGCGCGGTCTTATTCGGCCACCCTTCTGTACCGTGTGCCCTACCACGATGTGTCTCGCTTGGTAAGCTTCTAGAATCTTGGCTGCTTGCGGGGCACCTTGTTCGTCGGTCCACCGGTCGTAGCCGCGGAACCACAGTGGTCCGTCTTCCTTCACGCTCAGCCAATCGTTAAACTTTAGGAACTCCAGTATCTTCGCCTGGCGCTGGTCATTGGCGGGGACATTCGACTTACGTTCGGCGATGACTTCAGCCTGAAGGACACTAGCGATTTCCTGCAAATTAAAGAATGGCAAAATCAGTTTTTCATTCTGCAGATATTCTTTCGCGGCATCAAATTCCTTGATTTCGTTGCGGATCTGACTATTTATGGCATCAATCTTGATCTTGGCCACATCGGGGCTAATGCCTCCATGTAGGAAGACGATGCCGTTAATTTCAGCCACTGCGACCTTCCCCCGCAGCCACTTACCGTATTCTCCTTGTGGACTGAGTGCTTCGCGTTGCTCAATGAATCCTGCCGGATGGCGCGCCATCCATTCTGCTTCTGTCATCTCCATCGGCTGAGAAAGCTCGGCAATCAAGGATCGGTGGTTGTCTCTCCATTTCACGTATTCGTCGTAAGCAGCTTTCTGACGTTTTTCGGAATTGCCGTCGACGAAACTGGCGTAATTCACTGGAGTGACGTAGCGCAGGTCACCCATAATGTTCATCATCTCGTGATTGCCCATCAGGCTTACTACCTGACCGCCTGCTTGCACCGCTTCTTTTTCGAGAGAGATCATGAGGTCCATGACCTCGCGCGGCTTGGGGCCACGATCGAGAAGGTCCCCGACTTGGACAAAAGTCGTCTTGCCGCCTGTCCAGTGGTTTTGCTTATCTATCAGACCGGTACGCTGGAGAATAGCCACGAAGTCATCGAAGTCGCCGTGGACGTCCCCGATTGCGATCACGGTTTCTCGTGACTCGACTGGAGCTGGTCCTGCCCAAGCTGATCTCAGCGACATCAGCAGCAAAACAATGGAAATACAAGCGCGGGGAGAAATACGGATTGGAGGACGAACCGTCCTGCCTCCTATAGCCAAGCACTGCCGGATTTGACCGTAGACACTCGACTTCCGCAAGGATTCCTCTGTCGGGGTGCATCTTAGGCTGTCAGGTTGCGCAAGTCAATAAGATGAGGACATGTACGGAAGGGAGCCCAAACGGGCAAGGCCGCCCACGTGGGCGGCCCGAACCTCGTCTATGTTCAGAGCATTAGGGTCTAGGTTCTTGCACTAACAAATCGTAGTCGTCTAATTGGGATGTGAGAGCCGTTTGGAGCACATACTTGCTTGTAGTTCCGCGGACTTTCCCCAAGTGCCCGTGCATATAAGGTAGTCCCCGTCTTTAATCTGAGTGCGGTCTATGTCGTTGATTTTTTTGTCGGCATGGTATTGGCTGACCCATTTCGTGGAGTCATCGTATACAACGGTTTTAGTTGTATCCGATTTTGGGTCACGAATAGTCAGGCTCGAGTTTTCCTTACTGCTTCTCACAACTCTACCCTCCACTCGCGCCGCATCCTCGCCCGAAGCCTGTTGCGCGAAAACCAGTGCGAGCTGGAACGTAAGTACCAACACGAATAGCAAAGTCAGTTGCTTCTTCAGCATGTTTTTCTCCTTATGACCGGGATCACCGGCGCGACGTGACATGAAGCAAAAACACTATACTCTGCCTTCCGAAAAAAGCAAGGTGCTTTCAAGCTTGGCGTGTGTCGACTTCCCTAGTACAAGACTTCGTTCTCGCCTTTTTCAGCGATCATCTTCTGGAACTGGGCCACAATCTTGTCCCGTCGCTGCATAACTGCTTTCCTCTCATCTTTGCTCAGGTAGCGCTTGGTTCTCTCCTCCAGAGCATTTGCGTCCAGCGACTTCAGTTTCTCGAACATTTCGCGGGGGCAGCGTACCAAGTCTTGCTGGTGCGCGGGATCCTTGTTAAGGCGAAATGCTCGGGTAAAATCGATTCTCCAAAGCTTCCAGTCATTGGTGATGAGCACGTTGGTCAGGTTGGGATCGGAATCAGAGACCAACTGATCGAAGACCCGAATCCTGTACATCTGATTGTTCCATGCATCCGTGTCTGGCGCCTTTATTTTCTGCTTGTAACGTTCCGCCTCATCCATCTTCACATCGGGCACCCACCAACTGAGCGAGCCGAGGTGGCCATTCCACCTGCGTTCGACATATACGGGCACCATGTTATCCATACCAACGAGTGCAGCCAGCTCATAAGCTGCAATGTTGTATTTGTAGGAATCCACGAAGTTTAGTGCGAGTCCGCTGTCGAGTTGCTTCTCGGCGGCGTGCTCATCAATACCCTGAAAAGAGGCGTCATGAGTAATCGTGCCGTCGGAGAGCGTAAGGCGCGAAGTGTGGGTGACACCTTTGGAGGCCTCCTTACTATTCACAATTTTAGCGGTGAGAAGAAACTGCTTGATTTGATCGTTGGTCAGTGTCGGCTCGTCCGCAGCAATCGTGGATACACGGCAGGTCAGACACACCAACGCAACAAGACCCAAGCCGCACCATCGAGAACGAAGTAAGTTCATGGAACCTCCATTGAAGCAGGAGAACTCTACTCCTTTATGCCGCGATGGACAAGAATAAGATTCACGGGGATGGAATTTTCCCCAGATTGATCTTCCTTAGCGGTAACCCTGGAACAGGGCGCGGGTATAGGGGTGGGAAGCTTTGGAGAACATGTCTCCCACGGCGCAGCACTCGACGATTTTGCCCTCATAAAGAACAGCCACTCGGTCACATACGGATTCGACCGCCGCGAGATCGTGGGAGATCAATAGAATGCTGCTGCCTGATTGCCGATTTATTTCTCTAAATAGCTCGAGTGCGCCAATTTGAGTTATTGCGTCTAATGCGCTTGTAGGTTCATCCGCTATTAGAAGATCAGGGCCGTGAAGGATCGCCATCGCGATCAGGACTCGTTGCGCCTGCCCAACGCTGATTTCCGAGGGATACCTCTTCAGGAAGTCGGGCGAGTACGGCAGATCGACTCGTCGCAATGTCTCGGCAATTTCGGTCTCGCCATTGTTGTCCTCACGATGCGCCCGCCATGCCTCTCGCAACTGTCTTCCGATGCGAAGCATAGGATTTAGCGCTGACATAGGACTCTGCAAAACCAATCCGATTTCCCGTCCGCGCACGCGCCGCATTTCCCGCTCCGAAAGGGAAAGCAGGTTCCGGCCATTAAAGTGGACGGCGCCGATGGCAGTAGCGCCTTTGGTATCCAGCAATCTTAGAATCGCCAGCGCCAGAGTGCTTTTGCCACATCCGCTTCCTCCCACTAGACCGAGAATTTCTCCGCGCCGCATGTTTAAGGACAAGTCGCGGAAGATGGGGGGCCTTGTGCCGTAGGCAACAGACAAGGAGAGCGAAAGAACCTGATCGAAAGCGGTAGCTGGGGCGGACACTATCTTATAATCCTCGCCATTATTTTGCGGCCCTCTCCAAGCGTAGGGACATCGTGTCGGCCTGCCAGAATGTTTGAGGGCGCAATACTACTGGCGTGACTCCCGCCAGGGTTGGAGACACTGCCGACAAAGCATTTTTGTGGATTAAATAAATGAAAGGCTCATTCTCCCAAACCAGTTCCTGCACTCTATCGAATGACTGCTTGCGCTTGCTGGCATCCATGGTGGATGCCTGGGCGCGCATCAATTTGTCGATTTCAGCTTCCCACGGGGTTTCGGGAGTCTTTTCTTTCGGATTCCACTGATGATTCTCAGACGAGCTCAGCCAAATATTCATCTGCGAATCGGGATCGAGATCCGTGTTGACCAGGCCAAGCAGACAAGCGTCGTAATCGAAGGTGCGGGTGATTCTCTCGATCAGCGCGGGAAAATCGAGTGTCACCACGCTCACCTTGATTCCGATCCCCGCCATGTCCTGCTGAATCATAGTTGCCATTCGCTCGCGTGTTTTATTGCCGGAGTTGGTGACGATTGAAAATTCAACGGGATGTCCAGAACGATCGCGCAGAACTCCTGAGTCAAGCCTGAAGCCCTCGCTTGAGAGAAGCTTCAGGGCTGCAGCTTGATCAAACGGATGAGGCTGTAATTTGGCGTTAAACCAAAATTGATTCGCCGGAGATACGGGGCCGGCAGCGGGAGTAGCGTGATTGTTGAAAACGATTCTGACCAGATCTTGGCGATTGATGGCGGAAGAAACCGCGCGCCTGAAGTTTGTTGACTTGAACCATTCCCGTTTAAATGAAGAAATGGGCGACGCAGTAACCTGGTTGAACCACATTTCTTCGGAATCCATGGAGGGGCCGGCATCATGCGCCGATTGCGGGGACTGCGAGACTAGGCGGTCGAAATATTCGCCATCAAGCGCGTTCACAAGGTGAATTTCGCCGCGCCGGAAACGCATCATCTCGAGATCGCGATTTTGTTGAATGTCCAAGCGCACAGAATCCAAATAGGGCAGCCGTTTCCCTAGTGCGTCTGTTTTCCAATAATTAAGATTGCGCTTCAGAATTACGTGGGAGCCCGGTACATATTCCGCGACCACGAAAGGCCCGAGAACCGCTTTCTCCTTTAACGGAGAATGAGCGGACATGATCGCTACCTGGTCGAAAAGCTTATCCAGACCGGCAATCGGGGCTGGGAAGGTAATAGAGACTTTGTTTTTGGCCAGTACTTTGCTAACTACTTCGCCGGTTCCTGACCGGAACGAATCGCCCGTAACCGAGTGCAGAGCGGGATCCATGAGTTGCTTGACCGTGAAAACAACGTCATCCGCACTGAAAGATGTACCGTCGGAAAACACAACTCCTTCGCGGAGCGTAAATGTGATCGCGCGGCCGTCGCTGGAAACCTTCCACGCAGCAGCCAGGTTTGGCTCGAGTTGTTGTGTACTCCGATTCAGGCGAACCAGCACCCCGCCGGTTAAGTACCGAATGGTATCGGAAGCGTCATCGTCCACGAGAACGGGATTGAAGGTTTTTGGTTCCGCATGCAGACAGAAACGCAGTTCGCCACCGAACTGGGCAAAGCCACTGAAAGAGTACGTCAAACAGAAAATAACTAGAGTTAAAGAACGCAAATAAATTCTCATGCCATCACCTCATCGTGACCAAGCAAAGCTTGAAAGCCCCAAACCACCAGCATCAGCAACACCAGCGGGGCCAGGCGCCAGGGTTGCGCGGATAAGTTGTCGTAGTTTTCCAGTTCCTTAAGCAGGCTGCCCCATGATGGCAGCGGCTCGGCAACCCCTAATCCCAGCATTGTCAGATTCGCTTCGGCCAGGATGAAGGCCGGGATCGATACCAGGAATTGAGCCCAAAGTATCGGCTTGAGATTGGGCATAATGTGCACTGCAAGAGTGCGCCAAGGAACACAACCGCAAGATCTAGCAGTAGTGATGAAATCGGAACTACGGAGGGCCCGCACTCCTGCATACACCACTCGTGCAGATGCGGCCCAGCCCAGAAATCCAAGCAGCGCAAATGTTACGGTCACGGATGTCATCGGAGACACATCCAACGGCAACGTGGCGCGGACTGTGATCAGAAGAAAAAACCAGGGCAGTGACAGGAAGAGATCGACCGTGCCCATGAGGATGCGGGCTAGCATTCCGCCCGAATAGCCAGCGACGGTCCCTAACCCCGCTGCCAGGCAGGTGGAAAGCAATGCGGCCGCCGGGGCGAGAAGGAGAGATACCCGTCCTCCATATAGCAATCGAGAGAAGCGATCCCGCCCTAGATCATCGGTGCCAAGCAGAAACTGCTTGGAAGGAGACGCATTTGGCGCCTCTCGAAACTGCTTCGCATAATTTGCAGGCGCAATCAATTGGGCGCACATACAGACAGTCACAAGGCCGAGGATGACAAACCAAGCGATTTTGCGATCCACCTTCATGCGGATACGGGCGTCATTGCCTCATTGAAGGCGTCGGCTGCCGTGTTGGCCATGAACGTCAGAACCGTGACCACCATCGTGAGCGTAACCAGCAAGGGAAGATCTCGGCCCAACGCCGCTTGCAGGGCCAACTGACCGATGCCGGGAGAGTCACAAATAAATTCCACAGGGATCAAGGCCCCGAAGGCCATGCTGATTGAAACCGCAAACAGGCCGATTATCTGGGGCGCTGCAACTGGAAGTACGTGCCAGACGAGTAGTGACGACGTGCTAATTCCGCGGGCACGCGCCGCCATGACGTGCATCTTGCGAAAACTGCGCTCCAGAATATTGCGGGCGTACCGATAAAGCGTGGGCACAAGAATCAAAATTAAGGCAATCCCGGTCCCTCGTCCTGTACTCGCCGCCCAAAGCGCAACCATCGCAGCAGGAGTTGCCATGAGGGCTCCCGCGAGTACCGACGAGAAAACATCCAGACCGCGGTTCCGCACGGCGGTGATTAATATCGCGCCTGTCAGCACTAACATCCACGCGCCCGGCAAGGCCAGAGCCAGTGATCGCAAACTAACATTGGAACGCTCTCGCATAAGTTCGCTGATGGGTCGCTGAAATGTCTCCGATGTTCCGAACTCTCCGCGGAGTATGTTGCGAATGTATTGGGCGTAAAAATTCGGCAACGATCGGTTGTCGGGGTGCGAGTCACGAATTGCGGCAATGCTGGCTGAATTCAATCGGCTGTCCAGTTCACGCTCGTCGATCCCGAATCCGGGAGAAAATCGCACTAGCGTGGCACAGAGGATTCCACCCGCGAGCACAATTAGTACCAGCGCAGCGACCCTCCGCAATAAGTGTTGCAGGATGCAGACCCAGTTAGTTCGCACTGTCGCCAGCTCCGGCAGCCTTTGCGATTTGGGGATCGCTCGAAGCCGCATGGTGCAGTCTCTTAATGCCGTACATGGCACGATCTGCTTCTGCCAGGAGCTGTTCTGCCTCCGTAGCATTCTCCGGATAAAAGGCGCACCCGACGCTGACCGAGAGCATTTCGTCCCCGCACACGTTTCGGCCCGCTTCGCGGACGATGTTTTCCAGCCGGTGCACCATTTCTGCCGCGCTGTAGGCATCCAGGCCAGGGGCCACGATGACAAATTCGTCGCCTCCCATTCGGGCTGCATAGTCGTACTCGCGGCAGCAATCTTTCAGGGCAGCGGCAAACATCTGTAGAACGCGATTTCCTTGAAGATGTCCAAAGCGATCATTCACTTGTTTGAACCCGTCGAGATCGCAGAGCAACACCGCGATTGGCGAGTTGGTACGCCTACAACGGGCAATCTCCCGGTCAAGATACAGAAAGAGCGATCGCGCATTGGGCAGACCAGTCAGGTAATCCGTGGTAGCTGAATCTTCTGCCAAGCGATACTTCAATGCGTTCTCGATCGTGAACCCAAGTTTGGAACTCACGACTAGCAGGATGCGAAGATGATCCTGAGTAAAAGCGTCCTGGTCGGATCGGTACAGGGCCAGGGTCGCAACCACTTCGGAGACACCTTCGAGCGGCACGGCAAGTGCGGAACGAAGCGTGCTGTATTTCGCAGGATCGTTCAGATACCCAGGTTCGACCGATGGATTCCCGTTGAGGACGGGTTTGTTATTCTGCGCCACCCAACCGGACAATCCCTGTCCGAGTGGAATTTTCAAGGAAGAAAATAAGCGGAAATTATCGCCGCTCACAAACTCCGGCACCAGTTGTTCATCGCGCTTAATATAAACAGCCATCGAATCGTGGGGCACCAGGCGCTTCAGTCGCACGGAAAGCATCGAGAGAGTGTCATCCAGACTCAACGAAGTGCCCAGATCATGACTAAGCTCGAAGAGCATTTGGGCCTCCTGCCGGGCGGCAGCGATACTGGAGAGGTAGTCACGATTTTCCGCCGGTAAAGTCGGAAGCGCCTCAGACTCCGCGAAACCTGCAGCCGGTGCAATTCCGCGCTCAACTTTTAGGTCCGTCGACAATCGCACAGCCGAGGATGGTGGGTTTTCATGTGCGAGTTTTTCCAATTCCACATACCGCTCTTGCAAAATTTTCACGACTTGCGGGTCGAAGCTTTTTCCGGCTTCATCTACTACTTTTGCCATGGCTTCGTCTAAAGGCAACGCGCGACGGTATTGGCGGTCAGAAGCCAGGGCATCAAGGCAATCTACGGCGGCGAGTATGCGCGCACCGACTGGTATTTCCATCCCCTTCAGACCGCTTGGATATCCGCTGCCATCCCACTTCTCGTGATGCGAATGAACAATCGGTACAACTGGATATGGGAACTGCACCTGTTCCAGAATCTCAGCGCCTATGATGGGATGAATCTTCATTTTTTCGAATTCTTCAGGAGTCAGTTTCCCCGGCTTCGAAATGATGTGCTCGGGAACAGCCAATTTCCCGATGTCATGCAGCAGAGACGCGGCGCGTAATGCTTCCGTCTCGTCATGGCTCAAACCAAGGCTCTTAGCCAGTTCCACTGCATAAATACGAACTCGCTGCAGATGCTGGTGCGTGGTTTGATCTTTGGCCTCAATCGCTAGCGCCAAAGCTTCAATAGTCCGAAGGTGCAGACTCGACATTTGTTCAGCATGGAGTTTTTCGTACTCGAGTTTGCCTAAATACAGCCGATAGGAGCGGTAAATCAGATATACCGCCGGGACCACCAGGAGTGCAGCCTGCCATCCGATTTGCCGGTCCATAAAGTGCATGACGCCGGCGATTGCGGCACCCACGAGATAGTAGGGAAAAGACCAAAAATAACAATTGGCCCATACTTGCCGCACCGTCTTGTTCTCCGTCAACGAGATGACGACGGCCATTGCCAATGTGTTGAACACGAAGTATGTAACCGCGGAGATAACCAAGGCCAGTGGTTGCGTCCCGTGAAAGACGTAAATCGTCATTCCCCGATAGACGCCGTAAGCCGCAGCCGTTGCTACCGTCAATTGCGAAAGGTTGAAGACGACCTGGATCGGCTTCAATGGTTTGGAGGATTTCCAATAGCACTGGACGAGGACTGAGCCGAGTCCGAGAAACAACGTTTCGGCGAAACTCATCTCCAAAACGCCCAGCAGGATGAACAGGAAGTTGACCGACATCGTTCCGTCGATGCCCGGTAGTGTGACCTTAAGGGACGAAGCGATCAGCGCCACGACGAAGTAGCACAAAAACTGCAATGGGTCGGTCGAATGCCAATGGGTGAATGCGATCCCGAAGCATCCGATGGCCAAACACGCGGTTAGGCACACGAATATTCTTGCGCCTGATTCTCGCTGCATAACATTAGTTTTGCCGAATCAGCTTCCAAATACCCGTCCAAAATCATGCCTGCCGTTACTTTGGTGTGCTGCTCCTATGGTCGGGTTATTCCAGATTTGGAAGGATTGCTTTCTTTGCCAATTCGAACGGCGGATCGCTTGGACAAGTTGTCGCATGTTGTCACTTAGACTGGTTCCGTATAGCCGCCGGGCACGGAAAATGCTGTTTTGGGAGAAAAACGGAGGAATAGTTACTTGGTGGGGGACCGTAAAGTGGGTCCCTATGCGGCCTAAACGCCTCGTGTCCAGCCTTCTTCACTTCTCTTTTTCTCAATCCACTCATCGATCAATTGTTGAGTCTTGCGGGGAACAGCTACGAAACGAATTCCGGCGTTGCCTTGGGCATCTGCCCAAGTAAGTTTGCCTTTAAGCTTCAACTTTTGGTTGGAATCGATAAAGTCGAGTTCCACATCTATCATTCCGCCAAAATTCTGCGGTTCCTTCATTTTCCGCACTCCAATTCCGGTGGAACTGATATTTACCGATTCCGCGCGGATCTCCTCCCCCGCGGAAGAACGGATCAGCACTGGTTGATCAATCGCAGCGCGGAAGTACCGATATTGTTCGAGATTTAAAAAGCCGAGACTTCCCCCCGTTCGCGTCGAAGTTCCCTCAAGCTGATATGCCTTAATCTTCCGCGACAGGGTGCGCCGGGAAATGCCAAGAGCATCGGCGGCGGCAGCTTGATGGCCTCCATTTTCTTTGAGCGCACGTTCGATCATGACGCGCTCCATGGAGTCCAAATCCCCAACCGGAGTTTCCTCCCCCGGGGGGTCGGCAATGCCTTTCTGCAGGTTCTTCGGCAGATCTTGCGGATGGATCATCTTAGAACTGGGCTCAAGTAGCGCCGCCACGCTCACCATGAGGTTCTTGAGCTCCCGAATATTTCCGGGCCAGGAGTAAGAACACAGGATTTGCAAGGTCTCGGCGCTGATTTGGGTTCCCGGCCGACATCCCTCGAGCACTTGCTGAGATATCTCTTCTATGTCTTCAACTCGTTCGCGAAGAGGTGGCACCAGCAACTGAATCTGGCTCAGGCGAAAAAAAAGGTCGGAACGAAATTTCCCGTCTTCGGCGGCCGCTCGCAGATCACGATTCGTCGCTGCAATAACGCGAACGTCCACCGGAATCTTTTTTGTGCCGCCAAGCCGATAGTACGGGACGTGGTCCAATACCCGAAGCAGTTTTCCCTGAACGCGGAGATCAAGTTCGCCAATCTCGTCCAGAAAAAGGGTCCCGCCATTCGCCAGTTCGAACAGGCCAGCTTTGGCGCTGTCCGCGCCGCTGAACGCGCCCTTTTCGTGGCCGAACAGTTCGCTTTCAATCAGATGCTCGGGAAGCGCGGCGCAGTTGATATCGATCCAGGGTTTCTGGCCGCGTTTTGAAAGGAGATGAACGGCGCGCGCAACGAACTCTTTACCGGTTCCTGTTTCTCCCTGAATCAGGACGGCGGCCGGGCTGCTGGCGACCCTCTCGACCAGCCGCATGAGCGCCTTAGCGGGCTCACTGCGAATGACAGCCTTCGCTCCCCCCGGAAGCACAAGAATGCCAGAATGCTGCAGTGTTGGTGAAGCCATAGGTGTTAAGTGCCGCTGAGAAACTCGCGGCCAGACTTAACATGAAGAGAAATTCGCTTCACCACAAGTTACTGCCGTAACAAGCCGCAAAAAGAGATAGGTTCAGCCCGGGTAAGCTCCAGCGATGTACCCCTCGAGCTCCTGAATGGTTTGAGCTTGACCGGATATGATCCACTTCACCAGGTCGCCAATCGACACAATCCCCACGACCATATCACCTTCCAGGATCGGCAGATGGCGCAGGCGATGGTTGGTCATAATGTTCATGCATTCATCCACGGTGTGCTGCCGAGACACATAAACAACGGGGGTGGTCATGATCTCCCGAACCTCTGTCTCTTTCGACGAAAGACCCTTGAGGATCACTTTGCGGGCATAATCGCGTTCTGAGAGAATGCCGATGAGCTTGCCCTGCGACAGGACAAGCAGAGCGCCAACGCTCTCCTCGGCCATCTTTTGGATGGCCTCGTAAACAGATTGATCAGGATTTACCGACAGGAGCCTAGCTGAACCTTTTCCCTTTAAAACCCTATCAACGGCGTCACTGAGTTTCATGGGACACCTGCTTAGCCGACATACTAGCACTTAAGCGGGCCGCTGGCGTGACTATTGAGAGGTCTTGGTTGCAAAGGCGAACGCTACTGGTAGCTTGTTACACAGGGCAGCGAAGGCGTAGTTTGTCCTCCCTGCTCTTGGTCGATGACTGATTCCGCGGTCAACACAAACTTTTTTCCCTGCCTCACGTAATACTTCCAGTCGTACAAACCGACGCCGTAGCCAAGACTGAACACTTCTTTGTATTGGCAGGCTCCGTAGTTTTGGTCGCAAGTGTACTCATAAGTAAAATATCGCGTCTGCACCGGCCCGATGCTGCCTACATCGACGATCGTCGGCGCCGACGTCGAGTTGATTACGTTGCCGAGTGGCTGTGTGACTGTCGACTGGCATTGGGAGAAGGACTGGTAGTTTGTATTTGTGGCTGGAACTTTTATTGTGGCGCCAGCCTTGCCTATATGAACGCAGCGTCGCGTCATGGGAAGGTCGTTATTGAACCGCTTGAACGTCGTTGGGTCGGTCCAGCTTAGCTCAGTCGTGCGATCGTAGACATACTTAGTATCGAATGTCTTGATGTCCCACGGATAACCGACCGGACTCTTAGTCCATACGAAGTAACCAGAAGCCGCGTAGTTGTTGGTTCCGTCGTCGGGGAAGATTGAGGTGTAGAGCGGGTTTGCATTTCCTGGGGCCATAAAGCTGTCGACGCGGGCCGGATATGCCATCACAAAATAATTCATCATATCCTCGTAACCGGCGGGACAGGCGAATGTGCTTTGAGCCTGCCCAAGTATTGGATATGCAAGCGTGAAGAAGACGATAACTGCGAACTTCAAGTTGAACCTCCGGCGGAACCCCTGGCAAGGTCCTGCTTTAATGAAATTGATAACCTTGGACGGACACCCAAAAGCGCGGGATTGGGCGGACCGTTAGACACTAATCCGCTCAGCAGACTGAGTCTCAAGCAAGGCACGAGCGCACAAGCCGCGGGGAGGGCTTGCCTGGACGTCAGTTATTTAGACCGCTTCTTTGGGATGATTCTAGGTCGAACTTGTCGGCCATACTGCCACAGGCGTGTCACCAATTGCAAGCAAAATTGTCAATGATTGCCAGCATTGAGTCGATTTGTTCACTATGAGAGGCGCCATCGGTCGTGTTCGCATTCATCCGGTATGATCCCAGCAATGTTCTCCAAAGGCAGGTTTGCCAAACGCACTGACTGGTCACTCAATCCGAATCGCCTGACGGAGGCCTTAAGGGAACTTCACGCTGCGGGAACAGAAGTGCTCGATCTTACCGTCTCCAATCCGGCGCGCGCGGGAATAGCTTACGATTCCGAAACTATTTTGAATTCGCTGCGAAATCGGGGCGCCATGGATTACGATCCTCAGCCAAAAGGATTGTTAAGTGCGCGGAAATTGGTCGCCGACTATTACCGAAAAGATCATCTTTGCGCCGTCGATCCCGAAGCGATTGTTTTGACAACGAGCACCAGCGAAGGCTATTCATATGTCCTTCGATTGTTGTGCAATTCTGGCGACGAGATTCTGGTTCCCAAACCTAGCTATCCCCTGTTTGAATTTCTGGCAGACCTGCAAGATGTGAAGCTGGTTCCCTACCAATTGATCTATGACCATGGCTGGCAAATCGATTTTCATTCGTTGGCGCAAGGGGTCAACGAGCGAACGCGAGTCATTGTGGTTGTTCATCCAAATAATCCCAGCGGATCGTTTGTGAGCCCGCGGGAGCGTGCCGAGCTCAATCAATTCTGCTTTGATCATGATCTTTCGCTGATTGTGGATGAAGTATTTCTGGACTATGCCCATGACCACATTCGTCGCGACACATTTGTGTCGAATCAGAAGGTTTTAACTTTCACTCTTAGTGGTTTGTCAAAAATATCTGGGCTGCCACAAATGAAGTTGGCATGGATCGTGACAACTGGGCCTCCCCACAATGTTATCGCCGCCATGGACCGCCTGGAGATTATCGCCGACACCTACTTATCCGTGAATGCGCCGATCCAGTTAGCATTCCCGGTTCTTCTGCAGCAACGGAAAAACATTCAACCTCAGTTGCTCGAACGCGTGCGCGACAACTTGCAGGAACTGGACCGGCAATTAGCACAGCAGAAAATTTGCACGAGGCTGAATGTGGAGGGCGGGTGGTACGTGGTGCTGCGTGTCCCGGTAACGCGTTCGGACGAGGATCTCGCCATTGAGCTGCTAGAGAACACTTCGGTGCTCGTACATCCGGGACATTTTTTCGACTTTCCGAATGACGGGTATTTGGTGTTGAGCTTAATAACACCAATGCGGGACTTCAATCAGGGTATCTCTCGCGTTATTGGTTTCTTCAGTGCTTCTCGGGCTTGATGTCGTCTGTATCAGCCCCTGTTGCTCTAAGTTCCGGCGAAATCCATCTAACAACTAAATCAACGAAAAACAAATCAAAAAGCATCAGGAAAAAGATAAACGAACCCTTATACCTGTTTGCCAGCTGGTTTGTAGCTAGCATTAGTGGAAGTTGAAGTGCCGCTAGCGGAACCATAGTGGCCCAGAACCAAGGCTTTCGCGAAAAAGCCCAGAACCGCACGATTGTTAGCAGTATTACTCCAATGACGGCGAGAGCCGACCAATAATAGTTTGGGAACCAAAGCATGGTGACGAGCAGGCCTGTGATCGCATAGAGAGCGACTCCTAGATACAGACGCCAGCCGAGTCGCGCCGTGATCTGGGGAATGCTTTCAAGAACGCCGTCTTGGTTTCTTCCCTGCATGCTAATGAGCTAAGCCTTTAGCAGAAACGGATTGCTCTCTCGCTCTTCGCCAATTGTTGTCAACGGGCCGTGTCCCGGAACGACCACAGTCTCATCCGGCAATGCGAGGACTGTTTCCTGGAGAGAATTCATGATCTTCTGCATTGATCCGCCGGGAAGATCAGTGCGGCCGATGCTTCCAGCAAACAACGTATCCCCGGCGATCAGTTTTTTTTGAGCTTCGAAATAAAGACAGATGCTTCCCTCAGTGTGTCCCGGGGTGTGCAGGACATTCGCAGAGAGCGACCCGGCTTTCACAGTGTCGGAGGGGCCGATGCTTTGGTCGATCTTAACTTCTCCTGGTGAGGGCATTCCGACCCATGTCGCTTGGAGATCCAGCAATTTCAGCAAAGCTAAATCGTTTTGGTTGAGAAGGATTGGAGCGCCGGTCGCTGCTCGGAGCTTCATGGCTCCGCCAACGTGATCAATGTGAGCGTGTGTGATAACGATCTGCTTAACTTGAAGGTTGTGCCTATTGACTATTTCCAGGACATCGTCGACATCGTCGCCGGGATCGATCACCATCGCTTCGTGGCTGATCTCATCCCCAATAATCGAGCAATTGCATTGCAGCGGACCGACGGGGAGAATTTCGTGGATCATTTGAGAGCTGGCTTCGAGTCAAAACTCGGCACTCAGCGAGCGCCTGAGCGCCGATCTCATTCTATTTTTGTGTCGGTGCCGGCGTCTGCGCCGGTTTGGCGGGCGCAGACTTAGTTTGCGAAGTCTTCGTATCCTGCAAGACCGAGTGCGGGCCAGCGTGCCGCGAGGCAGCGACAGAAAGCGTAATCGAGGTAAGCATGAACATAATTGCTGACCAGGTTGTCGCTTTAGAAAGCGCGGTGGCAGCGCCTCTAGGTCCGAATGCAGTCTGGCTGCCCATACCGCCAAATGCAGCCGCGACGTCGCCGCTTTTGCCGCTCTGCAACAACACCACAATGATCAGGAATAGTGAGACTATGACGTGAATAATCGTGATAAGTACAATCATGCGCTATCAGGGTCCTTCCAGCATTTTGCTGTTAAGTTTTTTGGTGCGGAAGGGGGGATTTGAACCCCCACGCCTTTCGGCGCCACCCCCTCAAGATGGTGTGTCTGCCAGTTCCACCACTTCCGCTAATTGGTATTTATTTATACCGTTCGAGAGGCGATTCGGATTTTACAGCTCTAACGTGACAGTTCTTCATGCTATCGTGTCCGGCTATGTACTGCAAGGCAAACGCGGTGCAGCGCTTTCCTTCCCTGTGCTCGGTCACCCTCTTTAACCGGGCAGACGAGCTATGGCTGTGATAATGACGCGCGCGTCTGATTGGGTGCGGGCTTTCCTAAGACCACTTGGGCTTGCGGATAGTTTCGTGCGGCGGCCCTCCGAAACCATTTTTCGGATTCTTCAGCATTCGGCGGCACGCCATCACCGTCCCGGTAGCGAAGGCTAAGATTGTATTCGGCAGCGGCATCCCCTCCGCTCGCTGCTTCGGAGACCCAGTGGGCTGCCTTTGTGCAGTCCTGGGGGACGCCGTGTCCGGTTTCATACGCCATGCCTAACGTAAATGCCGCGGAGTCGTCGCCGTAACGGGCTTGTCGCAGTAGTCCGGGAATCTCGAAGCGGCTCAGATCCCGCAAAGCTCTTCCTGTGGCAGAATCGGTCACTCGCTTATGACTTCCTTCCGAAACGGAATCGGTCGTTTTGACTTGGCTTGGGTGCGCGGGAGCTATTGCCGTTTCTCTCGTTGTCTGATCCTTAGGAACGTGTATTGTCGGGATCAGAAAGAAGAGAGCCGCTAACAGCGCGGCGGCCGTGCCAACACGCGCTCCAATGGCCACCAACGGCGCTGAATCAAACCGTAATTTCACGTGTAGTTCTCGGTGTTCAAGCCGATGCGCGACGTCGGCGACGACTGTGATACACCACGTTTGGACCTGCCGACGGTACCGATCCCAGTTGGTCCTGTATCTGCGATATTCAAACCGATGCGTGACATCAGCGACGACCGCGAGAAACCACTTTTGCGCCAACGTAAAATAACGATCCCGAGATAGTTGATTTTTCGGAGATACAGCGACACTGCTTTCCGGAAAACCACTTGCCAACGTACTCTGAGGTTCGACTGAAGGAGCGCCTGTTTCCGCCGCTTTAACTAAGTTAAGCGCCGAGTGTTCGATCGGCTGAACAATGATTCCGGAAGTTACGATCTGAGGGGCTCGGTCTAACCCAACTTTGAGTAGCACAGATTCCGATTGCTCCGCCGGTACGACCTGATCCGGTGCAACCTGACCTGCTGAAACATCACCAGGGGTCTTTGGCAAGATAATGTGATTTGGATTGGAGACTAATGCCGCTTCCAGCGCCAGCAACGTCTCCTGAATCAGTCCTGGCGAAGTGTCGAACGAATTTAGAGTATCGTCAGCCTTGAAAGCTTGCGGGGGCGCTTCCGGTTCTCCGCTAGCGGCTACCGTGGACGCATTTTCAACTGCTGCTGCGGGACTCTCAATACCACGCAGAGAGGGATCGCCTACGACCTCCCGCTCCCATGGGGCGATCTTTGAGACTCGTCCCTGTCTTGACTCAACCAGGCCCGCGAGACTAGGAACGACCGCACCAATCACATTCAGAACTACGGCACGCTCCAGACTGACCTGGTGTCGGAGCCTGGCATTCGCATCCTTGTCCACTGCTTGGGCTAGGAGACCAGTAAGCAAACGCAGCTTAGTCAGGTCGCTCGGGGTGAAACAATTTGCATTCTCGGAAAATACCGCCAGAGCTCCAGCAATCCGGGGTCCCTGGTAAATGGGAGCAACGAGCAAAGAACCGATCGAGGGAGGCCCCTCTCCGGCTGGCGTTGGGGTGTCGCCACTTACAAGTCTCGACAGGATCGCATTTCTCAGGTGCAGATCGTCAGAGGCCGCGCCTGCGCCCGCGCGGTAAACCAATGAGTTTCCGGCAAATAACCACACTCCAGCGCCCTGCGCGGGTACCAGCTCGAGGGCGAGATCGGCGATGCGAAACAGGGCCAACTCAGGAGCCAGCGTTCCCGTTTGGATCGCCTCTTGCGCGTTAGCCAGCCCTGTGAAGTGCTCGGTGTCGGGGCTGCCGGGGTCCAGGGAGATTGCGCGTTTTTGAAGCTGCTGAATAAGAGACACCGCCACGAGGATCTGCTCCAGGGAGTCGCGACCGGGGCTAAGTCCTTGTTCCATATCGTTCTTCCGGTCGGCACTATGTTCAGCACATAGAGTGCCAAAAGACGGGATTTGATCCCGCGCAGGGGATCCGGTTCATTAGATGCCGCAAACCCGGCGATAAGCGGAAACCTGTGCCGGTAGCGGGTTTCAAGGCAATAAAACATATACCTCGCTGCGGGCTATTTGTCTATGGGGGAGAACTCGGAGACTTTAAGGGACGCCGACTTCGTGAACGAAATCAGCGAAGTTTCAGACGGCGACGGTAACCGAGGTCTCTGTGCGGGTCACTGGGCGGTAAAGCGTATCTCGCTCAATCGGCTCGCGGCCGGCTTCTCGAATCAGGCGGACGAGGTCCTGACGCCGCATTCCTTGGGGAGTCGTAGCCCCGGCGTCGTGATAGATTTTTTCTTCGACAACAGTTCCATCGATATCGTCGGCGCCAAAGCGGAGCGCGATTTGGGCGATCTTCGGAGTCATCATCTGCCAGTATGCTTTGATATGAGGAAAGTTATCCAAGACTAGCCTACTGACAGCGATCTGTTTCAGATCTAGCATTCCGGTCGTTTTTGGCAGATGCTGAAGCGGTGTGTTGTCGGGATGGAATGCCAGTGGAATAAACGTCTGGAACCCGCCGGTTTCGTCCTGAAGCTCTCGTAATTTGAATAAATGATCGACGCGATCTTCGTCGTTCTCTACGTGTCCGTACAGCATGGTCGCGTTTGATTTCAAGCCCATCTGATGGGCGAGTTTCGCTGTATTCAGCCATTGATCGCCGTCAATTTTGTGATCGCAAATAATATGACGCACGCGGTCAGCGAAAATCTCCGCTCCTCCGCCCGGCAATGAATCTACGCCAGCGGCTTTCAGTTGTTGCAGGGTCTCTGAGATGGAAATCTTGGCCCGCTTCGCCAGATACGCGACCTCAACCATGGTGAAAGCTTTCAGGTGAACCTGTGGAAAGCGTTCTTTGAGTCCAGAAATCAGATCAAGAAAGTACTGAAATGGCAGGTCAGGATGCAGGCCGCCGACTATGTGGAACTCAGTAACGGCTTCGCTGTAGCCGGACGCTGCCGTCTCGAAGGCTTCTTCTAGCGCCATAGTGTAGGACCCGGGAGAGTCTTTTTTCCGTCCGAAGGCGCAAAGGCGGCAGGCCGCTACACAAACATTTGTGGGGTTGATGTGCCGGTTTACATTGAAATACGTGCTGTTCCCATGCATTCGCTCGCGAACGAAATTTGCCAGCCATCCTACGGCGAGAATATCTCCAGTGCGATACAGATTCAGCGCGTCATCTTCGTTCAGACGATCGCGAGCAATGACTTTATCGTGGATGGGCTGGAGGCGCGAATCGTCCGTCTGAAATGGATGCGGCATTTCCCTGATGATACTGTAGCGAGCCGCGGAAAGTCACGACGCGGATCACCGCCAGTTAAACGAACTTAACCACAGAGGACACAGAGGTGAAACTCCGTGGTCACTGTCGTACTGCATTAATGCTTTCATGCTTTTCGCAGAAGCACATCCCCCGCAACAAATGCGAAGAACACGACCGAGATAACGCCGTTCATCGTGAAAAACGCTGCATTAAGCTTGCTGAGATCGTCTGCTTTGACCAATGTGTGCTCGTAGAACAGAAGCAGAGCTACAGCCGCAACGCCTGAAATCGCGAGAGTGCCCAAGCCGAAAGCGACAACCAAGCCCACGAGCAGCAGCAACATGACCACATGCAAGAACCTGGCGATCCACAACGATTTTGCGATGCCGCAATAGCGCGGGATGGAGTACAGGCCAGACCGGAAATCAAAGTCGTAGTCCTGGCACGAATACAGCACATCGAATCCAGCCACCCAAAATGTAACCGCCGCGGTCAGCAATAGAATTCTGGGATCAAGCGATCCCTTGATTGCGATCCATGCCCCAGCTGGCGCGATGCCAAGGGCGAATCCAAGCACAAGATGAGACCAGCGGGTAAACCGCTTGGTATACGAATAAAGTAGGACGACCGCTAGCGCTACCGGGGACAACACGAATGCCACGCGGTTGAGCCGCCATGCGGAGAATACAAACGCAAAGCAACATGCGATTACAAATAACGTTACAAAAGCGGGCGTAAGTGCCCCAGATGGGAGTGCACGCATCTTTGTTCTGGGATTGGCCGCATCGGTCGAAACATCAGCCAAACGATTGAAGGCCATTGCCGCCGAACGCGCCGCGATCATTGCAACGATGATCCAGATCAACTGGTTGGCCGTGGGCAATCCACGGGCCGCCAACAGCGCTCCGCAGAGAGCAAATGGAAGCGCGAAGATTGAGTGCTCCCACTTGATCATCTCGAGAGTGACGCGCAGATTCCGAAAAATTGTCACCGGAGAATTGTAAAGCAGGAACAACTTTTAGACGGTGCCATCGTTCGCTAGGACTGCGAAACGTATCCCTGCGTCCCGATCAAGGGAACAAACCGACACGGTTCCAGCCGAGTAATCTCAGAATTCCCGTTCCGCTTGAGCAACAAAAGCAACTCCTGAGAATGCGACGGCCCAACTGGGATGACCATTCGACCACCTTCGCGCAATTGCTCCGTTAGCGCGGGTGGGATGTGCGGAGCCGCCGCGGAAACTACGATGGCGTCGAATGGTCCCTTCTCGGGCAATCCGGCGCTGCCATCGCCGGTTGATATTTCGATATTGGTGTAGCCGAACCGGGTAAGCGTCCCTTGCGCAGCCCGCGCCAGATTTTCGCTCCGCTCCACCGAATAAGTTTGTTCAGTTAGCTCCGAGAGCAAAGCTGTCTGATATCCCGAGCCAGTCCCGATCTCAAGCACTACATCCGAGGCGGCCAAGTTCAATACTTCCAGCATCCGGGCGACAATGAATGGCTGTGATATCGTCTGTCCCTCGCCGATCGGAATTGGATGGTCGTCGTATGCCTGCGAGCGATATTGTTCAGCTACGAACTCGTGCCGGGGCACGCGAGCCATCGCGCCGAGCACTCGAAGATCGCGGATCCCTCGTCTTCGTAGCTGGGAATCTACCATCCATTGGCGTTGAGCTTCAAAACCATCGTTATGAGATTCACCTGGCATGGCTAGCAGTCAAGAATGCCGTTGCCTTCTATTTTCTCCGGGTGCGAATTCGCACATCGAAGCTGATAACTCCATTCTGATCGCGGATTCCAACAATGGATATATTTCGCGTGACGTTGTACTCCCCCTGAATGACCTGCTGCGACGTCTGCGAAACATTGGTGCTGTAGGAGACGGTGATATTGCCTGACACTTGCTGCTCGATTGTGATTGCCGGGCCAGATTGGGTTGGGGACGTCTCAGTGCTTAGACCTTGCGGATCCACCTTGATGCGGCTAACTCCGAATAGACGTTGCACACGGTTGCTGACTGTGGCGTTGAGGGCCGCTGCAAGAATTGCATTCGAGGCTCCCTGACTGAAAGCGGAACCGCCCGACTGCTGCAGTTGTGCGGATTGTTGGCTGGTCTGGCCGAAAGCCAGCAGCGCGATAATGTCACCTGTTGGAAGAGGCGGTTCTGACCGGTATGTCAGATTAAGCTTATCGACTGGACCGTTCAGGTTCATGCTGATGTCATAGTCGCGAACCCGGGTAGAAGCCTGCAAATCGACGACTGGGGTCGTTGTGACTGGATTTGTAAAGGTCACATCGCCGCGTTCCAGGAGGTATTTGGTCCCATTGAAATAAGCTTGACCCTCAAGCACGTCTGCCCGCCCCAGCAAAACCGATTTAGCGGCAGTGCCGCGCAGATGTAAATCCGCGTCGCCAGAAAGCCGGATTACGGCGGTCTGCATTTGCAACTCGGGCATGGTTACGATGTGAACGTCGAGTCGTATGCGATTCAGCAAAGAATTGGTTGGTGGAATGGCAGATGATTGAGCGGTGCGTTGAAGGTAGGCTCCAAAGTCGAAGCCCGGAGTGATCGCGACTTTTGTGATCGTAATGTCGCCAGCAAGTGTTGAGGCGCTTGAGTTCCCAGTAAACCGCACGTTTAGGTCCGAGGTGGAACTTACTCCTGGGGGATACCTTAATCGAACACCCTCTCCACGGACACCAAGATCAAAACTGACCAGACTGTTGTAGATACTGGCATTTCCCTGAAATGCGACAGATCCTCCGCCCACGTGGCCGGTCA
>Ga0073928_10001462_pt1 | contig 45236 bp, 39 predicted proteins | sample PaiPotPPA55metaG_FD_76969 | JGI IMG/M metagenome (GOLD analysis project Ga0073928, IMG submission 76969) | Iron sulfur acid spring bacterial and archeal communities from Banff, Canada, to study Microbial Dark Matter (Phase II) - Paint Pots PPA... ...
AGGTTGTCAGGATTCATGACAGAAACGCGGGAATCTCACACCGCCGGGCTAATGCCCCCTCACCAGTGCGGAAGCGCTACCAGGAGGAAAGAGCGGGCGAAGAACTCACGGGATCTAGGACATGACGGCTGTGTCCTCGCTTTCGTCTTCCGCCTCGTCAGGCCGTCGGCCATTGTTCGAGCAGGCCGAGGACTACGTCCTTGCGGCGCTGATCCTCATCGGCGTCGGCGGCGGCCTGGTCCTCTACCTCACCGGCGAGGTCGCGGGCCTCGTGTTCGAGTTCGCGTGGCCCCGGGTCTCCCCGGGCCAGGTCTTCGAGATCTTCAAGGCTCTTCCCGGGAACTGGCACGACCCGAAAATGGCCTGGCCTGTGAAGGCGCGCGCCAACCTGCCGGGGCGGGCCGGGTTCGTGGCCGCCGCGCTCCTGGTGGTCGCCGGCCTCACCTGGGTGGTGATACGGGTGTGGAGAGGGCTGACGCGCCGCAGCCGCCGCCGCGAGAAGGGCTTCGCCTCCGGCGCCGAAGTCGCCCGCAGCATGTCGACCAAAGCGGTGCTGCGCAGCGCCTCGGCGATCAGACCCTCGCTCGAGCGCGGCGCCGCCGAGCTCGAGGACATCGGCGCCGCGTGGGGACGGCGCACCCCGGGCGGCGAGCAGATCGCGGTCTCGGCCGAGGAGTCCGTGATCGTGATGGCCGCACCCCGCCAGGGCAAGACAACCCAGATCATGATCCCGCTCGTGCACCGGTGGCGCGGCCCGGTTCTAGCCACGACGATCCGGCGCGACCTGGTGGACGCGACCGCGTCCCTGCGCAGGCTGTGCGGCCCGGTGTACATGCTGGCCCCGACCGGCATCCGCACCGGGTTGCCCGGTGTGCGCTGGTCGCCGGCCGCCGGGTGCGAGAACCTGGATGTGGCCGCGGCCCGCGCCGGAATCATCGTCACCGTCGGCAAGGGCGGGGTGGGCGAGGATTCCGCCGCCAACGGCTTCTTCGGCCCGACCGCGACCAACCTGGTGCTCGGCTGGCTGCACGCGGCGGCCCTGATCGGCGGGTCGATGACGGACGTGCTCGGCTGGGTGCTCAACGACAACGACGACACCCCGGTCCGGCTGCTGCGCGATCACCCCGACGCCCAACCCGGCGTCGCCGGGATGCTCGCGAACATGTACGCCGCGCCCCCGGTCACCAAGTCGAACCTGTGGTCAACCGCGATGATCGGCCTGGCCCCGCTGCTTTCGCGCAGCGCTCAGGAGGTGTTTTGCTGCCCGGTCGCCGAGAGCATGGACCTGCGCGAGTTCGTCCGCTCGCAGGGCACGATCTACATCCTGGTGTCCAAGAAGAAGGCCGGCCCGCTCGCACCGCTGATCTCCTGCTTCACCGAAGAGGTCCTGGAAGAGGCCAAAGACGAGGGCGACTCGACGATCGCCGGCCGCCTCGAGCCCCCGCTGCTGTTCGCCGCCGATGAGGCCGCCAACGTCGTGCCCCTGCCCTCGATGGCGGATTTCCTGTCCTACTCCGGCGGCTCCGGAGTGCACTGCGTACTGATCTTCCAGACCATGGCCCAGGTCACCGACAAATGGGGAGCGGTCGGCGCGGAGATGATCTGGGGCGCCTCCACCGTGAAGGTGGTCCTCGGCGGACTGAGCGGCCCCGTCGTCGACGAACTGTGCACCATGGCCGGCGAATACCTGCACCGCTACGTCTCCGTCCAGCGCGGCTCGTCCGGCACCACCATCCAGACCAGCTACCAGCACCGGCCGGTGCTGATCCCCGCCGACATCAGGGGCCTGTCGAAAGAGCGGCGCGAGGCCCTGATCTTCCACGGCTCGGCCGCCCCGGTGATCGTGCGCATGACCAGAGCCCACGAAGGACCCGACCGCAAGCTCTACCAGGCCGCCGTCCGCGACGCCTACAAGCTGCTGGAAGCACACGAGACGACCGCGAAGGACGATCAATGAGCCCCGAACGCCCCCCGGCGCGCACACGCCTGGCAGCGCGCCCGGCTCCTACCCCACTGCCCCGGGCCATCCGGGCCGTGCGCCGGCCGCGACAGCCGCGCGGAAGCGGCATTCCCGAATGGCACTCGCTCAGCGTCCCGGATCGGGAGCTGGCATGGGAGCGGCTGATCGACTGGGTGGTCTGGCTGCACGACCGCTACGAGCTCTCGATCGAGGAACGCCTCCCGCCGTGCTGGCCCGACCACCCGGGCATCGTCGAAGAAGTATGGGCCCTGATGATCTGGCGTACCGAGATCTACAACCGGGCCGCCCGCGCCGTGGGCGACATGGCGCACTCCTGGCACCGCGAACTGCGCGCCTTCATCGAGGTGACCGTCCCGTTCTACGCCCGAGCCTGCCGGGCCGGACATCGCAGCGCCGAACGCCTGGCCGCGACCGACCGCACCCTCTACGAGCAGTGGCGCGCCCGCACCCCGACCAAGAACATCCCCCTGGCCACCCTGATGACCGGAAGGCCGCGCACCAGCATGAAAAACGACACGTGGATCACCGCGCAGGCCATGCAGATCGCCATCGACGCGGGCGAAGCCGTGGAACTGCCGACCGTCAAGGGCTGCCTGAACTACGAGGAGGCCTGGTGGCAGCGCGCCCGGGACCGGTGGATCAAGATCGACGACCCGGCCACCATCGCGTCGATCGAAGAGTTCATCGCCAACACCAAGCAGGTCGACCGTGTGATCGAAGAGCGGGCCCGGATGCGCCGCGTGCTGAGCGGTAAGAAGGAGAACTGATCATGTCAGACCTGACCACCAGCGCCGAACGCGCGCTGCTCGGCGCGCTGCTGACCGATCCGGCCCAGCTCGACGAGCTGCGGTACGTGCGCACCGCCGACTTCGAGACAGAGCTACATCGGGAGATCTACGCCGCGATCCAAAGAGCGCACAGCGACGCGCCGTCTCTGAGCGGCGCCGCGTTCGCAGACAGAGTCGCCGGGTATCTGCCGACGATCGACCATGTGTGGGAGCTCGACGAGCTGCACGCGCTCGCCCTCAACTGCCCCGACCCCGACCACGCCCCGACCTACGCCCGCATGGTCCAGGAGGCGGGCTTCCGCCGCGACCTGGCCGAACACGCCGAGCGCATCGGCACCATCGCCCAGGCAGGCACCGAGCCCGAAGTGATCAGCGAGCATCTGGCACTGCTGTCGGAGGCGCTTAGCACCCACGCCACCCGGTTCGGGCCCATGGCGGAACTCGCACACATCAGCGATGTCGCCGCTGGCCGCGCCATGGTCGACATCGACCAGACCGACCCCGAACGACTTGCCCGCCAGGACCAGGTCCTGGCCGACCTGATGCGCCACCCCGAGGACATCCGCGAAGTCTCGACCTGGCTCGGCTCCGACAACTTCGCCGCCGGCCCGCGCCGCGAGGTCTACGAGACCATCGTCAACATCGACAGCCTCGACGAGCCGGTCGACGAGATCACCGTGGCCTGGAATCTCGCCCGGCGCGCTGCCGCCTACGACGCGCTCGGCACCGACCAGTACGGGCTTCAGCCGTACTCCGGCGTGCCCGCCTACATCGGGACGCTGCGCGACATGGAAGTTCCCGACGACGCGGCGCTCACGGTCGGACGCCAACTGCTCGCCGACGACCTGAGCGCCAAACTCACAGCCACCGCCGAACGCATCGCGAACAGCGCCTCACGCGAGGACGTCCCACCCGCCTACGCCATCGGCTCCACCGCGAACGCCGTGCGCCAGCTCCAGCACGCGCACGAATACCGCCAAGACGTCGAACGCGACTACCAACCACAACGGGACACAGGCCGCGACGCCCGGTACGACGGCCCAACCCAGAGCCTGTGACGCAGGAAGGACGAATCACGATGATGCCGAAAATCCTGCGCGGCCGACCCGCCACCGAGCCCGCCACCCCGACGGAACTCCTGATCACAGCGATCGGGCCCGACAAACTCATCCTGACCGACCGGGAGATATCCCGGCAGCACGCCGCCGGGGAGGCGACGTTCTTCTCCGAAGCCTTCGAGGACATCGCCCGTCTCGCCGACGTCTGGTGGCAGTACCACCATGACTCGCGCCGATGGGCCCGGGTCACCGATCCGGGCCTTGCCGCCTACCTCGACAACCGTCGGCCGGACTTCGTCGAATCCGACCAGAACCACGCCCGCACGCGCGAGCTGCGCCGCGCGGCCAAGGCCAACCCGGCCACCGGGGAACGCGACGACTCCTGACCGAAGCGAATTCACAAACCCACTGTCATCTATGATAACCAGGAACCATAGATGACAGTTTGCATTTATGATGAACCCATGAGACAATATAGATTCACCTTTTGTGCGCCGTGAACTGCTTTCCTGTTGAAGCGGCTTGAACTGCCGTCGAGAATTCGGACGCAGCACACCGCGCGTGCATCCGGTGGACCCGCCGCACATGGAGCACTAAGCATGACCAGCGAAAAGCCAGACACGAAGCCGGGCGTGCTCGCGCGCCGCCGCGCCGAATCATCCTGGCGCTCCGCCGCCCGCGCGCTCGCCTCCGGGAACACCGAGTCCGCACGCGCAGCGTTCCTCGCCGCCGTAGAACACGACCCGGCCTGCGCAGACGCCTGGCTCGGCCTGCACCACCTCGGCGACGACCGGACGAGCGCGCTGTGGGCCATGGAGCGGCACAGCGCCCACCTTGGCAACCTGCGGACCCGCAACAAAACCCGCTTGTCCTCCGGCTACATTCTCGGCCACCACGCCCCGCTCCAGCGGCTCGATGACCGGCTAGACCTCTGGCGGGCGGTCATCGCCCATCAAATCGAATCCGGCCACCACGCCGACGCCGCCGCCCGCCTGGCCGCGGCCACCGTGCTCGACGACCACGTTCGCATTCTCCGGCTCAACCTCGCCGTCGCCGTCTCAGACTGGACCGGAGTGCTGAACTGGGGCAAGGGCATCAACGACGGGCCGCTTGCGCGCTACGCCACCCTGCACGTCGGGCGCAGCCTCGTCGAACTGGGCGCCTACCGCGAAGCCACGCGCACTCTGCTCGGCCTGATCGATCGCACCGATGACGACGCGCTGCGCGCGCACGCGGCGGGCTGGTGCGCGAGAGCCTACGAGCGCCTGAACGAAGCGGACAACGCCGAAAAGTTCTACCAGTTCGCCTTCCGACTCGACCCCACCGGCGACTCCGACATCGCCGCACGAGCCACCGCCAAGGCCCGAACGAACAACGCGATACAGAATGCTGCCAGCGCAACACCACAGCGGGCAGACGATCGGCAGGCAGTCTTGGCCGAAGCGATCAGCGAGGTTGAGAACCTGACCGGACTCGAACCGGTCAAAACTCAGTTCCGGACGCTCGCCGCCCAACTGCGCGTCGGCGCCGCACGAGCCGCGCAAGGTCTGCCAGCCGGCGCGCAGGCCCGGCACTACGTCTTCACCGGCCCACCGGGAACCGGGAAGACGACGCTCGCGCGCATCCTGGTGCGGATCCTGTACGGCTACGGCTACATCGACCGACCCGAGGTACGCGAGGTTCACCGCGTCGACCTCGTCGGCCAGTACCTCGGCGCCACCGCTATCAAGACCAACGCTGTGATCGACTCGGCGCTCGACGGCGGCCTATTCATTGACGAGGCCTACGCCCTGTTCAATCGCGGCTACGCCGGCGGCCGTGACGCGCTCGGAGACGAAGCGCTCCAAACGCTGCTCAAACGCGCGGAGGACGACCGCGACAGACTGGTCATCATCCTCGCCGGCTATCCAGAAGAGATGGACGAGCTGCTGAGCGTCAACCCCGGCCTGTCCTCTCGGTTCACGACCCGCATCCACTTCCCCAGTTATGGCAGCGCCGAACTTATATCGATCGCATACAGCATGGCCACGGCGGGACAGAACTCGTACGACGACTCCGCCTTGTTAGAGTTGAAATCGATTATGTCAAGTGTTTGTGAAAGTGGTCGAATCGATGGGCTCGGAAACGCCCGATTCGTCCGCAACCTCTATGAGAAGTCGATTGCGCAGCGCGACTTACGCCTTTCAGAGTCCGGCGAGCCACTGACCGTGCCAGCGATCACCACGATCACAGGCAACGACCTAAAGGCAGGGCTCAGCGGCCTGACAGGTTGAGGTCCTGCCGTCCATCTAGGTGAGGTGAATATGCTTGGCTGGCTTCGCGTCCGCCTCAGACGGCTAGGGGCGGACGCTCTAGTGCTTGCCTCGGCTGTCCTCCACCTACTGGCTGTAGTCGGTAAGGCCCTGGTACGTCGGCAGTCGCCCGATCAGATCCGGTTCCGCTGTGAGTCGGACCCCGGTCGCCCGACGCACGCGCTCTGCTACGTGAGCTGATGCGTCGGCGAAGGCCTGGGCCGAAGCGTCGCTTTCCGCGACGAGGGTGAAGTGCTTGCTCGAGATGCGTACTCCCGGCTTCACGCCCTCGCCAAGTGCGAAGCCGGCCTCTTTGATGAGCCAGCTGGCGCTGACCCGGGTGGTGCCGTCCGGGAAGCTGTTGACAGGTGCTCCTTCGGCTCTGAGTCGTGCAGCCGTGTCCTCGGGGATGACGGGGCTCGGGAAGACGGACCCTACGGAGCGGTTGTCTGGATCATCCGGGTCTAGGATCATGCCCTTCTTGGTCCGCACATCCCTCACAGCGGCCACAGCTTCTGCGAGCGGCGCCGACTGACCCTTCTCAACTCCAGCGGTCTCGGCGACCGCCCGGTAGGTCAGAGGGCAACTGAGCATGCTCGGCGTCAGAGCGAACGTGACCCGGAGAATGGTCCAGCGGTTGGTGTGTTTGAACAAGCTCGTGCGGTGTCCGAACCGGCACTCTGCGCTGCTGAGGCTGACGTGACGGCGATATCTCCAGTCGTATGCGCGGACCTCGGTGATGGTCTGCGCGACCTCTTGACCGTAGGCTCCGACGTTCTGGATGGGCGTGGCTCCGACCGAGCCGGGGATCCCGGTGAGCATCTCGATGCCGCTTAGCCCACGGTCGACGCTCTCGCCGACGAACTCCTCCAGGCTGTGGCCAGCTTGGACGGTGGCCAGAACGCGCTCTCCCTGGCGGCGGTAGGTCGCTCCAGAGATCCGCATCAACGCGATCGTGCCGTCATAACCGGCGTCGGCAACAATGACGTTGCTTCCGCTGCCGAGGATGATGGGTGCTTGCTCGCTGCACATGTCGGCCAGCTCTTCGAAATCTTCGTGCTTCTCGAGGGTCGCGAGGATCCGGGCCGGGCCACCGAGTTTGAGCGTGGTCAGCGGTGCGAGCGAGACGTGCGAGGCAGTGTGCATCAGTGCGGTTCTCCGGGAAGGCGTGCTGCTGGGCCGACGGTCTCAGGCTACGCGCCGACGAGGTCGGCGATGTGGTCAGCGAGTCTGTGGGCATCAGACGAGGGCTGCGCTGTGAGCTCGCCACGAAGTTGGTCGAGCCGGCTACGCACCCGTATTGATCCGTGGATCCTGGCGACATCGAGGGCCGCCTCGCCGGCCATGACTGCGTCATCGAGATTGCCGACCCGCAGGTGGGCATGGGCGAGCGATATCCCGTGAAGGAGGCGGTTGCGAGGCTGGTCCGACCCCAGAAGTTCCAGCCCGCGCGACAGGAGCTTCGTGGACCGCCCGGGATCGTTGGCCTCCAGCCAGGCGCGGCCCGCGTCCGCGGCCAGGACGCCCTCATTGATCCAATACGCCCAGATAGGAGTCGGGGCCGTGTGGGGGTCCAGCGCGGTGAAAGATGCCGTGGCTTCGTCAAGAGCTCGCGCGCACGCCGCAAGCTCGCCTTGAATCGCGTGGGCTCGCCCCTCTCTGCTTGCGAGTAGGGCCGCGACGAGAGGGTGAGCTGTGTGCAGAGTGCCCTGGCGGGCTAGACGGATCAGCCGCACGGCGCTAGCGCCGTCCCCGGTCCAGAGGGTCTGGTAGCCGAGACACGAGAGGATGTTCGCGGCGAAGTCCCTGTCGCCGCTTGCGTGCGCGAAATGCAGGGCGGCGAGCAGGAACCGCTGCCCTTGCGCCTTCTTGTCCAAATCTATTGACACCCAGCCTGCGAGTTGCGCCAGCTCTGCAAGGACGCCGAACAGCGCGGTCCCCGTCTGCCGGTCGTAGGACGAGGAGGTGGCGAGACCTGCAGCGAGGTGCAGATCGTGTACGACCAAGTCGAGCACAAGCGGGCTGGACTGTGTGTCGTCGAGCCGACGGAGTTGGATGATTCGCTCGGCAAGCAGGTACACGAACTCTGGATCCAACGGCGTTCCGGAGAGCCGGGTGGGTGCCTCTGGGTTGGGGACTGTCAACCAGTCCACGGCGCAGGCCACGAGCATCGGTCCCGAAGCGGCCAACAGCGCGTTGCCTGTGGGCGCGGACAGCAGCGCGGCGCAGCAGAGGGCTCCTTCGCTGGTCCATGGGAGGTCGAGTCCGTGGTGTGCTGCTACCGCAACTGCACCGCCTCGCGCGTCTGGAAAGAGCGCTGCCGGACTGATGGTCTCTCCGAGTGCCCGGCTGAGCGCGAGGGCGACGAACTGGGGTAGCCGTCCGCGCGGTGTCGAGCCCTTGAGCCATCCATACGGCGCCTTCTGTGTGATCGCCTGCTGGCCGGCGATGCGATTGACCTCGCGGGCAAGTCGCTCGGGCGGCCACTCAAGGCGGTCAAGGCACACGCGCAGTAGCTCCGCGCCCTCCAACCCTGGCCCCACGGCTCACCCTCATCTACTTCGGCGTCAGATCTCTATCCCAAGGATGCCCCGAAGGTGCACGCGATGAGCCTATTGCGGAAGGGAAATCGGGAAAGCTGACCATCCTGACCAACGGTTGACTTCGCTGACCGTAATACCTCCTTCACGGGCTGTACTCCACGGTGGTGCAGTGAACCCATGCCACCAACCTTGGGATCTGCGAAAGAGCGGCGGCATGACCTACTCGCGGTCATGCCGTCCAGCGCTGCCGCCGGCTTGAGGCGAGAGCTGCCGGAAGGCCGCCGACATCGGCGCCGCGGGCAGCGGATTGGAGCCGATCTACGGCTTGATCTGCGATCCAGCGACCATTGCCCACCCTGGCGCGCGGGAATCAGGGCCGTGGTGCCGCCAGTTCACGGTTCAGACGTCCGTCCGCACCCCGCGCTCGAGGTAGTAGGTCTCGCCCTTGGCGCGAGCGTCGATTGCGGCGTGAACACGCCGGGCGAGCCTGGGGATGAGCAGCGCATCGATTTCGCTGCGGTGGTGGTACGCGTACTTGTCGATCTCGACGCCGTCTACCCGGATGGCCTCGTGGTGGTCGTCGGTGAGCTCACCGCCATCGAAGATCCAAAGGATCTTGTCGCCTTCGCGATCGTTCGGCGCCCAGTCCACTACGAGCAGGCGGCCGACTGGAAGCTGGGTGCCGAGCTCTTCTTCGAGCTCTCGTCTCAGGGCACTGGTCGGGGTTTCACCGGGCATCAAGTAGCCACCGGGCAATTCCCATCCGTCCTTATAAGTCGGGTTGACCAACAGGATGGCCTCTGGTCCCGAGAAGTAGAGGGCGGCAGTTGCGGTGCGCGGGGTGGCGAAGGTGTCACCGGGCTGGTCCTGAGGCTCCATAGGCGCCACCTTACCGGCGCTGCTGACTTCGCAGCCTTAGACGATTCCCAGCCTCTCCGCGAGTGCTGCGATATGGCGGTTTGGTGTTTCTTTGGGCGACCGGACCCACGTTCTGACGAGTATGGCGGTGATGTAGTGGCTGCCGACCTGCTCGGGGGCAAGTTCGTTGGCGTCCAGCAGCAGGGCTTCGGCGGCCTCGCGACGACCCCGGACGTCGTGGGCGCGGGCGAGGTCGAGTTTGTGGCGCACGCGCCTTTCGACCGGCAGCGCGGAGGTGTCAATGCGTTCGCCCTTCGCAAGGGCCGTTTCAATGTCGCCGAGTTCGAGTGCGGCGCTGACGTGGTGCATGCGCACAGTGGTGGGGCCGAAAGAGGTCCACATGCGGTTGCCGTCGTGGCCGAGCTTGTCGGCTGTTCGGCCTGCATGCGCAAGGTAGCGGCCAGTCTCGCGGCGGTCGCGGGCACCGGCAGCGGCCATCGCTCCGACGAGGAAGAGCGATCCATGGATCGACAGGTGGTCGGGGCCGAGCTTGGAGTGCGGAGCGAGCAGGCCGACGGCGTTGTCGATTGTGGCTGTGGCCGCCTCAAGGCGCCGGTTGGCCAGCAGGCAGTGCGCCACCGAGCGGTAAAGGGAGCCGAGCACGAGCCGATCGTCTGCCGCGAAGGCAGCGGCGAGACCGCGATCTGCAGCGAGCCAGGCGAGGTCGGCCTCCCCGATCTTCGTCAGGACCATGGCGGCGCCCTGGTAGGCCATGGCGAGCTGCGCCTGCGCGCGTGGCTTCTCCTGTCCTCCGGCCGCGCGAGCCGCGACGCGCGCACGGGTGATCGCGTCGGGCAGCCGTCTGGTGGCGCGGGCGTAGCGAGAGTCTTGGTAGGCAGACCATGTCTCGCCGATTTCGGTGGCAAGCACGTCCAGGTCGATGGGCTCGAAATCCTCATCGGACGTCAGATAGGCGTAATCCTCGAGCGTGGCGCGGAGCGGGCCGATGTCCAGTTCGCTTGCGGGCAGCGCGGGCAGTTCCGTGCCGGCGCGATCGATGAGCCGGGCGAGAGGAATACGCAGGGCGTCCGCGATCAACTCAAGGACGGAGAGCCGATCGATGACGTGGCTACCTCGTTCGACCTTGCCCAGCCAGTCGGCGGTGCGTCCTCCGGCCAAGCCGGCCAGAACCTCCTGAGTCATCCCGCGCCGTCGGCGGTGCCACGCGATGCACTCCCCAAGCGAGAGCGCGCTGTCGGACGCGAGGCCAGGCTGCCCGCCGCTCTGGCTCCCAAGGGCGCGGAACCCGGAATTTTTTTCCGGGTCGGTGCGCGATGTGCGCTCGACCATAGATCACAGCCTGTCAGATCCAACGCACGCAGAGGAAGACCCTCAATGGACATGAGTAAAGCCACTGCGTCGGGTTCGCTCACGGTCGCGCAGCTCGGCAACCTTCTGCGCATGGCCGCAGAGATCGCCGACGCAGACAAGAATTACGACCTGCTGAGTGCGTTAGATGCGCTCAACAAAGACAGGCTTCGGCCCGCCGGCCTGCCGGAGGTCTATGAGGCGGAGCTGCGTCAGATCGCAAAGGCGTTACTGGCCGAGATCCCAGAAGAAGAACGCCTAGGTGGTCCCGAGGGTGAGATCGCAGAGGTCAACGTCTGGCTGGGCCAATACGTACGCGCCGAGAGGTTGCGATCGGGCAACAGCCCGCTGGCCGATCTGCTCAAGACCGCCGCCGACCACTCCGACGCGTCGAAGGGCGGGAGCAAGTATGTCTGACACGATCGCGTCCGCGAGTTCAGCTGCTGCCGGTTTGCCGGGAGCCTCGAAGCCGGGCCCGGTTCGGGCACGGGTATGGGCCGAAGACGAGCAGCAGGCGGCTGAAGCGGTTGACGTATTGCGTCACGGGCTATGGCCGCATTGGTTCCAATTCCAGATCAGCGAGATTGAGCGACTGCCCTGTGGCGCGCCGTGTCCGCTACACGAAGACGACCCAGCTGTTCGGGCATTCATCCGGCGTGCACGGTGGATGTGGGTGCTTGTGCCTCGGCACGCGGACTCGGGGGCCAGAGTCGCATGCCTCTAGTCAGCGGCTCGGCGCACTGCCTCGAGGGTTTCGAGGGCCATGCTCCACGGGAACGCGGAAGCATCGCCCTGACCGGGCTGGTGGGGTACGTGGCCGCCGTCCCCCAGCAGGACCTTGACTCCGGACTGCTCGAGCATGCCGATGTGTCCGGAGAGGGCGGGATGCCCGGCCTGAGCTGCGTTGATATACGGCAGCGCCACCAGGGGAAGGTGCTTGCCGATCGCCTCGGTCAGCAGGCCCAATGCGAGGGTGTCGGGCATCCCCATGGCCCACTTGCTCAGAGTGTTGAGCGTCGCAGGTGCGGCGAGCATTGCGGAGGCCGCGGGCAGCACGTCATCTTCGCCGGGCATCTTGTAGTCCGATCGGACCGGGTGTCCTGTGAGCTTCTCGAGCGCTGGTATCTCGCCTCCCATCCACTTCGCGGCGCGCGGGGTGAGGACCAGGCACACGTCCCAGCCTGCCTTCTGCGCGAGCTCGACGGCTCGGGCGCTGTGCTGGACGGGCGGAGCGGTGCATCCGATGAGGTAGAGAACGGGATCGGGCATCAGGTTCGCACTCCAGAGCGTTGGGCCAAGCCCTTGAGTCGGGCTGGCTGGACCGGTGTGGCTTCGGCGAGTTGCGTGATGATCACGCGAGTGCGGGGGCGGCAATGAATCTCCTGCTTCCCCAGCTTCTCGGCATAGAGCAGCGTGGTCAGAGCGCGTTCGAGATGGCCAGCCTGGATCTGTGCCAGCGCGAGGTCGGCGCAGTGGTGGACTTGCCGTTCGACTCTCATCCGCGAGAGCGCCTCGGGGTCGATCAGCGCTGCGGCGTTAAGCGCTCGGCCGCCTTCGTGCAGCATCGTCAGTGTGGCCACTTCGTGGACGGCGGTATTTGTCGGCCCGAAGCCGGTGCCGACCGCGTTTCCATCCACGCCGAGCATCGTCGCATACTCGCGTGCCTGGGTAATCAGCGCGGCCGTCTTGGCCCGGTCGCCTATCGAAGCGGTGCACACGGCGGCCTTGAGGTAGAGCGACCCGAGGACCGAGATGCCGTCGGCGTCGCGCTCGAGCAGGTCCGATTCGAGGCGTTCGGCCGCGCGGAGGCAGTGGTCGAGAGCAAGTTCGCTGTTGCCGAGGCAGATCAGCGCTTCGGCGGAGCGGCGTGCTGCAGATGCGATCACCACGTGGTCACCGCCGCGTTCCGCTGCGGTGAGCCCGCGGTCGGCCGCGATCCACGCTGTGGCTCCGTCGTCGAACTTGACCTCGGTCGCTGCTGCGAGCTGCAGGGCGAACGACGCTGCACTCCAGGCCGAGTCGCCTCCGTCGGCTGCCGCGGTGCGCGCGGCGTCGACGATCAGCTCCGGCAGCAGGCGCGCGACGACGGTGAAGTTCGCGGACTGAAAGCTGGACCAGCCGTAGTCGGCCTGGCGCGAGACCAGATCGACGGCCACCGGGTCCTCGCCGATCGGCACGGCGAACGTGCTGGTCGCCACGTCGTAGCGGGCGAGCGCGGCGCGGATGGCCGCGGCTTCCACCTCGTCGACGCACTCGAGGAACGGGGCGTGGGCTTCGTCGTAGAGCAGGCGCTCGAGCGGTATGTCGAGCGCCTCGGCGACCTGGTCCAGCACGCCGACGCGGAAGTCGGCCTGCCGCTCACCGCTTTCCGCCTTCTCGACCCACGACTCGGTGCGCGGCGGACGCATCTTTTCGCCGAGCTCGCGCTTGCTGAGGTCGCGTCGCCCCCTCCAGTACGCCATTCGCCTGGGTATGCCGGCCCGATCGACTCGCATGCCTCCACCTTGCCTGAATACGGGTTCGAAATGCCACACAAACTGTGTGGCATCGGTGGCCCGGGGTGGCTCTACGGTCACCATACGCAACGCGTTACTCGAGGTGACACGCTACTGACGGGACATCGAATGGCTGCGAAAGACGCTGCGCGCGTCGGATCCGACGCGCCGCCGTGTTCGACGGGCGACGCCCCCGAGGACGCCGTCCCCGCCGCGGCTCGGCTGCGAGGCGCACTTGAGAACGCGGGATTCGACGTCGAACGTGACTTCACGTCCTGGGATGTGATCGTGGACGGCCGGGGGATCGCAGCCATCGAAATCGGAAACCTCGGCGTCGCCACGGCCAACCGGCTTTGGGCGCTGCTCGAGCGTTGCGTGACTGCTCCGGCTCGCAAGATCCGTGCCTCGCCCGGCCGACGTGGTCCACGGCGCGAGGAAAGCCACGCTCCGGAAGAGGCCCGACGTGCAGCGGAACGACTCCGTTCCGAGCTCAAGCGTGTCGGATTCGACCTCGCACAAGACTTCGTGTGCTGCGTCGCGGACTGCACCGCCAGCGGCATGGGCCTGGTGCGGCTCGGGGCGCTACCGACAGCTACCGCGATACGTATCAGCGAGTTGATTGAACCACTCGCCGATGGTGCGCCCGGAGCGGCGAGAAGCGAGGCGGCCGAATGATCGCCTCGCGCTTGCATGCCGGGACGGCCTGCACGGCATCGACCCACGAACGCTCATCCCTGCTGGCCGAAGGCCCGCGGACGGCCATGCCGCGTGCCGCGGCGTCCGCCGCACCGCGTCGGCGCCGAAGACGCGTGTAGACCCCGGGTCCGCGCCGCGTAGGCGCGACCCCGGATCCAAGCCTCCCGCCCTCCGGACCGCCGAGGGCGGGAGCCGCGGGGAGCGAGCGCCCCGCGGTGGAACTGCCGACCTCCGCTGACAGCAGCGGCAGTTCCCGTGACGCCTTCCGGCCCTTCCGTGGGTGAGGGCCGGAAGGCGCCGGCGGTCTCGATCACCGCACGAGACCCACGACCCCCGATCCTCCCGGCCTGCAACCGCACAATCAGGGCCGGGATCCCCTGGAGCCGGGCCCTTGGCTCCGGGACGGCGCGGCAACCCCCGTTACGCCGCGCCACACCGATCCGCTGCCGCCGCTGCGGATCGGGACGCAACGCCTCCCGGTCCTGAAGCGGCTCGCAACCCCGCTGAGGGTCAGGGCCGGGAGGCCGAGCGCCCATCACCGACACCACCGGTCACGGAAGGAGTCCCGATGACGAGCCCCACAACACCGCGCCGGCTGCGATCCGGCCCGCCCGCCAGGCACGCCTCCGTGCAGATCCGTGGCGGCGCCCGACTGGCCGGAGAAGTCGCGGCAGACGGCATGGAGGCGGCCGCCGTCGCGATGCTCGCAGCAGCGGCCGCCGCCAATCGGCCGGTGGATCTCCATGGAGTCCCCCAGAGCGCCGACGTCGAGATCATGCAGTGGCTCATCAGCCGCTGCGGCCGGAGCGTCTCGGCCTTCGACCGGGCCACCACGATCGCGCCCGGCAGGCACCCGGAGACCGAGCCCGACCTGTCCAAGGCCGCGGACTTGTTCGAAGCCTGCTACCTGATCACGCCGATGCTCGCCAGAGTCGGCCGGATTCGCCTGCCGTGGCCAGCTGAGACGTCGGCCTTCCCCCGGCTTGAGGCCGTGCTGCGCGTCCACGCGGCCTTCGGCGACAACATTGAAACCAGCGCCGCCGGCTACACCGTAACGGTCGGAGAGCCACCCAGGGTCGTGAGGATCACGCTCACGGATCAGCCGTCCGCCACGGTCGCCGCCCTGCTGCGGGCGCAAGCCGCTGGGACTTCGCTGATTATCGACGGCGTCGACTCCTCGCCCGCCGTCCTCGGCGTGCTCGCGGCGCTGAACGCCCAGGGTGGCAGCACCGCTTCGGCGAATGCGGAGACCGTCCAGCTGACGCCGATACCCTCCCGGGCCGCGGCTTCCTCCCTTCGCTGGTTCGTCCCGCCCGACCTGCTGCAAACCGCCACCCTCGCCTGCGCGCTTGCGGCCACCGGCGGCTCCGGCGCGGTCGTCGACGCCGCCGGACTGCGGGCGCTGATCAACGTGCTCGAACGAGCCGGCGTCAGGATCCAGGCCCGCGGCGGCCGGCTTACGGTGAACGGCTCAGCACCGACACGCCCGCGGACGCGCGCGGTCGGCGTCCGGCTGTGCGGCGATGACGGCACGCTCGTTCCGCCGGACCTTGAGCCTCTGCTGCTTGTCATGTCATTGATGCGGCCGGGCACGCACCTGGCCGACCGCGGCGTCGTCGAACGCCATGCCGTCCTCATCCGGCAGCTCGGGCGGCTCGGCGCCGCGATCGACCTGCCCGAGGGGATCGCACGGATACGCGGACCCCAGCACCTCAGCTGTGCCTCCGTGGCCGCCCGCACCGCCGGCGACCTGGCCGCCTTGACCGTCGCAGCCCTCACCGCGCAGGGCGTCACCACGCTGCACTACCGCCCAGCCAGTTGGTCGGCGTTCCCCGCCACACTCGCGAAGATCGCCGAACTCGGCGGCCCTGCGCCGCCAGACCCGTTGATCTCGGCGGTTCCACCACGCGGCGAGCGTCCGACAACCAACCCACCAAACCTTCGAATATCCACCACGGGAGCACCGCGATGACCCTCGACAACCCCACCTCGCTTCTGACCACCAGCGACATCGGCTCGCATCTCGAAGGCCATCGCGGGCTGCTCAAGACTCTCGACCAGGCCAGCCGACGGGCCCTGGTCGTCGACGCCGGTGGGTTCTTCGGCGACACCGGATTCAACCGCCTTGGCCAAGGCACGGTGGAGCGCAGCATCCTGACGGGCTTCTACGACCTGTGCCTGCCGAGCGGCTCGGCATTCGCCCAATACCTCAGCGATCCGGAACTGTTCGACAAGAGCGTGTGCACCAACGTCACCCGCAGGGACGGCGCCCCGGTCTTCCACCGGTTCCGGCAGGTGCGCGTGGCCGGCACCGACACCCTCGTCCTCGGGATCCTCGGCAAGGACGCGTTCGACGCAGTCCCCGACAGCGACCGCAACAACCTGCACTGGCATGAGCCTGCTCGCTGCGTGCGTGTGATCGCCGAGGCCTTCGCCCGGCGCATCAAGCCGGCACAGCGTACCGAGCCGCCCCGACGCAGCGCGATCATCGTCGTCAGCTCCTCGGGCCTGGACGCGGACCATGACCTCGCCGGGGTCTGTCCGCAGATCAGTGTGATCGTCTCCGGCTCGGACCACATCGAGGAGCACAGCAGCAACCGCGTTGGGAACGTCACGGTGGTCACGGCTGCCGGACGCGGAGCCGGGTACGCCGTGATCAAACCGGCGCTCGCCGCGTGGGACGCGACCACGATGGCGTTCCCCGCCGACAGTCCCGGCCGCCCGCGCGAGTCGCTGCGCCCGTTCCACACCCGGATCGACGAACTCGCCGCGACGCTCGCGGAGCCCGTCGGCACCGTCCACCCCCGTTATCGCGATACCACTCCAAACGCCGGCAGGCTGCTGACGTTCATCGCGTCGGATTTGGTGCGCAGCGCCGGGTGCCACCAGGCCGTGTTCGCCGAGTCGTCCGTCCGCGCGGTTCCGCTCGGTAAGACCCTCACCCGCGGCGAACTGATCAAGTTCACCGATCGCGACCCCCTCATCGTCGTCGTCGAGATCGACATTGCCAGCGCGAAACGGCTGCCGATGGACCTGGTGGGCGGCCTCGGCCACCTGGTGGCGATCGGGCCGCTTCCCCGGCAGGGAACGGCGCGGATCGTCACCTCTGCCGCCATCGCCGCCCAGCTGCCCGACGCCTCGGTCGTCGCCGAACTCCACACGCTCGGCGAGCACATCCTCAGGGTGCTGACCGCGCCCGAGAAAGTGGCCGAGAGCGCGGTGTTGGCGCCCGTGCCAGTCGACGTCCTCGCCGCGGCCGATTGATCCGAGGCGGGTCCTCCCGATCCGCCTTGCAGCCCACGGCGACAGCGCATCCGCGCAGCGGTCACTCACCATCCGCCACCATCCGCCGTCCACCGAGAAGTTGCGCGGACCCGACACCGAACCCGCCGCCAACCTGTGACCTGCGCCAGACCGCGCGCACGTGTCTAGACCGGATCCATCAACCCCAGGAAGAAACCCGCTGCGATGAGAATCTTGAACCACCGACGGCCACTGGCCGCGGCCATCGCTGTCATCGCCGCCGTAACGGCAGGATGCGCCGCCTCGTCCGCCGCGACCCGGCCGGCCACCGCCCCGAACCTCGATGTCCCGGTCAGCACGTGCCCCGCACCCGCAGGCGGCACGGAGCAGTTCCTCCCGGTCGGCGCCGCGGGATGCGAAAGCAGACCTGTGATCATTCTTGTCGGGCGGCGGCCCGGCCCGGGCGCGAGCCCGGGTCGGCGCCGTGCTGTCGTGGAGGTTTGAGATGCGCCCGTCGACGACCGCCTCCTGCCGGAAGACGCGATGATCGGCGTGACAGCGACCTACCTACACCTCGTTCTCGCCCGGCTCTACTGTTCCGGCCTGGCGGAGGCGGAGCGAATCCTGACGCCGGGACACCCCGAGCTGACAGGCTTCGACGAAGCCGACATGCTGCCGCAAGCGCTGCGCCCGGGACTGACCAGCGAACTCGAAGCATTGCGGTGGCTGCAGGCCAACGGGAACGCGATCGGCCGGATCATCAGGTCGTGCTCGATCAACGCGATGCACCCGCATGTCGTCGAGCTCACCCACCGGCTTCATCCGGGCCACCACCGGCTGAGGATGCCGATGCGGGAGCTGCTCGACCTCGCGCTCGCATCTGCTCACGACCTGCACGGTCGGCCGGCCATCGTAGCGCTCGTCGGTGAGCACCGGCATACCGAAGCGTTCAACGCCGCCGCCGAGGCGGAGGCGATCTACACCGAACTCGGGGACGTGCCCGGCCGCGGCCGCGCGGCCAGCGTCCGGGCCACGGTCCTGCGCGCCACCGGCCAGTTGGAGCAGGCCTGGGCGATCGGCGAGCACGCCCTGGTCCTCCTCCAGGAGACGCACCGCACCGACGACGTCGGGATGAGCCTGCTCGACCAGGGCGACCTCGCGCTCGATCTCGGCCAGCCGCACATCGCGCTGGAACGCTACAACGCCGCAGCGCGCATCCTGCCCGAGCAACTCCCGGCCGAGGGAGCCGCAGCGAAGAACTACGACGCGACGTTCGCCGCCATCGGCGCCGCACAGGCACGTGCGCTGCTCGGACAGGCCCCCGCGGCGCTAGAAGCGCTCAGCCAGGCGGACCAGTTCATGAGCACGCGCGGATCGGACTGGGGACGCGGCGTCGTGGCCGAGGCGTTCGCCGCCGTCTTCGAGACCGTCGGCGACCGGGAAAACGCCGCGGGCGCCTACCGCGCGGCCCACTCCTACTTCAGCCCCACCGAACCCGACCGCGCGCACCGCAGCGCAGCCCGTCTCGCCGCATTGGAGCAGGCATGATCCCCGCCGCAGTCCTGTCCGAGACCATCGCCGCGGCGGCGGTCATCATCGGCTGCTGCGCCCTCGGCGCAGCAGCGGCACGCCGCGCCGGCCAGCCGGAGATCGTCGGCCAGCTCCTGGCCGGGATCGCGCTGGGCCCGAGCGTGCTCGGCCACCTGCCCGGCCAGCTCTACCGGCATCTGTTTCCGGCCGAGGCGCTCGGGTTCATCAACGTCACTGCGCAACTGGTGCTCGTGCTGTTCCTGTTCGCGGTCGGCTACGAACTCGACCTGCGGCAGGTGCGCGAGCACACCACCGTCGTCCCGCTGGTCGCGCTCGGCGCGTTCGCGCTGCCGATGGCGCTGGGTGCGGCCGCCACCGAGCTCGCCGGGCCGCTGCTGTTCGATCACGCCGGCACGAGCGGATCGCACGCCGCGTTCGTGCTGTTCATGGCGGTCGCGATGTCGATCACCGCCGTGCCCGTGCTCGCCGGGATCCTGCGCGAACGCGCCATGGCCGACCAGCTCGCCGGCGTCGTCGCGATGGCCGCGGCCGGGCTGATCGACGCCGCGGGCTGGCTGAGCCTGTCCGCGGTGCTGGTGGTCGCCGACGGCTCCGCAAGCACGCGCCGTCCGCTGCCGGTGACAGTCGCGCTGCTGCTGGTCTACCTCGCGGTCATGCTCGTCGTAGTCCGCCCGGCGCTGCGGTGGTGGATGCGCCGGGAGAACGCACTCGCCACCTACCGCACCCCGCTGATCGCCGTGGTCGCGCTCGCCTCGGCCTGGGCGACCAGCGCGCTCGACCTCCAAGTGATCTTCGGGGCGTTCGTCGCGGGCCTCATCACGCCGCGCGACGGCTCCGGCGCCCCGGACACGGACCTTGTCCGGCCGATGACGGAGATCGGCAGAGTGCTGCTGCCGCTGTTCTTCGCCGTCAGCGGGATCGCGGTGAATCTGACCCGGCCCGGCCTCGCGGACCTCGCCGCACTGACGCTCCTGCTGGCCGTCGCCGTGGTGGGGAAGGTCGGCGGCGGGCACCTCGGCGCTCGCCTCGGCGGCCTCGATACGCGCACGAGCTGGACTGTGGGCGTGCTGCTCGATACCCGGGGACTTACCGAGCTGATCGCGCTCAACGCCGGCCTGCAGGCCCACCTGATTGATCAGCACCTTTACGGCGTGCTCGTCGTCGTCGCCGTGGCCACCACCGCCGCGACCGGCCCGCTCCTCACAGCCCTCACCCGCCCCGGACCGTCGTCGCCGGACCAGACCCGAGAGCCTTGCGCGAACACCCGGAAGACCGGTTCGCCGCCCGCGCACATCAGCACGTCCATCCGCCCGACTTCCACGTGACACCACCTTCCGAGGAGACGATCATGACCAGCGATGGGCTGCGGTACCCGCCGCCCTGGACGTCAGGGATCGACATTCCGGGGCTCCCCTTACTGGTCGCCCCGGCACGCCGGGTCCTCGCCGTCGTCACAGCGTTCGACCATGTAGAAAAGCCCGCAGCAGTGGTCGCCGCACACGCCGAGATCTCCACCGCCTCAGCCGAGCGCCACCTGCGCAACCTCTCCCGGCTCGGGCTGGTGCAGCCCGGAAAGGCAGACCCCGGGACCTACCAGCTCGGCTCGGGCCCAAGCCCGCTCATGCCGGCGGTCTTGAGCAACGACGGGTACGGCCGTGCCACGGCCTGGCACCTGGCGAACGTGTTCGAGGTCGCCCGTGTCCTCGGCGCCGATGCGCTGCCCCGGCGCGAGCAGATTAGACCCGACCCCGACCGGCCCGGGCTCGTTCCCTCCGACCGCAGCCAGGCGCTCGCCTGGTTCGCGGCCGAGCGCGAGAATCTGGTGCGCGAACTCGAACTCGCCAAGGATCTCGGCGACGACGAGCAGGCATGGCGGCTCGCGCTGTTGATGTTAAACATCAGCTGCTTCGCCGGCACGTGGACGAACTGGCGCACCGTGTACGACCTCGGCATCCGCGCCGCGCGGCGGGATCGCGCCGCGGCTGCGCAGGGGATGCTCTTCGAGTTCAGAGGGAAACTCGAGCTCACCGACGGCGATCCGGTCGCCGCACGCAACGCGCACGCCCTGGCGGTGACCCTGCGCGGGACCGCAGACCCGGCCACGTCGGTGCGCTCGATCAACGCCCTCGGAGTGACCTGGCTGCGCGAACGCGTGCTCCCCGATGCCGAAAGGCTCTTCCAGGAAGCCCTCGACCTCGCCCTCGAATTCGGCGACGAGGAGTTCGAGACCTTCGCCCGGATGAACCTCGGCGCCGTCTACGCACGAACCGGGCGCACTGAGCGTGCCGTCGAACTCCTGCAGACGGCGATCACGGCCCTGCGGGCGGCGGGGCGCGACCAGTACGTGGCCAACGCGCTCGAGGACCTGGCCGTCGCCCACCGACTCGCAGGCGATCTCAATACGGCCAAGAAGATCGCGCTGGAGGCGGAGGCCGCCGCCGTCGCAGCCGGGATCCCGCTGTTCCTTTCCGGTCCGCTGTGCGAGCTCGCCACGATCGAGACCGACCTGGGGCATCTGCGCGTCGCCATCGCCCACCTGAACGAGGCTCTCGGAATCTACCGCGAACTCGGCAACGAGATGTACGTGGCGCACGTCGAGCAGCGCATCGACACGCTCACGCAGCGGGTCGGACAAGACGCCCTTGGCGCCGCGGACCTTCCGAAGGCCGGGAATGACTGACGGTTTCCAGGTCGACCCGTCAAGAATCATCCGCCCTCACCGATCGTGTATCGGTGTGCTGCGGCACGTCCTGGCGGGGCCACGTGTCGCCGTCGAAGCAGATCTGTGTACTGATACCGTCACCGGGTCGGGACGCGAAACGGCGGTTGACGCCGCCGAAAGCCATGCCCCGGGGTGGGTTTCGTGTAATTGGGGAGGATGGCGGCGTTGGCGATCGAGTTTCCGGGCGTGGGGGTGTGGTTCCACCAGCAAGGGCCACACCCCCAGACAGGCTCCGTCCCGGCTTGGCTCGTCACGCCGCCTTGGAACGCGCCACCCGATCTGACGGGTTGCACGCTCCGGCGTAGTTCACGAACACAGGTGCGGCGTTGCTCCGGAGTTGGTCTTTCAGGGCCACCGACCATTGCTCGTGGCTGGCTCCCGCAGCGTGCTCGGCCAGTCTCAGCCGCTGGATGTCCGAAGTGCCTGCGGGCGCGTAGATGTGGAGGGCGTCGCGCAGGTACCGCTCGATGTTGTGGCTGACGTGCAGGCCGCGGGCCGCGAATATCTCCATCGCGGCGCGCGCCGAGTCGATCGCGTACTCGGCGTTGATGAGCTTGGCGTTCATCAGGTCGGGGTCGCAGGGCAAGCCTCGGTCCAGCAGGTGCGTGGCGTGGTACAGCGCGAGCCGGGCCGTCATGAGCCGCGACTGCATGTCGCCGATCTTCGCCGCGACGGAGGAGATTGCGGAAATCGGCGCGCCGTATAGTTCCCGCTCGGCGCAGTACGCGACCGTCGCCTCCATCACAGCCTGATGGATGCCCAGTGAGACGGCGGCCAGGTTGGGCCGGCCGTAGAGCGTGCTGGAGGAGTAGGCGACATTCAGGCCGTCGCCTTCTTCGCCCAGGCGGTTCCCGGCTGGGACGCGGCAGTTGTCTAAGACGATGGTTCCGAAGCCGAAGCCGGACAGGCCCATGGTCGGTTCAAGCGGCTCGAGCCGCACACCCGGGCGATCGGCTTCCACCAGGAACGCGGTAAGGCCGCGCGCACCCGGTCCGGTGCGCGCGACGACTCCGTGCAGATGTCCGATGTGGGAGTTTCCGACGAAGACTTTGGCTCCGTTGAGGACGTAGTGCTTGCCGTCCCGCGTCGCGCGGCTGGACATGCCCAGGACGTGGCCGCCGGAGTCGGCCTCGGTCACGGCGATGGTCGGCAGGCACCGGCCGGCCGCGATCGGCGGGAGCCAGGTGCGCTTCTGCTCGTCGGATCCGAAGTGGAGGATCTTGGCCACGCCGAGTTGTGATGCCTGCACCATGGCGCCCATGGCGCCGCTGACCCTGGCCAGCTCCTCGATGATGATTGTTTTCGCGACGTGACCGGCGCCCATGCCCCCGAATTCCGTGGGGATAGTCACCCCGATCCATCCCTGATCGGCGATCAGCGCAGACAACTCCGTGTCCAGCTGACGGGTCGTCTCCATCTGTTCGACGCGGGGCGCCACCCGCTCCTGCGCGAATCGGCGGACTTGTTCGCGCAGGTTATCGTGTCGGCCGTCTTCGAATATGACGTACATCCACCAACCTCCAGAGCATCCCATTCGTACTCTGATCCCGTGCGGTCGGCGCCTGTGCGCCGACCGCACGGCCGCTCACTGGCAGAGTTTTGTCAGGTTGTCGGAAAGCTCGTGGGCGAGCGCGACGGCGTGGTCGGCTCCGGCGTCGATCACGCCGAGGGTCAGTTGCACGGATCGGTGGCCGGGCACCTGCGCCGGGACGACCGCGAATAGCATGCGGCGCTCGTCGGCCAGCGGCACCGGAGCGGTGACCGCGGGGATCCCGGAACGCAGCACCTGGTGCACTACGGCGGTCACGCCAGCCGCGGCCAGGTCGGCGAAGACCGTCGCGGCTGGCACCCCCAACTCCGGTACCGCGCCGAATAGATGCTCATGGGCGGTGTTGGCGTACAGCACCTCGAGTTGCTGCCCGGACGTGACCAGGACCGGTCCCGGCGTCGCAGCGAGCAAAGCGGTCACCTGCCGGCGCAACCGGAACTCGGCGAGGACTTCCTCCCTCACCTCCTTGATCGCCTCAAGGCTGCGGTTGGCCCATCCCGCGTCCTCGCTGCGAGAAGAGGGGTCGACCGCGCACACGGTGCCCAGGACAGTGCCGTCCTCGTCGATCAGAGGGACGCCCGCGTACGCACGCACGCCGAGCCCGTCGACGACCCGGTTTCCGGAGAAGCGGGGATAGGCGTAGACGTCGTCGAGCACCAGAGCCAGGCGGCGGGCCACCACATGCGGGCAGAAGCCGTGGTCCAGGGCCATCTCCCGGCCGGGATCAGCCTGGAAGGTCGCCTCGCCCGGCGCGAGGTTCGTGCGCGCGGCCGAGCCAGCGAAGTACATGCGCGTGCCGCCCACGAGGTTGACCATCCCCGCTTGCAACCCGGTCCGCTCGACGATCTGGCGGGCGAAGGCGTCGAACCGCTCGTCGGGAACGGAGGCGAGGCCGATCTCGCGCAGGCGCTCGGCCCGCTCCGCTCCACCGTCATCCGCCGGCGACGTGCTCATCCTGCGTGCGGCAAGTTCCTGGTCGGTCATGGCTGTAGACCTCCTACAGTTTGCGCGGCTGCGACCGGCCGGGCGGATTCGAGTTCGGCATCGAGCAGGTACTGGACGAGGCAGAGCAGGACCTCCACCACGGACTTGCGGCTACGCGCGTCGCACTCGATCACCGGGACGTCGGAGCGCAGCTCCAGGGCGATGCGTACTTCGTCCGCGGTGTAGGCGAGCGAGTCGTCGAAGCGGTTGATCGCGACCACGAACGGGATGCGGCGGCTTTCGAAGAAGTCGACCGCCTCGAAACTGTCGGCCAGCCGCCGGGTGTCGACCAGCACGATCGCGCCGAGCGCGCCCGTGCACAGGTCGTTCCACATGAACCAGAACCGTCGCTGGCCCGGGGTGCCGAACAGGTACAGGACGTATCCGACGTCCTCGTTGCCGATCGAGATTCGGCCGAAGTCCATGGCCACTGTGGTCGTGGACTTGTCAGAGGTCGCGGCCAGGTCGTCCACGCCCACGCTGGCTTGGGTGATCGGCGCTTCGGTGGTCAGCGGATCAAACTCAGAGACCGCTCCGACCAGGGTGGTCTTGCCGACCCCAAACCCTCCCGCGATCAGCAGCTTCAACGCTCCGGGCATCGACGTCTCAGAGGTTGCGGAGGCCATCCATCACCGCCTTGAGTAACCGGGGGTCTCTCCGGGCCGATTCGGAGAACTTAACGTTGACGGGGGCCTGCGCGACGATGACGCGCCACCCGAGCAGGTCCCCCAGCAGGATCTTGATGACGGCGACGGGCCGGCGTAAATGAGCGGAGATCTCCGCCACCGACGTGCCCTTGGGGTTCTGGCATGCGCCCAGGATGCGTCCGTGCTCGGGGGTGGCGCCGGCCTGGAGCGGAACGCCGGTGGCCGCGACAAGCGTGATCAGGAAGAACTCCCTCGACGCTTGGGTGCGGCCGCCGGTGACCGCATACGGGCGCTCAAGCGGTCCGGCGGCCTCGTCGAACCGCACCGCGGCGTCGATGGCTTCGGTCACGACGTCGCCCTGGACCAGGCCCCCGACGCCTCTGCCGCTCGATCAACGCGGGGCGCGGTCTCCAGGTGCGGGCGCATGCTCTTGACCAGTTTTCCCATCTCGTACCCGATCTGGCCCGGATCGGCCTCGCCGCTGGTCAACACGCTTATACAGGTGCCGAAGCCCGCGGCCGCGACGAACAGCATGGCGCCCTTGATCTCCACGACCACCTGGCGCACCTCTTCGCTGTCGGCGAACTTCTGGCCCGCGCCCTTGGCCAGCGAGAACAGACCCGCGCAGATCGCGGCCAGTTGGTCCGCATCGTCCTGGTTAAGGCCACGGGTCGAGGCGGTCGCCAGCCCGTCCGCGGACAACAGCAGAGCATTGAGAGCCTGGGGGACGCGCTCAACGAGGCTGTTGAGCAGCCAGTCCAGCGGGCGATCGCTCGCCTCGTCGATCATCATTGGCCTTCCTGTGTCGGTGCGCGCTCGCCGAAGTGGTCCTCGGGAGTCGCCTGTTCGTAGCCCTGGGCCAGGCCCAGCCCGAAACCGGCCATCAGGCCGGGCGTCAACTCTCCGTCGCTGACGCGGTCGTCCTGTTGGGAGCTCGCCTGCACGGCCAGGTACGGGTCCAGATGCTGCTGTGGCCGCCGATGAGGCAGCGGCGGCCTTGCGGCATCGGCCTGCTCTGGCGCGCCTGGCTGCGTCTGAGGTCTGTTGAGGGGTAGCGAGACACCCGGAGCCGGGCGGGGGACCGGGTGGCTGGCCTGCGGAGCGTAGCCGTGGGGGGCTTGTTCGGTGGAGACCGCGTTGCGGATCCCGGTCGAGACCGGGGCGGCGTGCCCGTCCGCCGCGCGCCGAGGAGCAGGCAGCGTCCCGCCGGGGACCGGTGCGGGCCGCGCAACCGCACGCGCGAGACCGGAGCCCCCCGAACCATCCGCGCCCGCTTCCTCTCCAGGGCGCCATACCGCTGGTTCGATGTCAGGGGCGCGCGCACCCGACGGGATCGGTCCTGCCTCAGGATCGATAGCCAGCAGCGCCTTGGGTAGCACGACAAGGGCCCGTGTGCCGCCTGTGATGTTCTGCTCGAGTTGAACTGCGATCTCGTGTCGGCGGGCCAACCGCGCGACCACGTACAGCCCGATGCGGGCATCCTTGAACAACTGCTGGACGCTGAGAGGAGCTGGCTCTCGCAACAGGGCGTTGAGGCCGGCATATTCCTGCGGTGTCATGCCGAGGCCTCGGTCGTCGATCTCGATCGCCAGGCCCGCGGTGACGGTCTGCGTGTGCAGCACCACCTTCGCCTCTTTCGGCGAGAACGATGTCGCGTTCTCTACCAACTCGGCCAGCAGGTGTACAACATCCGCCACCGCGTAGCCGTTGAGCAACCCGGCAGCACCCACGATGACCTGCACTCGGGCGTAGTCAATCGTTTCGGAGACCGCTGAGCGCAGCACCTCCTCCACGGACACCGGCTTGGTCCACTGCCGGCGGGGAAGCGACCCACCGAGCACGCCCAGGCTCTCGGCGTGCCGCCGCATACGCGTGGAAAGGTGATCGACGGCGAACAGGCCCTTGAGTAGATCCGGGTCCTCCACCTGGTTCTCAAGGTCATCGAGCACGTCGATTTGGCGGGCCACGAGTGACTGCAGTCGGCGGGAAAGGTGGACGAACACCTCCGTCTCCGCGATTTCCGGACGCGCGGGCGAGGCAGCGGACACGGGCGCGGCAGGTGCGAACTCGGGCGGGTATGCCACGCCGACCTGCTCACTGGCTGCGGTGTTCGCCGCTTGGGCGACGCGCGCCGCCCACACGAAACTGGCCGCGATGACCGCCAGCAGCACGATGCCCAGCACCGCGAGGGCGGCGAGAGTGTTCCCCCGCAATAGCGCCGCATGAGAGGCCCGCGTGAGCACGAGCACTGCGAGGACACTCAGCACCGCCGCAGCTGTGCACGGAACCACGGCCAGAGCGGCCATTTGCGGGTCCCATGTGAGGCGGGCGGGCGCGGAGGGCGAGCCGGCCGCACGGTGGCGGGAGGCCCGTCTGCTGGCAGAGCCGTCCTCGGCCGGGGCCTCATGAACATCCTGAGCGGCCGTCACCGGACGACCATCCGGATGAAAGGAAGAAAACGAGGAGGCATCATCTTGTATTTTTCGAACCCTATGTATTAGTGCACTGCTGTACACCGAAAGAGGTCTAGTTTTAACCTGCGTACTTGGATGGATAGGTTGCCGGGCTCCGGCCTGAGGACGAGTTGCCGTTGTATAAGCCGTGCTTGGACCACGGCAGGCGTGTCCACCGTGCCGCAGCCTTGCGTTGACAGCCGCTACGGAAATTCAAGTTAGGGCGGTGCGCGAGCGCGCCGCAAGGGGTCAATTCATAATTCAGGATCAGTACCCCGAGTATCGGCGTTGCCGACGTGCACGCCGTAACGGACAGCGGGGTATATCAGATGTCGCAGGTGGCGGTTTCCGGCTGGGGCGCACGGCCCGGGCCGAGATCAGCACGGGCCACCTGATCGGCGGCACGGGCAGAATCCTGCGAGGGCGTCCGCATCGTGCTTGCTACCTGTGCAGATCCCCTCCGTATACAGGTGTCGTATATCCGCGCTCAGGCTCGGACTAGTTCCACACCACCGGCATCGGATGCGGGTCGGCGAGTTCGAGGTCGAAGGTGTAGACGAGCCCGTGATGGTTGGAGGCGCCGACCGGCTCGTCGAGCGTCTGGTAGTGGGTGAGGGCCCCGGTCAGCGGCGGGGTGCAGTGTCCTGCGTCGATCCGGTCGTAGTCGGAGAGGGAGGTGTGCCGCAGGATCGCGTGGTTTCCGGTTCGCATGGCAAGTTCGAAGGCAGGGTCGTCCCAGCCCTTGTCGATCAGTTTGCGGGCGACCGACCGGTCCGCCTCGGGGTTCTCGTTGCGGGCGGTTCCTGGGACAGCGCGCGAGCCGCGGTTGTAGGGGCGCTGGTTCGTCCAGTTCGGTTCGCCGTTGCGCGGGTCAGCCGGGCTGAAGTTCACGTCGCCGCCCATGAAGGCGTACTCGCCGCCGCGCATGGAGTGGGTCGCGGCGTAGCCCGCCTCGACAACTGCGGCCTCCAGAGAGAACGGTGTGAACTTGAACGAGCACACCCCGATCAGAACCTCGCGCTGCGCGGCCCCTGATCCGACCGGCAGCCGCCACCATCCGGTGGCCCAGCCGTGCAAAGTTCGCCAACTGCGGTCCTCATGGAGTGCTCCACTTTCGAGCAGGTCGTCGACCGGCTCTCCGACCGTGTCCGGGTTGTAGAGCACGACGCAGCGCTTCCCGGAGGCTGGCGAGGCCGGCGAGAGCAGACCCATTTCCAGATCCTCGGCTGCGCGCTCGTCCAGCCGCTTACCCGAGCGCGCCCAGTCGTCCTCCACCTCGTTGAGCAGCACGTAGTCCGGGCGTCGGTGACTGAGTGCCACCCGCTCGGCGACAAGCGGCCAGGTGTCTGGCTGACCGGGCTTCGGCGGCAGCAGGCTCTGTATGAAGAAGGTGACTTCCATGGCTTCGCTCCTTCGCGACGGGCGAGGTGATGGTGCGTTAGAAAACGGCGAGCGGCAGTCCGCGGTGCAGCCGGTCGATCCGGGGGCCAAGCGGCTACTTTCGAGACGACTCGCGCCTTCGGCAGCCTGCCAAGTGAGCTCGGCGTGCTGATCACGATTCCCGGACAGCCTTGCCAGCTCGGCGCCGGAGATCAGCAGCCCGACGTTGTCCCGGGCGAGGGAAGCGGGCTTGCCGCGGGCGATCTCCAGCGCGCCGCCGGGCTGTTCCGGCAGACCGGCGACGGCGAGCGCACACGCGGCCTGTCCTTCGTGCTCGTACTCGTCGAGCCAATCCAGGCAGAAAGAGGTTGCTTCCGCGGGGTCGCAGGGGCAAGCTGCCTGGGTTCCCGGCGTCGGCCGGTCTCGGTATTCGCCTCAACGGTGGCGGTGGGCGTGCTCATGCGCGCCGCAGAGGCAGCGTGCTGCAGCGCAGGGATCCGGGAAGGCGGGTGACTTCGGAGTAGTCGACCTCGATGACCGCGATGCCGCGCCGTCGCAGTTGCATGGCTAACCGGGTGCTGCCGGCGGCTACTACGACTGTGTCCGGGGCGATGGCCAGGACATTCGTTTGTACGGCCAGGGCCTCGTCGTCTGTCACCTCGATCATGTCGAAGTGCTGCTCGAAGTAGGAGAGCTGGGTTTTCGGGAAGACTGATCGGTGCACCAGCGCGAGGTTCGGGGCGATGATGTTGAAGTGGTCGTCGAGGTGGACGATCCCGTCGGTGTTGAAGGCCACCGGCACCACGTCGCGCTCGACGCCCGTGCGCTCCAGTGCCCTGCGCAGCGCAGCGACGCCTTCGGGAGATGTTTCTTCGCTCAGTCCCACCAGGACGGTGTCGATGTGCAGCATGACATCGCCGCCTTCGATGGTGCCCGCATCGAGCCGAGAGTCAGGGGTGAGTACACCGGGCAGGTGCGCGAGCGCGTCGAGTTCCGGGAGCCGGTGGTCGGAGTTGAGCCGGGCCGTGAAGAACAGCTCGTCGATCACGAACCCGAGGTCCCTCGGGTAGTGCTGGGTCGAGCAGCCGGGCACGGCGCCGAGCAGGATGACCGTAACGCCGCGGTCAGTCAGAATCTTGATGAGCGCGTCCTGCTGTGCGCGCGCGGTCGCCGGGTCGTGCGGCTCCCACCGGCTGGTGGCCTTCTGGCGCGCGAGGACGGGGTGGACGTCGGGCCCGTCGAGTTCGCGGTCGAACTCCTGCGCGTAGCGCATGGCCACGGCGAGCAAGGTGCCGTATTCGCTGCTCGCGGAGGTGCTGGGCACGGTGGAGGTCTCCTTCGAATCGAGTGCCGGGAACCAGTAGGCACGGCAGTGACTCGAAGCGTGCGCGCGCAGGTGCGGCACGGCGCTGTCTGCGGCCGGGGAATGTCGCCCGGCCGCAGACAGCCCGAGGTCAGACCGTGCTGGGTTCTTCAGCGGGAGCGGCTTCGTCTTCGTCGAGCTCGGAGGCGATGGGGGGCATCCAGGAGAAGGCGTGCGGGCGGCTGCTCTGGTGGATCGGACGGAACTCCGGCTGCTCCGGCTCGTCGAGACTCGGAATCAACACACCCATGATCGTCTTGTCCGTGTGGGGCTTGTCGATGTCGATACCGGCGATCTGGCTGCCGCACGCGGGGCAGAATCCGCGCTTGGTCTTGCCCGGGTAGGTCTCGTACCACGTCGGCTCGCCGCCGGGTCCGTCCCAGGCGAAGTTGACGAGATAGAATCCGGCCCAGGCCATCGTCGGTCCGCCGGAGCGCTTCTTGCAGTGCTCGCAGCTGCACAGGTGCGGGAATCCGTCGGTCGGGCCGGTGGCGGTGTAGCGGATCCGCCCGCACAGGCAGCCGCCGGTGTAGATCTTCTCGGCCGTGGTGGCGGTGGTCATTCGGTCATCTCCTGGGATCGTTCGGCGAGCTGGGTCCACCAGTTTGCCATCGCCTGAAGGATCGTCAGGAAGCCGTCGAGCGCCTGCGGAATGTCGACGTGGAAGAGTTCACTCGCCCTGATGAACCGGGCGATGCCCTCGATGTGCGCGGCCTCCACGCTCAGTCCCTCGACCGTGGCGGCGTCGTGGTCCTGGTCGAGGTGCAGCTGGTAGTAGTAATTCAAGGCTTTGAGCTGGTCGCCGGTGCCGGCGCCGGTCAGATCGCCGTACCGGTTAGTGATCTCGTAGAGGATCTCGGTTTCGGCGATCGCGACGCCCTCGGTGGCGTAGTAGCCGCCGCAGATCAGGCTGGGCATGTGCGAGTCGACCATCAGCTGGTGCGCCTGGAGCAGCAACTGGGTCTCGGGCAGCGCGAGTTTGCCGTTGACCAGCAGACCGAGGTCGCTCAGCAGGGCGTTGGAGTAGAGCACGTAGTGCGCAGGCACCTTCCCGCGCTCGCCGCCCTCCTCCAGAAAGTTGCGGTACAGCTCGTGGGCGAGCTCGGGCAGGTATCCCTCGACGGAGTTGCAGGACCGCCGCAGGAACTGCGCATTGTGCCGGGCGAAGACCGACAACTGCTCGATGTAGAGCGCGGCCTGGGCCCGGTTGAGCTCGGCCGGGTTGACAAGCTCTCTGATCTGCTCGTAGACCCACGCGATCATTGGCACCAGGTGGCTGTCCACCAGGTCGTCGCCGGAGGGGAAAGTGCCCTGCAACCCGCAGTGGACTGCGGTGCGCGTTTCGGGGTGGGTCTCGAGGTACTCGTCGACGAGCGAGGCGGTGGCCGTGGTCATGAACCCTCCAGGGGCGTGGTGGTGGCCGGGGTCAGGTGCAGTCCGCCGGTCGCGCCGAGGGCGCGCACGGCCTTGATCACCGCCGGGTCGTCGGGCACGATGACGCTCTCGCCCAGGGCGAGAGCCGAGACCAGGTCGCCGGCCAGGTCCGTGGGCTCGCAGTCGGCCTTGAGCCCGCGCAGGTATACTCGGCCGGTCCCCGTGCGCAGTTGGTAGGGGGCGGGTACGCGTACCGTGGCGCCGGCCCTAACGGCATCGGCGTCGAAGGCGGCGGCGGCCAGGTCGCGGACTATGTCGACCTCGACCGACTCCCATCCGCCGTTGCTCTGGCTCGCCTCCCAGTACTCGCGGGCGACCTCCGTGATCGAGTCCAGCAGGTGAGGGGCGGCGGCCGCCAGGGCGTCGCGCGCGATCGGGAGCATCGCCCTGGCCACCGGGTCGGGCCCGGCCGCGAGCGGATACATCTCCGAGGGGATGCCGTCGGCGTCGCCCTTTCCGCTGGGGCCGTCTGCCAGCACCTCGTCGAACAGCCGCGGCAGCACCTCCTTTCGCAGAATGCGCGTGACGGGGTAGGTGTAGAACGTGATTGCGACCGAGATCGAGAACGTGTTTTGGGTTCCGACGTGGAAGACCCGCCGGGGCAGGAACAGCGCGTCGCCGGGTTCGAGCAGGAAGTGCTCGCCCTGCTCGAGCAGGTCCTGGTAGTCCCCGAGCTTCGGCTCGTCCCCGCCAGTCAGGTCGCGATAGAGCTTGGGGTCCCAGCAGTAGAAGCTCTTCGGGTTCGGCCCGAGGTGGACCAGAAACGCGTCCTCGTAGCCCTCGTGCACGCCGAACGCGGTGCCGGCGTAGTTGCCGGCGAACGCGACCTGTTCGGATCCGCCGAGCGGCACGCCCCAGCCGGAGTGCGTCGACCGGACGAACGTGGACAGGCCCGCTGCCACCTCCGAGCAGGTCGTCTCCAGGTTGTTGATCATGAGGCTGAAGCGTTCCGCGCCGACGATCTCCTGCATCCACGGCACGAGCGCGCCTTCCTGCCACGCCGCGGCGGTGAGCACCTGCTCGACGAGGTCGTCGCGCCGGTCTTCTCCCACGTAGACGCGCACGTTCGCGCCCGAGGGCCGATCCTCGGCGTGGGCCTGGCGGATCGCGCGCAGCCCGTCGAGCACGTGGTCGGGGTTGGCAGCGTGCGCCGGGACGATGCCCTTGAACAGGTGCGGGGTGGTGCGGCCGCCGGTGGCGGCGGGAAACTCCTCACTCCAGAAGTCCGGTCCCGGGGGCCATGCGTAGCTCATGTCATCCTCCTGTGTCGCGGTTCTCGGCCCGGGGTGCGGGCCGCGGGTCGGGTCGGGCGGTTAGCCCAGGTAGTCCTCACAGCCGCCGGCGCGCACCGTGTCGAGGGTGAAGCAGTGGAAGCCGCCGCCGAACAGCCGCCGGTGCCGGTGTTCGACGGGGATCACGGTGAAGTGCCGGGCCTCGAGGGCGGCGATGAGCTCTGGGTAGAGGGAGTTGACCACCACGGTGCTCTCGTCCAGGGAGAGCACGTTGATGTCGATGTGCTTGCTGGCGATGTTGAACCCGAACTCGGAGTAGTCGGGGAAGGCGTCCTCGTCCGGGACCGGCGGGTAGATCACGTCCCACTTCTGCATCGCGGCCGGGAGGTAGGCCAGGTACTCCGGGGAGCGCAGCAGCATCACCCCGGGTCGCAGCGGCACCACGACGCTGTCGATGTGGCTGTCAGCGATCGCGTCGAGCTGGTGGAAGCGCAGGTCGGGGATGGTGCGCCGGAGCCATTCCAGCGCCATCGCGTGGTTGGTGTTGGCGACGTTCACCAGCACGTCGCGGCCCAGGCGCATGCACTGCGCCCCGTCGAAGATCATCTCGTGTCCGAGGCCTTCGATGCTCAAGGTGGTCTCGTCGCGGGTGGCGCGGGAGACGTCGATGCCTTGCCGGGTGAAGTACTCCTCGTCGAGCGAGTCGCGGGCGAGGGCGGGCCGCGGCATCGTCAGCCAGTTCGCCCCGCCCGCCAGATAGTTGTAGAAGATGGGCTTGAGCAGGTCGTTTTCGAAGATCCGGGCGCGCACGTGGGGGGCGGTCTCCACGATGGTGTCGCCGAGGATGATCGTCTGGTCGCGGACGTTGAGCGGCGGGGTTGCGCGGGCGTCCCAGAAGGGGGAGGCGATGTCGATGTTCTTGCCGGGCGGGGCCGGTCGCAGCACGCGCACGCCGCAGCCGGTCAGGGCGTCGACGAACCCGGCGATGTCCTCGCTCAGCTCGTCGACCAGCTGCTGCGGGATCGGCAGGAGCTGGTGCATCTCGGCGTCGGCCGGCAGGTGCGGGTCTACGTTGTCGAAGTAGAACAGGCGGAACGAGGCGTCGGTGTGGTGCGCGGTGTAGTTTTCGGCGCGCCCGACGACGACCTCGCGCAGCTCGGACCATTCGTCAAAGCTGTTTACCGGTGTTGCGTTCATCGGATGATCCCCTCCTTGCAAGGGGTAGCGGGTATCGCCGCAGCGCATGGCGCTGCGCGAGAGGTCGGTGGGGGCTGGCGGTCGGCGTCTACGCGTCGACCGGGCTGGGGTCGGCTTGGGCTGCGAGGCGGGCGATGATGTCTTCGATCACGCACGACTGGTCGGGTGTCGAGCGGCGCCGGAAGAAGAAGCCGCTGCTCCACGGCACCTCCGGCCAGCGCGGGAGGTGCCGTGCGGCAAGGGCCGCGGCCTCGGGCATGCGCCGGAACGGCAGGCGCGGGCACCAGTGGTGCAGCGGGTGGTACATGTCGTCGAGGTGGCCGCCGAGCAGGTGCCGGGTCAGCCAGTGCGAGGACCAGCCGCGGGTCTGCAGCAGCACGTCGTCGGATTCGATCACCCCGGCGTGGTTGCCGAGATCGGTGATCCAGGTGACCACCGGTCGGACCAGGATCAGCGGGGCGAGCCAGTAGAGGACGAACCAGACCTCGACGTGCAGCCAGAACGCCGCGGTGAGCATCGCGATCCACACGGCGCTGCGCCCGGCCATCGCCCGCCAACTCTCCCCGGGTGCCCGAGTCACCAGTGTGAGCAAGGCGCCGGCCGGGATCCGGCCGAGGGCGTTGCGCACGATCACGTGGAAGATGAACGAGCGGCGGGTCGATCCGCCCCTGCGGATGTCGCGGTCCCGGTAGGACTGGAACATCGGGTCCTGATCGCCGCCGAGGAAGGCGTGATGGTCGTTGTGGCTCGAACGGTAGGGCACGAACGCCTCGCCGAGCAGCGCCATCAGCACGTGCCCGATCAGACGGTTGCCGCGGGCACCGGGCACGAGCTTGGCGTGGACGGTCTCGTGGCCGAGGTTGGAGATGTGCCGCTGGCGCACGCCGATGTAGAGGGCGGCCAGCAGCGGGCCGATGATGTGGCCGGCCAGCGTCCCGAGGACGGCAGCCACGGTCACCCCGGCCAGGTCGAAGGCGACGTCGAGCAGCCCGACAGTCGAGGTGGTGCACAGCGCGTCGAGCCGGCCGACCAGCTGCTCGCCCAGCGCCCTGCGCGCCGGGCCCGAGGCTCCGGAGCTCGGTCGAGTGCGACGCCGCGCGATGGTGTGATGCGAGACCTGCGTGCTCATCCGGCCCTCCTTGCCGTGGTTCATCGGTCCTGCGGCGGCCGCTCCGCCCCCCTATCACCGAGGGGGCGGAGCGGCCTGTCGGGATGTCAGGCGCTCGCGTCGGGGCGGACCCCGGACTTGAGCGACTTCGCGTCGGGCCGCACGCCGGTCTTGAGGTTGGCGCGACGGCGCGTGCCGTTCTTCGTCGCGTCGGGGCGCACCCCGGTCTTGAGCTGACTGGTCACGTCCGGCTCCCTTCTTCCCCGAGCCGCACTGCGGCTTCGGAGCTCTCTCGCCGATTGGAATTGCAGGATGTGCGGGACAGATCCAGTGCGATTGCGCGTCCGCGCCGGATCTCCCACACCCACCGCTCTGTGCCCGCGCAGGCGCCGCAGATGCCCACGCCCGCGGGCACGCAAAGGCCTCCCAACCAGGGGTTATGGGAGTCCATGCGGTGTGTCAGAGCGCTGTGGAAATTCACGCTAGAGCGCCGCGCAAGTACCGCGCTAGGGGTCAATTCATAATTCCGGCGCGACTGCTCGCGCCCATGGGGTGTTGCACGAGATTCGCACGTGTTCGACGTTTCACCTGTGCATTCGATTCCTTTCGCTGCCGTCTTCGACCGTGGCCGTCGACCGGCCCGTCAGCTGAGCACGATGCATTTTCAACCTGAGGGTTCTGCTTCGCGTTATGGGCGCACTACCGTGTGGCCTCGCACGACCACGGCCCCCGCCGCGGCGTGCGCATCCCCTGTCCAAGGCCGCGTCGGGCGAACGCGCCGGAGGCCACCCAGCGTCAAGGAGCGAACCCGTGCCCCACGTGCCGAACGATGATCCGATCACTGTGAAATCGCGAGTGCTGTTCGCTCTGCGCGACACGCTGCGCGCCGCAGGGTTCGTGGAGCTGACCACGCCGGTGGCCCGCCGTGCGGACCTCGGCCCGGGCCGGCGCGCCCCGATCCAGCTCGACGGCGGACGGTACCTGCGTGCGATGATCGGCCCCGCTCTGCGGGTCAACCTCGCCGACCATCCCCGCATCTTCGAGATCGGCCCCTGCTTCCGCCCGGAGAAGCCCGACGCCGAGCACGGATCCGAGTTCTCCATGCTCGACCTCTACGCCGCCGGCGAGAGCTACGAATGGCTCTTCAAACTCGCCGAGCGCCTGGTGGCAGAGCACCTGCCGTACCCCCCGACTCGGCTGTCGATCACGGACCACGTGCGCGAGGCCTTCGGCATCGACCTTCGAACGCAGCAGATCGGCGACCTGCCGGCCCGGATGGCCGAGCGCGTCGACCTCGACCCGGCAACGGAGTTCAAGACCGTGCTCGGGCGCTACATCGAACACGAACTCGAGCCGCGCAGCGCCGGGACGGCGCTTTTCCTGACCGACTTTCCGCTCGGCGGCGACGAGCCGTGCGCCCGCCGCACCCCCGGCACCATCGGCCAACTCAACCGGTTCGAGCTGATCGTCGACGGGCTCGAGGTCGTGCACGGCTACGAAGACGAGACCGACGAAGCCGAATTCATCGCACGGGCCCAGGCCGTCGGCCTCTACGACGACGAGCAACGCGAGGCCTGGGAGGAGATCAACCAGGGCCGCGTACCGGGCGCCAGCGTCGGGCTCGGCATCGGCATCGAGCGGCTGTGCATGGCCGCCACCGGCACCACCGACATCGGCGCCTTCCAGCAATCCCCCCAGTTCTAAGCCGCAACCTGACTGATCGAGATCTGAGAAAGGAATCCGCGATGAGCTACGACCTGCGCCCGCTCGCGGGCGGCTTCGGCGCGAGGGTGATCTGCAACCTCGGCAATCCCCCCGAGGGGAAACTCGCACAGGAGTTGCTGCGCGAACTGCGTCGCTACCGGTTCCTCGTCTTCTCCGGCCAGCACCTCAACCACGCCGACCTGCTGCGGGCCGCTGCCGTGTTCGGACCCGTCGACACCGACGTCGACCACGCCTACGAAGTGCCGGGATTCCCCGGCATCACGGTGATCAGCAACGTCTTCGACAACGGCCGCCCGATCGGGATCTACGACGGCGACCACGAGGAGGAATGGCACGCCGACAACAGTTTCAAACCCCGCCTGACCAGCGCGACCGTGCTCTACTCGGTGATCGCGCCCGCCGAAGGCGGCGAGACCCGCCTGGCCGATGCGACCCGCGCCTACGACGACCTTCCCCCCGTGCTCAAGGAAGAGATCAACCCGCTGAACGCGGTCCACTCGATCGCCCGCCTCGGCGCCCGGCAGGCCGAGGCCCCGGGCGGCCGCTCCTCGGCCGCAGACGGCGCCCTCGCCTCAGCCCCCGAAGTCGAACACCCCCTCGTCACCGTCCACCCGGCCACGCTTCGCAACTCGCTGCTACTCGGCAGCATGGTCGTCGAAGACGTCGTCGGCATGGACCCGGCCGCGTCCAAAAAGCTACTCTCGCACCTGCTGGAATGGGCCACCCAGGACCGCTACGTCCACCGGCACGCCTGGTCCGAGGGCGACCTGCTCGTCTGGGACAACCTCGCGGTGCTGCACACCGCCTCCCCGTGCGACCACACACGTGAGCACCGCCTGCTCTACCGGGTCGCGGTCTCCTGACCGCGAGCGCTGCATGCACGACTTCGTTTCCAGCCGGCAGTTTCGCCGACCCGATAGGACATCAGGAGGCAGACGTGGACCCGTCCCCGCCCACTGCGCACGAGCACGTACCTCTCGACCGGCAGTCGGCCGACGCCCCCGAGCGCAGCCGACGATGGCCGCGCATCCGGGCAGTGCTGCTCTTCTCGATAGCTGCCCTCGTCGTGGTGGCCGACGTCCCGGTGTGGTTCTTTGCGGGATGGGCCTCGGTCGGCGGCGACGTCGGAGTCCCGCCGACCCCGAGCGCCACCGACCGAGTCGATCTGTGCGCCGTTCTCACTCTCGTGGCGGCGGCGATCGGCGCCGCGACCCCGGTCGTCGCGCTGGTCATCAAGCTCCGGCGCAAGCGGCAGGCCGCGCAGGTGGTCTGTGCGATGGCCGGGTTCTGCCTCGCGATCGGCGTGGTCGGATTCGCCATCGGGCTATCCGTGATACAGAACCCCGGGGGATGAGAACGCGCCGGCGGAGCTAGCCACGAAACAGAGTGCTGTGAGAACTGGCGGTCAGCACTCGTGGTCCTCAATGACCCGGTTCCCGCACCCCGCGCAGGTCCCGCGCGACTCGTCACTCGCCAGGCCCCAGATCGTCCCGCTCCCGGGGTCAAGGTCTCGGGGGATACGGTCCGCCCGCTCGTAGAGCCCCGCCACTTCGATCGGGGCCCGGCCATGTTCCAAGTCCATCAGCACTGCTTTCTCCTGCTGTCAGCATGTCGATACGACGGGGTCATGTCCCGGCCGCGGCCGTGTGCTGCGCCACCTCGAAGCCCCTGCGCGCGATCATGCGGCCGTTCACATGGATCTCGAGGGAGTGGGGGCCGTGCCGCAGGGCCCAGGTCGCCGTGGAGCGCAGGGCGTGGCGCTTGGCCAGGTGCACGGTGCTGCCCGCAGCGGTCGTGAGGGAGGACTTCATCACCCATGTCTTGACCCGGTCTGTGCCGTTGGCCCCGGGGGCGGTGATCGCATAGTTGACCCGCAGTTTCGCGTCCGCCGCCGCGGTGAGCTCGACGTCGAACGCGAGCTCGTCGCCCTCGCGCAGCAGCGTGCTGTTCAGGTGGAGCTCGGAGGTGACCGGTACGTCGGTCCGGTAGCCGAGGAACTCGTACGCGGCGCCGTCGCCGGCCTTAAGCCGGGTCAGCAGCGCCTCCCGGGCGATGAACGCGTAGTCCCTCGAAGTCGGAGTCGAGTTCTTCCACCGTTCGAGGGTGGCGAGCACGAGGTCGAGACGCTGCTCGGCGATGTCCTTGAGATGGTTGGCGACCGACTGGGTGACGAACCGGTGCTCATCGGTGTAAAGGCGCTCGAGGATCGGCACGCCGGCGTCGACCGGCAGACTGATGCCCGTCGACCAGGGAAGCCGGGGCCGGGTGGCCTCGCTCGCCAGGCGCCTGACCCGGTGATCTGGGGCCTCGGCCCAGGCGTACACGGCCGCGATCGTCTCGTCGGGGAAGTCGTTGATGAAGTACCGGCAGGCGTCTTCCGCGGAGAAGTACGGGCTGAAGCGGGCCAGAGCCTCAAGTCCCGCGTCGAGCAGCTCGCGGGTGCGGCAGTAGCGCGCCACGAACTCGCTGTGCGGCGCGTAGATGTAGAGCCCGAAGTCGGAGTCCGATCCGGCTTCCTCGGGCGTGGCCGGCAGCGAGCGCAGCAGGATGGACAGCGCCTCGGCCGTCTCCTGCGGCAGGAAGGCGCGCAAACTCGCCGCGGTGTGCTTGATCCGGTCCTTGAGCTCGAGGCGCGGGAAGCCGGCGAGCGTGGCCCGGGCGAACCCGTCCGCGTCGAATCGGGGGTCGGCCGAGGCGACCTCCCGTCCGATGCGAGCGACGCGCTCCGGACTCAGCGCAGTGTCCTTCATCGGCGCCTTCTGCGTCATGGAGTGCAGCCTAGCGGCGAAGCAGGCCGCTGACCGCGAATCTCGCCGCGACCAGACGGACTTGCCCCCCCCCGAAGCGGCGGGCCGGGGCCGCAACGGGCCTGGCCGGAGGCTGTTTCCCTGCGCTCGACGTGCAACGCCCGAGTGCGCGAAGCGCTCCGCAGGAAATATCAATTGCCCCCTAGCGCCGTGTAGACGAGGCGGCCTAGCGTGTGCTTCCGCAGCACCCTGACACCACGCGCCGATGCACATAGCCCCAGGTGGGGAGGCTTTTGCATGCCCGCGAGCTGCGGGAATGCTCGGGCCCGGAACCCGGTGCGGATCACGACGGGTGAAGCAGGCTTCTGCGGCACGCGCCGCGGACGCCTCGTATTGACCAATGATCGAGCAGAAAGACTAACTTGCAACCCTTATCGTCACGCGGGCGCCGCAGTGTCGCGATCGGCGCCTTCACGGCGTCATGCCTGCTCATACCCTCAGCCGCCTTCGCGGCCGCGCAGGCGCCGAGCACCGCCGGCGCGTCCAGCACCTCGACGTGCCAGTCGGCCGCCGGGAGCGCCTGCCCCGGATTTCAGCCGCTGGTCACCGGGCACGTCCTGGACGAGCACCAAGCCTCGGTGCTCTCGACCAGTCAGTGCGAAGCCCAGCTTGGGATCGCCTGCTACACCGGGACCCAACTGCGCAAAGCCTACGACCTCGGCCCGCTCTACCAGCGCGGGATCACCGGCGCCGGGCAGACGATCGTGATCGTCGACTTCTTCGGCTCCCCGACGCTGCAGCACGACCTGGACGTCTTCAGCAAGGCCATGGGGATACCGTCGACCACCGTCACGGTCGACCACTACGACGGGAGCCCGGCCTTCGACCCGACCGACCCGGGTGTGGTCGGCTGGGAGCAGGAGACGACCCTCGACGTCGAGACCGTTCACGAGTACGCGCCCAAGGCGAAGATCGTCGTTGTGCTGCCCAACCCCGACGGGTACGCACCTATGCCGGCTGTGGTCAAGGCCACGATCGACAAGCAGCCGGCCAGTGTGGTCAGCTTCTCGTTCGGCGCCCCGGAGTCCGACTTCTACGACCCGAAGACCGGCTATGCGGCTCTGGACCAGTTGCGCTACGCCTTCCAGGACGCGACCGCCCGCCGCATCACTCTCGTGGCGTCCACCGGCGACTGGGGCGCGGCGACCATGGAGGACGACGGGTCGCTCTCGACCAGTCCGGCGACGTGCTGGCCCGCCACCGACCCGGACGTGGTCGCGGTCGGCGGCACCTCGCTGCACCTGAACGACCAGGGCGTCCGCCTGTCCCCGGATACGGTGTGGAACGACTCGTACGGCGCCTCCGGCGGCGGGCTGAGCAGCGCCTTCTCCCGCCCGGCGTACCAGGACGCCGTCAGCTCCGTCACCGGCGACCAGCGGGGGGTCCCGGACATCTCCACCAGCGCCGACGTCATCGGCGGCGAGGAGGTCTACTGGTCCTTCGACCCGGCCACAGCCGGGTGGGCGGTCATCGGGGGCACCAGCGAGGCGGCGCCGACCGTCTCCGCGATCACCGCGCTCGCTGACCAGGATGCTGGTCACCGCCTGGGCAACATCGACAACGCGCTCTACCTGCTCCAGCGCTTCGGCGGCTACAGCCGCGCGACCGGGCTCGTGAAGGTCACCGAGGGCAACAACTCCTGGGGCGGCGTCACCGGCTACGAAGCCACCTCCGGCTACAACCTGGCCACCGGGCTCGGCACGCTCAACGCGGCCGAGTTCGTGCCCACGCTCGCCCTGCTCGGCGGGCACCTCTAAACGAAACGCACCCGGCACCGCTTCACCCAAGATGCCGGACCCGGTCACCATGGTGCCACCAAGCACGCGATGACCGATGAAAACACACGGTCAGGAGGGCCCACCGGCCACCTCTGGCCGTGTCCCCGTCCACTCGCACAGCAGCGTTCGAACGCACACCGCCCCGTCCGCGCGGCCGCACGGCGCGGCGCTCACATTCGAGATCGGAGGCCGAACCTTGAACGAGACCGCGCCTGCAGAGCCGTATGCCGTGCCGGACTATCAGAGTTGGAGTAGTGCTGTGACCACCGCTGCGCGGGCCAAGTCCGCAACCGGCATCGGTAATTCGCCCACACCTGCCGTCGTCGTGACGCGCCGGCCGCCGACGGTGTCGGGGGCCCTTGCGGTCACAGGGCGCAGCGCCGCGTGGACTTCGGGGACGATCGCCGGTATCTGCGGCCAACATCGCCCTCTCGCCACCGCGCGCCTCGGGGTGATCGCGTGACGGACATTGACTGGAGCCACCAGGGCCGAGGTGTCAAGGCCGGCGTCAGCGCCCTGCGGAAGGCGAATCGCACTGTTCTTGAAGCCGCTTGCGGAGCGGGGAAGTCACGCATGGGCGCGGAGATCGCCCACCGGATCGTGCGCAGCGACGGGACTCATCTGATCACGGCGCCGACCCTCGACCTGCTGGCCCAGAATCTGCACGAGCACCGGGAGAACTTCGGGGACAGCGGCGGCCGGATGATCGCAGTGGCCTCTGACCGCCTCGAGGTCAAGCGCAACCAGGGCGGTCTAGCGGCCGACCAGGTAGTAGTCACCACCAATCCGCAGGAGTTGGCGGAACTGCTTTCCACCGGCCGACACACGGTGGGATGTACCTACCAGAGCATCGGCGTGCTCCAGGACGCCCATGCGAATTTCGGGCTCAGACCCTGGAGTCATGCCTCCCTGGACGAGGCGCACAGGACCGCAGGCGTGGCCGGCAAGGCCTGGTCGATGATCCACTATGACGACAAGATCCCGTGCGAGACGCGGGCAAACTACACGGCCACCCCGCGCATCATCGACGGCGGTGGTGACGAGGTCGTCAGCATGGACGACGAGTCGATCTTCGGCAAGACCTGCTTCCGCTTCTCGTTCGCCGACGCCATCAGGGCCGGAGTCCTGTGCGATTACGAACTCGTCGTCGCCTTCGTCAGCGACGAACAGGTCATGCAGATGCTCGCGTCCCGCGGCCAGGACGCGCCGTTCCTGTCGGTGGGCGGCTCGGTCGGCATCAAACCGCAGATGCTCGCCACCCAGATCGCCGTGCTGCGGGCCGCGTCGGAGCACGGCGTGAAACGCATGATCACGTACCACGGCACCATCCCGGACGCCACACGGTTCGTCAGGGGCCTGCGCAGCGCCTCCGACCTGCTCGACCCGCACGAGCGGCCGGAAAACCTCACCACGCTTTCGGTCGCCGGGACCGATGACGGCGACCGCCGTAGATTCGTCTTCGACCGACTCGGCTCGAGCGAACCCGGGCTCGTCGTGGTCTCCAACGCGCGGGTTCTGGCCGAGGGCGTGAACATCCCCGCAGTCGACAGCGTCGCGTTCATCAGCCACACCGAGGCCATCACGAAGATCATTCAGGCTGTCGGCCGGGCGTTGCGGAGCGGCGGGAACCGGCGCAAGATCGCGAGGATCATCGTCCCGGTCTGGCTCGGTCCCGGCCAGACCCCGGAATCGGCCCTGGAGACCTCCGGATACGCGCAGGTCTGGCGGGTCGTGTGCGCTCTGCGCGCCCACGATGAGCGTCTCGCCCTGTCCCTGGATGTGCTGCGTCGCCAGATCGGAGAGCGCGAGGCAGCGGACGCCGAGGAAACCGACCCGACACGGGACCCGGAGCCCGATCAGCGCGGGCTGCCGTCCTGGATGAGCTTCTCGGCCGGCCAGCCCGTGCCGGCCGGCTTCGCCAAGGCCATCACCCTGAAGATGGTCAAGCACACCACCACCTCGTGGGAGGAGTTCTTCGGGAAGGCCACCGTCTTCTTCCAGAAGACCGGGCACCTGCGGCCGCCGCGGAGCCATCCGATCTACGCGTGGGTCCATGCCCAGGCGTACCTGGCGAGGAAAGGCCGCCTGTCCGGCGAGCGTTTCGCGCGTCTGCTGGAGATCGGCTTTGAGCCTGACATTCTGGGCTCGCGTCGCGACGCGTGGACCGAGGGGATGCGCTCCTACCAGGCCACGCACATCGGCGAACTTCCTCCGCCCGGCCTGATGTGGGGCGACCCGCCGATGGAGCTGTACCAGCACCTCCAAGTCAAACGGCGCCAGCAGCGCGACGGCCGTCTGAGCGAGGAGGAGAAGAAGGACCTCGACGACCTGCTCGGCGCCGACTGGGAGCTGAACAACAAGGAACGCCGACTTGCCGACGAGAGGCGTAGTCCGGAAGATCCCGCCAAGATCACGATCTCCGCGATCGCGGAGCAGATCGCAGCCCGACGCAAGAAGATGACAAGCCAGCGCGATGCGGCCGCCGACCTCGGGATCGGCACGAACACGCTCAACCTCCTCGAGGGCGGCAAGCCGAACACGTCACTGGCCACGTTCCTGGCCGTGGCGCACTATGTCGGAACCAGGCTCGAACTGGTGGAAGCCGACCAGGCCGACCGTGTCTGCTCGCAAATGGACCCGTCAGCCTCCCACGACCGCGAAAACGGCTACGGCATAGAGATCCTGATCAGCGCCCTCACCAGGCGCCGTAAGGAGATGGAGCTGAGCCTCGAGATGGTTGCCGAAGGACTTGACGGCGACGAGCGCATGCTCGCGCGATGCGAGGCACGGCGCGCGAATCCGACGTTGCGCGTATTCGTTCAATGGGTCATGGCCCTGCGATGCGGGCTGCAGCTGACCGGGATCCCGGACGGGCCCGGCCCGAGCACGGGCCCGTTCGAGCCGACCCCCGGCGGTCACGAAGCCCCGGCCGAGCCTCAAACCCGCCGCCGGACTGCGTCCGAGACCGCGTCCGGCGCACAATCGGCCGTGCGCGAGCCGACCAACGCGGTGGGAGACAGGCCGGTAACACGATTGCTGTTCATACCGCCGCAGACTTCCTCATCCGAGTCCGCCGCGGACGCATTGTCGAGAGCCGAAGCAGCAGCCCAGACGCACCACTTCGGGATGGACTTCGACCTGGCAGAGGTCGAACCGAATTACGGTCAGGACCGGGCGGTGATCCGATCTTGACTACGCGAACGCGTTCCTCGTCCGAGCCGGTCCCGCAGCTGAACCGGCGCACATGCTTCGGCGGCGAGCTCGAATCGCCTCGCCGCCGAAGCCGCCCCCTGAACACGGAGCGCGCGGCCCTGGCCCTGCGTCAGCTCGCCTTGGACTACCGCGCGTCGGACCTCGATCGCACCCCCCGTCCGGCGTAGCGTTCCATCGAACCTGAGTTCGATGGCAGGCTTCGAAGTTCCCATCGCAGAAAGGTCGAGGATATGGCGTCACACACGGAGCAGCTGGACCGAACAGCCAGACCCGAGAGCTCGGACGACCCGGTCCAGCATGAGACCGCGTCGGGGTTCGTCGTGAAGCACGTCGACGACGTATGGCGCGTCCTGCTGATCTGGCATGTGCGGCTCGGCGCCCTGACCGTCCCCGGCGGGCACCTCGAGAAGAAGGGGAAAAGCGCCGGTGAGACGGCCGCGGAGGCTTTCGTCCGGGAGACCGGGGAGGAGGCGGGGATCGAGATCCTCCTCCTCTCGCCGCCCGCGCCCCGGCTCCCCGACGCCTTCCCCCACCGGATCCTGCCGCGGCCCTGGTGGACCGTCGCCGGCCGCGCAAGCGCCGACAGCGTGACGGCCGGCTGGCACGTGCACATCGACCAGCAGTTCATCGCATTGGCCACCGGCGCCGAGCACGCCGGGCGCGAATGCGAGCCGCTGTGGCTGAGCGCCACCGAACTCGAGGCGCGCGAGGACTGCCTGCCCGATACCCGCATGCAGGCCCTCTACGTCCTCGCCGCCCTCGACCGCGTCGG